>Ga0075017_100000885_pt1 | contig 17714 bp, 21 predicted proteins | sample AleBraG_ABR_2012_FD_71475 | JGI IMG/M metagenome (GOLD analysis project Ga0075017, IMG submission 71475) | Freshwater sediment microbial communities in response to fracking from Pennsylvania, USA - Alex Branch Run_MetaG_ABR_2012 | ecosystem: Environmental > Aquatic > Freshwater > Creek >... | reverse complement strand
CCGGAGAGGATGTCTGTCATGGAGAACACCGGGAAGAAGCATCCCCGGCAGCGTCGTTCGTTCACGTCGGAGTTCAAGGCCGAGATTGTTGACCTGTGCCAGCGGGGAGACCGTACGGTCGGCCAGGTCGCCAGGGACTTCGATCTGACCGAGACCGCGGTGCGGGAGTGGGTCAGGCAGGCCGAGCGGGACAGCGGGCAACGCAGCGACGGGTTGACCACCGTGGAGCGGGCCGAGCTGTCGGCGTTGCGGCGGGAGAACCGCCGGTTGCAGCAGGACGTGGACATCCTTAAGCGGGCCACGGTGAATTCAAACCGTCAGCGCAACAGGCTCTTCGAGCCTAGTCGCTGGGGTACGAAATCCCAGAATCTTTCGGGGGCGGCTGTTCAACTTCGCGGCGATCACATCCAGCTCCTCCTGGCTGTGACGTGAGAGGTCGCTGCCCTTGGGCAGGTACTGACGGAGCAAACCGTTGGTGTTCTCGTTCAGTCCGCGCTGCCACGGGCTGCGTGGGTCGCAGAAGTACACCTTGACATCGGTAGCGACGGTGAACCTGCTGTGGCCAGCCAGCTCCGTCCCGCGGTCCCAGGTCAGGCTGGTCCGCAGCTGCATCGGCAGTTGTCCGAACTGCCGAGACAGCGCATCGACGACAGTCTCGGTGTCCTTGCCGTCGACCTTGACCAACATCACGAACCTGGACTGGCGTTCGACCAGAGTGGCAACGTGGGTGTTGTTCCGCCCGGCGATGAGGTCACCTTCCCAGTGACCGGGAACCGCCCGGTCTTCGACCTCAGCAGGACGATCGGCGATCGAGACGGCATCAACGATCTGTCTACGGCCCTGCCTGGCGGTGTCCGCGCTCTTCGCCCGCCGCATCGTTCGGTTGCTGCGCAGGTGACTGATCAACTCCCCTTTCAGCACCCCACGCGCCTGAATGAACAGACTGCGATAGATGGTCTCCGCCGACACGCGCATCGCCTCGTCATCGGGATACTCCCTGACAAGCCAACCGGAGACCTGCTCGGGGGACCAGTCCTCACCCAACTTGGCGGCTACCACCCGTCGAAGGCGTTCGTTGCGAGCCAGCCGTCAGCGCTGTGGTCGCCGGGCGTTGGCCCAAGCGCGTTCATCGGCCCGGGCCGCCCGGTACTGACCTCGACCACCGTGCCGGGTCACTTCCCGGCCCACCGTGGACGGGGCCCGACCCAGCCCTTGAGCAATCTGCCGCAGGCTCAGCCCCTGGGCCAGCCCTCGGGAGATCTCCTCCCGCTCATCCGCGGTCAACACCAGCCCGCAGCGGGTGCGGGACGCCGGCACGAAGCCGCCGTTGCTCTTCACCACGCCGTGGACCGAGCCGGGGTGTTTCCCCAGCGCCCGGCCGATCTCGCTCAGGAACTGGCCTTCCTTCCATCGCTTCCACAGCTCCCTCTTCTGTGCGAACGTCAAACCAGGACGACCCAGCTGCGCCATGCGGTTCCCTCCAGTCAGAACAACACCAAATCACGTGGGTGTTGCGCTGACGGTTTGAACTCACCACGGCTTTCTTCGCGAAGGAGACCCGATGAAGCTCTACCCGTTCATCGAGGCGGAGAAGGTCGCAGAGCGCAACGTCGCCCGGGCGTGCGTGCTGCTGGGAGTCTCCCGCTCCGCTTATTACACCCACCGAGCCGGCCCCTCGCCCCGTCAGGTCGCCGACGCTGAGCTCGCCGCCGAGATCACCACGGTGCACGCCCAGTCCAGGGGCCGATACGGCGCCCCGCGGGTGCACGCCGTCCTGGCCCGCCACGGCCGCCGGCATGGTCGCAAGCGAGTCGCCCGGCTGATGGCCGAGCACGGGCTGGCCGGGCGTGAACCCAGGCGGTGGAAGAAGACCACCATCGCCGACCCTGCCGCTGCGGCTCGCCTGGACCTGATCAAGCGGGACTTCAGCATCGACGCCGGCCGACTGGATGCTCGCTGGTGCGGGGACATCACCTACATCCCGACGTGGCAAGGGTGGCTGTTCCTGGCCACCGTCATCGATATCGCCAGCCGCCGGGTCGTGGGCTGGGCCACTGCCGACCATCTGCGCACCTCGTTGATCTCTGATGCCCTCGCCAACGCGGTCGCCACCCGCGCCCCCCGGCCTGGGGTGATCTTCCACTCCGACAGGGGCTGCCCAATACACAAGCGGAGAGTTCGCCGATCTCGCCGACGCCCTGGCCGTCACGTTGTCGGTCGGGCGGACCGGTCAGTGCTGGGACAACGCCCTGGCCGAGTCGTTCTTCGCCTCCCTCAAAGGCGAGTGCCTGGACCGGCAGTCCTGGCCCACGCGGGCTTCGGCCCGACGCGCGGTCGTGGAGTACATCGGCTGGTTCAACGGCACCCGCCTGCACAGCTCACTGGGCTATCTCACCCCCGCCGAGTACGAAGCAACAACGGCAGCACGAAAGGACCTGCCAGAAGTAGCCTGACCAAGCCAACAACCCTGTCCGTCAAAACGGGGCAACCCCAACCGACTCCAACGGTGCTCTGACGCGCCCAACCTTCTCGCCCGGCTTCGGAGCAACCGACTCGGGCTGCGGAGAATGGTGGACGATCTTGATATCGCCCTCGTGCCAGATGAACCTGTCTGGTGAGGAGTGATCAGGTCGCTCCGGCTGGGTGGGGTCCTTCGGAGGTGCCTGCTGCGACGGCTGCGATTCGGAGGCGTCACGCTCGCCCCAGGCGATCAGGGCACTCAATACGACCTGGCGGAGGCCCCGTGCGTTGTTCCGGCTACGGAGGAAGGCTATCTCGGCTTCGCGGTTCCCGGGCTGCTCCTCGTCACCGATCCCGCGCTGCCACAACTCCCCCACAACGAAACGGCGCGCTTCGCCGTCCTTCGCCAGCCACCGATCCCGAAGAGACGGCCAGGCGTCCCGGACGAAGTTGTCTGACGGACGAGCGCCGTAAGCAACGTGAAGCGTCTCTGCTGGATCGCCATCGAGCCCGAGGTCCCGACATACGCCCCGCAGCATCTGCTCAGGCAGGTTTGTCCACTTGAATCGGTACTTCGGCACGCCGCCCCCACTCATGGCTCCCTGACATGCCTATCTTGCCTCGCTAGATGGACCCAAGTGACGAGGTTGCCGGGTCCAGTGGCGGGATGCTCGTCGGGAACAACTCCCAGCGCTGGTCTGAGCCATGGGGGAGATACCGGAGAGACTCTCCATCCTGGTCGGTCACCCCGCACTGACTAGGCAACGGTCGTCTGAGAATCAGTCAAGGAGGCCAGGACTCATCTCCAGCAGGAGGCTGCGGGTCGGTGCCAGCAGCCCAGTTAGCGCCATCCCGTACTCGAACCAGATGTTCGCCTCGTACACGAAGAGGAATGCCACGTCTTTCGTCAACACATCCAAGGGCATCACGTCCGGAAGTGCTCGTCGCACTTTGTCTCTCGCCTTCTTGTCGCCGTGAGCCAGGTAGTTACGCAAGTCGTTCAACATGTCGAGGATCGCCCAGCGCTGGGGCCCCGACTTCACGTCAGGGTCGGCACCGGGTGCGCACACAGCGTCTGGCAACGAGTCTCGCCAGCACTGGATCCAGTTGACTCTGCTCGTGTCAATGTCCGCTCCGTTGCAGACGGTCTTCACCCATGACTCAAGACTGGCCTGGGTCAAGATGATGGCGGCAGCGGCGGCATCTGACTCGCGGAGCCGCGCATCCGGCCGCTCGCTGTCGTGAAAACGCTCAGCGGCCCGGACTTGCGCTAACGCCTCCCGATACAGGCCAAAGGCTGGCGCAAACTCGTCAGGCTTGTGCAACCCCGCACCCTTTCGGTCGTCGTCGTCCACCGCTCCCTCGCCCTCCGAACGATCAGCATGACCAGGGCCCGTGATCAAGGCAGTACAAGCATGGCCCAAGTGCCACCAGGTCGGCGCGGGCACCGCGCTGGCTTACACCCGCTGGACACCCTAGGCGTTGATCCGCCAACCTCGTTCCCAGCCGCCCCGCGCCACGTCCGATATCCGGCCCGCCGCCGTGTGTAGAGTCTGCCGAAACAGCCAACGACCCCGGACAATTGCCCTGTCCGGGGTCGTCGTTACCTGGGGACATCTAGCGGCGATCCGGTCGATCCGGTCAATGTCCACAGTGCGGATCTGGGCGACGACACCACCACCGTCAAGGAAGACGGTGAAGTCGCCTCTAGGACCGAAGTCCGCAGCCGCGATCTCCTCAGGCGGCTCATTGAACTTCGCGACTCGCCACTTGCGCAGGGCCATGATCTTGCTCCTAACGTTCGTTGCCCGACCCCAACTGAGTCGAACACCTGTTCGTATTGTGCGTCACCTCCGCCAGATCTTGTTAGCCAAACGTGCTCGGCGTGTTGGGGTTCAACGACGGAGGTCCGCACCAGTCCGGAAGGAGACGCAACGCAGGCGGTATGGATCGGTCGGGGTTCGTCGCCCTAGCGCTGTCGTCGCTAACCGGACTGGGGTTCACGATCCACGACGTACACGCGGCGGAGCGGTAGGAGCCGCTTCCACTCAGGATCAAAATCGTCGTAGTGCTCGAAGACGAGGTCCACCAACTCGGTGCCAGACACGAGTCGAACGTCCTGCCGGTTGCGCTCGAAGTTCTTGGCGTCTGGGGTGTACCCGCCCAGAGTGACGAACAAGCCCAACTCCGAGCCACCAGCGGCGAGCGTTCCGGTGAGTTTCTGCACGTCAGGTCGGCCGATGGCACCGATGGTCCGCTTGCACTGGACCTTGATGATGGGCGGTTCAAGGCCGAGCGGGTCACGGTGAGCCAGGATGTCGAAGCCGCCATCACCCGTGGCCTGCGTGACCTGTGTCCTATACCCCATGCAGCGCAAGAGGTGGGCGACGAAGTGCTCAAACCGAAAGCCGTCGATCTCAGTCATGAGCGCTCTGACTACGAAGTCACGAGAGTGAGTCTCGATCCGCTCTGCATTCGGCTCGGCTTCCGCGCTTGTGGTGACGACCTCATCACTGAGGTCGCTGGTCGCTAACGACGGCCCTGGCTCGCTCGGTCCGCTGCTCAGAAATGTCAGAAACTCGGATTCGTGGCTCTTCACCCTGAACAAGGTGACGGCTGATCCGACCTCGTAGAGCGCCCCTTGGGAGAACTGAGCGCGTGGCACCCCGGTTTTAAGCCAGGCGACCTTGCGCCTGTTGCGCTGTATTGGCGCATCGGCCTCATACCGGTAGGCGCCGTCGATGCGTCCAAAGTTCAGCGTGCTGTCCTGCTTGTTCGGCCAGATGACGATGTCGCCGGGCTGCATCTCGAAGGCGAAGCGTAGGAGCACTCCGGCCCAGATCGGGATCGCGCCTGGTTTGGCATCAGGGTAAGTCTGGGCCACGCGCTGCTTGATCGCCGCCCGGTCGGCTCCGAGCAAGGTCAGGTCCCCTGCTTCATCCCAACCGACAGTGACCATAGCGTTCCCGAGTAGGTCCAAGGCTGAGTGTTCGTTGTGGATGCCCCAAGTTACGGTCACGGCTGCACGTTACCGGCTTGGAGGCCTCGCACGACTCCGGCCACGGTCCGTCCCGGCCAGTAGTCAATGCGGTCTCCGGGCCCTGGGGACTGCCTTCCGGCAAGATCGACCCATGGAACTGGATGCACTGTCGCATGTCGTTGCTCGCTTCACGCACGCCATGCAGATGCTCGTCGAGTTGATCCCATACACGGACAGGACCGGCCTGCCCCGCGTGGTCGAGATCGCGTGCCTTGAGGACTGGTTCACGAACCACCGGCTGCTGATCGAGTTCGTGCTTCTCAAGCCGCCGACGAACTGCGCCGGGGCCAGGGACCTCGTGCCTGGCTGGGTCCCGGCTACCGACCAAGAGTCGCGCCAACTTCGGTCAGACTACGGGTGGGCCAGTGAGGATGTGTCGCACATTGGGGTGCCCAAGCCACAGAAGATGGTCGGCAACACTGCCCCGGCCATGCTTCGGGTCCGCGCCACCTTTCTCCTCGATGTCATCGAGGAGTTGGTTACATCCATGGAGCGCACCCAACATCAACTAGCACCGATGACTCGACTGGGGCTCACGACGGCTCGATCCCGCCTATTGTCCAACCCTGCAAACGCGGCGGGTAGGTGCTCGGTCAGTCTCCATCCCGAAGTTCAGCGATGGCAGCGGGGAGCGCGGTTCATGTAGCCAATCGTGTAGCCAAGCCCAACGCCAGAAGGCATCACGAGGCGACAGCGGGCAACGCAGAACCGTTGGCGTGCAACGGCGGGCGACACGTGGCGACAGGCAACGGCACGGCCAAGACCGACCGTCCACGGGCAGGGACACACCGAGACTGAACCCCTCACGGTCTGCTGAGTTCAGATGGACACCATCGGGCAGCCCCCTTGGCCATTGGCTCACGTCGTCACCTCGGGGTCGATGGGGGTTTCCCTCCTGAGCAGGACGATCAAACGCTGAGTCGCATTGGCATGGCATGCTCGCGTATTCGTCGTACGTGACGGGGCTCCTGGCTGGTGGAACAGTTGCCCCCAGAGTGGCAGAACGGTGTGACAAGTCTCAGCCAACGAGGAAGCCGCAAGCGATGGTGGCCCGGGACCTGGCCCACCTTGCGCTCTGGCCGCTGGGCAGCCAGACGAGAGGCAATCTCGGGTTGGCGGGCCTCGCCTACCCCCGCCAGCAACGCGCCAGCAACGCGCCAGCAACCCCAGCGGACGTGGACGAACGCCAGCGGACTCCTCGCCGTCCTTGCGGCCAGATTTCACGCTCAGACGAACACCTGCGGACGGCTGCGGACGCCGATCCCCCGGTTTTCAAGACCGCCGCCACCGGCCGACAGGCCCAGGCCTCATGTTCGTCTCGATTTCACCAGCATCGCCCGCAGCCCTGGGCTACACGATTGGCTACAGATCCACGAGGGATGCTCCTAGTGGATCAAGAGATGCCCAGGTCAGGGGGGGTGGGGGAAGAGAGGGTAAGGACCCTAAAGACCGGACACAAGGCGAACAGAACCCTGAGGACCGGACCGAAGGGCCTTACCCCTCAAAGCCCGATGATCAGGCCTGCAGCTGGGTCCCTGCTCGAGCGGGCTTGCACGGGCACGCCCGCGGCTCGCCGCCCAGCCCTGCGGTTATCCACAGCACAAGAACCGGCATTCGGTGCGCCCCGGCGTGAGCGCGGGCCTCTTGCGCAGCACCGGCATTCGGTGCGGCTCGGGCAGATCGGGCTGCCGCCCTACCGCAGGCGAAAGCCAGCAGCTACTGCCTGTGTGCTGGCGCTCCCGGATTTCAGTGAACGGACAGGGGTGCCTCTGAGACGCCTGCTTCCGCATCAGATATGGGCGATCGGCGGCGGCGACCTTGGATTGGGAGTAGAACGTGAGGACGCGATGGGCGCGCGATTCGCAACCTACTGAGGTGATGTCGTGCGTCGATCCCTTGTGGCCGGCTTCTCGGCCGTGCTTGTGACTGTGGCGGCGTGGGCCGTGCCCACGGCTGCTTCGGCGGCCCCGGCTTCGGCGGGGGCGTCGTGCGGGCAGACGATCACGTCCAGCACTCGACTGGCGCACGACCTGGTCAACTGCCCCGCCGACGGCTTGGTGATCGGCGCGGACAACGTCACCATCGACCTGAACGGCCACACGATTCGCGGCGTGAACGCGGCCGGCAGCGAAGGCGTGGCAGACGACGGCCACCGGGGGGCCACGATCCGCAACGGGACGATCGCAGGCTTCTTCCTCAACGGTGTGGGCTTGCGCAGCGCGCCTGGCAGCGCCGTCACCCACGTGACGATCCGCCGGATCGGTGCCGGCGGGGGTGAGACCGACGCGTCGGCCGGCGTGCTGGTCAAGGACTCGCCGCGCAGCTCAGTGACCGCGAGCACGGTGACGAACGACGTCGTCGCGTACCAGTCCGACGGCGTGGACGTGTTGTCCTCGGCAGGCACGACAGTCAGCGGGAACCGGCTGGCCACGAACGCCTGGGACGGCCTGGTCGTCCTGGCCTCGCCCAGAACCCTCGTCGTCGGCAACGCCCTCGACGGGAACCAGAACCAGGGCGTGGAGGTGAACGGCGGGTCCGACGGCACGGTCCTGGCCCAGAACAGCGCCGCGGGCAACGTCAGCAACGGGTTGGTCGTCGGAGACGTCTCCAACGCGCTCATTGAGGGCAACACGCTGACAGGCAACGGCGACGGCGGGCTGTTCATGTTCGACCTTCACACCAGCCGGGTCATCGGCAACCAGGCGCACGGAAGCGGCGTGGGCATCAACCTCGACGGCGGCCAAAACGGCTCCACCGGCAACTGGGTCGCGTACAACGACACGAGCCGGAACTTGGGGGTCGGGCTGGTCGTGGCCGACGGGGCGAACCACAACGCCGTCGTCGGCAACGTCTCCAACGCCAACCAAGGGCCTCCCGGTCAGGGCGGGGGCATCATCATCTTCGGCGCGACGGGCAACACAGTGCGGGGCAACATGGCCAGCCGTAACCTCGACGTGGGGATCGGCGTTGACGAGAACCAGCCCGGAGACTCGGCCGGCAACACGCTAAAGGCGAACATGGCCAACGCCAACCACGCCCACGGGATCGACGCCGTAGCCGGAACCAAAGACGGCGGCGGCAACCACGCCCACGGCAACCAGCCCCTCCCAAACTGCCTAGGCGTCACCTGCACCTAGCTCACGCATCGGGGCTAGACGAAAAGCCCTCACTTGGCCTCGCCTGGGCACCGCGCAGTGCGCAGGCGACGCTCAGATGCGCCGATCACGGGCGCTTGCGGTCGTGGTTCCGTGCAGGTCTTCGTCAGCCGATCACTTCCAGCCCGGTGACGAGATCAATGGCAAGGAAGCTTGGCTCCGGCTGCACCTCCGGCCAGGGTCGACCTCGGCTGATCCACACGGTCCGGCACCCTGCAGCCGCGCCGCCGCCGACATCAGCCGTGGCTGAATCGCCGATCCTCCAGGCACCCTGAGCGCCCATGCCGACCATTGCAGCCGCCACGCGGAAGATCTCTGGGTCGGGCTTTCGAAGTCCTAGGGACTCCGAGACCGCCCAGGCATCGACAAGGCCAGTCAGCCCAGAGCGAGCGAGCTTCTCCTCCTGCTGCTCAGTGGGACCGTTGGTGACCACGACGAGCGCGCGACCCCGCTCCCGTTGTGCGACAAGGGCGTTCTTCACCTGCTCGTCAAGAGTCACGAATTCGGCACCACCACCATCGAGCAACTTGTCCACGCATCCGCTGTGGGCGTCTAGTAGGTGCGGGAAACGATCGAACAGTGCGGCTGCGACCTCCGTGCGCGGTGCATAGCCCTCGCCGTCGACGCGCATCAGCCACCTGGTCGTGTCGGGCCCAGATCGTGCCTGCCAACGAACATGGCGCAAGCAGTCTCGAAAGCCGCGTCCCGATCGATCAACGGTGCCGTCCAGATCGAGTAGGACGAGATCGACACTGCCGGCCAGCTCCATGCCACCATCTTGGTCCAGAAGCTCGGCCCTCCGGTCGCAGGTCGCGATGGAGCCGCCGGTGGTTGACGCACCGAGGTGCCGTTCTTTTCGCCCGACCCTGCGCTCGATCTGGCAGGCTCGGTCGCGGCTCGGTCGCGGCAGTCGTCACTCCGGCTTGAAGCCAGGCAGTCCCTGGCGTTGGTAAGCCGCCAAGTCGAGGTAGGTGTCCTTTCGTCGGACCAGGCCGTCGTTGATGGCGATCACGTCGACCCCGTCGCAGGCGAATGGCGAGCCACTGGAGGTGCCTGACATCACGTACTCCGACACGATGTGGTCAGCTCCGAGATATCCCCTTCTGCCCTCGAATCGAAGATCTGGAGCCAGCCCAAACATCGCGGCCACAGCCTTCCCGATGGCTTCGCGTCCGGCGGCCGGGTCGGTCAGGCCATGGACGTGAAAGACCGAGTCGGGTGTGTGGAGGGCGACGATCGCGTCAACATCGTGAGTGGCCCATGCCTTCGAGTACATCCCCGCCAACTCATGCGCCGAAAGACTCATTGTGTCGCTCTCCTTGTTGTGTACGCGGCAAGCGTCGACGGCTTCGAGCTGCCCGCGCTGGCCCCTTCGCAGCATGCTCGCGGGTCGCAGCCATCCGCAATGGCCTGGCGCGCGCCGACGTGCCGATCAGGGGCGGGTCGGTGCGGCAGTATGAGCGCGTGCCGGACACCTTCAATGACGCCACTGTCGATCTTGTGACGCAATCCCCTGACGGTGCGGCAGTCCTGCTCTACGTCGTGCAGTCGCAGCCGTGGACGGGATCGGACGGACAGCTCGCGTCTCTCCAAACGAAGATCCACAACTACGTCGGGTTCGTTCTAGACGGTCAGATGGAGCGCACGTATCAGGACGTAGCCGGTTTGCCTTGGCAGATCGTGATCGACTGCCAGACCGGCCTGCCCGACCACGCCACCGCGCAGGTTCTCTCGTATCTGGCAGAGGCGCTTCCTCGCTACGGCGGGAGCCTGGTGATCCGGGAGTCCTAGCAGCGCGCTGGGAAGTGCCGCTCGGTGCGCCTCGGGCAAACGGCCGGGAGGGGCTGCAACTCCAGGACGACCCGACCCCTTCGTCTAGAGGCCGGGCCCCCACCGAGGGCCACTGGCCCCCGACGACACCCATGGTCGACCTCCGTTGGTGAGGCGACAAGCCTTCATGTCAATCTCTGCCAGCCGGGCGCGGCACACCTCGTCGGGCAACCACCGCAAGCGAACATCAGGCCCAGCGGCGACCGGGCGCGTGTCGGAGCGAAACCCGGTCGCCGCGCAGACGTGCCGTTCTAGGGCGCATCGCAAGCCTGCCAACCGCATTCTTATCGCCCACCTCTCTGCGGCCTACCGCGAGCTTTCGGCCGGCTTGGTGCCCATGCCACCCTGATCCCGGTCGACTCCGGGCTAGGCGATCGTCTCGCTCACCTCTTCCGGGTCGGATCGATGAAACGTGCTGCCCTCCTCCCAGACGACCGCGCAGCCGTGCCCGTTGAGTAGCTCGAGGAGGTCGTCACTGGGCCGGGAGGGCAGGAGGAGACCTTTCGACTGGTGATGCACAAATCGTGCGTAGTCGAGTAGTTGTCCCAGCCCTGTTCGCACGTACTGGCGCGCGCCTGAGGCCTTCGCCTCGAGGAGTTCCCCCGTGGTCTTGTTATAGACGTCCGTGAACAGGTAGCCGCCGCCAGGGATGGGCACTTTGTGGCGAACGGACTCCTGTCCTTGTCCCTTCAGCCAGGTGGCGTAGCGACCGACCAGCTTCGCCTCTCGTCGCACGGCCATAAGGGGTTCGCTGGGTCGCTGCTGCGCGTATCCGTCGATGTTGTCGGCCTCGAGTGGTAGCTCCTGCGGAGCGGCCAGGTCAGGCTCGACGTTGTCGGCTTCGTCCACTTGAACGTGTTCGGTAGGGGTCAGTCGAAAGACAAGGACGCTGCGCAGCAGACCTTCCCGATCAGGCGCTTCGGCGATGTCGTAGGGATCATCGGCGAGCGTGAACTCACCGAGGTAGGTCGTGTCTCTACCTTGGCTTCGGAAGAGCCTGATGGTGCGACCGCGATCGGCAGCGTCGAGTAGGGCCTTGTTGCCGCCCTCACTGGGCGACTGATCTCCGACCTGGCCGTCCCCGGTATAGCGGAATGTGCCGTCGGCGTGCCACCCGTCGTAGCGGTAGCCGAATGCCTCGCCCTTACTTGGGTTGGTGAACAGGAAGACGCTGTTGGCCTTCACGGATGGCTCCATGCCGCCATAGCGGCCGCCGCCCCATCGGTCGTGCAGCTCTGTACGCTGCAGCGTTTCGCCGACCTGGATGTCCCAGTCCACTGCTACCCCTTGTCGTGCTCTTGCCCGTCACTGAGTCTTCGGTCGTGCTCATCCTGCCAGCGCGCAGATGTCCGCCGATACAGGGCGTATGGCTGTCGCGTTGCGGGGCCTAAGGTCGGGGACAAGCCAACTGGCTTGGTGCGGCACCGGACTTGGCTGTGACTTCGATGGCTCCCCCGCTGGAGTAGTCCGTGGCTAGCATGAGCGGCAGCCGCCCGGCCGGCAGGGCACGGTGGCCGTGAGCTCAGTACCCAGGGGGTTGCCATGGCGTTCGGTTCTGGCAAGAAGGTTGAGGAGCTGGAGGCCGAAGTCGCCCGGCTGAACCAATGGGTCGCTCATCTGCAAGGAACAGAAGCGGTCGCTCTGGCTGGGGAGGTCGAGGGTTGGCGCTCGCAGGTCGCCGACTTGCAGGCCAAGGCTGCGGCCGCGACACACGCGGCGGAGCTGGCGCGCACGGAGGAGCAGTCCGCGAGGGCCGACCTGGCGGAGGACTTGGGTACGGCGGGTGCTCAGGAGGCGGGTTTCTACACGTTCAACCACCCGCTAGCCGACGCAGTGGCGTACAAGTCCGCTCTGGTCGATCTGCAGGCTCGGATGAAGGCGGCGATCCGCGCTGGTCAGGCCGTGGAAGGGGCGGTGTCTTGGACGGTCAACAACTCTGCTGCGCAGGGCCGCAAGATGGTCAAGGACTTCTCCACGCTGATGCTGCGTGCGTACAACGCCGAGGCTGACTCCCTCGTCAGAGCGCTGCGACCGCACACCCTCGGCGCGGCAAGATCGCGGTTGGACAAATCCGCGCTGGCGATCGAGCGACTCGGCAAGACGATGAGTATCCGAATCTCCCCGCAGTACCACCAGCTGCGGATCGACGAGCTGGGCCTGACCGCCGACTACCTGGTGCGTAAGCAGCAGGAGAAGGAAGCCGAACACGAACGCCGCGCCGACCTACGTGACCAAGCGAAGGCGGCAGCAGAGATGGTCGCGGCCTTGGACAAGCTGCGCAAGGAGCAGGAGCACTACCGCAACCTGCTGGCCAAGCTCGACCCCGCCACCGACGCGGTGGCCTACGCGAACGCCCAGGCCAAGCTGGACGAGCTCGGAGCCTCGATCAGCGGCGTGGAGCAGCGCGCAGCGAACATCCGCACCGGTCACGTGTACGTGATCTCGAACGTGGGCGCGTTCGGACCCAACATGGTCAAGATTGGGATGACGCGCCGACTGGACCCGATGGACCGAGTCATCGAGCTCGGCGACGCCAGCGTCCCGTTCCGCTTCGACGTCCACGCCATGGTGTTCCACGAGGACGCCGTGTCGTTGGAAACCCACCTGCACCAGGCCCTCGCCGAACGTAAGGTCAACCGGATCAACCCCCGCCGCGAGTTCTTCTACGCCACCCCGGCGGAGGTTCGCGAGATCTTCTCCCAGGTCGCCGGCGCCCAGCTGGTCGAGTACCACGACGACCCCGACGCCCTCGAATGGCGGGCATCGGGCTCCGTCACCCACGACACCCAAGGGCCAGCCAGCGAAGGCGACCTGGCCAGCGACGCACTGTCCGATGCCATGAACGAGGGTCTGGAATTCGACCTCGGCGACGACACCGGCGACCATGAACATGTCGGCACCGCCGACCTCCACGTCGACGACGAGCTCGACACCGTCGGCGCCGAGGAACCCACCGACGAGGAGACACCTGCCACCGGGCCGAGTCCAGCGCCAGAACCGGCGCCCGAAGTCCCCTCTGACAAGGCGCAGACTCCCCTACCGGACGCAGTGGATGCACCGGCGCCACAGGTCGTCCGAGGCGAACCAAGCACACCATCCGCGGCACAGGACGCACCTGCCGCACCCGTTCCAGCGGCGGTACCTGCACCGGCCACTCCGGTCACGGCGGCAGGTTGGTTCCCCAACCCCGAGAACGCTGCCCAGTGGCGGTACTGGGACGGTACGCGTTGGACCGCCAACGTCAGCCAACGGACGTGACCACTGTGCGTACGTAGCTCGGCCGTAGGGACCATGCCGGTGTGGCCCGTGCACGCTATGCGCATTCGTGTACCACGTGTGCGTGCACGTGGTACATATGCGCGGCCCGGGGGGCGTCACACCGTCGGTCTAACGTGGCACGCATGAGCGTTGACCAGCTGGCGTCGTGCCGACACGGCACGTGTGCCCGGTACAACAGTGGGTGCCGCTGCCCCCAGTGCCGTGCGGCTAACACTGCGCGCAAGCGCCGTCAGCGCGCTCGATGGTCGGCCGCGACGCAGCCCCGCGACGCGTTTGTCGCTGCAGACGTGGCTTACGCGTTCGATAACGAACCCGCGCCGGTGCCCCGCAGTCGCGACACGGCAGCCTTTGAACGCACCGAACCCGACCTTGCCACGATGTTTCCGCGTGAGCACCGTCGCGCATCAGCTGGCACGGCTGCGATCGTCGACAAGGCGCGGGGGCGCTCACGCGAGCCAAACAACGACGGGCCCGGTTCGTCGTGGTTGGCCGACCTGCTAGCCGGAGTGCTGGACCGCCGACTGGGACCTAAACCCGCCACGCCTCCGCAACCGCAGACGACGCCAACTGTTCGCGACTTGCCCGCGCTTCCCGCCGCCGCCGGCATAGACCGCACTCAGGTGCCGAACCTGCGGGTGGTGCTGGGCTGTGGGTGTGCGCACCCAGCCGAGCCAGGTGACATGACTGGACGCATTGCCTGGTGCCAGGTGCATAGCACGGCTGTTCCGGTCGTCCGCCTGGAGCGCGGTGGATAGGCGCTAGTTGGCCGGTAGACACACATGGGCGAGCTCGGCGAGTGCGGGCCACAGCGACACGTGCGGGCGGGACGCACCGGAGCGCACCGTCGAGGCGAAGCTCTTGGACACACCCGTGGCGGCCATGATGTCGGCGAGCTTCACCGCCGACAGCCCGGCCTGGATACTCGGCCACACATTGGGGTCGAAGGCGCCGGCGCCGCCACCGGAGACCCACGCCGCCTGCTTTCGGTGGCGGGCGGCGAGGGCCTTGGCCCTCCGGCCCCGCACAGCTGGGGTCTGGCGAGGGTCGGCCTCGATACACGCGTCGCACCTGACCCGCCGCTGGTCAGTAACGGCGCCACCACAGTCGGGGCAGGTCCACAGCTGCGCCGCCGGCGCCGCTGCCACACGACCCCGCGCCGGGTCGCCATCGACCCGGCGCGCGCTCTTGTGCCGTTCGCGGGTCAGCGCCGTCGGTACGCGCACGTCGGTGACGGCGACCTGGATCAGCATCGCGGCGACGTACTCGGCGGCGGGTGCCAGCTGCTCGCGCAGCGCCGGCAGTAGGGCCATAGCCAGGTCGTGGGTCAGCGGGGCCACGACCCGGACCTGGCCGGTGGGGAGCTCGGTGAAGTCGGCCTTGCGGAAGACCCGTTGCGCGGCCAACTGCCACACGGTTTGTTCGACCAGGCCGCGGACGGTTTCCATCAGGTCAAGGACGAACGCGGGCCGGTTCGCCCGGTCGGCGTGCAGCACCCCCATTGACGCGTCTAGGCCCAAAGCGGTGCACGCGATGGTGGCCTCGATCTCGGCGAGGCGGAACCCATAATTGAGGAGCGCAGCCACCGGGTTGGCGGCGTGCCGGTTGGTGGCCGCCTCACCGAGCGGGCTCGAGCGCGTCCCGAACACCGTCCACCCCGGTGGGACTCGGCGCCGGTCCGCGGCCCGGAACCGCAGCTGTAGCTCGTCCGCCCACGCGGCCCAGTAGTGCTCAGCGGCCTGCATCTCCACGACCATCGCCTCCATCGGCGACAGTGCGGCTTCTAGCGCCGGCAGCAGACCACGGATCGCGTCCGCCCGGTCCACCCGCTGGAGAAGGTCGCCGGCGATGGCGGCCTGGTCATCGAGTCGGCGCTGCAGCAACCATCGAGCGACCGCCATGCCGGTGTCAGTGAACGGGGCCAGCGCCTGGGCTCGGCGCAGCCCACCGTGGCTGTACAGCTCTGGAGCGCCCAGCATCAGTGGCTCACCCCGAGAACCAGCGATGACCACGGCCACACCCATCGCGCTGCACCAGGCGGCGGCGTCGGTGGTGACCATTCCGTCCCCGAGGACCACGACTCGCCGCACCCGCCCGGCCGCGGCCGCTCCGCGGCTCACCTGTCGCACCCGACGGGTGTCGCCCACACCGTCGCAGCACTCCAGCTGACTCCGACTGACCCGAACAACCACGCCGAAACCGTCAACCAGCATCGTGTCAGCGGCGCTGTCGTCGGCGAAGGTGCGCGTCAGCGCATCGCGCCCGTCGGCGACATCCTCATCGGTGATAAGGACGTGTGGGCTCAGCGCTGGTCTCGCAGCGCGGGTAGCCTTCGGCTCGGCCATGAGAGTTCTCATCTCTTGTGGTCAGCCCCGGCAGTGTTCCCGCACTGTCGGGGCACGGATGGTTCTACGTCCCTTGCTCGGCGTCGGCCAGCAGTTCGGCAAAGTCGGCGCCGCTGTCCCGAACCACGTCGGAATGCTCCTTCACCCACTGGCGCAGGCTCGCATTGAGCGCGAGCTGATCCGCCTTAGGCAACTGGGAGAAGTACACGTTTCCTGCGATCGGTGCTTGGGTCCGGCGCCACGATTCCGGCAGGGACTCCACCCAGGTCACGTACTCCGTGAACCCGGGGATCGTCTTGGCATTGTCGTCTACGCAAGCCCGGAAGCGCTGCTTGGCCGAACCGCTGCTGTTTCGCAAATAGATGCCCAGTGCGCCAACCGTGAGCGCCAAGCCACGCGGCCCAGCCACCCAGTCGACCATGTCGGCTCCCGCGTGAACCGCCTCGACTCCGGCACGCAGACCCGTCGGATACGTCACCAGCGCGGGACTGGTGCCTGTGGCCTCGAAGAGGCGAACCGTCAGACGATCCGCTTCGAACAGGATCTCAATATCAGCGCAAATCCGCGCCAGTTCCTGAAGGTCTGCCGTCTTAGCGAGCCTGCGCAGGGCTGCCAACGTCATTTTCTCAAGAACGGTTGCCAGGCGGGGCCGCGCATCTGTACGCGCAACGAGTGTGGGCGCGCTACCCGGAACAAGCGCATTGGCCAGGATTAATAGCCCGTCATCGCCGTAGGCAGGCGGTTCATCGAGCAACACAGCAAGCAGGGTGTCAGTGGCGATGCCGTCAGGGTCGCGTCGGCTCCAGGGCATCACGACCCGTTCGCTCCGTGGAAGTGAGGGCAGGCCAGCAGTGCGCCGGACCTTTGCTTGGCCGGCCTTGGCTTCGGCGCGACGCAAGTAGAAGTCGAGGGCCTCCCGAACCGCGTCCTCGGCCATCGGGTTGCCATACCCCCCAGCGGCGAGGTCGCCGAACGAGGCGAGCACAGCTTGCTCGTAGTGACGGTCGGCCGCGAGTGCAGACGCCAATGCCGCGGCCACCACCGGCGCATCAGATGAGTAACGCGTCAGGCGGCCTCGACCGGGGCCACGATCACTGACAATCGGTAGAGCGCTGGGGGATCGCTGGCGCCACTTGAGAACCTGCACAGCCGTGACGGAAAGGTCCGTGCGACGGCGTTCGGCAAGGAGCGCACTGGCATCGGCAGCGAGCGCCTCGTCGGCAACACTGGGTCGCATTCGCCGACGATATCACCACCCAGAATCGTGCGCAGCGGTCTCGACGAGTCATTCGGGAGCGGCGACGCTCGACAGCGTGACCAGTCGAAACCTGAACGTCAGACTCAAGATGCCGCTGTGGACGGCGGTCTACGCCGAGGCCAGCCGCACCTACGAAACACCCAGCCAGGTCGTCGTGGCAGTACTGACCGAGGCACTGCCAGGGTACGTGGCGCGGCGGCTGCGAGCCGAGCTCACCACACCCGGCGAGCCGGTCGCCGACACCGTCAGCGAGAGCCAGTGATGAGCCGGCCTGTCACGGGCGCAGCGTACGTTTGCGCGCCGGTGCAGCGATGGCGGCTGGCGCAGTCGCTCCAGGAGCTCGCCGGGGA
>Ga0075017_100000884_pt1 | contig 17722 bp, 14 predicted proteins | sample AleBraG_ABR_2012_FD_71475 | JGI IMG/M metagenome (GOLD analysis project Ga0075017, IMG submission 71475) | Freshwater sediment microbial communities in response to fracking from Pennsylvania, USA - Alex Branch Run_MetaG_ABR_2012 | ecosystem: Environmental > Aquatic > Freshwater > Creek >... | reverse complement strand
GTCGCCGGGGAAGGCGCCATAGCCGGTGTAGAGAGAACAGTCTTGAGAGTAATATCCGCTGCCGCCTGCCTGGTTGTTTTGGTAGACCAATTTGCTGTAGGCACCGCCGTCGAACCCGCAGCCCATCCAGTTTGGTCCGAGGTATCCACCGCCGGTTCCGACGAAACTGTCATGAACCAGCGGCGTGTATCCGTTGGCAGCCATCACGGTCAAACTCGCCGTACCGCTATCCGCTCCGGACGCGCCCGTGATTGTCGCCGTCCCGGGGCTCCCTCCGTAAGCGAAACCGCTTGCATCTACGGTCGCGACCGAAGTGTCGGAAGATGACCAGTTGTTCATGTTCGCGGTGCTTCCATCTGCATAAGTTGCGATCCCTGTGAACTGCACATATGAACCCTCTGTCACCGTTGTAGAACTTGGAGTGATTATCACGGAAACGGGGGCAGGGCCGCTCCCGGCTGCGAAGTTGTCGAAGATAACGTCGTTACTTGAGGGTGATCCTCCATTCGGATCGACATAGTAGAGGCCGGGATAACCGCTCGTATTTCCGGAGGTATCGATTACGGTAGCGACCGTCGTGCCGTTCAACTGCATCGTGAGTACATTCCCAAGTACCTGACACGAGATCACATCATTGGTGGCCGGAGTGATACTGCTTAGCCATAAACTTACAGGCCCAGGTGCACCGGGAGCGAGACTCCAGATGCGGTAATGGTAGTCAGCAGGAAAGTCCTGGGCGTCCCAGCCGCAAGCGATGTAGGACTCAGAGGTAAAGGGAGTTGCATTAGCCCGTAGCTGAATCGAGGTTTGCGGGCTACTGGAGGGCGTTGTAGCTACGATAGTACCGGTGGCGTACTGGTCGCTGGGGAATGCGCCATAGCCGGTATAAAGTGCACAGTCCTGGCCCCAAAATCCGCTACCGCCCGCTTCGTTGTTTTGGTAGACCAGCTTATTGTAGGCACCGTTGTTGTACCCGCAGCCCGTCCAGTTGGGGCCAAGATAGGTACCGTTTGTGCCACCATCGAAGTTGTCGTTGACGAGCTGGGTTTGAGCGAAACCACGGCCGGCGGTACTGATCATCGCTAAGCAAACAGCAACCCCAAATAAAGTTTTCCAGTGCTTCATGTCAATGCTCCTTAAAGTTTGCGCACTTCTCACTCCGCGGCCCATCAACACCGACAGCGAGAACTGATGGCCACAAGTGTGTAACGCAACTACAAGCTAATGGCTCTCATACGTATGCTGCTGTGCTGGTTCGTGGATGGCGACGGCAATGATTCGTTACCGTCCATCGCGGCAGCGCCTTAACAATAGAGGTAGGTTCGGTTCCGCGGATTGTACGGGAACAAGCGTAAGTAACCGCATCCAAGGAAACACATTCTCATTGGCCCGAGTTCCGCAACTTCGAAGTGCTTCCATAGATTCCGGTCGCTGTTAACTACACATATGAACTGGCCGGAAAGCGTTGTAGAACGTGGAGTGATATCGGGAACGCGCCACTTGTAACTCTTCTCACTTACTGAGTCGTAAATCGTACAACTACTGTGAGCTCGGACAAGTTCCATGCCCGGTACCGCTCCACCCTCCAGTGTAGTTGGATCCTCCCCCACCGCGCGGTCCCTGGATCAACGAGTGTTCAACCGTCGTGTTCAGCGGCGTACCGGCATGCAAGCTTTGATGGTACGGCAGAATCTCAGCCGCATTATTGCCCGGCCAGTAAGTGTATTCTGCCGCGCTCCACTGCCAGTTGAAGGACAGGTTATTGTCCGTCGACTCGGTAATGTAGGTGATGTTCGCCGTTCCGCCGCCGGAAATGTTGGAGTCTACCGGAACGGCTTGACCGTCGACGAAAATCTCATCGCTGAGATTGCTGGGGTTGAGAGTCGTGGTCCACGACCCATTCGGCGCATACGAAGAGTTGTATGTCGTCGTAGGAGTAGCCGGGGCCGACGGATTGAAGATCAGGAAACCATCCGGCAGGCCGTAAGTCTTTCCGTTCAGCACAAAGCTGACCCCAGTGAACTGAACCGTTGTCACCTGGTTGGTCGGAACACCGCTCGGCTTCCCTATGTGCATGTTAATCCAGACTACGTCGCTGGAGCCTGCGGTGTTGAACTTGTTCCACGAGGTCCCGTTCCCTCCAATCTGCGTGCCGGATGGTGGAATCGTGCAAACATAAAGCACTGGGCTAACGATGTGCCCTGCTACGAACTTGTCGAAGATTACGTCGTTACTTTGGGGTGCTCCTCCATTCGGATCGATGTAGTAGAGGCCGGGATAGCCGCTGGTAATTCCGGAGGTATCGGTCACGCTTGCGATCGTCGTCCCATTCACCTCCATGGTGACCGTACTCCCAAGTGCTTGGCACCAGACCACGTCGTTGGTGGCCGGACGGACTGTGCTCAAGTAGAGGCTGGTCGGCCCCCCGGTTGGGGGGTTAGGAGCCAAACTCCAGATGCGGTAGTGGTAGTCCGCCGGAAAGTCCTGTGCGTTCCAGCCACAAGCGATATAGGACTCAGAGGTGAAGGGAGTTGCGTTAGCCCGTAGTTGAATCGCGGCTTCCGGTGTACTGGAGGGCGTTGGAGCTACGATAGTACCGGTGGCGTACTGGTCGCTGGGGAAGGCGCCATAGCCGGTATAGAGCGCACAGTCCTGGCCCCAAAATCCGCTGCCGCCCGCTTCGTTGTTTTGGTAGACCAGCTTATTGTAGGCACCGTTGTTGTACCCGCAGCCCGTCCAGTTGGGGCCAAGATAGGTACCGTTGATGCCAGCGTCGAAGTTGTCGCTGGCGAGCTGGGTTTGAGCGAAACAAGCACCGGCGGTAGTGATCACCGCTAAGCAAACAGCAACTGCCAATAACGTTTTCATCTCAATGCTCCTCCAATTTTGTGCAATTCTCACTCTGCGACCCAGCAACGGCGACAGCAAGAAGTGATGGCCAAAAATATTTAACGGAACTACAAGCTAATGGGCTCTCATATCACCTGCGCCACCTCCGCCAACTGCGCGCAGGGTCTGCGACATCACTTCGCGCCGCCGCACCGGATGACCAAGGCTAGTCCGATCTCTTGTGTCAGCTGGCGCGATTTCCGCTCAGTTTTGCATATACAACCGTGCTCAGTGCCGCTTTTTTGAAAGGCAATTCGGAAACAGACCCAAAGAGAAAATCACGGCATGTCGTCACCGGAAAATCGCGGATGATGTGGCGGATCTTCATTTCGGTCGTATGCAAGTTCACGTAAGACTTGAAGCGCCGCCAATATGGCATAGGGATACGTGGGTGCTGAGGATCAATCTCGCGCGGATGCACATAGAAGATTAGCGGGGCACCATTGGCCATTAGCCGCCGGCCCATGTGCCGGATGATGCAGTACGGGAACAAGCGTAAGTAACCACCTCCAAAAAAACACATTCTCGTCGGCCCGAGTTCCGCAACGCTCGGTGGAATTTCAATCAGCGCCCCACCCGCCACGAAATGCGGACGAAGTGCGCTCTTCGGATTGCCACCGTGCCCGTGCCGCGCCGGGAAAACGGACGAATCGTAGAGATAGCCACTGCCGCAGAGTTCCGCAAAAAACCAAGGTATCGCTTCGGTCGAGGAGAACCCGGGTGCGCGATACCCAACCACGGGGGTTCCACCGATGTCTTCCAACAGGAGACGTGAGCGGAGCGCGTCGGCTCGGAATTCACTTCGTGTCATGCTGTATGCGAGTCGATGCGCGTAGCCGTGCGACGCAATTTCATGGCCGCGAGCAACGGCCTCGCGAACCAAGTGTGGAAATCGCTCCGCGATCCATCCCACGAAGAAGCAAGTTACGTGCCTCCCTTCCTCGCTGAAGAGATCCAAGAGGCGCTGAAAATTAGCTTCCACTCGCGACGGTAACCTCGACCAACAACCGATGTCAGGTGCCGCTGGTACGTCGAGGATGTGAAACCAGTCCTCTACGTCGACCGAGAAAATGCATTGTTCAGATTTCTGCATGCGAAAGGACCTACACCCCGGGAATATGTCTGACGAGCTTGGGGCCGAGGACGTTGGTGACTGCGACGGGCAACCTCTGCCACATCCGGCTTGCAAGTTGCATGCCGTGTGGCCGTGTACTAGGCACGCTCGCCCGACGGTTTAGCCAGTAACCCCAGTAAAGGCTGCTAGGCACTGCGCCCCACTGCAGTTTGAATTCGTATGTGCCGGAGCCGCGGCCGGAACGCCCGAAATCAAGAAACTCATACCCCTGCTCGGCCGCGAACGTTAGAACGCTCCAGTAAAGAAACATGTTGGGCTTCAGACCGAGGAACTTGCGGTGGGACGAAGCCCATGCCACCTCGAGTGTTCCACGAAAGCCAATCAGGAATGCTGCCGCAACCGTTTCGCGCGCCAAACGCGCAACGCAAATGCGGGTCTCATCAGGAAAACGATTCAGAATGTCTAAAAAAAAATGACGCGAATACGAAGGGGATCCGAGGTCATGCATGTTGCGGCGGTATACCTCGTAGAACTCGGTCAGCAGTGCTGATCCGCCGAACTCCGCTGTCATCCCGAACGTGAGTGATTTCCGCACTAAGTTGCGAGTTTTCTTCTCCAGTCGGCGCAAACGCTCCTCACTGTCCGCCTCTATACCCAGGACTGCACCCACCTTGTCTTGCCGCGGTACCAGTGGCAAGTCGTGCTGTATAAGGTGGCGGAGCTCAAGATACGTTGCGTTGGTTCGACGCGCGGCCTCGATAGCGGACGCGAGGAGCAGCTTTTCGATCTCGGGTTCGTCTGCAACAATGCCTCCTCCCTTCAGGTGAGGCATTGACGATAAATAGCTGCGCAACAGGCACTTCTGCCAGATTAGCGGCAGAATTCCGCGGACGGTGGTACCTTCTTCGGCGAGAAGGTAGATTGCTGGCCAGCCGAATACCTCCTTAAAGAGATGTTTCCAAGACCAGCGGTGATAGTTCGTGCATTCAGCGCGGCTGATCACAAACTGGTCCCAGCGTTCCCGATCCTCTTCGTTACAGGTATGAATACGAATGTCACTCATTGCTGCTTCCACGGATTGTCGGATATGTCATTGCGGGAGGCGTGCTGCACTGCTGCCCACAATGTGAAACAGCCAATTGGCCATTCATAGCAGAGCGCATAATCGCCGGGCTATGCTCACGCGTAGACAGAAGATCACTCGCTGTACCCCGCGCTCAGTCTTAGATAGCTATGCGGCAGTTACGGGACCAGTTGCGCAGCAGGTAGACCAGCGGACCGCTCCATGTAGTCGTAGATGTCACGAATCGTGTTTAATGGCGAAACAGGGGGGCGGTTGCTCAGAAAAACTGCATCCGAATATGGATCGTTCGGGTGGTAACCGTGCATGCCGGTCGGCAACCAGTTTCCGGAATGAAAATCGCTGCGATAAAACATGCACCCGCTATTAAGGAGAAAGATCGTCTCTCCATAGTGCCGGTCGGGAAAATAAACGCCAAGCTCTTGCAGTTCTGCATCGCTGAGAATGCGACCGTACGTTTGGCTCCTTAGGCAGGCATTGATACTTATGCGCGCTTCCTCATTAAAAAACCACAAACGCGCCATCGTGGAGTCATACACTACAAGATAATCGTCAGGCATCTTCCACCCGAGCGCATCGACCTCCTTCATGAGGTCATGGCGGTCAGTTACCGGTGCCATTCCGTGATCAGAAAAGATCGCAATCGACGCGTTCGGGTCGAGACGTAATGTGGTTTCGCACAGCCGTCGTAGCTTCGTTTCATACTGGGCAAGCACTGACCGCAATCGCTCAGGGTGAGCCCAGAAGGTATGCAACTCCGCATCGAGTTCACACAGGTAAACAAAGAAGAACTCAGCACTACTGTGCTCCAAATCATTCTGTGCGAGCTCAAGTATTTCTTTATCGTTCCAGTGGTGGTACGAGTAGACCCGGTACGGAATGCCACCATCAACCAATCTGTCGAAAATTGACGGTGCACCGGATATGCCGGCAGGTTCGTAGATACACCGGCGTTCGACCCAGTTAAAGTATGGCATCAGCGTCGGCTTCACATAGCACTCGAACTGCGGTCCCATGTGAAAGAAGTGCCGCCCAGCTTCTTTGATCAACTTCTGAGAAACGCGGTGGTTGACAAGACTGTTGGGAAAATGGCGCAACCAGCGCAGCCATGCAAAAGGTGATTTGACTGGGTCGAAGTAGAAAAGGTTCCAGTGACCATGTTGGCTGGGTGACTGCCCAGTCAGCAAGCTTGGAATTGCACCCGAGCTGAATCCCAGAACTGTCCTTAAAGGCTGCCTGAACAGAAGCATATCATTAAGGAACTGTTGATCTTCAAGAATTTTCCACCCCAAAGCATCGATGAGCACACACAAGGAGACGCGACGGTTGCGAGTTCCACTAAGCGCTGTGCCATTCATGACGGTAGTCATTCTGCAGTTTCGTTTCAGTCGAATAGCCCTCACGCTGCGGCGTTTACGGAGGTTGACTCCAGGGTCGAGTCTAGCGTCGCCAAACCTAGCTCGCGAGCAGCATTGTCGTGATAGAGCTTTTGTAGAACGTTGTCAGACAGATTCAGTCCATAAATCTTCCATGAACCCAGCCACGGGTATCCGGGATAGTCGAAAGATTCATCTTCGGTCTCAAGAAATCGGAAATATGTGCGATAACACTCGACTGTCAACTTCGTATCCATACCAAACATGACGCGGTGTTGAAACTGCCGCAGGAACCGGCTGGCGCGGCGGGGCTGGCGCCCGAGCTCCGCAATGCGTCCACCAAGTTCGACCAACAAGTTCGGATACTTTTCCATCCATTCTGTTACTTCGTCTAAGTCCTCCGAATGATTTGCCATGTGCAGTCCCCAAAAACGAGTGCCTGGATGCCGTTCGAATACGTGATTCCGCTGAGCCAGCAGCTCCGATTTGCTAGGGAAGCCATTGCCACAAAAGCTCCAGTCAGGATGGACAACCAGCTGCTGGTATCGTTCGTTGTGGCGATCGACCCGGGTGAAGAAAGCGTCGGGATCGGCCGTATGGATCGCGACGGGTAGGCCCCATTTTCCAGCCTTTTCCCACACACAGTCCAACCGGGCGTCATCGATGCGGACCAGTTTGCCACGTCGGTCACGAACGCCGAGCCCGAGATCCTTCAACACCTTGACTCCCTTTGCCCCAGCTATCCGGGCTTGATCGAGCATTTCTATGAGATAGTTCGGTTCGTCAAGATGCGTGTAGTCAATTTGGCAAAAAACGAAAAACCTGCCGGGAAACGTCTCAGCCAAGGTGTGCAACGACCGGCCTAGCTGCTGGCCCCAGCCTCCGGTTAGGTTGATGGCAGCTTTCACGTTCGTCTCGTCCATCACGCGGACGAACTGTTCTGGGTTAACGGCGCGGCGCATTACGATCTCATCGTTGAGGTGACAGTGGACATCGATCACTGGGAAGCGCGCGCGCCGGACCTCCGTGGCGTGTACTCGCAGCATCGTGTCTGGTGCAAAGTCGCGCAGGAGCAACTGATCGCGTGCCGGTGCTATTCGCAGATGGCTGTAGCCGATGGTCGTTGGTGCGCTCGGATCTGTCACAGGCGAACTCGCCCGCCGGCCAATGTACGCCAGCACAGACCGCAAGAGCTTCTTGCCCCGCCAGCCAGCTTCGCGGAAATGGTATTTAAGTGTGTCGATAACCATTTACTGCTTCCTCAGGAACGAGTTGATTCGAGCAGGACATGAAAGTTATACGCAACCAGCCTCGCGACTGCGCGCCACGACAGTTGCTGGTTGGCTTCAGTGAGGGGTAACGGAAGTCTCGCCACGATTTCCGCGAGTTCACTCGGCGTGATTTCATCAGGTTCTGGTGCGGCGAAGAATAGTTCGCCTGCGGCGCTGTAAACCAAGTAGCGCGGCGACATGGAGCATGCAAGCCGTGTCCAGCAAAGCCAGTAGCGGCTAAACGCAGAGGGATGCACATACGCAGCACGCACCCAGCCCTTTGCTCGCGCGAAGATCGGCTGTCGCGCCGCCACGGCGGCGAGCAAGTCTGTGCGGCTAAGGCTGGACGGCAGGCCTAATATGCGACCCAGCGCCCAACGCCATAGCACCTCGGCATCCGAAACCGCGTCACGCCACTCCGGAAAATGATCGGATGCGCCAACCGTCTCGCCTTGCAGCTTCAGATCAGTGCATTGCGAGACGAGCTTGGAAAAGCGCTGCAAAGGAATGGGCGCAGGCGGAGCGTCATCGGATGCTGCAAGCTCTTGCAAGCGTGCCACCCTCTCCCGATAGCTCGGATAATATTGTCCGATCGCCAAAAGGTAGCAAGCTGCCATGGCGAGGTAGAGCTTTGCGATGCGGTACCGCGCGGCCGTGCCATTATCGTGAACGCTGTTCGCTTCTGCTGCCGACTCGAGCTGCTCGATCATCCGATTACAAAGAAGCCACCAACCATCCTCCTGGGGAATCTCAGCTGCCGCAAATCGAGGTATCAGGCGCAACGCCTCTTTATCCCCCCATACAACAACGCCACGCTCTCGGAGCTCAAACGCGTAAATGTGTGGCCTCATCTTGCGCAGGTTGGCAGTAGTCGACGTCACCACGACTATCTTGCACCTGATTCCCCGCACTAATAGACTGCGCTCAATCTCCCGCTCCAGTTCCGCCACGTGAAGCTGGACAGGACCGTCGAAGACAACCAGGAACGTTGCATCGCCTAGCACACGCCAGGTTGCGCCATCTCTTTTCAATGTTGCTTCGCCACGAGACATGCTTCCCGTCAGCACGATGGCGCGAGCCTCATGGCCTACCGCGGCGGCGCACAACCGTGAACTTTCGGTGACAATGAACGCTCTTGCAGCTTCGATATCCTCAAGTACCGGCGCCTGCGTTGCGCGCGCCGGACGGCCTACATCGTGGTTAGCAGAGATGATCGTTTCTTGTGTCATTGGCGAGTCGGTGCGCTGTCGCGAAGTATCTACGTCTGCGCACAGCGGCTGCGAGGGGGAGTAGGATTGTTAGGTCGACAAATGAGAATCAGCGTTGCTCGAACCAGAGCCGCGTAGTGAGTTGTTGGGACTGGACCAGATTCGCTTGTTGAACGGCGGAAATTAGGTCACCGTAGTCGTGATGTTCACCCCCGCATCCGCGATTCTGAAGGGGCGCGGAGCAGTTGACACTTTGCCTTACGTCCTCGTGCCCGTCGTACGCGTTGTCGAGACGGGTCACCAACCCCCAACTCAGCTTTTCGTCCCAGTTATCCGCATATTGCCACCACAGCAAACCAACGTATGGAGCAGATCCCGCAGAACTAGTCGCTTCGCGCACGTGCGCCAACGCCAGCTCGTAATCCCTGCCACGCTCAGCTTGGGTTGCAAAGCCAGGGACACCTGAACCCATCGGGTAGGACGCAAATTCGGATTCTGGATTGGCCGCCCTGAAGTTGGTCTCTATGATAGGTTTGTCGCCACTATATCTCTCGATGTAATCAAGTACCTTTCGATTGAAACCGCCGGTACCTGAAAGCAGCAACACGTCAACGTATTCAGCCGCGGACTGTAGCACCTCAGGCCGGGGTGGAACCCCATAGCTACCCAATGTATCGGGCCCTAGGTACAATGTGTATGGAAATGCGGCTTTGATGCCCGTTCTACACGTTCTGAAGAAGTGTCCTGACACAGCTTTCAAGAGAGAGCTTAGATCGGATCTAACTGGTGTACTCGAATCGGAGAGGGATCTGAAGTTGCTACCCATCCATTTCTGGTGTTCGGGACGGCCATCTTCATCCAGCAACCCACTACCGATCCCCCACCCGTTCTGGACGTAATCCACGGTGATGCGAGCCCCCGGCGAAGGTGCTTTCGTGAACGTGAGCACCCCAACGCCGCTGGTGTAATCGATGTATCCTTCGGTTTCCGGTCCGAAAATTTGACCTCGCTCCCTGGCGCTCTGCGACGCGTCACGAGGATCGCGATTCGTGTCCCCAGCAATGATCTTCGAAGCTAACTTGAACTGGACGGAAAACCTAGTCGGCAGCAGCAGCGAGAAACAGTGCGAAAACGTGGTTGTCTTCCCGTCCCCCGTACCCACGTATTCGTTCTTGACCGGCCTTCCGGCCGAATCAAATGTGGTGTAATTGGAGCCCCATGCTGCATTTAGGGCACCAATAGTTCCATACTTTGCCTTCAGTGAGTCCCGCCACGCAAGTTTCGTATGTACAGCAGTGTCAGCATACAAGACCCGCTTACTTGCGTTCGCAGTCTGAGTGGGTGCGACCGTGGCAACGATCCAGCCGAGATGTGGGTTATTGAAGCCTGGAGATGGAACGGTCGGAAACTGATCGCCTGCCCCAAACCCGTACGTCTGATCGCCATCTTCGCAGGCAATACCGATCAGATAACTCAAGTAACGTGATTTGCGAAGCTCTGTCCAGTAGCTTTCAGTCGCCAAATCAGCCCCGAGCCATGTATCCAGTTTACTATCGAAGTAGTCAGGAATGCCATTCGGTGGGGAGTAGCCGGTATAAAACGAACTGGCCCCGTATGTTAAGTTCTTGACGGGCTCAGACAAGTAGCCATGCTCATTCTTCATTGCATAGTACCCCGGCCGTACAAGTGTGATGAAGGGCAGTTTCGTAGGGTGAGAGTGGAGACTATGCGCATCCGCAGGATACTTCTTATCCTGATACGTCGGTTCAACGTAGCGGGATGCATACGTGCCTAGCGTGTTGAATCCCCAATGCTGAACACGGCGGGCTGTTGCTTCCGCCCAGTATGCGTCCGCGTCACCATACTTCGCGACAACCTTTTGGTAGTGGCTCATACCGTCACTGCCTGCCGACTGGGACGGAGAGACAGCGTCGACCCCAATAATAAAGAAGGTGTGGCCCTGCGGCGTGCACAGCCACCAGCGGCCACCGCTCTTTTCCGGATGAAAATATCCGGTTGTGTTACTGCACACCCGGATGGTTGCATCCCGAAACGAGTCCGTTTGAGGACGCGAACAAGCGGCTCCGGCCGCGAACAACATGGATACCAACAAAACCCACCCTACCCTCACGCCGGCATCTCCTTCGCGCACTCACAGGATGACGGTTTTGCACTTTGCGAGCTAAGGTTACGTCCCCGCGCTCCGCCCCGTCTCCACGCTCGGAAAGGTTCCAAGGAGCCACGCTTTAATGATCCAACAGCGGCCATGAGCGCATAACCGATCTGGAGCCATGCGAAACAGAGATCGTCTGCCAAACCGCGATTCCAGTTGCGCAGGCGCATGTAGGCGCTGGATTGTGCATGTGCTTCAAGCCAGTGCGCTGTTGCTCGTCCGACTTCGCTGCGCTTGTGGAATAGGCGGGCCTTTGGCGCAATCAGCAGTACTGCGCCTCGCGGTAAACGGGCACAAAAATCGATGTCCTCGGCGAGCGAGCAACCAGTCAGCTTCGGGTCGAAGCGCAAATCGCGAATCACGGTCGCACGAAAACTCATTACGCCGCAACCAAATTGCTTGACCCGCTGTGGACCGTGGAAGCGGAGATCATCCGCGTGCCAGTAAACAGGCTGACGATCGTCGCGGAATGCACCTCTCACAAACACCTTTTCGAATAAGCGCCGCGAGATCGGGGGAACCGTGTAATTTGTGATGATTCCCGACACCCCAGCGACTTCTGGCGAGTATGCGAGCACAATCTCCTCAACGTATTCCGGTTCGAGAATGACATCGTCGTCCAGAAACAGCCAGATGTCACCCGTCGCCCGATCCATGGCGACGTTACGTGCCACAGCCGCTCCAGAAATGTGGGGGGCATAAATGTAGGTGACTGTTTTCGGAACGCTTTCTGGTTCGAACGACGGGGCCACACTCTGGTCAACGACAATAATCTCATCGGGCCTGCGAGTCTGCACGATTAGGCCTTCAAGTGTGCGCCGCAAATCGTCCGCACGGTTCTTGGTCGGAATTATGACCGAGATCTTCGGGACGTCTTCACTTTCCCGGCATTGTGTTTGCAAAGCTGATGGACGTATGTTGCGCATGTCCCCTCCACACACCTCGGACGCATCCAGCGGCAAATTGGCGGACACACCCTTATGTTGTACTCGTCGGCTGAGCGCTCATTCCTTGTTATCGAAGATCGCCTTCTGTGCCCTGAGGACTAACTTCCATAGTATGGCGCAGCACAGGCGAGCCTAGATGCTGCCGGCCGTACTCCCACAGCCACTGACGTTCCGCCCCCGTCAATCCAAAAAGCCACGCAAATACCAGAAAAATAATGATCTGGCATCCAACCGTGGCAGCGAACAGCGGGGCAGTTGTTTCAGCGCTGATGGAAATCTTCCCGGCAACGACAACAAACAGCAAACCGACGATCAAAGGGCGCCCTAGGCCTTTACAGAAGTATTCCCACCCATTCATCTCGGCGGCGTTCAACGCGTACCACGGTTGAATGACTATCTTTACAACCAGCATAGGAACAATAGTTCCCATGGCGACGCCAAGCAATCCATGTGACATTCCCCAGACAATGCTGAGGACAATATTGGCGACACCCTCCGCTATCGACCACCAGCCGAGCGGACCATGCCGGCCTTTCGCAATTACGATCAACAGCGTCGGATGTTGGACTAAGTTAATGATGTATCCGACCGTAAGGACAGCCAGCGACGGGTAAGCAGATACGAGCTCCTTGCCCACCCAGATGCGCAGCAACGCACGGCCATCCACCAGCAACAGTACTCCACCCAGAATTGAAAGCAGCGCCAACAGACGAGTGGATCGTAGCAGCATTTCTCGCAAATCTCTCTGGCGATGTCCTCCGTCTAGTTCAGTCATCGCGCCCAACACTGGGCCGCCTGCAGCGATGACCACTGATTTGAAACATTCGATCAAGCGAGTCGCCACGTTGAACGGCGTGACCAACCCAACACCTAAAACAAAGGCAATAACAGCAGAATCGGAATAGAAGCGCAGATAATCGCCTACTGACACGAGTAGTGACCGCATGCTGAAGACGAATAACTCACGAATGCGGCCGATAGTGATCAGGTGAGCCTTTACATGCACTCGAGGATCCGCGATGAAAAGGAAAACGATGTGCTGACCCAGGGACAAGAATGCAACTACAACTGTAGCAATCGCGATCGCCAGAATCCCATAGCCCAATCTTAAGACAGCGACTATGACGATGGCACGAGTGACAGTGTTAGCAATTCCGGCGGCATTGTACAAATCCCAGCGCTGGTGTGCCGATATATAGGTCGCCAGCATGCGCGTCGGGAACATAATCGCCACGCTGATACCCAGCAGCAATAGCAGCCAGCCGAGCACCCGTGGAGATGTGCCCTCGAGCCTTATGAAGCGAGGCAGAAGACATGCCACTCCGACCGAAAGCACGCATATGAGGACCGAAGTCCCTGTAACCAGCAGCAGTGCTGAGCTGAATGTTCGATCCACTTCGTCGCGACGGGTACCTCCCCGAAACAGCGCCACGTATCGAAACATGGCAGAGCGCATGCCGAGGTCGAGTAAGCCGTAATAATCAAGGACAGAGCTGGCGAGGACCCATACACCGAAGTCGGTAGCACCCAGGTGGTGGATCATGACAGGCGTAAGCAAGGCGGTGCTGCCTGCCAGGACCACTAACCCAAACCAATTTGACAAAATGCTGCGAGTCATATGCTACGAGCGTGCCGTGTTATAAGCTTCGTGGACAAGTTCAACTGTGCTGCCCGCCATTGACTTACAGCACATGCACGCCCCTGCCGACATCATCACCAGAAGCAAGAGCACAAACAACGCAATGCAGCCGACTTTCCCAAGCGCAGAATCTCTATGCGACCGGAGCGGCGGCTTCTTTAGAAGCCTGGAGCCGTTCTAACTCCGCCACGCGGGTACTTGTAAACTTAGTCGGACCGGCGAGCGGTGTAGGTTTCTGCAGTTCTGCGAGCTGATACAAGTATTCTAACTCGTCATCATCTGCAATCGGATCGCGCGGTACGTCTTGGCAGTTCGTCGACACGCATTCCTCCATTTGTCCAATGGGATTGATGGCCGGGGCCATCATCTGCGGGCACATTACCCTTAGATCACTTCCGGCACTCAAGTGACATAGTCGAAGATGACCATTCTTCACCGGGGGTAAGTACATGTGAGTGTGTCTGCCCAGTGTGCTGAGCACTTAGCGCGCCGCACAACTCCAGATACATTTTCTCTGTGCTACTGACTTGTTGCTCAAGAACGAAGCTTCGTAACACGCGTGCGTGGGCTGCATGTCCAATTCGGGCACGGGTCGCCGCGTCACGTAACAGGAAAGAAAGCGCCTTGGCAAGTCTGCGTGGATCTCCTGGCGGTACGAGCAATCCGCTAACGCCATCTTCTATCGCCTCAGGAATGCCGCCGACGTTCGATGCCACTGTCGGCAGTCCAGAGGCCATGGCCTCGAGTATCGTCAAAGGAAGACCTTCGTAGAAGGTAGGCAAGACATTGATATCGGCTGCCGCAAGCCATTCGGAGACATTCGTCTGATAGCCTACTAGGCGGACGCAATGTGCGAGGCCGAAGTTCTCGCACAAGGCCCGCAGTTCTGGCTCTCCTTGCCCTTCTCCCAAACAGATCAGCTTTAGCTTTGGGTAAGAATGCAATAGCTGACGCATTGCATCCAAAAGGACGCGATGCCCCTTGCCTGGGTGGAGCCGAGCGACCGCGACAAGAACGGAATCCGCTTCTGTAAATCCCAGTGCATGCCTGATCGCGTTACGGGCATCTTGCGGTATGGCAAAGCGCCGAGTATCAACGCCGTTATGAATGATGGCGATCTTCTTTGCAGGTACGTGTTTCTTGTTTCCGAGGAACCGGGCGTCAGACTCGCAGACCGCAACATACTTTGAAACAAAGCGGGTTGTTGCGCGGTCTACGATGCGGTTTGCCTTCCAACCCGTGCGCCACGCCTCGGTTCCATGTAGTGTCTCGACGATGACTGGCACACGACACGCCCACGCGATGGGGCTGGCGAACAAACTGCTCCAGAACATGTGCGAGTGCACAATCTGGAACTGTCCCCGCACAAGCAGTCTGGCAAACCGCGTGCCTGCAGCAACATGACTTGCACTGGAAAGCGCAAGCGGCGTTATATCGACATCCCCGGGGCTGGCGGCGCTGAAACGCTCATAAATCGTCGGGTCACATACTAAATGCGCGCGAAACAACCTGCGGGAAAGCTTGCGTAGCAGACCGCAGATGTGTTCTTCGACGCCACCCCATACGGTCGAATTCGTGAAATAGAGAATAGAACGGCAGCCGTTCATCGTGCTCTCCTGACCGTCTCTTGTCATAGGTCAGACGTTTATCGTAGCGATTCGTGCTCTCGGCATAACCAACTGTTTCTGGCGTCTGCTCTGTCTGCGAGATTGCTGCCTCAGCAGTGTTGGGACGGTGGCGGTCAGAGCCGCGATGATCCAAAACGGCTTCTGATACTCGGCGGAAACGAAAATTGCCGCGGCTGAGAACCCGAGCAATCCGGCTTGCATTGCGTGTCCGGCATACTGCAAGAAGGTGTCGTCACGCCTCTTCCCTTCGGCGCGCAACTTGCCTGCGGACAGTAGCGCTCCACCTAAGACTCCGCAGTACGCCAGAAATCCAGGAATGCCTAGCTCGGCCGCAATTTCCAGGAACGTGTTGCAGGCGATTCCCTGCTTTCCTTCTATTCCTTGCGAGATCGTAAATGACTGCGCAGTGAAATTGCCTAACCCGATACCGGTCACAGCGTGGTTGCGAATCATGTCCAGGCCGGCCCTCCAAAAATCCCGACGGATCTGTGCGCCAACGACGTCGCCATAGGTTGGGTGCAACATTCGGTACAAAGGCGACGATGGGGCGAACATCAGCATCGGCACCAGCAACACCGCAGTCACAATCGCTGCGCGCCGTGACTGACCAGAGCGCACGATCATGTACACGATAGCTACGCACAACCCGACTAATCCGCCGCGAGATGATGCTAGTGTGAAGGCGAGCGACATGAGCACCAGAGACGCTACGCAGAACCACCGCTGCAGCCGAGACACTTCCATCTTCGCAAAGTACAACGCGATTGGGATCACTAGTACGGTGCAAGTCGCAAAGTAATTTGAGTCGCCGGCAACATACCCGGGCCTCATATTCGTGGCGCCGGACGCCTGAAACTCGCGAATGACATACAGCGACGCCAACGCCTCCCCGGCAATCGCTGCCAGTAATGTTTTGTGTAGCCGTTCGTACGTGTTCACAACGGATATCGTCGTGAAGAAAAGCAACACATAACTCATGTACGTCAACATGGGGTTGAACGGAAGACCCTCTGTCTTGGCGAGCGTAAAAAACGACAGCGTTGCGATACCAAACAGTAAAAGAAAGAACCGGGCTGGCCAGGACTTCAAAAAGGCGGGCCGTCTCGGACACCTTAACAACCTGAGTAACGCATAGGCACAGCAGATGATGCCGAGCCACTTGACCACTGTGAGGCCTCCCAATAACGCCTCAAACAGGGGATGATTCGGCATCGGCGCCATCAACACTAAGATGTAAAAGAGGATCATCTTCCTTTAACACAACTCTCGGCGGCTACATGAACCGAACTCAGCAGAGTCGCTCTTCCGCTGGTACATACAACATCGTAGACCCGCGCAGCCATGAATGCGGTGTGGGCTAAAGCTGCGGAACTGTGCGATGTCTGGCATACCGAACCAGGAAATTGGGGCGCTCGCTCTCAAGTGACTTGATATACGCTACCGTACTCTGGTGCACCGGGGCACGTTCGATGTGTCGGCATCCGCAAATACCTTCCCATACGCCGTTCAAAACAGTCGACAGGTGCCCCGTGCGTAAAGCGAAGTAAGCCATCATGGCTAGCCGGAATGATACAAAACGTAACCCCGACCAAACAGGATAATCCTTGTATGCAATCCAGATATAGTTACGAGTAAACAGGAAATACGGACGACTATTCGAGCGCGCCTCCGGCGACATCAAGTGACGGACCTGAATTTCGGGAGTGTAGAGAATTCGATACCCATGATCCAAGATGCGGAGGCCAAGGTCCCACCCCTCGTTGTAAATAAAGAGTGGCTCGAAGTACAAACCTGCATTAGCGAAAACGACGCGGCGGTAAGCAGCCGCACCTTCAACAAAAAAGTGAGTCGGGAACTGCACGCCGGCAAATTGCCGCCAATCTTTTGGATGGCACCACTCCCGCATGCGCAACTGCCCGGTCTGGGCATCGCGAAGTTGAAACGCTAGTACGTGATAATCGGGATAGTCATCGAAAAGGCGAACAACAGTGTCAACTGCGCCGGGGGATAAGAAGCTGACGTCGTTGTCCAGGGTAATCACCAATTCGCCCTGGGCAGCACGGATCCCGATATTCCGGCCAGCGCAGCTGCCGAGATTAGCATCGAGCTCAATCAGTTGAATGCCAGGTCCAAACTTGTGCACCACCGCTGCCACGTTCTCTTCGGAGTGATTGTCCACCACGATGATTTCTTTACGTGGGTACTGCTGGACAATAACCGATTGGAGCGTCTGTTCCAGCGCACTCAGACGTTTGTAATTCAGAACTACAATACTAACTAGAGGAGACGACATGGATATCCTACCTTTTGATCAAGCTATTGTGTACAAACGCTGTCGATAGCAATGGGAACCGCCGGCACATAAATCATCCATCGCCTTGGGCTCGATGAGCACTACGTCAGCCGCTCTGAGGGTTTGGGCCGCGCGAGAGTTC
>Ga0075017_100000883_pt1 | contig 17728 bp, 12 predicted proteins | sample AleBraG_ABR_2012_FD_71475 | JGI IMG/M metagenome (GOLD analysis project Ga0075017, IMG submission 71475) | Freshwater sediment microbial communities in response to fracking from Pennsylvania, USA - Alex Branch Run_MetaG_ABR_2012 | ecosystem: Environmental > Aquatic > Freshwater > Creek >... | reverse complement strand
GGTGACGTCTCCCGCGGTGACCGCGCCGGGCTGACCACCGGGCCCGGGGCGACCCTCTGGTTCACCGGCCTGTCGGGTTCGGGCAAGTCGACCGTGGCGACAGCGGTCGACCAGCGATTGGTGGCCTCGGGACGGGCCGCCTACCGACTCGATGGCGACAACCTCCGGACCGGCATCAACGCCGACCTCGGGTTCTCGAAGGACGAGCGATTGGAGAACTGCCGACGGGTGGCCGAGGTGGCCCGCCTCTTCGCCGATGCGGGGTTGGTGGCGGTGGTGGCCATCATCAGCCCGTACGCCCGGTCCCGCCAGTTCGCCCGCCAGATCCACGAGGATGCGGGGCTCCCGTTCATCGAGGTCTACATGGCCGCACCGGCCGACGTGTGCGCCGTCCGGGACCCGAAGGGCCTCTATGCCCAGGCTGCGGCAGGCGGCATCGAGTCGTTCACGGGGATCGACGATCCCTACGAGGTGCCGGAATCGCCCGACCTGGAGATCGGACCGGACGCCAGCATCGACGAGGCGGTCGACCGGGTGCTGGGCGTCCTGGGTAGTTCCACCCGCCTCTAGCCTGCTCGTGTCAGCTGGCTTCCGGGGTCGCCTCGATGATGAACTGATAGCCGAACATCGTCGGCCACAGGATCAACAACAGGTGGTCCATCAAGCGGACCAGATGTGCCGCCGTGCCCTCCAGACCGAGTGAGTCGAGGGGAAGCCCGACAGCCTCCAGGCGACGGACGGTGAAGCCGTTGCGCTCGACGATCCTCCGGATGCTGCGACGCGTGAAGAAGCGCAAGTGGGTGGCGTCCAGGATCCCGCGTTGGTCGTAGTCGAACATGCCCAACGTGGAGCGAGCCCGGGGGTACCAGTGTGCGATGTTGGGGACACAGAGGATGACGCTGCCCGTGGGTGCGAGCACCTGGCGGATCTCCTCGAGCAGCTTCTTGGGCTTGGGTAGGTGCTCGAGGACATCGGCGGCCAGAACGAGGTCGAATCCGGTGCCCGCCTCGGCCGGGATCCCCTGGGTGAGGTCGGCCTTGAAGAACGCGCTGGTGCGCTCGCCGACGCCGTCGAGCTCGTACAGATCCACGCCGACCACGTGGTGTCCCATGTCCCGCAGCCGTTCGGCCAGGAGCCCACTGGAGCAGCCGAGATCGAGGATCTTGAGCGGCGGACGGCTGGCGAGCATCTTCGAGATGCGGCCGTGGGAGCTGTCCTCATTGGGCTTGAGCTCGTATTCCTCGTTGAGGGCGATGCGGCTCCCATCTCCGAAACCGGCCTTCTGGAGCCGGAACGCCACGACGTCCTTGGTCACGTCCGCCGCGTAGCCCAGGCCGTCGACGTAGCAGATCTCGTCGCCGTAGTAGGTGGGGATCGGAACCTCGGCGATGCGCATCCCGGCGTCGTGGAGCTGGATGATGATCTGGGTGTCGAAGTTGAAGCCGTTGGCATTCTGCCGGAAGGGGATCTGCTTCAGTGCATCGACGGAATAGGCGCGGTATCCGGAATGGAACTCCGTCAGCTCCGTGCCGAGGGCCGCATTCTCGAATTTGGTGAGCACCCGGTTGCCCAGGTACTTGTACATGGGCATGCCGCCGCCTCGGGCGGCACCCTTGACCATGATCCGTGACCCGAAGACGGCATCCGCCTCGCCCGCCAGCAACGGGGCCAGGAGGTCGGGCATCGACTCCGGGGCGTACTGGCCGTCGCCATGGAGCATGACCACGATGTCCAGCCCGTGCTCGATGGCCAAGTCATAGCCGGCCTTCTGATTACCGCCATAGCCGAGATTCTGGGGTTGGCGGATCAACGTGATGGGCAGGTCGGAGATCTGCTGGTAACCGAGCCCCACCAGGTAGGTCGAGTCCTGGCTGTGGTCGTCGCTGACGATGACCTCGGCGATGTCACCCCGGATCTCATCCGGGATCCGGTCGAGCACCTTGGCCAACGTGGTCGCCGCGTTGTACGCGACGACGAGGATCCCGATCTTCTTCTTGTGGTCAGCCACGTCTGCCCGTCCCCCCTACCGTGAAATGTAGTGCCCAGCGTACGCGGTAAACGTCCACGGCGAAAGATCCGGAGTCCGTGCCCGTCGTGTTGCCCACGTGACAACGGGAATCCTGATGGGCCGGAATCCCTGGAAATTGGGTCGATACTCCTCATCAGAATTGATGAATATGTGACCGTGGAGTGCAATTCAGGCTCGTTGAGGGGGTGCGCAGTGGCACTTCGGGCGATGCAGTGCGTACCCTCTTGTCTGGGGGCAGGTACGGATGGGCGGGGGCAGGTACGGACAGGGGCCGAATGCGAGTCACGCGGGTACAGAGGTTCGCCAGGTTGGCGGCGGCGATGATGGTCATGATCGGCGCGCTCCTGGTCGTGGATGGCGTTGCGTGGAGCGCGCCTGCCCATTCGGCCACGACCGATCTGACCGGTCGACACGCGGGGGCCGGCGCCACTGGTCAGACCGCAATGCGCAGCCCCGGCAGCCTGTTCAACGGCCCGGCACCCCGACCCAAGTTCGACGATGCCAATCAAGTGGTGACGTTCACGATCCCCACTCCGGCCTGTCCGCAGTCCCAGCCCAACTGCCAGTGGATGCTGTTCATGAACCAGCCGAGGCTGCCGGGACAGCCGATTGTCGGCGAGGTGGTGGGGACGTCGGGCGTGCTCACCCTCGCCTACCCGAACTTCTGCGGAGTGGTCCAGGCGGATGCCCTGCTGGGCCCGTACCCGTGGACCTACGTATCGGGCCTCACCCACAAGATCTTCGGCTGCATCCCGCCGACGACCACGACCACGACGTCGACATCGACGACCACCACCACGTCGACCACGACCACGACAACCACCACGACCTCGACTACCACGACGACCTCGACCACCACGACGACAACGACGGATCCCACCACCACGACGACGACCGCGCCCCCGAGTACATCAACGACCGTGAGTCCCAACGTGGCGGCACAGAGCACCGGCATTCCGAACGGCTCCTCGGCGCTTCCCTACACGGCAGCGTCAAGCTCCACCACGTTGGCGAACGGATCCTCGTCCCTTCCGTATACCGGAGGGGAAGTGGCCCCCTTGGCCTACCTGGGCAGCCTCCTGATCCTGATCGGGGGACTCCTGCTCTTGACCGTCGAGTCCCGTAGGCGAGCCCTGGCCCGTGCAGCGGTGGTCCGACTCGATCAGGTGAAGAAGGGTGCCCGAAAGACCGGTTACTGGTTCTTCGGCTCCTGAGGCTGGGTGACCGCTCCGTTCGCTGAGTCTGACGGCGGTGGGTGACCTCCGGAATCAGGAGGCGGCTGTGCCCGCCGCGACACTGCGGACCAGCCGCTGGAGATGGACCTTGGTCGTTGCCCATTCGTAGCGGGCCAAATACAGCTCCTCGGCTGCATCGACCATCCGTCGACGGAGATCTGCATCCTCGAGCAGCCGCTGGCAGGCGGTGGCGAACGACTCCGGGTCGTCGGCGATCAGCAGGTGGACGCCGTCTTTGACGTCGAGGCCGTCCGCACCGACCGTGGTGGAGACGACCGGGATCCGATGGGCGAACGACTCAAGGATCTTGAGGCGGGTGCCACTGCCGATCCGTAGCGGTACGAGCGCGATGTCGGCTCTTGCCAATTCGGGCAGGATGTCGGGAACCCGCCCGACTACGGTCACCGCGGGTGGATGGTGCATGCGCTGCACGGCGGGAGGAGCCTTCCCCACCAGGCGGATCTGCAGGCCGGGCACCTTCGCACGAAGTGCCGGGGCGATGTCCCTGATGAGCCACTTGGCTCCGTCCACATTCGGCTCGTAGTTGAGGCTTCCCTGCAGGAGGGCGACGGGCTCTTCGGACACGTCGCGGCGTCCTACGGGGTGGTCCGGTCGCACATAGGTGTTGGCGATCGAGACGGCATTGGGAAGACCGGACCGTGCGACGTCGGACTCACTGCACAGGACCACCCGCTCGACCTCGGCACCCACGGCCCGTTGGTAGGCCCGCCAACCGGATGCGTTCTTCTTCGCCTGGTGCATGGCCACGGTGGTCCGCACCTTTGCCCGAACTCCCTCGTGCCGGCGCTGTTCGTCGAGCAATTCGGCACGCTGGTCCGCCTTGGTGTCCTCGAGGTCCATGTAGTCGATGATCGTCGGGCCGAGCCGCGGCCGGCCCAGCCATCCGTAGAGTGCGGCCGTACTGAACCAGACGACGTCGTAGTCGTCGGCCACCCACGATGCGAACGTCTGGCGAAGCTCGACGTCGTAGCTGCCCCGGACGACTTCCATCGGCAGACTGCGCTGGCGCATCCATGCCCAGCGCCATGTGCGCTCGGAGGGGTAGTGGGGGTGGATCATCTGGAGGTAGCGGCGGACGGAAACGTCCTCGGGAAGGGCCAACGTCTCGCGGGCGGGGTCATGGAGCGCGAACAGGTCGAGGTCACCCATCTCGGACAGAGCCTCGATCATCCGGGCCAGCCGGAGGAGGCCACCCCCGGTCGACGGCCAGGCCCAGTCCTCGGCAACGAACAGGATCTTCACGTCCGGTTCACCTCGACGACGCGGCCACTCCGTGGCCAAGGCTCGGCATACGCGTGTTCGACAACGTCAGTGGTCGGGGGCCTGAAAGGTGACCAGCTGTGCCATCTGGGGGTAGTGCACGCCGATGGCGAATTCGTCGAGCCGGCTCTGGATCGCATCGGTGGAGAATTCGGGGTAGCCGTAGAGCTCCGTGCGGTCGCCGGAGACCATCTCATAGCCGAGGATCTTCTCGATCCGGGCGATCGAGGCATTCGATCCCCACACGTTGCTCTGGCGGCTGCAGAAGGGAGCCAGGTTGAGGAACAGGTCGACGGTCAGGACCAGCAACCCCCCGGGAGCGAGCAGCCGCTTGACCGCGTCGAGGGTGGACTCGATGTCCTCGCTCGAGAGGTGCTCGATGGTCGAGACGCAGATGGCCGCGGCGAAGGTGCCGGTCAGCTCCGCGTCGGGCAGGGTCGCCCGGTGGAGCTTGACGTCAGTGCCGAACACCTTGTTGAGTGCCGCGTGCTCGGCGACCGGATCGACGTCGTACTCGCCCACGCCGTAGTCGAAGAACGGATCGACGTTGTGCACCTCGTGGCCGGCCTTGGCCAACACGAACTGCAGTCCCGACAAGGCGCCCCCGATCTCCAGGATGCGTCCCGGGCCGAGCGCCGCCAACTGGAAGTAGGTCCAGGGGTACTCGACCGATCGCGTCGAGGTATTGGGTTGGAAGGCGAACGGCCCTCGGTCGCGTTGGACGAGCTGACTGCGGAGGATCGTCTTGCGGGTCGAGGCCGGCAACCGGGACACCAGGCCGAACCCGACCTGGTGTCTGCCGTGAGGGGCGCCCCAGGTGTCGTTCCACCGGCGATAGTTGTCTGGTAATTCGCGTCTAGCGAGCATGCCCCGTTCCCCTCATGCGTTGGGCTGGAGGCACTATACCCGTGGCCCGATCCCCGGACGTCAGATCGCCGTGACGGGAAGTGGCGTCGGGCGGCGCCGACACATGGCAACGGACGCCTTCGGGGCCAAGAAATTCCCTTTGGTAGTCGTACTTGTCGACAGAACCTCCTTGTCGTCATGGGACGGCGTGACTTGACTAGAGTCACCGGCATGAAGTGGCTACCCGTAATTCTGCTGGCGATCGTCGGCGTTCTCGCAGGCATCGTCGCGATTGAGTACCTCACCGTGTCGATCCATGCGTTGCCGAGCTGGATCCCCGGTAGGCACCCCGGCAGGGGTCACTACCACACCAGGGGCGCCGCGGCCGGTCTCGTTGCCGTCGTCGCATTGGGATTCGCCGGATTCCTGGCGTATCGGATCATTCGGGCCGACAAGGTCACGGGTACCACCCAGCCGGACGGTGTGGTCGCACCCGCTCCCGAAAGCGACAGCACCAAGTAGTTCGTCAGCTTCCGACAGGTCGCCGTTGCTCCCGATGGCGACGGATCTATCTGTCGCCGGGGGGCTCAGCCAGCTCGCCGACAGGGTACAGCGGCTGGGGCGCAACCTTCGCCCGGCGGGGGCCGGCTCCCACGTTCTTGAGCCGGAGGGCGTTGCGTTCGATGAGCCACCAGCTGGCCATGGCGAATCCTGCGGTGATGAGCAGCGTCATGATTGTGTACGGCACGTACCCCCAGTGGTTGACGTTCCAGAGGATGAGCACCTGGGCGATCGGATACCCGAAGATGTACATCCCATAGGAATAGTCGTTGCGTGCTCCAATCTTCGGCCATGGAAGGTGGATCCCGAGCCAGAGCATCGGATAGGCCAGGAGCGGGGCTGACAGATCACTTCTCGTCAACGTGAAGCTGACATCCCCGTTGCCGAGCGGTACGAGGTAGAAGAGGAACATCAGGCCCACGCAGCCGGCGGCCAGCCAACCCGAATCGGGGATCTTCTCCCGGTGAACGTAGATGATCGAGCCGGCCAGGAACACGGGTAGGAACGTCAACATCTTCGTCTCGTCCCACCAGTGGTAGCCAGTGAAATTCGCATTCCACGCAGGCACCGACGTGATCAGGACTTCGGCGAGCCAGACGCCGACGGCCACCGCCAACAGGGCAATGGGCCGGCGCAGCAGGCCGATCACAGCCAGGAATCCGATGGCCAGGTAGCACAGGAACTCGTAGAACAGCGTCCACAGGGAGCCGTTCCAGACTGCCCAGTAGGAGACGGTGTGGAGGGTCCCGGGAATGGTCAGCTGATTCATCTTGAGCCACACGTTCCGTGAGATGTAGGACCACGGATCACTGGGGGCCTTGTAGTAGCAAGCGGTTCCGCATGGATGACTCCAATGGATCCATCCGATCAGGCCGAAGAGCAGCGCCGTGATGATCAGGCAGACCCAGAACGCGGGGAAGATGCGTAGGAATCGGTGCCACAAGAAGCGCCCAGGACTCAAGTCCGATGCACTCCTGGCGATCAGATAGCCACTGATGCCGAAGAAGCCGTAGACCGCAAGCGTTGCGGGCGTGGTGAACCCCAGGATCACATCGGTTCGGCGGTAGCCCAGGCCGATGCAGTGAGTCACGATGACTGTGCAGGCGAGGCACAGTCGGAGCAGATTGAGGCTGTTGACCGGTCCGGAATACGCCGCACCGATCGTGGGAGTGATGACGGGTCCCATCGCCTCGTCCTGTCGGGTGTCGGATGTCACGGCAGCCTGTCCTGTCCCTTGAGGTGCGAACCGGAGAAGGGCACGAACTGCGGAAGGAACGCCGACTGGGCACCGCATGCCGGAGGTCACCGTGAACACGGGGGATGACCTAGTCTTCGTCTCCACAGGAATTGCCCGTTCGCCAACTGTACGCCAGGTGCGCGAAGGAAGGACATTGCCCTTGATGGCGAGTGGACAGCTGAGTCGTGGGGCGCTCACTCCGTCTGGGGGCTCCGACGCGGCAACCGACGACACCGTTGATGCGGAGCGTGGTGGAGCAACTCCTGTCCGCCGACGCATCTGGCCAGAACTGGTGGGTGTGCTGTGGGTACTCGGCGCGGCAATCGCGGTGCTGCTCCCCGCGTTGAGCCGTGGGCGGATGCTTGGCGCCTACGACTGGCTCTCGCAGTACGGATTTACCGCGCACGCCGGCGCGGTGGTCCGGGACCCCCTGTCCGGTGACCAGATCACCCAGATGATCCCGTGGGTCGACCTGTCCTGGACGCAGGTCCATCAAGGGCACATCCCGCTGTGGAATCCATGGAGCGCGCTCGGGATGCCACTGGCGTTCAATTGGCAGTCTGCGTCGTTCAGTCTGCCGTCGCTCGTGGGATATGCCTTCCCGCTTCGGTACGCCTACACGGTGCAGGTGATCGTGACCCTGTGGGTGGCGGGAAGCGGCGCGTACTTCTTCGGGAGGATCTTGAAGCTCGGCGTAGCGGCGGCCGCCTTCGCGGGAACCGTATTCGAGCTCAGTGGGGCCTACTTCATGTGGCTCGGTTGGCCGATCGCCTCCGTCCTGTCATGGAGCGGCTGGCTGATGGCGGCAGTGGTCATCATCCTGTCAGGCCGACACCGAATCGGTGCCGTGTGCCTGTTCAGCATCTCCTTAGCCTGTGCGGTGTACGCGGGGCAGCCGGACGCCCTGGTCCTGCTCCTGATGGTGGTCGCTCTGTTCACGGTCGCCCTCTTCACCCAGCGGGCGACCGCCGAGCGATCGCTCCGAGCGCTTGGTAGACCAGTTGCATCCTTGGCAGTCGCCTCTGTGACCGGGATCTTCCTGGCGGCGCCACTGTTGCTGCCAGGCGTCCAGTTGATCTCGGGATCCGTCCGCTCAGCGGGTGGCGGGGCACTGCACGGAAAGCACGCGCTTCCTGGCGCCGAGTTCGTCCATGCGGCATTTTCCGGCGTGCTCGCGAGGACGCTTCCCGACTATGTCGGGGTCGTTGCCGTTGCACTGGTCGCAATTGCGATTCGCTTCCGGATCCGACGACCGACCACGGTGGCGCTGCTCGTCGTCGCAGTGGTCTCCGGGGCAATCGCATTCTTGGAACCTGTCACATCCGCGGCGAACGCGGTGCCAGGACTGAGCGCAGTTCGCTTTCCACGCATGATCACGCTGCTTGCGTTTGCTCTGGCCGTGCTGGCCGCAATCGGCCTCGACGCGTTCATTACGACGGTGCACCGCCGCCGTGTCGGTGGATTTCTGATGTGGACCTGTGCCGCTCTGGGTGCTCTCCTCGTGGCGCTCGTCGCCATCGAGGGAAGCCCGGCTACTTCGTCGGCGCGGACCATCTGGCTCAAAGGGATTGCCTGGTCGGTCGGGGGACTTGCTGTCGGGTTGGTGGTGGCGCTCATCACGTGGCGTCAGATTGGCCGTTCCGCTGTCGGAAGGGTGGAACCGACTGCCTCGACAGGCGTTCAGATCCGATCGTCCGTGTGGTCGGCCGGCCAATGGTGTGGCGCCGCCCTCCTGGTATTCGAGACGACCTTCCTTGTCGCCAATGGTGCGGGCATGTGGGCATCGAGTGCCACGGGGTTCCCTGTGACACCGGCGACGTCGAGCTACCAACGCATCGTCGGGACGTCGACGGTTGGATTCGGAGTGTCAGAATGCCTGCTTCCACCCGGATTGGGAATCCGGGTGAATGCCAACGTCGCCTACGGGGTCCACCAACTAGCCGTCTACGATCCCCTGACGCCGAGCATGTACTACACCGCCTGGACGAAGCAGACTGGCCGGCCTGCCGGATACCCCGGTTTCTCCCACTACTGCCCGGCGATCTCCACCGTGCAGGAGGCCCGTCTGTACGGGGTCGGATACGTCTTGGAACCCGGTAGGTCTCCAGGCCCGGCGGGGAGTGTCTTTGCGGCGGAGTTGGACGGGCAGGGGATCTACCGGATCCCAGGTTCGAGCCCGGCCACCCTCCTCCACATGGCTAGTGGTTCCACGCTTCCTCCCATCGAGGACGACGGGACGCCCATCGGTGTCTCGCACCCCGATCCTGCCTCATGGAGAATGGCCACAACGTCGTCGGTTCGAAGCGTCCTGCGTCTCCGCCTGGTAGACGTACCCGGATGGCATGCGACAATCGACGGACGACCGCTCACCCTGGAGCGATTTGCCGGAGTGATGCTGCAAGCCCGAATCCCCCCCGGGCGTCACTTGATCGTTGTGCAGTACTGGCCGACGCGGTTCTCGATCGGGCTGGTCCTCGCAGTTGTCTCGGCCCTTGGACTCCTTGTCGCCTTGGTGTGGTCGGGAGTCTCCAGGCGCCGTTCGAGCCGGAGATTGGGTCCCCGGTCACGCGGCGGGGTGTCCTCCCTCCCACTCAGTTCCGAGGCCGACTCAGTGGTCGGCTGATCAAGATCCTGCCTGGTGCACCGATCCACTCGGGATTGGTGGAGTTCGACGACCACGGCAACCGACCACCGCACAACCTTGGCAGGTACCCAGCGAATCCCCTGGGCCAGAGGCCTACGATGGCACTCCGAGGGATGCTGAGTGCACGCTGGGGATCAGGGCTGCGTTGCGTGAGGACTGGAAAATCGATCAAGGGGGCAATGCCGTGGGGGCCAACTGCCGGAAGCTTTCTGGCATCGAGCGCAGTCGGGAACGTGCATCCAAGGCAAATGAGGACGTACGTGAGGTCGCGCCCATGAACGTGCTGATCATGGGATGTCGTCGATGATCACCTCCGACCAGGGAATAGTCGACGACGTCGGGCCTGTGGTCCCGCAGCTCGGGAGCGAACTCCTGGCCAGTGACAGTCGACTGGCCTATCAACCTGCATTGAACGGTCTGCGCGGCATCGCCGTGCTCCTCGTGATGGCCTACCACTTGAACTATGGGTGGGCTAGAGGGGGATATCTCGGGGTCGACACGTTCTTCGTGCTGTCCGGCTATCTGATCACCACGATCTTGCTGCGCGAATGGGCCGGTGACGGGCGGATCCGCCTTTCGAGGTTCTGGGGATTTCGCGCTCGGAGGCTGCTGCCCGCGTTGCTGGTCTTCGTGGCCGTAGTGTCGCTGGCGGGAGCGCTGGTGAGCTCGCCCTATGCGCGCAACAGCCTTCGATGGGACTCGATCGCGTCCCTCTTCTACTTCGCCAATTGGCGCTTCGTCCTTTCCAACCAGTCGTACTTCGATCTGTTCAGCAGTCCCTCACCTTTCCTCCATCTGTGGTCGCTCGCAATCGAAATGCAGTTCTACGTGGTGTGGCCAATCGTGATGCTGGCAGTCCTGCGCCTCAAGCGGGGCATCAGGTGGTTGGTAGTGATCAGTGTCCTGGCAGCCGCGTCATCCGCGGTCCTGATGGCCATGTTCTACCGGCCCGGCGACCCCTCCCGGTCGTACTACGGCCTGGACACGAGAATCCATACGATCCTGATCGGGTGCCTGTTGGCCATGCTGCTCCAGTACCGGGGCGCGGCGATCGCACAGATTGGCAGGCGGGCGCTCTTGCTGCTCGGCGTTGGATCCTTCGGGTTCGTCGTCGTCGCATTCATCTCGTTCTCGGATCGCAACCCGTTCTACTATCACGGTGGATCCGTCCTGTTCGCCCTGGCCGTGGCCACGCTCATTGGCACACTTGTGACCCGGGAGGGGCCGATCACCCGCGCGCTCTCTCTTAAGCCGCTGGTCTGGGTAGGCATCATTTCGTACGGACTGTACCTGTGGCATTGGCCGTTGATTGTGTGGTTCACCCCGACGCGGATCGGGGCATCGGGGGTAGTGCTCGGCATCCTGATCATCGGGGGGACATTCGCCATTGCAACTGCTTCCTTCTATCTGCTCGAGCGTCCGGTCCGGATTCTGGGTCGGGGCAAGGCGATGTTCAGCGTTGCCCTCGCCGGAGCGGTTGCCGTCACTGCGCTCATCGCCGTTGTGGCCACTTCCGGTCAGAAGCAGATCCCGCCGTACTATGCCGACTTCTCCAGTCGCCCAGCGGCGTGTCCCGCAGTGGACAGAGCCCCGGCGCCTGGCGCTCCGTCATCAACCGTTGGAGCTCAGGGGAACCAGCCGGAGCTGTACAGGGTACTGATCGTCGGTGATTCGACGGCATGCTCGCTTGAACCTGGACTTGTGTCAGTCGGTTCTCCGGCCGGCATCACCTTCGTGGATGCATCCGTGTTGGGATGTGGCGTCGTGAGTGACGAAGTCGCCCCGGACTATCGATTCAATGTGAATCTGACGGCATTGTCGGTCTACTGCCACGACGCCGTCTTGAGAATCGAATCGGCGGAGCTGAACCGCTACCGACCACCGATTGTGCTCTGGGTGAGCAAATGGGAGTCGAACGCCATTGTTGTTCGTCAAGGTACGAACTCGACGACCGCCCCGGCAGGTTCGAGGTTGTGGCAGTCGATCCTCCTTGCACGCATGGATAGGCGACTGAAGTTGTTGACGAGATACGGCGCCCGCGTGGTGCTGACGACCCAACCTGCGCCGGCACTAGGACCGAACGTGGGCGGAGTCGCAAAGGTCGACGCCGAGACGGCGCAGCTGAACAATTTGCTCAGGCGGTTTGCTGCCGACCATCCAGGCCAGGTGTCTATCGTGGACATGGATGCTCGGGTATGTCCGCACGGTCCTCGGTGTCCCCTTCTCGTCGACGGGATCTGGCTGCGACCCGATGGTTCGCACTACAGCTCGCAAGGAGCAATCTGGGTTGCGAAGTGGCTCGTGCCCCAGATCCCGCTGGCCACCGCAAACTAGGGCGCCTAATCGGCCGTCAATTGGTCCGGCCAACAGGCGAGCGGTGTGCTCCATTCTACGGATCGCGTGGACGCTTGAGCCTTGTGGTCCGACCGACTGATCACAGCGGGGACCCCGAGGCGGGGTCGTCGACGACCGGGTCATCCGCTGAGGCATCGACCCGAATTACCGCTGGCAATGGAGCGGTCATCGGTGCATGACGTCCAACGATGGAGGACAGCTCGAAGCGCTTGAGTTTCAATGCGTGTTTCTCGATCGCCCACCAACTGGCAATTGCGAGTGGAAAGGTGATGGCCAGCGCCAGGCCGAAGTAGGCGAAGAATCCCCAACGGATCACGCCCCAGATGGCCAACAGCTGCTGTACCGGATACGCATAGACATACAGCCCGTAGGAGTAGTCGTTCTTGGCGCCGACTCTCTGTAGCGGAAGGTGGTATCCGAGCCAGATCATGGGGTAGGCAATGAGCGGGGACATGAGTCCCGACGCCGTGAGCGCAAACGCTGGATACTGGTTGTTGGTCGGCAGCCAGAGTTCGGCGATGAAGATCGCACTGCAGCCCAGAGCAATCCATCCCGAATCCGGGACTCGGTCCCGATACAGGTAGAGCAGTGCGCCGGTGAGGAAGATGGTGCCGAACCTGATGAGATTCATGAGGATGAAGTGATGGATCAAATTGAATGACCCATTGAGCGAGCCGTCAAATGTGATCACGGTCATTGCCACCATCAATGCGAGGGTGATCATGAGCACGGCAAATCGTCGTCGGAGGAGGCCGACAGCGGCCAACCCCATCAGGATCAGGTAACAGAGGAATTCGTAGAAGAGTGTCCAGATCGATCCGTTCCACTCGAGTGGCTGCGTACTCCCGGTGGGTGTCCCGGCGATGGAAGTTTGATGGATCTTGAGGAGGAAATTCCTCCAGATGTAGCCGAACGGGCTTGTCCGTGCGTCGAAGTAGGACGACAGATGATCATGATGACCTGGTGTCGACAGCCACCCGATGAGTCCGATTCCGAACGCCGTGACGATGAGGCATACCCAGAATGCCGGAAAGATTCGCAAGAACCGCTGCCACAAGTAGCGAAAGGGCCCGTTGCGGAGCGCGCTGCCCGCGATGAGATACCCACTGATCCCGAAGAACCCGTACACGGCAACGGTGCCAAGAGTTGTCCGGTTGACCTGCTCCCATGTGCCGAAGTAGCCCAACTCAACCGCGTGGGACAGGATGACCGCCACGGCAAGGACGATTCTCAGGAAGTTCAGACTGTTTGTTCGCCCCGAGCCTTGCATGCCCGTGGGTGGAGGAATTAGGTCGCCCGATGGCGGATCACTCGAGCTACTGGCTCCGGCTGTCATGGTGTCCGAGCCAGGCTCCGGCAGAGTGGCAAGGACTTCTTCGGCGGGGTGACGTCGGAGACCATCACGGGCGGTCTTGTCCCGTCGGCGGCGGAGTGCGTCGATAGGACCACTGCCGGACCCGTGCCGCCCAGGTAGTGGCCGATCATGAAGTAGCTGCCCCACCACACCTCGATGGCATGCATGTTCGGATCGGTCATGACAAAGAACCGGTGAGTCGCCTTGGTGAGAACGAACGGCCATCCGGCAGGCGACGGCCAGTTGATATTCCCCGCCCCGGCATTCTCCATCCGGAGCCGGACATCCTTCGATCCGTAGGGCTCGAGTACCAAGGTGCTGGCGCCGAACGTCAGGAGTGGAACGGGATGGTCGAGTCCACCGATTGGCAGTGAGGACTTGATGTCGATCGTGTGATTGATCCCTGCGGCCTGCTCGATCGGTGCCCACGTCAGATGCTGGATCTGCTGACCAGGGACGTTGGCGTAGTCGACTCCGGTCGATCGGTAGAGACCTTGGCAGTCGCCGACGATGAACAATGTTCCGGCCGGAGCGTAAGAGGGAAGTGCCTCACCGCGCACGACCGTGGATCGCAGGGCACCGGAGCTGAATGTGTTCTGCTCGCTCACGAAGTGCGTTGCCTGGGCGGCCGTGAACTCGGGTGTGGGGGTGGACGCGATGGCGAGATTGGCGGCCACGCTGAACGCGCCCAGGATGGCGCATGCAGCTACGACCGCGCTCCGGACGCCGGTGGAACGCCCCTCCAGACGCCTCCAAATGTCGATCATGCCGATGGCGCTTGCAAAGATGAGGAACGGCATGAAGTCGGACAGGTAGCTCTCGGCGATGTAGCCCCATACGAGGACTCCGGCCGCCGCAGCGGCCGCGGTCAGGACCAGGAGGCGCATGGCACCGAGTCGACCGAGTGGTCGGGGCCGGAATGTTGTCACGAGTCCCCAGATGCTGAGTACGAACAACAACGGCATGGACGTCGGGATGCTCGACGTCGCGTAGGTCTGGTCGAGCACTGCGTTCCCGACGGTGCGGGCGGGGGTGGTCGGGAGCGATATATAAGGGAACGCGCCGCTTAAGTGAAGGCCTGCGGGGTTCAGATAGGCGGTCAAGGTGCTGGGCAGGAACCCCACGCTGAAGGCCTTCCCGCCGTTGGCGGCCAGGAACTGGCGGCGGTGGGCGTTCACGTGGGCCCAGACCTGATCCGCCATCGGCAAGCCGATCGGTATACCGAACTTCGCATAGGTGACCAAGCAGTTGGCGGCAAAGGCCACAAGACCGACCAGGGCGACCGGGACGGTCCAGCGTTTGTTCTCCTGGCCACCGCGTCCGAAGGCGAACCAGGCCGCCACGAGGAACGCACCGATGATGCAGGCGTAGCCGGCCGGCGTTCGATTGAGGCTCGTGGCCAGTACGAGTACCCCGCAGAGGGATACCCGTCGCCACGACGGCCGCTCGATCATCCCGAGCAGAGCGAAGATGCTTCCGGTGGTGAGGGCGATGCTCCAGGCGAAGTCCTCGTTGTAGACCCATGGATTGGCGGCGATGGCCACCACGACCGAGCCGCCGGTGATGGCGGCGATGAGCACGCCGAACGAGGTCGCCTCGGCGCGTCCCATTGCGACGTCGCCGCGGACCATGATCCGTGACCGCCAGACCAGCAACGAGCTGAAGAGCCCGGTGAACAGCCAGGCGACGAACATTGACGGCGCCGTCAGACGGGTGTCGAAGTGGTGGGTGACCGCCAGGATCGGCATCCGGATGAGTGAGGGGAAGATTCCGAAGTAGGTGAAGGCGTGGCCAGCATGGACGAACGCTTCGATACCGAGTGCATCGTTCGGCACATACAGGTGGCCCGAGAACATGCCCCGGGCCTGGAGGTCGTAGAAGTTGGAGGGATCGACCACACGCAATGGATTGGGTGAGCCGATCCATAGGTCCCACAGAACCCAGAGGTAGGGAATGGTCACGACGGCGATGCCGATGACGGCCGCCCGGGTGAACCGTCGCCGGCTGACATGCGAAGGAGATGTGCCGGTCGCCAGTGCGGAGGAGTCGCCCGCCCTCACCGTGTCGACCGGAACGGGCTCCCCGACGAATGTGGGAGCGTCGACCACTAGCTCGTGGTGCCCTTGCGCCGAAAGCGATCGCGGAAGGCGAGCAACCGGCTCGCGGTGTCATCCGACAGTCCGAGGTGCCGCTTCATCCAGTCGTATCCACGGAGCATCTGCTTGTCGGCGTAGATGGATAGCGAGTGGATTCCGTCTCCCGGCCGTGCCCGGTATTCGGTCGATCGGACCAGTGGGTCGTCTTCCTCGCTGAAGTAGTACAGGGCGATCGAGCGCCGGGCCATTCCTTCCGGGCACTGCATCGGCTCGGGGTGGCCGTGGAAGGAGTTGACGTCGGTCGAGAAGATGAGCACCCGGTTGGCGATCGGGCTCACCTTCTTCACGCACTCCTTCATGTCCGCACTCCAGAGCTCGAGGTCCCCGCCGTACTCGGGCTTCCAGTCCTCGTTGAGATAGAGGAGGATGTTCGCCCTCCGCTGCCATGTGCGGTTGTGGGGATGCACGGTGAAGTCGGCATGGATATTGAGGAATCCACCCGTTGTGGACTGGTGCAGGCCCCCGCCTTCGAGCGTGGGATCGGCAATCAGGCCTTCGACACCGGTCAGGTTGCTGACGAACTCGACGAAGCGCGGGGAGTTGAGCTCCGCCAGGATCTGCTGCAGGGTCGGTCCCCATGTTGCCGGATCCGTGTGGCTGAACTTGCGCTCGTTGGTGTGGAGGTAGTTGTTCCACTCCTGTGGATCGAGAGGCGGGAATTCGTCGATCGCTGCTCGTAGCGCGTCCGGCGGCAGGAAGTCCTCGAACACGATGTGGGGATAGGGTGTTCCTGCCCGGTACTCCTGGTGGTACTCGTCGATGCGCGCTTCGAGCTTGTCGAAATCGACGATTGGCGTCTCGATCCCGTGGATCTCGTTGGTAGTCATCGGTTGCATTCCCCATTCCGTTGCCCCGACGGCACTCGCTGTACCAACCGATTCCGAGGGAGATCGGCATCCGATCGTCGGACACCGGATACATCGGGACACATCCCCCGTGTCGGCCTGTGCCGAGTATTCCCTGTCTCGTTCATCCTGCCCCCTCCGCAGTTGCGAGCCGGACAGGAACCGGCCGACACCCCGAAATGCTCGTAGAGCCTACCCCGAGTCCCCGACGGAGAGCCATGGCGGGGCCTCCAGCGGAGCATCCCTGGTGGGTCGGGTCTCCGGAATGCCTGGCTGCACGGCTAGCGGAGGCCTTCGGAGGCCTCCTCGGCCGATGCTTCGTCGCCCAGTTCCGCATCGGCGATCTGGGCGAACAGGCGGTTGAGCACGATGAACTTGAGGAGCCAGACGATGCCGAATGCGGCCACATTGGCACCCACGACGAGGACGGTCCGAGCGAGATGGTGGAGGTGGTGGTCTAGCGCGAAATTCCGGGCCAGCGAGGCCGTGAACAGGGCGAATCCGATTCCCGTCAGGGACATCACCCAGAAGGGGAGGACTTCGCGCCAGAGGTGGGATCGACCGGATTTCCCCCACACCCACTGGCGGTTGAGGAAGTAGGACGGGATGCCGGCCATGACGTTGGCGAACAGAACGCTGGGAACCTCGGTCCAGAGCTGCAGGACCCCGTAGACGAACGAGAGGATCACGAGCGAGGTCAGCGCCGAGATGGCAGACACGGTCGTGTAACGGATGAGCTTCAGCCCGTCGGGCGATCTGGCAAGTTGCCAGAGGTTGCTCACGGTGTTCCTCATCCCCGCCAAGTTAGCCGGAGGCCGGATTCACGTCCCCGTCGGCTCCGGACTGGGGTCGCTCGCTACACTCACTCGCCATGGGGGACGCCACGACGTACGCAGGGGTAGTCGACGACGTCGTGGCGGCCGGGACGGACCATGGCTCCGAAGGCGGGGCCGAAGGAGTGGTCGAGTCCGCTCCGTCCGGCTCGTGGGAGGACCCCGGAGCCGGGCCCAGGCGGTTTGTCATCGCGTCGGTCGTCGGCATCGCGGTGAGCACGATCCCCTTCCTGTGGGTGCTGTGGGGACCGTGGGAGTCACCGCGGCCGTTCCGCCAAACGGCGTACGAGAACAACTTCTACGACCTCCAGGCCCGTGCGATGCTCCACGGGCACCTGTACCTGGCGAAAGG
>Ga0075017_100000882_pt1 | contig 17728 bp, 15 predicted proteins | sample AleBraG_ABR_2012_FD_71475 | JGI IMG/M metagenome (GOLD analysis project Ga0075017, IMG submission 71475) | Freshwater sediment microbial communities in response to fracking from Pennsylvania, USA - Alex Branch Run_MetaG_ABR_2012 | ecosystem: Environmental > Aquatic > Freshwater > Creek >... | reverse complement strand
CCGCCCTGCTGGCGCGGGGCTCGTTGCGCTAGCCCGGTCGGCCACCCCGTCGCATCCGTTGCCGAGCCGTGAGTAGTGACTCGATTTCTTCGAAAAGGCGAGTCACTACTCACGGGTCGGCGCCAGGAAACCGGTGGTCGAGCTTGTCGAGACCCGTTAGACGAGCGACATTAGACGAGCACCGGCGACGGGCTCGACGCAGGGGTCGCGGCCGGCTCCGGCGTCGGGTTCGCCACCACGACAGCGCGCGGCAGGTCGAAACTCAACGCGACCCGTTCGCCACGGCGCGCTCCAGTTGCCGCGTGCACCGTGCAGCTGACCGGCCGGGCGATTCCCGGCACCGCGACCGACACCGTGGATGATCCGCCCAGGAAGAACGTGTCGACAACGGTTCCGACGATCCCCGGCCCCGTCCCCGCGTCACCGACGGGCGTCATGCGGACATCCTCGGGGCGGACCACCAGGGTTGCGTCGCTTCTGACCGCCAGTGCGTGGTCGACCGGAAAGAATCCCAGGCCCGGAATTTCCACCGCTCCGTCGACGGCGACCCCGTCGAAGAGATTCGCCGAGCCGATGAAGTTGGCGACGAACCGGCTCGATGGGCGGGAATACAGGCCGACCGGCGTGTCCAGCTGTTCGACGGCGCCGCGGTTGAGAACGGCGACCCGGTCGGCCATCGACATGGCCTCCTCCTGGTCGTGGGTCACGACGACGAAGGTCATCCCGACCTCATGCTGCATCCGCTTGAGTTCCTGCTGCATTTCAGCGCGCACCTTGCGGTCGAGCGCCGAGAGCGGTTCGTCAAGCAGCAGCAGTCGCGGGCGTTTGATGATCGCGCGGGCCAACGCCACCCGCTGCCGCTGACCACCGGAGAGCTTGGCGGGGCGTCGCTTCGCGAACTCCAGCAGCCCGACGACCTCCAACGTCTCGCCGACGCGACGGCGGATCTCCGCCCGGTCGACACCCTCCGCTTCGAGACCGTACGCGACGTTCTTCTCGACGCTCATATGCGGAAAGAGCGCATACGACTGAAACATCATGTTCACCGGTCGTCGGTGCGCCGGCTGGGCAATCAGATCGGTGCCATCGAGCAGGATGTCTCCCTCACTCGGCGTCTCGAAGCCGGCGATCGAGCGCAGGAGGGTGGTCTTTCCGCATCCGGAGGGCCCGAGCAGCGCGAAGAACTCGTTGTCGGCGATCGAAAGATTCACATCGTTGAGCGCCACGACATCCCCATAGGAATGACGTACGCCACGGATGTCGAGCAGGGGAGCGGCGAGGGGGGCGGATGCAGTTTCAGTGGTCATAGGGCGTCCGTAACTTTGGTGAGGCGTTGCGCGCCAATCACAGCGAAAATGCTCACGAAGAGGAGCATGGTGGCGAGAGCGTTGATCTCGGGGGTGACCCCGAAGCGAACCATCGAGTAGATCGCGATCGGAAGGGTCGGCGTGGTCGGCGCCGTCGTGAAGAACGCGATCACGAACTCGTCAAGCGACAGCGTGAACGACAGGAGCGCTCCGGCGACCATTCCCGGCGCGAGCTGGGGGAGCGTGACACGCATGAATGTGCGCACCGCGCCGGCGCCGAGGTCGCGCGAGGCTTCCTCCAGGCTCGGATCGAGGTTGGCCAGCCGGGCGAGCACAATCGCCGTGACGAAGGCCATCGCGAACGTCGTGTGGGCGATGATGACCGTGTGCAACCCGAGGGTGACCGAGAGCAGCGAGAAGAGGCTGAGCAGCCCGATCGCCAGGAGGAGGTCGGGAAGCAGCGCCGGCGCAATCGCGAACGCGCGCACCAGGCCGCCGCGGGTGTACCGGTGGATTCCCACCGCCATCAGCGTGCCGAGAATCGTGGCGAGCACGGTGACAGACGTCGCAACGATCAACGTGTTCCGAAGCCCCACCATCACCGCATCGTCGGCGAAGACCGCCGGGTACCACTGGAGCGAGAATCCCTTCCAGATGAAGAGGTTCTTCGACGCGTTGAACGACATGATGACGACCACGAGGATCGGCAGGTAGAGGAAGGCGTAGGTCAGCCACAACGGCACATTCATCAATCGGGAGTTACGCACGGGAAACCACCTTCTGGGCACGGTTGCGCTGGGCACGCGGCGCACGCGGTCCCTCAGTGAGACGTCGGGAGGCACGCTGTTGGGCGACGAGCAGGGCGACGAGCAGGATGGTCAGGACCAAGGCGAGTGCCGCCCCGAACGGCCAGTCCCTGGCTTTCAGAAACTGGTCGCGAACCAGGTTGCCGACCAAGACGGTCTTGCCGCCGCCCAGCAGCTCGGGAATCACGAAGTTGCTCATCGCCGGCACGAACACGAACACGCATCCGGTCAGCGCGCCCGGAATGGAGAGAGGCAGCGTCACGGTGCGAAACACCCGCCAGGGGCCGGAGCCGAGGTTGGTGGCCGCTTCGGTCAGCTGCGCATCCTGTGACGCGAGTGACGAGTAGAGCGGAAGGATCATCAGCGGGAGATACATGTAGAGCAGCCCGACGACAACGGCCTGCTGCGTGTACAGCATCTTGATCGGATGATCGATCAGGCCGATCGCTTCGAGACCCTGATTGATCCAGCCCGCGTTGTTCAGCAGGAGAATCCACGCGTAGGTGCGAATCAAGAAGTTCGTCCAGAACGGCAGGAGAACCGCGACAAGTGCGATGGTGCGCCACTTCGCCGGGAGTCGCACAATCGCGAGCGCGGTCGGATAGCCGATCAGCAGGGCGAGAACGGTCACGACGGCGGCGATGCCGACGGATGTCGCGATCACGTTCAGATAGAGCGGATCGGCCAGGCGGACGAAGTTGTCGAAGCTGAAGGTGAAGACGACGCCGCCGAAGCGGCCGCGCTTGAAGAAGGAATAGCCCAGGATGAGGAGAAGGGGAACGAGAACGAAGAGGACGAGCATGAGCGTTCCCGGGGTCAGGAACGGCAGCGCCGCCCACCCCCGGCGCGTTCTGCGAGGAACGGCGCCGGGGGAGGTTGGAGTGGTCGAAGTCACGATATGAATGCCTGAATTCTGTGAGAGATCGTTAGCCGGCGGCCATGACTTCGGTGGCGAGCTTGGTGTACTCCGGGCTGAACTCGCCGCGGTCAACGATGACTTCCTGCTTCGTGAGCTCGGCCGGGGTCATCGCCAGGTTCGGGTAGGCGGCGATCACGGCGGGGTCGACCAGCTTCATCGCCGCTGCGTTCGGAACCTTGTAGAGGATGTTCGTGGCCACCCAGGCCTGAATCTCCGGCTTCATGATGTAGTTGACGAAGGCCATCGCTGCTTCTTTGTTCTTCGACGTCTTGAGCACCGTCATGGTGTCGGTCCACAGGTCACTGCCCTCGGAGGGAACGACGAACTTGATCTTGGGGTCGTCGGTGATGCCGTAGTTGCACCAGCCGTCCCAGGCCTCGGTCATCGCGGCCTCACCGGAAACGAGCTTCGTGTAGAAGGTCGTGTCATCGAATGCAAGCAGGGTCTTCTTCGTCTCCAGCAGCTGCTTCTTCGCCGCGGCAAGATCGTTCGGGTTGGTGGTGTTGACCGACTTGCCCTCTGCCTTCAGAGCGGGCAGGGCCATCCAGCGTTCGGTCGAGAGCATCGTGGTCTTGCCGACGAGGCCGGGGGCCGGCTTCAGCAAGTCGTTCCAGGAGGTCGGCGCGGTCGGCACGAGGTCTGAGCGGTAGCAGAGGCCGGTGGTACCCCAGGTATAGGGCTCCGAATATTTGTTGCCTGGGTCGTAGGCGAGTTTCTCCGCCTCGGGGTAGAGGTTCTTCTCGTTCGGAACCAGAGCCTTGTCGATCGGTTCCAGCAAACCCGCCTCATTGAGCGCCTGCGCATACTGACCCGACACGAAGGCGACATCGATGCCGGAATCCGCTCCGGTGGTCAGCTTGCCCATCACGTCTTCGTTCGTCGCGTGGTTCACGATCGTGACGGGAACGCCGGTCGCCTTCTCGAAAGTGGCGGCCAGATCTTTGGGGTAGTAGTCGGCCCAGATGCTGACGACGAGCTTCTGCTTCGTGATGTCAGCTTTCGGGTCGAGGGTCTTCACGCTCGCTGCGCCACTGGCGCACGAGGTGAGAGCGAGGGTTGCAACCGCCAACGTTGCGAGAAGCGGAACTGCTTTGTACCGCATGGTGCCTCCTGTGATTGGGGGACGCAAAGTCCCTCAGTGGACGTGCCTGCTTGTGTGAGAGTAAGTATGGCCACGACACGCCGACATATCAACAGGTTTTTCCACTTCTTTTGCGCATTGCGCAAACTTTTCACTATTTGATTGCGTATTCTTGTTGACATTGGGTGTGGAGTCATTAGTGTGAGAATCCGGCAGACGGCACAACAGCGTGTCGGCCGATTGCGAGGCAACGAAGCTTCGCTTTGACAGAGAGGTAGCTCGTGAATTCAACGCCCATTCCACCGAGGCAGCAGCTCTACATTGACGGCCAGTACACCGATGGCACGTCTGGCACGTCAGCGGATGTGATCAGCCCGGTCACCGGAGAACGCATCGCGACACTCCCCGTGCCCAGTACTGCCGATCTGGATCGTGCCGTCGCCGCAGCCCGCACTGCGCAGCGCGAGTGGCGCAACGTCGGAGTGTGGCAGCGAGCCGCACTCTGCCACCGCATCGGTGACGAGCTGGAGAAGCGCGTCGATGAACTGGCCCGGCTGCAGACGCTTGAGCAGGGCAAGCCCCTCGCCGAGTCGATCGCCGACATCAAGGAAGCGGCGCAGCTGTTCCACCTGCACGCCGAGGACGCCGTCCGTCTGCACGGTGAGACGTTCCCCTCGAACGACACTCACAAGCGAATGTTCACCTTCTACAAGCCCGTCGGAACCTGGGCGATCATCACCCCGTGGAACTTCCCGCTGCTCATGATGGCTGAGTTTGTGGCTCCCGGCCTGGCCACCGGAAACGCTCATGTTCTCAAACCGCCGACTCACACCTCACTGACCGTACTCGCCGCCCTCGAGGCGTTCGAAGCGGCCGGCCTCCCGAAGGGACTCGTCAACGTGCTCCCGGGCGAGGGTGACTTCGGTTCGAAGCTCGTGTCGCACCCGGGCATCGACGCCATCGGCTTCATAGGTTCTTCGGCCACCGGCGAGCGCATCAACGCAATCTCGGGCCTCAAGCGCTCGATCATGGAGCTTTCGGGCAACGGGCCCGTCATCGTGCTCGAAGACGCCGACCTCAAGCGCGCCGCCCAGGCCGCCGCCGACGGTGCGTACTTCTGTGCCGGCCAGGTCTGCTGCGCGACCGAGCGTGTGCTCGTGCACGAGAACGTGCACGACGCCTTTATCGAGGAACTGCTCAAGACGGTCAAGGGCGTCACCCTCGGCAACCCGTTCGACCCGGCCGTCAACCTCGGTCCGCTCAACAACGAGGGCGTCGCGGCGAAGATGGACCGCCACATGGCCGATGCCCGCGCTCGTGGCTTCGACATCCTCGCCGGCGGTAGCCGTCGTTCCGGATTCCAGACGAACCTGTACTACGAGTTCACGATCGTCGACGGGGTCTCAGAGGACAGCCTGCTCAGCGTCGAAGAGTCGTTCGGCCCGGTTGTCCCCGTGATTACCGGGAAGTCAGACGACGACCTGCTGCGCATCGCCAACGCCGACGCACTCGGCCTGCAGTCGGCCGTCTTCACGAACGACATCTCCAAGGCCTTCCGATTCATCGAGGAGATCGAGACCGGCCAGGTCGTTGTGAACGATAGCAACGGCTTCTGGGACGTCAACATGCCATTCGGCGGCGCCGGCGGCAAGAACACCGGCTGGGGTCGCATCGGCGGTAAGCACACGCTCATCGACATGAGCGACCTGCGCACCGGCGTTATCCACCTGAACAACTAGCACCACGTGCGGGCTCCACGTGCCGGTGCACGTGGAGCCCGTGCTGTCTGCACCACGCAACAAGGAAGTGAAGCATGACCACGACATCCCTCGGTCTCGAACAGGCCAGCCCGACCCCGTATTGGATCGACACGGCGGAGAGTCCCGCCCTGCAGCCGCGATTGAGCGGTCAGATCGAGGCCGACCTGCTGATCGTCGGGGGTGGCTACACCGGGCTGTGGACAGCCATCCTGGCCAAAGAGGAGAACCCGGCTTCACGCGTCGTGATCCTGGAGGCTGAAAGCCTCGGACACGCGGCGAGCGGGCGCAACGGCGGGTTCTGCTCGCCCAGTCTGACCCATGGGCTCTCGAACGGCCTCGAGCGATGGCCGAAGGAGATCGACACCCTGGTGCGACTCGGCCTGGAAAACCTGCGCGAGATCGAAGAGACGATCACGCGCTACAACATCGACGCCGACTTCCGGCTGGCCGGCAAGGTCGCGTTCGCTCGCACCGCGTGGGAGGCGGATGGCCTGGCGCACGCGTCGCAGGCCAGCACAGCGCACGGCGACCCGGCCACGTTCATCCCCCAGTCTGAACTGGGCGCGTGGACCACCTCCACCGCTTACGTCGCCGGGATGCATACCGCGAACTACGGCCTCGTCGACCCGTACAAACTCGTGCTCGGCCTGCGCCGGGTCTGCCTCGAGCTCGGGGTGCAGATCTACGAAGGCTCAGCCGTCACCCGCCTCGACACCAAGAACCCGACATCCGTTACAGCGCATACCGCGCTCGGGGCGGTGCTGGCCCCCCGCGTCGCACTCGCCACCAACGCGTATGTGCCGCTGCTACGACGGCTCTCCCTGGTGACGATCCCGGTTTACGACTACGCCATCGTCACCGAGCCGCTGACCGACGAGCAGTTCGCGAGCATCGGCTGGAGCGACGACTACGGTCTCACCGACGCCGGCAACCAATTTCACTACTACCGCAAGACCGAGGATGGCCGCATCTTGTGGGGCGGCTACGACGCGATCTATCACTTCGGCTCGGATCGCAGCGAAGACAAAACCCAGCGACCCGAGACCTTCGACAAGCTCGCCGCGCAGTTCTATGAGACATACCCGCAGCTGGCCGGTGTCGCCTTCACCCACAAGTGGGGCGGCATCGTCGACTCTTCGACCCGGTTCTGCGTGACCACCGGCACCGCAGCCGGCGGCAGAATCGCCTACGCCCTCGGCTTCACCGGTCTCGGTGTCACCGCGACGCGGTTCGGCGGCCAGGTCATGCTCGACCTGCTGGCCGGGCGCAGCACAGAACGCACCCGCCTGAGCATGGTCCGGCGGCGGGCATTGCCCTTCCCGCCGGAGCCGGTGCGCTACATCGGCGTGCAGCTCACCCGCTGGGCGATGGCCAAACAAGACGAGACCGGTCGCCGCAACCTCTGGCTGCGCCTGATGGATGCCCTGGGGCTTGGCTTTGATTCATAAGCCGATCCACGGCGCTAACGTGGGAAGCATGAGCCCCACCGTGAGCATGGATGACATCGACCGACAGATCATCACTGCACTGCAGGCCGACGGTCGGAAGGCGTTCACGCAGATCGCCGAGGAGCTCGACATCCCGGCCTCCTCGGTGCGCTACCGCACGCGCCGGCTGGAAGAGTTGGGCATCCTGCAGGTCGTCGGGATCGCCAACCCGCTGGCCATCGGCTTCGATCGGCTCGCGATGATCGGCATCCGTACGGCCCCCGGAAAGGCACGAGCGGTCTGCAGCGCGCTCGCGCTGCTGCCGGAGACGAGTTACGTGATCTTGACGACCGGCCAATTCGACGTGATGGCCGAGGTCATCTGCCGTGACATCGATCACTTCACCGACGTCGTCAACGAACGGATGCACGCGATCGACGGCCTGGTCTCAACCGAGTCGTTCTTCGTGCTCGAAGCGCACAAGCTGGCCTACGGGTGGGGCGTCGGCAATGTGCCGGGCCCGGTCGAGGCTGACCTCTCGTAGAGCGGTGGTCGAGCTTGTCGAGACCAGGCAACCAGGTCTCGACAAGCTTGACCACCGGGTCTTCTGTCGCCGAGCCGTGAGTAGTTATTCGCTTTCGCGAATTCGCTTTCGCGAAGAAGTCGAGTCACTACTCACGGCTCGGCGGAAGAAAATCAGGCGAAGTACACCTTGCGCAACGTCTGCGTGACCGTCCACACCGTGCGCTGACCCTCGTGCAGGCGCATCACGTCGCCGGCAGCCAGCAGCACCGTCTCGCCGGTCTCCTCGAACTCGACGGTTCCGGCGCCGAAGAGCACGATGAAGATCTCGTCGGCCTCGACGTCGCTCATGGCGCCGGGGGTCATCTCCCAGACGCCGATCTCGCTGCCGCCGAACTCGCCGAGTGTCGCCGAACCGGTCATCGGCTGGCCGGCCAGACGCTGCTCGGCGGGAACCGCCGCAAGTTCGATGCCGAGCTCGGTCGCGGCGATTTTCACAGTGGTGTCAAGCATGGGCATCCGTTTCAGAAGGGGGAGTGACAGGGACGAAACGCTTAGGCCGCGGCCAGCGTCTTGGCAATCTCTTCCGGCGACTGGTCACTGCGGCGCAGCACCATGGCGACAACGAAGAGGGCAAACAGGGTGAGCAGGAACATCGCCGTCGAGACGGCGGCGATCTCCGGTCGGAGTCCGACGCGCAACGCGCTGAAGATGTAGACCGGCCACGGGGTGGAGCCCGGCACCTGGATGAAGCTGGAGATGATCGTGTTGTCGAGGCTGAGCGTGAACGACATGAGCGCACCGGCCCAGATCGCCGGGGCGGCGACGGGCAGCGTGATCTGCAAGAACCGCTTGACCGGCGTCGCATACAGGTCGGCTGCCGCCTCTTCGAGCGAGGCATCCAGACCCTGCATACGTGCCCGCACGATGAACGTGACGACGGCCACCGAGAGTACCGCGTGAGCGATCACCAGGCGAACCATGCCGTTATTAAGAGGAGCGATGCCGGCATCGGTGCCCAGGCTCACAAACCAGGGAAGCATTGACACGGCGTCGACGATTTCCGGCGTGAACAGGGTGATGCCGAGCAGACCCGTCGCCAGCAGCACGCTGAGCGAGCCGACGCGTGATCTGGCCAGAGCGATCCCGCCGAGTGTGCCGAGAACCGTCGACAGGATGGCCGCGCCGAACGCCGCCCCGAGGGACGTCATCACCGAGCCCCGAATGATCGGGTTGTCGATCGCCGACAGATAGGAGTCGAAGCCGAACCCTTCCCACGACGCCAGCAGGCGGCCGGTGTTGAAGGAGTAGGCGATCATCACGATGATCGGCAGGAACAAGAAGATGAAGACGAGCACGCCCCAGACGGCCAGCGCGATGTGCACCGGGTCACGACGTTTGCGGTGCTGGGTTGACTCTCTCATGCCGCACCTCCTAAAAACACGACGCGGCGTGATCGCCGCACGAAATAACGGATGACGAGTGCCACCAGTGCGCAGACGCCCACTGCCACACCGATGAAGAGCATCAGCAGCACGGCCATCGCCGAGCCGAGTGCCCAGTTTTGCGCGGTGTTGAACTGGCTCGCGACGAGCTGACCGATCATGTTGCCCTGCGCCCCACCGAGCACCGATGCGGTGATGTAGTCACCCATCAGTGGGATGAAGACGAGCAGGCTGCCGGCGGCGATGCCGGGGGCGGCCAACGGCAGGGTGACCTGAAAGAGCGTGCGGATGCGGTTGGCGCCGAGGTCGGCGCTCGCTTCACGCAGCGGTCTGCCTGCCCGGTCGATCGCCACGTAGAGCGGCAGGATCATCAGCGGCAGGTAGTTGTAGACGACACCGAGTTGCACGGCGGTCTGCGTGTAGAGGATGTCGAGTCGGCCGTCGATGAGGCCGATATTCTGGAGGAAGTCCGAGAGGAACCCGCGCGGCGACAGGATGATCTGCCAGCCGAGCGTGCGCACCAGGAAGTTGGTCCAGAACGGCACGAGCACGAGGGCGAGCGCGAGCGCGCGCCACTTCGGGTCGAGCTTGACGGCCATCCAATACGCGAACGGAACCGCGATGATCAGGCAGAGGAACGTGCCGATCACTCCGATCTTGAGCGTGTTCCAGAACGTGCCGATGAAGGTGGCGTCGAGTGCTTCGGCATACCGGTCGAGCGAGAGAATGTCGTTGGAGTGCGCGGTGAACAGGTCGGGTTTGTACCCGAAGCTGTACCAGAGCACCAGCAACAGCGGCATGATGAAGAAGAACACCACGAATGCCCAGGTGGGGAATCCGAGTGCTGTCGCACCATCGATCTTCTTGCGTTTCATTACGAACCCGCCTTTGCCATCATTCGGTTCACAATTGCGACGAGCCGTTCTGCGGACGAGGTGACCTGGCCGGGGGTGAGCCGCTTGACGACCTCCTCCGGAGGGAAGACCAGATCCGGACGCTCGAACTTGCGTTCCTTCGCCATCTTCTCGACGCCGATGACTCCGGTGTTGTAGCCGATGTAGTCGAGTTCGCGGAACGATGTCTCTGGCTCGAGCATGAAGTCGATGAACGCGTAGGCGGCATCCATGTTCTGGGCACCCTTCGCAATCGCCCAGGTGTCCATCCAGATGTTCGCGGTCGGCGTCGGATAGACGAACTTCCACGCGTCAGGGGTGTCGGCGACGAGAATGCCCTGTCGCACGTCGCCGTTGAAGGCCTGCATCAGCACGAAGGTCTCTTCCGGCATTCCGGACTGCACTGCCGACGAGTTGAAGGCCTTGATGTGCGGCGCGAGCTTGTGCACGAGAAACTCCTCGGCGGCGTCGAGGTCAGCCTTCTTCGTGGTGTTCGGGTCGATTCCGTTCGCGGCGAAGTACATGCTCGTCACCTCCCACGGGTCTTCGAGCACCGACACGTTCTTGCTTGCCTCGTTCTGGGCGACCTCCAAGAAGTCCGCCCAGGATGTCATCTCGCGGGTGATTTTGCGGGAGTCGTAGACGTAGCCCGTTGTTCCCCAGTTCTTGCAGACCGAGTACTTGTTGCCCCGATCCCAGGACTGGTCACGGTAGAGCGGGTCGATGTTCTCGATGTTCTTGAGGTACGAGTGATCGAGTTCCTGCAGCAGGCCGTTCGCCGACATCATCGGAATGTAGCTGCCGGTGGGCACCACAACGTCGTAGCCGCTCGTGCCGCGCGTGGCACCGAGCTTGGCGATCAGCTCTTCGTTTGAGCCGAAGCTGTCGAGCTGCACGGTCGTTCCAGTCTTCTGGAACTTCGCAATGTTTCCGGGGTCGCTGTAGTCGCCCCAGCTGTAGACGTTGAGGTGGTCTTCCACCTTGCCGTCGGGCAGCACCGAGGAGGCGAAGCCGGTATTGCTGCTGCACGAGGTCAGCGCACCGGTGGCGGTGAGCACGACGAAGCCGGAGAGCACAGCACGTCGGCTGATCCGCCCGACGCTCGCCGCGGGAACGAGGGCGCGCAGCCCTTCGGTGCCGGTCAACTCAAGCCACCGGTTCGAGCTCGAAGACCCGCAGGTCGGCGAGATCCCACGCACACCACACGGCCGCGCCGGTGCTGAGCGGCTCGGCCTGGCCGGGAGCCGTGCGCGCGATGATCTCCTGACCTGACGGCGTGATCACGACGTACTGCATCACGTCGCCGAGGAAGGAGATGCCGGCGAGCGTTCCGGCGACGGCCGGGATGCCGGCGGCCGGCTGCGTGCTGGTCACGCGCACCGCTTCGGCGCGCACAGCGGCGCGCACCGAGGTGCCGGGGGTCAAGCCATCGGGCATCCGGCTGGTGATCAGTTCACCGTCGGGACTGCGCAGCACGCCAGGGCCGACGACGACGGCGTCGAGGAAGTTCTGCTTGCCGATGAAGCCGGCGACGAAGGCGTTGGCCGGCTCGGAGTAGATGTGCTCTGTGCTGCCGAGCTGCTGGATGGCGCCGCCCTGCATCACGACGATGCGGTCGCTCATCGAGAGCGCTTCCTGCTGGTCGTGGGTGACGAAGATGAAGGTGATGCCGAGCTGACGCTGCAGCAGCTTCAACTCGATCTGCATCTCTTCGCGCAGCTTGCGGTCGAGGGCGCTCATCGGCTCGTCGAGCAGCAGCACCTTGGGGCGGTTGACGAGCGCGCGGGCCAGGGCCACACGCTGCTGCTGGCCACCGGAGAGCTTCTGCGGGGTGCGGTCGGCGAACGTCTCCATGCGCGAGAGTGCGAGCGAGGCGTACACGCGCTCGGCGATCTCATGCTTCGGCACGCGCTTCTGGCGCAGGCCGTAAGCCACGTTCTCGGCCACGGTCATGTGCGGGAACAGAGCGTATGACTGGAACACGGTGTTGACCGGGCGCTTGTGCGGCGGCACATCGAGCATCGACTTGCCGGCGACGATGATGTCGCCTGCGTCGGGGTGCTCGAAGCCGGCGATCATGCGCAGCAGCGTGGTCTTGCCGCAGCCGGACGGGCCGAGCAGGGAGATGAACTCGCCGGAGTGAACGTCGAGATCAACCCCCGCGACCGCCGGGGCGTCCCCGTAGCTCTTCGAGATGGATCGCAATTGCACCGATCCGGTGTCCTCGTTCACAACGTTGTTCACGAGGGGTTTTACTGACGTGTCACTCACTGAGATATCACTCCTTAGGAGTTCGCCGAGGCGATTTCAGGGCACCGGCCGGAAGGCCGGTGCCAGGTCAAACGGTCGAAAATTGTTGAAATTTCGGGGACAGAGGTTAGGAGTCGAAGCCGAGGCCGAGGGCATCCAGAGTTTTCAGGATGACGTTGCGCTTGCCCTTGTTGTGGTCGGCTCGGTTGAGCGACCAGCGGGTGACCTGCACGCCCATGGATGCGATGGGCTCGGGCGGGAAGGGAAGCGGGGTCTCGCGCACCATCGCCAGGCGGGTGCGTTCAGTGTCTTTTCCTTCGAGCTTGTCGAGCATGACCTCTGCGGCGAAGTGCGTTGCCGCAACTCCGAGACCGGTGAAGCCCGTCGCGTAGGCGATGCGTCCGCCGCGGGCCGTGCCGAAGAAGGCGCAGAAGCGGGTCGAGGTGTCGATGGCGCCGGCCCAGCGGTGGCTGAACTTGAGGCCTTCGAGCTGCGGGAAGGTGGTGAAGAAGTGGTGACCGAGGGTCTCGTAGGTCGCGGGACGGTCTTCGTACTCTTCGCGCACGCGGCGGCCGTAGTGGTAGATCGCGTCGTAGCCGCCGAAGAGGATGCGGTTGTCTTTGCTCATCCGGTAGTAGTGGAACTGGTTGGCCATATCGCCGAGGCCCTGGCGGTTGTTCCAGCCGATGTCCGCGAGCTGAGCGGCATCCAGCGGCTCGGTCATCAGCGCGTAGTCGTAGACCGGAACGGTCGACAGGCTGTTGCGCTTGAGCAGCGACGGGAAGACGTTGGTCGCCAGTGCGGTCTTCTTCGCGAGTACGCGGGCAGCGCTCGTGCGCACCGCGGTGCCCTGGGCGGGGGTCAGGCCTGACGTGTCGAGGTTGACGACCGGGGAGTTCTCGAAGATTTCAACGCCGAGTTCGGTGGCTGCGCGCGCCAATTCGGAGGCGAACTTGGCGGGGTGCACGAGCGCAGAGGTGCGCTTGCTCCAGACGGCCGCGAGGTAGGTGGGGGAGTTGACCTCTTTGCGCACGGCGTCGGCGTCGAGGTAGACCTCGTCGGTGTTGCCGGACTTGGCGGCCTCAGCGGCCATTTCCTTCAGCCAGTCGACCTGGTGTTCCTCGACGGCCAGGGCCAGGGCTCCATTGCGTTCGAAGTCGCAGTCGAGGCCGAGGTCGGCGACCGCCTTCTCGATGGCGTCGAGGTTCTCCATGCCCATTTCGTTCAGGCGGTCGATCTCTTTCGGCCAACGGCTCTGGCCGTTCTCTTCGCCGTGGGTGAGGCTGGCTTCGACGAATCCGCCGTTGCGACCGGATGCGGCCCAGCCGACGGTCTTCGCTTCGAGCAGAACCACGCGCTGGGAGGGGTTGCGCTGCTTGGCCAGGATGGCCGTCCACAGACCGCAGTAGCCGCCGCCGACGACCGCGAGGTCGGCGTCGATGTCGGCCGTCAGCGTGGGGTAACGCTGGGCGGGAGCGATGTCGTCAAGCCAAAACGGCGACAGCTTGGAGCCGCTCAGGGCGTGATCGACGACGGAGGTCTTCGGGCGAGACCTCTCGAAAACTGTGCTTTCCACGTGGGAATCTCTGTCTCTCTGTCTCAACCTTGAGACCGCTATTGGAACCCGCTCGGGGGGTGTCTGCCCATTCTGCCAACAGATGTGCAGTCGCGTCGGGACAAAGCGTCGGGAAACGTCGTGCATTAAGCGCAATTCGTTTGATTCCGTGGCTTCGGGTGCGAAACGGTATCGAAATCGTAACTTCTCCGACATCTGTGGTGCGGGGATGCCCGTGGCCGGGCCTCTCGAGACCGGCGGAGTCGATCGAGGTAGTGTGTCGCATTCGGTGCTCGCGAAGGGTCGCAGACCGCCCCTTGAATCGAGTTCAAGGGGCGGTCTGCGACCCTTCGCGAGGGGGCCCGTCGCGGCTGGGGGAGCCGCCGCATCCGTTGAGTCGACCGATGCGGTCGAGGTGCCCGGCACACCAGGGAACCTCGACCGGAGGAGTCAAGCTCGGCGAGTGCGTCAGGATCAGCGCGGAGAGTGCGCCTCGAGGAATTGGTAGACCTCGGTCGGGTCGACACCGGGAAAGGTTCCGGTGGGCAGTGCGGCGAGCAGGCTCGTCGGGGTGCGGGCGGCCGGCCACGACTGGCCGGCCCAGCGCCCCGCCAGCTCGTCGGGGGCGCGGCGGCAGCAGGAGTCCTCGGGGCAGCGCGACACCGCACGGTTCGTGGTCTCCCGCCCGCGGAACCATTTCACATGCGCGAACGGCACTCCAACGCTGACCGAGTACTCGCCCTCCTTGGCCTTCTCGATGCGCGAGGTGCACCAGAAGGTGCCGGCCGGGGTATCGGTGTACTGGTACCAGGGGCTGAACCGGTCGGCCACGTCGAACACCGTGCGGGCGGTCCAACTGCGGCAGACCGTCGTCCCCTCGACAGCGCCGAGCGCATCGCTTGGAAACTTGACCGCGTCGTTCTCGTAGGCCTTGATGATGGTGCCTGACTCGTGCACCTTCATGAAGTGCACCGGGATGCCGAGCCGGGCCGTCGCCAGGTTCGTGAACCGGTGGGCTGCCGTCTCATAGGAGACGGCGAAGGCGTCGCGCAGGTCTTCCATCGAAATGCGCCGCAGGTTCTTGGCCTCCGTGAGCAGCTTCACCGCCGGCTCTTCCGGCAGAAGGATGGCGGCGGTCAGGTAATTGGTCTCGACCCGCTGGCGCAGAAATTCCGCATAATTTCGCGGCTCCTCATGACCGAGCAGATGGCTGGCGAAAGCCTGCAAAATCGGCGAGCGGGAGTCGCGCGACGCCGACTGCGCGGTCGGCAGGTAGATCCGGTTGTTGCGCTTGTCGGTGACCGACCGGGTCGAATGCGGCAGGTCGCCGACGTAGTGCAGCGAGTAACCCAGGTGGCTGGCCATGTCGGCGACGACCTGGTGCGAGACCGGGCCTCCCGTGTGGCCGACGGCACCGAGCAGCTCGGCGGCGAGCACCTCCAGCTCAGGAAAGAAATTGTCGTGTTCGCGCATCTCGGTGCGCAGCGCCGCGTTGGCCCGCCGGGCTTCCTCGGGGGTGGCGGCCCGTTCACGGTTCAGCCGGTCGATCTCGTTGTGCAGGCTGAGGATCGTCTGCAGAATGTCGTCGTTCTGCCCTTTGCCGACGCGGATGCGCGGCAGGCCGAGCGCTGTGAAGACCGGGCCGCGTTGCGCCTTCTCGACGGCGATTTCGAGGGCGGCCCGCTCCGACGGGGCATCCGTCTTCAACAGATCGTCGACCGTGCTGCCGAGCGCCAGCGCGATCTGGCGCAGCATCGACAGGCGGGGCTCGCGGTTACCGTTCTCGATCATCGACACCTGGGAGGGCGCTCGGTCGACGGCGGTCGCGAGCTGCTCCAAGGTCATCCCGCGTCCGGTGCGCAATTCGCGGATGCGCCGCCCGAGCGTGAGCGCGTCGAGCTCGGTTTCATCGGCGTTCGCCTCTGCAGGCGGCGGCGCGGTGAGCGTGGAAGGAGCGGGGGGAGCGGCTGGATCTACGGCGACCATGCTTCATGCTCACACGGCGGCCGGGGGCAGGCAAACAGAAATTGTGCGAAGTTTCTTCCCGCACCTGACAGTTCGGCGCCCGTGCGACACCGGCCGACCGGAGGGCGCCACCGACGCCCGCGAGCCGGGCATTCGCTTGTCGGCGGGACTCGGGTGGGATTCGGACGGGTGTCGGGTGGTGTTCATTTCTGCCAGAGAGAAGAACGCGTCTATTTCTGTCGACCAATCTTCTCCGCGGGGTATCTGCCCGGCGCAGAGTTGCATCACAGACGAAGAAGGCCGGGTCACGAAGACCCGCCTCGCACAGCCTGGAGGCACCGATGAGCACCACCCCGAACACGAACCGCTCCGCAACAAACCGACCGGGCGACCAGGTCCAGACCGCGGAAGAGCTCGCACTGGAGTGGGCGGCCGACCCGCGTTGGGAAGGCATCCGTCGCGACTACACCGCTGACGACGTGATTGCGCTGCGCGGCACGGTTCGTGAGGAGCGCACGCTGGCCCGCCGCGGCGCCGAGAAGCTGTGGGATCTCATCAACCAGAACGGCACCCCCGAGAACCCCGAATGGGTTTCGGCGCTCGGTGCTCTCACCGGCAACCAGGCCGTGCAGCAGGTGCGCGCCGGGCTGAAGGCCATCTACCTCTCCGGCTGGCAGGTCGCCGCCGACGCCAACCTGTCGGGGCAGACCTACCCAGACCAGTCCCTCTACCCGGCCAACTCGGTGCCGGCCGTCGTGCGCCGCATCAACAACGCGTTGCTGCGGGCCGACCAGATCGAGTCGTCGGAGGCATCTTCGGTGGCCGAGCCTGTCGAGACCCGTGACTGGCTGGCGCCGATCGTGGCGGATGCCGAGGCCGGCTTCGGCGGGGCGCTCAATGCCTACGAACTGATGCAGTCGATGATCGAGGCCGGCGCAGCCGGCGTGCACTGGGAAGACCAGCTCGCCAGCGAGAAGAAGTGCGGCCACATGGGCGGCAAGGTGCTCGTTCCGACCAGCCAGCACATCCGCACCCTCAACGCTGCACGTCTCGCCGCGGATGTCGCGGGCGTTCCCTCTCTCGTCATCGCACGCACCGACGCGCTCGCCGCGACCCTGCTCACCAGCGACATCGACCCGCGCGACGCCGAGTTCTTGACCGGAACCCGCACGGCCGAAGGCTTCTACGAGGTGACGAACGGAATCGACACCGTCATCGCCCGTGGCCTCGCCTACGCTCCCTACGCCGACCTGATCTGGGTCGAAAGCTCTGAGCCAGACCTCGAACTGGCGCAGAAGTTCGCGGCGCGCATCCACCAAGACTTCCCAGGCAAGAAACTCGCCTACAACTGCTCGCCGTCGTTCAACTGGAAATCCCACCTCAATGACGAGCAGATTGCCGCGTTCCAACGGGAACTCGCGGCCTGTGGCTACACCTTCCAGTTCATCACGCTGGCCGGTTTCCACTCGCTCAACCACTCGATGTTCACGCTCGCCGCCGACTACGCGGAGCGCCAGATGAGTGCATATGTCGACCTGCAGGAAGCCGAGTTCGCATCAGAGAGCGCCGGCTACACCGCAACCCGCCACCAGCGGGAGGTCGGCACCGGCTACTTCGACCGGATCGCCACCGCGCTGAACCCGAACAGCGCAACTCTCGCCCTCGTCGGTTCGACCGAGGCCGAGCAATTCTAAACCCATTACTTTCGAAGGAATGACGACATGAACACTCCACTGACTGTGACCCGGGATCGGGTCACGACAGGCCCGACGGTCTCGACAAGCTCGACCACCGGGGC
>Ga0075017_100000881_pt1 | contig 17735 bp, 7 predicted proteins | sample AleBraG_ABR_2012_FD_71475 | JGI IMG/M metagenome (GOLD analysis project Ga0075017, IMG submission 71475) | Freshwater sediment microbial communities in response to fracking from Pennsylvania, USA - Alex Branch Run_MetaG_ABR_2012 | ecosystem: Environmental > Aquatic > Freshwater > Creek >... | reverse complement strand
CCCCGCTCCCCTAGCCTTGCGAGTCACGAAGCAAGATCTTCCGCCTGCGTTTCCCCCGAAGCGCAGGCGGTTATGCGTACAGGCGCAAACTGATTCGCATACGGATGCGCAACGCGCGACTTCGTCGATTATGATGGCAACTTCGCGGCTCTTGGTGCTCACTGAAATTCGTACCAACGCCGATGTCCGCATGGGCGCAGCGCGATCGGGGCGACACATCACCAAGCCGCAAGAGTGAAACGAGACTGATTACCCATGGATAGAAGACGATTCCTCGGCAAAGCTGCAGCCGCCGCGGGAGCGCTTTGGCTGAAGCCGCAGGAGGTGTGGGGCGCCCAGAAAGAACTGGGATCAAATGCTCCTGTTGCCGGTGGAATTCGATTTGAGGAGATCGCGGCGAAGAGTGGGCTGCACTTTGTGACGGCCAACTGTGCGACGCCGAACAAGAATCAACCTGAGGCGATGGTCGCCGGAGTTGGGTTGTTTGACTATGACCGTGACGGATACCTGGACGTATATCTCGTCAGCGGCGCGGCCATTCCATCTCTGCAAAAGGAATCTCCTGAATATTGGAACCGCCTTTTTCACAACAACCACGACGGCACCTTCACAGATGTGACGGAGAAGGCCGGCGTGGCCGGATCGGGCTACGGGATGGGTGTCGCGGTCGGCGACTATGACAATGATGGCTGGCCGGATTTGTTCGTCGCGAACGTCGCCGGTAACCAGCTATTTCATAACAATGGCGACGGAACCTTCACGGACGTGACTGTGAAGGCAGGGGTCGGCGGAGCATTGCTCGATGGGAAGAAGATGTGGTCCGTCGGTGCCGGCTGGTTCGACTATAACAATGATGGCCTCCTTGATCTGTTCGTCGTCAACTACTGCAAATGGGAAGTGAACAAGGATCCCGCCTGCCTCGTAAATGGTGAAGTGCGCGGATACTGCCATCCCAAGTATTACTCCCCGTTGCACAATACGCTTTATCGAAACAATGGGGATGGAACGTTCACCGATGTTTCCGAGTCGACGGGGATCGCGGCGAAGATGGGTAAAGGGATGAGCGTTTCCTTCGCTGACTATGATGACGACGGATTTATGGACCTTTTCGTGGCGAACGATACGACTCGGAACTTCCTGTTCCACAATATTGGCGGCAAGAGATTTGAAGAGATCGGCGTCGAGGCAGGAGTGGCCTACGGCGCGTATGGCACGGCGCTTTCCGGTATGGGGTCGGATTTCCGCGACATAAATAATGATGGCCGACCCGACATCTGGCATACGGCCATAGAGCATGAGACGTTTCCCCTGTACCTTTACCGCAGCGACGGGAATTTCTTCGACGCCACCGCCGCCAGCGGCTTAGCGCGACTGACGGGCGGCATGTCGGGATGGGGCAATGGGATCGTCGACTTCGATAACGACGGCTGGAAGGATCTGTTTGTTGCGCGCTCGAACGTAATGGACAACATCAACCTCGTGTTCCCGAGCCGGCGCTACACGGAGCCTAATACGCTCTTGCGGAACCTGGGCAACGGCAAGTTTGAAGACGTTAGTGCCACGGCAGGATCGGACTTCCAACTGGAAGCTGCTCATCGCGGCGTTGCATTCGGAGATTTCGACAACGACGGGCGCATGGACATGGTGGTTTCAGTCCTGGGTGGAACGGTCAAGTTATTTCATAACGTCTCGGCCAACAAGAACCATTGGATCCTGCTTAACCTGGTGGGCACAAAGAGCAATCGCATGGCGATCGGCGCACAGGTTCGCATCACCACCGAGGACGGCAAGTCGCAGTGGAATCACGTTACAACATCTGTCGGATACGCATCCTCCAGCGACAGCCGTGTGCATTTTGGACTGGGGGGAAACCGGCACATCAAGGAAATCCAAATCCGTTGGCCCAGCGGAGTCAAACAAGAGGTCCACAACGTCGATGTGGACCGCGTCATGACGATCGAAGAGCCCCGCCGCTAGCTCTTCACTTGAAGGCGGGAGTCTGGACGCCCACCACCGCCCGCTCAGTGGGATGCCGAATTGCCTTTGTAGTCCACACGCACCGATACAATCTCGAACGGATGGACCGGTACGGTGACCTGATCCGTTCCTTTGAGCGGCAGCGGAGACCCTTCCTGCTGCTCCATTAAATTGGTGAGCGTTGCTGATGTTGCCCCTGGCGGAACGGTGATCTGCACGTCTCCGGCTTTGCCTGCCCACTCGAACAAGCGAATTAACAAAGCATTGCTATCTTCCGCTTTTTTCACCGCAGTCAGAACAACGTTGTCCTGTTTGATATCCACGAACGCGTGAGCGGCAGGAAGAGTTCCTCCGTGAGGCTCGACCTGCATAGCTGAGAGCTTGTAATTGAATTCATACCCGTGGCGCATGCTGAGAGCCTGTTTCCAGTCTCCTGGGTGTGGGTAGAGAGAATAGCTAAAGCTATGGTGGCCACGGTCGGCATCAGGATCTGGCCATGTGGGCGAGCGGAGCAACGAAATCCGCAAGACATTAGCTTTTGCGTCGTATCCGTACTTCGACTCGTTGATCAGGCTGAAGCCGTGGGTGCCATCACCGAGATCGGCCCACCGCATGGCGGGAACTTCGAACTTGGCCGCTTCAAAGCGATTGTTGCGCGTGGTCGGGCGTTCGATCGTACCGTAGGGAATTTCGTAGGTTGCTTCGCTACCATAAGCCGCCAACGGGAAAGCGGCCTTCAGCAAGACGTGGGTTTCGTGCCAATCGAATTCATTCCCGACGTCCACTCGATTGAGGCCTGCATAGATACAGATATCCTGAACGAACCTGGATTTCTGCCAAGTGCGCACAACCCGAATAGTGGCCCGCAACGGACCTTTTTCGATCACCTCGACCGAATCCGCCATTTCGAGTTTTGTGAATTGCTGTTCGAAGTCGGCGTCGATATTCCACGCATCGTAATCTTTGGGAGTGTCTTTGAAAGCTATCAACTCATTCCCGCAGCCGTTCGTCGCGATCGACTCGAATTTGGTGATCTTATCGTAGAGACTTGTAATGCACCCGGTTTTCGGGTCGACGGTCACACGGAGAGCGGTATTTTCGAGAGTTAACCCGTGCACCTCCAGGTCGGTGTGCATCGCGCTCCCACCGGGAGCGACGTGGAGAACTTCATAGCCCAGAGACGGCACATTCTTCGCCTCCGTCAATAGCTGATACGTATTCAGGTCTGGATTTTTCGAAACTACCTGAAAGGGTTGTGGCTGGCCTTGAGCATTAAGAACCGAAAGGTCTCCGTTGGACGGCGCCGGCATCTGAACGTTCATAGTCACCAGGTCGGTTCTCTGCCAGGCGAGGGGATTCATCACCAGAACGGGTACCGCATGGCTCGGTGCCCTGGTGTCGATCTGGCTCACTACTGTTTCGAGAGCCTTTGATGTTACGTGCTCGGCTTGCAATCGAACGAAATCGTAGTCGCGCTGGGAGTCCCGATAGATGTCGGCAATACCAGAACCTGCGGCGAGGTCGTGAAACTGATTGAAGAGAACCTTTTTCCACGCCTCGGTCAGTTCTGCGCCCGGATACGAGAGCCCCGAAAGCCATGCCAGAGACGAATACTTCTCGGCATTGAGCATCTGCTCTTCGCTTTCCCGCATATTCCGCTTGTGATTTGCCTGAGTAGTGAAGACGCCCCGGTGGTATTCAAAGTACAGCTCATCATTCCAAACGGGGACGCTGATTTTTCCCTCAGGCGGAGCCGGCAGCTTCGCGTCTCCCGTCGCAAGGACTTTGTAGTTCCATACTGGCGCATGGGCGGTGTCGAGCTTCGGCGCGATATCAGAGAAAAATCCCTGGGCGACACCAAAACTGGTCTTCGGGTAGATAACTCCAGGGCTGGACCAATGCGTCCCGTCCTCGAGCATCACGCGCGTGGGACCACCGCCATGGTCGCCAACTCCGAAAAGGTGCATCATCTCCGGCACTCCAGGCGCGGCACCCTGGAGGATGGCGACATCGGTGGCAATTCTTAGCGGTTCGATGTCGTTGACGTAGTCGTGCGGAAAATAGGTGAGGACACGGCTGCCGTCCGGCGATTGCCACCAGAACAGTTTCATCGGCAACTGGTTGCTGTCATTCCACGTCATTTTCTGGGTGACAAAGTAGTCGATGCCGGACTTCTTGTAGATCTGTGGCAACTGCCAGTTGTATCCGAAGGAGTCGGGATTCCAGCCAATGCGCACTTCGCTGCCAAACTTTTCTTTAAAGAACCTTTTCCCGATCAGGAGTTGCCGGACCAGCGATTCGCCGTCGGGCATGTTCAAGTCGGGTTCCACCCACATCCCGCCTACCATTTCCCAGCGCCCCTGCTTCACGCGATCAAGGATCTGATCGTGAATCGAGGGATATTTCTCAAACATCCACTCGCTGTAGGCAGCGGCAGATTGCGTGTACGTATATTGAGGGTATTCGTCCATCAACTGCAGCGCTGTGCCGAATGTGCGGTGTACGACATCCACGGTTTCCGTCCATGGCCAGAGCCACGCCGCGTCGATGTGTGCATTGCCACTCAGTCGGACCGAGGTTTGTTGCAAGTCCGGTTTCAATAGCGCGAGTAATGCGTGCGCCTTGGTGAGCGAGGCATCAAACGCTGCCTGATTAGATTGTCCCAGGGCGTCTAAATCCACTGCATCGGCAACCTTTGCGAGTTCGGCCTGCAACTTCTGGGAAGATGCTCCGGCATACGGTGCAAGAATCGAAACGGCCCCCATCTCCTGAAAGAGTTGGGTCGGATTGGGCCGTGTACTGGGGAAGTCGATCCGAAGGTCGGCGCCGTTGAAATGTTTTTGATCTACTGTGTGCGCGAGTTTTACCGCAACCAGGATTTTGTCGCCGGGTTTTGCCGGGTCGAAAAGCGGGATCGGCTCAAGGTCGTCCCCCATCGCCACACGCCGCCCATTGAAATAAATGATCTCCGGTACCGGGCCGTTCGCGTCTTCCTGGAAGTGGAACCAGATTTTTGCTCCGGTGAGATCGTAGCCGTCCAGAACCTTAGGAACTTCGACCCACCGGCGATACCAGGTGGCTTCATACGGAGCCGCGCTGCCGGGTCCTGCCGTCTTCCATGAGCTGTCGTCGAGATCAGCTGCCTCACCATGGGGAACGTCTCCAGGGTGAATATTCCATTTCTCCGCAGGAAGGTACATCAAGGATTTCAACTGAGTTGCGACCTGTTCGACGCGGTTCTCGGGAGCCGCAGCCGCACGCTTGAACGTGACGCTTTGCTTCTCGGCCCCGAGCGACCAGGTCCCCTGAATCGACTGTGCATCTGCGCTTAACGAGCCTTCATAAGAGATCTGATCCGCACGAAATCTCAGGACCGAATTATCGAAGGAGATGGAGTCCGCTGGATTGCCGAAGGCAAAACGTTCGGGGATGTCCACCCTCGCGGCAACTGCCCCTTCAACCGTAGATATATGGAGGACATAACGCAAAGGCTTGCCGTGATCCTGTGCGGAGGTGCGCCACGTTCCGTTGATGTCCTGCGCCGAAGACGAGATCACGCTCAGCAGACATGCGACGAGGCAGGAGCAGGCGAATTTCATTTCATCTCCAATGTGAATGGCCGAGTTTGTAGGCTAATGCCGTGCGGAATTACCAATATAGACGAGGAACGCCGGGAGTGCGGACGCGATTTTCCACGGCGTTCGATCATCGCAAGTGCAAATCGACAGCCGGAGCATTCCAGGCGGATACTCGGATCGAGAGGTCTTTCGAGTTTGCGATGGGCGGTTTCGTGATGGGATCGAGACCGCTCATATCCAGACGCGCCGTGCCCTGAAGACTGACCTTCTCGCCCGGAGCCAGCCAGAAATAGTTATCGCTCCAGAGGACCGAATAGACATCTGGCAGCAGGTGCAAGCGTACCGGATACGCAGGGATTTCCCCAACGTTGGCGACTGTGATGACCACTTCGGCTTCTTTCCGGGATTGACTTTCGATCTTGACCGTCGCCTGTAACGAAGTGGCAGCGCGCTCGACTTGCGGCTTCAACCAGGGCCCGGTCTGAGTCAACGGTTCAGCCACCGGCCCGGCCTGCCAACGCTTTCGAGCATCCGGATCCGCGAGCATTTGCAGGATACGCAACCAATATTGCCGCCGCGAAAGTCTCGCTCCCTGAGAATCGCTTATGGTGAGCTCGAAGAACAGATACCCTTGCGGAGTATTGGCTGGAATCGGCCAGCGCACGCCGTGGGCCTCGCTGGCATACCCGTTTGGCGGGACGTCAGCGACCCACTCCTCTTCATGCACCACGCGCATTTCCTGGTCGTAAATGCGGGCCCTGAAGTGACTGCTCTTGAGCGTCTGGTCGTGGTCGTTGAGGGCAAGAACCGAGGCCGTGAATGTATCTCCCGGCCCCCACGAGAAAAATCCCGTGTCTGCCATCACGTGCACAGGCTCGTTCGCACGCTTGGCAGCGTAATAAGGAATCTGGGGCTGGCCGCACCAGTCAATCAAATGCCAACTGTTGGCGATGGGTCCGAGTGAGTTGTAGGTCCACAGCGTTTCGCCACCCGTGTAAGGAAACTGCGCGCGCCAATGCTCGAGCACACAGCCCATGTTGTGTTCGTACCCCATCTGGCTGCACTCAATCAACTGCTCCAGATCCGCCTTTCCGAAGTCTCCATACCAGGAAGCTCGTTGCCAACTCTTGACAAATGTGTAGCCGAGTTCGGCGCTGCGATCTCGAATGGTTGGGAACGTGCGCTTGAACTTTTCAACATCGTAGCCAACTGGCTTCGTCGTTAGCTCCGCCGGGGGGATCATTCGCTTCAGCAACGACATGTTCGCGAAGCTGCTGAAGGACCATTCCGAAATGAAGTTGTGTCCGCGATCGAAAATCTTGTGATACCAATTCTCGTCCGCGGTGTAGATGTCTTGAGGTTCGTAGGCGTGATAGTCGCCACCGCAAGGCGAGTTCATGCGGAAGGGGCGGCTGCCATCGTACGCGGCGAAGATTTCCCGCACCAGGCCGAGAAACGGCTCGATTCCATCCTGAAACGGGTCGTATTCATTTCCTCCGACATAGATGCCGATCGATGGGTGCTGGCGGATGCGCAGAACACTTTGAGTCAGTTGTTCTCGCCAGACGGGCAGAGTCGTAGTTCCGGGAGTATCGGCCCAATTGAGCGGTACTTCCTGCCACACGATGATGCCATTCTCATCGCAAAGGTTATAGAACTGCTCCGTCTCAAATATGGAAGTGCCACCGTTCAACCGGAGCAAGTTCTGGCCGCTGAGCTTTGCCGCCCGGACCATCCATTCTTCGCGCTCATACGGGAGCTGGAGAACATCGTCACTCGTCATCCAGCAAGCTCCCTTGGCATAGAACGGACGCCCGTTGGCCACCCACAGATACATGTAGGCTTCGTCTTCGAGAGTCTTGTCGGCGGGAACTGCTCGCGGAGTCTCAGGGTACGACGGATTCCGTTTCAGCTGGAGCGTCCGTACGCCAAACCGGCTGGTGACGAAATCAAGTTGCGTATTGTCTTTGAGAAACTTCAACTCCAGGCGGTAGAGCGGCTGGTCTCCCATGCCGTTCGGCCACCACAGTTTCGGATGACTGAGTTCGATCTCGCGCTCCCAAAACGAGTTGCCAGAGGGAACCTTCTGACGCGATTTTGCCTGCCACACGACTTGCTGATTGGATACCTCAACGATGCGCGCATCGACCACGCCGTCGAATGCGGAACCGGTATTGGTCAACATGACCTGGGCCCATAACGTCGCCGACTCTGAACCGATTGCATCGGTGCGCACAAAGGGTGCTTCCATGTAGGCCTGGCCGGTGGCAATGAGTCGAATGGGCTGATAGAGCCCCATGGTGCGATATCGATTGCCCCACTGATAGCTTTCCGCGTCCTGAGCGTCCGGCTTCACAACTCTTGGATTGCGATTCTCACTGGCGCTGTCGTAGTTGGGAAGCAAATCGTGAGGCTCGTGGACCAACCGCACGAGCAGTTCATGCTCCTGGCCCGGGACAACTCGGGTGGTGATGTCGAAAGTAGGACCGCCGAAAGCGCCCTCATGTCCTCCGAGATACTCGCCGTCCAGCCACGCCATCCCCAAGTAGTCCATACCGTCGAATCTCAGGCGGACCACCGATTCCCGCCAGGATTCAGGGATCACGAACCGCCGGCGCAGATACCAATCCCGCTGTTGAATCCACTGCAGCTGTTTGAAATTGTCGCCATACCAGAGGTTGGGTACCTGGCCGGCCTCCATCAACGCATATTGAACGGGCCGGGGCATCTGGGTTTTGACCCAAGCGCTGTCAGAAGAATAGTGGCCGGGAGCGAGTCTGTCGTCGGCTCCAAGCAGCTCCCAGCCTTCACGCAGGTTTATCTGCCAGCCTCCTTCGCCGCCAGACTGCACCGATGTTCCGTGCTCTGGTCTCGACTGAACGGGAGTGGGAGCAAAAACGCGCGCTGCCCCAAGTTCTTTCATCTCCTCCAGCAAACTCTGGGGCGCAACGGTTGGCTCTACTGTGGACTTGGGCGCAACCTGGCCAGTGTCTCCGAATGCAGACGTGACCGTTGCCGCGGCACCGGCTCCAATCAACGCTAAGCAACGACGCCTGGAAATCCCCCCTGAACTCATCTTTCCTTCCTCTGACCCGTAATAAGGAGCGTGTACGAACTTGTTACGCCGGCCCTGTCAGTCCCCAGGGCCTCAACATCCCGCGCTCCGCCGGGAAGAATGGATCACATATCGAATGTCTGCGAACTAGCGGCCCATCGTACAGAATCCCTCCGGCATGGTCAAACAAAAATCTCAACGGAATGAAGTCCGTATTACGGGACTACATATATAATGGGGCCCGTTGTAAGAATTCTCGAGATTGGGGGATGCTGGTTCGAACTTCGTTGTCCGCGTAGTGATCTGTGCGTCTGCTGCCAACGCATGAAGCGATGACACACCCTGGTTCACCGGTCGAAATCCGCGGTTGGCGTGAGTAAAACGCATGCACGACGGGTTGGCGGGCTGTCGCCCGAGATCCTGATATGAATCGAATCGCCAAGCAACTCGCAAAGACCTTGCCGCTGAGGCTTCTTGGGGCAGCTTTTGTCGTGTTTGTCGCGGCGACGAGTGTTTTGCTTCCAGAAATGGCGGGCCAAAGTGCAAGCACGTCTGCCACGGAACGAGCGATCGAACTAGATCGCGCCGGCCAAACGGCGGAGGCAGTGCGGTCCCTGCAGGAGACTCTTGCGGCGCATCCGGCAGACTTGGACGCTAGGCTAGCCTTAGCAGATATCTACGCGAGAAATAACGAAGGCGACAAGGCGGCAGAGGAGTTCCGCGAAGCTCTTCGCCTTCACCCCGGATCGTCTTCCGCAGAGACGGCACTTGCCGGATTTTATCTACGTGCGGGGTCTTTGAGTGCAGCGGAGCAGGTTCTTGAGGATGCCGTTCGCCGACATCCAAAACTGACCGAGCCTCGTTCCCAGTTGGCTTTGGTTTTGGCGAGGGAGCACAAGTACAAAGAGGCAGAAGCTGAGATCCGCTTCGTCTCTCCCCCCGCCGATCTCAACGCACGAGTCCGCTATTTTCGGCTGCTGGCCTCTATTCACTCTGGTCTTGGTGAGTTGCGGGGTGCCGCCCACGCCATGGAAGAGGCGTTGCATGTGTCGCCGGCAGACCCGGAACTGCAGATGATCGCGTCGATTACGGACGCGGAAGCGGGAGAGTGGCAGGCCTGTATCCGCAACGTTGCTCCTCTATATAAGAATCACCCGAGCCCCGAAAGTGGGATCCTTCTAATGCGGGCCCAATTGGCAAGCCATGAAGATTTCAAGGCAACTCTAGAAAGTCTGCGGGCATTGAGTTTGCCCGACGAGCAGAAGCTGGACCTGAGGATCCGCGCCGCAGAGATACTTGCCTCGGCGGACAAGCATGCAGAAGCCGCGGAGGAGCTGCAACAAGCAGTGACCATGGCCGGCGGGCAAGATGCAACTCTCCTTTATAACCTCGCTGTCGAGCAATACAGTTCCGGGCAATTTGACGACGCGTTTCGGACGCTGGAACCGCTGCAAGCACAAAACGATTCTGCCGAGATCGAGAATTTGCTCGGCGATATAGAAGAGCAGAGGGGCAATACTTCAGCAGCCGTTCACAACCACCAGAATGCGATCGCCATGGCCCCGGGAGAAGAGCGATATCGTTTGTCCTTGGGTGCTGAGCTTCTACAGTACCGGGCATACGATCCGGCTGTCACTGTATTCCAGCAAGCGGCGGAACTGTTTCCGAATTCGGCTCGCATCTATGTGGGACTGGGAATGGCTTACTACTTCCTGGAGAAATACAACGATAGTGTGGCGGCCTTCTTGCACGCAGATAAGCTTGATGGCGACTCGGGCCGGGCAATCAGTTATCTCGGCGCCACGGAGGTAGAGAGCGCTGCGGGACCGAGCCAGGGCGCGGTCGACGCAATTTGCGGGCGGGCGACTTCGAATGCCTCCGACTCGACCGCGGCTACATGGTGCGGCGCCCTGCTTTTTCGGAAGGCATATCTTGCGGACAATCAGTCCGCGGCTCCAGACGTTATCCGACGTTTGCGCGTTGCCACCAAACTTGCGCCCAGCGATCCGGTTGCGAACTGTTCGCTTGGGCATGCTCTCGAATGGACGGAGCAACTGGCGGAGGCTCGCCACTGGCTGGAAATCTGCGTTCGTCAGCGCCCCGACTCGGCGGAAGACCACTACCGGCTAAGCCGTGTCTATCAAGGTTTAGGACTCAAGCAGGCGGCGGCCGAACAGGCGAAATTGACGGTAGCCGCGAACACTGAACAGGACCAGGACCAGGCCGTGACTATGAGATTCGCCAAGGAAATGTCGGGCCAGAGCAAAATCGCTGTGCATCCGAAACCAGATCCATGAGTTCTTGTGAACTAGTTTCACCAGCGATTGCAATGCGGCACGCAGTGAATACCAAATGAATGCGGCGAGGGTGTTTTGTGCGCATGGAGAAAACGATTTGATTTGTCTTATCTCTCGACGAAGGAACCACGGATGAGGCTGAAGGGGTTGATCGTTTTTATTGTGCTTGCGAATCTTTCCGGAGTTGTCTCAAGGGCTCAACAGCAGAATTCTGGCGGTCCTGAAGTTTTCGTGGTGCCTTTCTCGCATCTGGACCTCTATTGGGCGTGCACCCAGGAAGAATGCCTCAGCCGCGGAAACTTTATCATTAGCAAAGCCATTGAACTGGCAAAGCGTTATCCGCAGTATCGCTATCTTCTGGAAACCAACGTATTTGTTTCGAACTTTGTGGACAGCCATCGTGGCACGAAGGAATTAGAAGATTTCCAACAGTTAGTGAAGGCAGGCCGTATCGAGATTGCGCCGCTGTGGGCGGCGATCTATCAAAACCAGACGCGTGGTGAAGCTCTGGTTCGCAATTTAATTTATGGCAAGCGCTATGCTCGCGATGTCTTTGGGGTCGATCCGAAGGTCGCGCACCTCGCCGATATCCCAGGATTTACGCGCCAGTATCCGCAGATCCTGAATAAAGCCGCGACACCGTACATGGTTATGACGCGGATGGGCCCGCGTGATCTTTCCCTGTTCCACTGGAAGGCTCCGGACGGCTCAGCGGTTCTCGTCTGGAACACAATTAATGGGTATGGATGGGGTATCGGGTTGGGCCTGCACCTTGAATTGGACAAGGACCGGCTGCAAGCGGTCACGCAGGACATCAAGAACGTTGAGGCCACGACCACGGGTCCGGTTTACCTGGGATGGGGCACCGATCTTTTTGCGCCGACCGATACACTCATCAAGAACATTGACGTACTGAATCAGCGTCTTGCTCCTGACCATTTTCGCCTGGCCACCGCGGACGACTTTTTTCGTTCAGCCGTACGGACCCAAGGAATCCCTGATTTGTCAGGCGAGATACCTTCTTCCTGGGCTAATTTAACGACCTCGCTCGTCCCGCTTTGGCTTCCTGCGATGTCGGCTACCGATACCCTCATCAGTGCGGAAAAGTTCGCTGCCATCAACTATGCACTTGGATACGCACCCTACCCTGACAATGCGCTCGAGTCCCTGTGGAAGGACAACCTGAAGTCTTTGGACCATAACAATGACGGTCAGGGGGGAGAAATTGGAGATGAACGCAAGCTTGGGTACGCGCAAGAAGCCACATTGGGTGCGGGCCAAATCCTGCGCGATTCGTTACGCAATCTCGCGGAGCGGGTACAAAGACCATTTCCAAGGAGCGTGCCCATTGTTGTGTTCAATCCGCTGAGTTGGCTGCGAGATGACGTCGTCGAAACCCACGTGACGTTGTTTGGTGAAGTGGGGGCCGATGAAATTGACGACTACAAGAAGGGAATGCGTTTGGTGGATGAAAAGGGGACGACTGTACCGTTCCAGTTGGAACAATACACCGACGGGAGTTCACGCTCGCTGGATTTGGTGTTCATCGCGCGCGGAGTACCGTCTCTCGGCTATACGACCTATTACCTTGTTCCCGCGAGCGGCCAGGATACATTCTCGAAGGCATGTGAGGTGAAGATAGACACCGATACCACCGCGAAAGAGGCAAACAACAGTATCGGATCGGACATAGTAGAGAACGAGTATTACCGCGTATCTATCGATCGGGCCACCGGGAGGATCGAGGTATTCGACAAAGAATTAAACCAAATGGTCAACAAAGGGATGGAGATCCAGGCGACCGAGGAGCGTGGTGGAGACGATCAGAACATCATATTGCCGAGCGGTCGCACCATCATCAACATGATCGACTCGGTAGAGCTGGAGGAGAATGGTCCTGTCCGGACAGTTCTTCGCATCAGCGGGAACGTTGGTGGTATTCCCGTCGTCCAGCGGCTATCACTGTATCGGGAGATTAAGAAGATCGACCTCCAGAACACGATTGACTGGAAGCCTGGCGGATCGATGAACATCGAACAAGTTTTCCCGATATCTCAGCACGATGTGGAAGTACGTAACGGGATTCCTTACGGCACCGTTGCTGCGACGGACCTTATGGCAAAGGCTGGCCCGTACCGGGAAGACGAGGTATCACCCGATATCTGGAAGAACTGGCGCCAGATTCAGGACTGGGTGTTTGTTGGGACCAAGGAGTGGGGCTTCACTGTAGGTGCGGACCATAACTTGATTGAAGTGGGTAATAAGGCAATAAGAGCCGACATGCTACGCGGTACTCGTTTCAGTCCAGTGACCACTGTGAGGAACGGTCAGCCAGTTCTGGACTTACGGCCGCCAGCTGGACAATATATTTTCCGATACTCGTTCACTTCCGGCAAAGGCGACTGGTCCACCCAACAATCATGGCGCGCGGGGATGGCATTCAGTGCACCATTGATTCCAGTGACTTCGGCGAACAGTCTTGCAGAGAAGCCGCTGCCACCGGAAGAATCCTTCTTATCGTTAAGCGCGGACAACCTGGTACTTGCCGCGGTGAAGAAGGCTGATGCAGACAAAGCAATCGTCGTTCGAGCCTTTGAAATACTGGGCAACCCAGCGGAAAGCTCAATCAAATTTCTGGGACAGGAACGCAACTTTCGACAGACCAACCTGCTCGAAGAGGATCTGCAGAAAGGGGAGCAGAAAACACTTCGCGTGCGGCCATATGAGATAGATACCTTGACATTACCTATTCGCTAGATAGGTTGTTGCTATCCGCTGTAGTTGGTTGTTGGAAGTTTGCTGGAATTGAAGGTCGGTATCCCAGAACGAACTGGTCCTATGGATATACGCGAAATTGCCAGGCAGGCCGGAGTTTCGACCGCGACGGTTTCCCGAACCGTTAACGGCGTGTCGACCGTGGATCCACGGCTGGCGAAGCGTGTTTGGAAGGTTGTCGACGAACTTGGATACTTCCCCAATACGCAGGCGCGCGCGCTGGTTTCTGGACGCAGCCGGATCTTCTGTCTCATCGTCTCCGAGATCACGAACCCATTCTTTCCGGAGATCGTCGAGGTCTTCGAAAATATCGCGGTGCAGAACAACTACGAAATCCTCATAACTTCCACTGTGCACGATCCCAGGCGCATGGAGCAATCGGTGAGGCGAATGCTGGAACGCCGGGTGGAAGGCGTCGCGGTGATGACATTTGGCATGGAAGAGTCCTTGCTGGACAATCTGAAACTGCGCAATGTGCCGCTGGTTTTTGTGGACGTCGGACCGGCGCGTCCGAGAGTCAGCCAGATCCGCATCGACTATCTTCACGGGATACGGCAGGCAGTACAACATCTGGCGGCATTACGGCACCAGCGCATTGCTTTCATCAGCGGTCCGCTGCATTTGAAGTCCGCGGCTGCCCGTAAACAAGCGTTCCTAACCTCGCTCCGCGAAATCGATATTCCCGTCGACCCCTGCCTGCTTGTGGAAGGCGACCACACTATCGAGGGAGGGATGTGCGCTTTCGAAGAACTGCTCAGGCAAAATCCCCGGCCTACGGCGGTTCTCTGCTCAAACGACCTGACAGCCATCGGCGTCATGCGCAAGTGCTACATGGAAGGAATCACAATTCCTGATGACCTCTCGCTGATCGGGTTCGACGATATACGGCTCGCGCAGTTTGTATTGCCGCCCTTGAGCACAGTGCGGATGTCCCAGGCGGAATTGGCTCGGATCGCCTTTAACGCCTTGCTTGCGGAGGTAGAGCGCGACGCACCGGCACCTCACGGCACAGAGTACGCGATGGGGACCAACCTGGTATTGCGGCAGTCGACGTCGTTGGCGCCGCTGGCGCTGTCGAGCTCTCGAAAAACCAGGAGGATGCGCTCCATCTCTGGTTTGGCGAAGCCTTGACTGAATCCTCAGCGCGCGGCTAGCTCGCAAGTTATCGCGAAAATAGCCAGAGGCGACTGTTGCCCGTTCAGCTTGCATTGCATTCTTACCAGTTGGTCTCGTTCCGTGGGAATGGACCACAACAGCACTTGGTACTGCTCGCGGACAATATCCTTTATATATTCGATTGCCGGCTGGGCCTCCGCTGCAATCGGATCAATGCGTGTGGCCACATGAATCCGATTGGCTTGGGCCACCTCAATCCCGTTGCGCACCGGCAGGGATTGAGTTTTGCCGCTGGCGTACTGGAGGGTGTAAACGGCGACTACGTCACCACGGTTCCCGATCACTGGATAGCCCTCCGGCAGAGTCACCTGCCCCAGAATGTGTAGCTTGCTACAGGGCTGATTGATGGGAACTGAGATTTCTGGAAACTGGGGCGTCAGCACAACTGGACGAACATGATTCTCCACCGTGGGAGCGCGAAATGAGACGCCGGCGATCTTCAACTCCTGCTCATCCCAGAGTTGGAACTTCGACCCAGTCCGCTGCCACTGATTGTCGGCGACGCTGCTAGCCCAGAACTTCTCCAGCGCAGCTTCCAACGCCGCCCAGGATTTCCGCCCGCTGTCCGAATCTGCCAGAGGTTGCAGGTCAGCACTCTGAAAAGTACTTCCCGGCAAGAATGGTACGAACTGCAGCGGGAGCACAGTTGGAACAAGTTTTGCCGCACTGCCGGGCACTTCCCTTCTTCCAGCAAACAACGCTGCTAACCAGGAATAAACGATCTCGCGGATTTCACGACACTCGGTAACGACTCCCGATTCCAATACTCCGTCCCGCATCTCCTCGTCGATGCGGCTGTACTGCCGGAGGTCTTGCCACGACCAGAACACGTGGCCCGAGAGTTTGCCAGCATTCACCAGATCGATGAGGCGATCGACGCTTTTCCGCATGACAATCTCGTTCTGGCCAATCGCTTTGCCTCCCCACTCCGTGAAGATAAGGGGTTTCGAGGGGCCGTCAAACTCGGCCTCTTTGCTGAAATCATCCACATTTTCGGTGTACGGGTGTTGATCGAAAAAGTCCATCTCCGCGTGCACGAAGATATCTTTTACCTTGTCGGCATCCTGATTGTTGGCTGAGGAAACCAGCCTCCCGATTGGGTCCAGTTGATTGCAGCGCCGCTTGCCTTCCTTCAGAAATTCCTCGGTCAAGATACATTCGTTGGCGAGCAACCAGGCCATTACTGACGGTGAATTCCAATCGCGCCGAATCGTCGTCTCGAGGATGTTGAAACCGAGCTCAACTCGGGGCCGCTCCATGACTTTGAAATCCATGCCCCAATAGCCCGGCTCTTCGCTCACCAGCAGCCCCAACCGGTCCGCCAGTTCGATAATTCCCCGGTCGTGCGGATAGTGCACCAGGCGGACGAAGTTGCAGCCCATCGCCTTGATCATCCGCATGTCTTGTTCCTGCTGCTGGCGCGACAAAGTGAAACCCTGCTCTTTCCACATGTCATGGCGGCAGACGCCTTGCATGACGAGCCGTTTTCCGTTGAGCAGAAAAATTCGGCCCTGGGTCTTGATCTCGCGAAAGCCGGTAGAGCATGACCAGATGTCTCTCCCCGTCGGCGTCTTCAGGTTCGCGGTTAGCTCGTACAGGTTGGGCACGTCTGGGGACCACAAGGCGGGATCTTTCAGCTGGAAAGTGAGATCGATCTCATTCGCGCCCGGGACCAACTGCACGGTCTTGCCGGCTCGCGCGACCTCGGTCTCAGCGTGATGCAGGACAATTTCCACCGAACCCCTGGTGGCTTCTGCGCTCGAGACCATCACTCGCGGGCGACCGTTGCAGACAGAGTAGTCATCATTCAACTGGTAAGCGAGCCGGACGTTCTCTACAAAAGTTGCGGGGCGTATCTCTGCCCACACATCGCGAATGATGCCTCCGTAGGCCTCCCAGCCAGGATGCACGCCCAGAGCAATCTCGGCCGTGCCGCTTCCATCGGGCAAGGGGACGAGGTCGGCGATTTCGACTTGAAGCTCGTTCTCGCCCTCTTTCGCCACCGCAGTGAACTCAAACTCGTGGGGAACATACGGCCCCATGGTTCCTATTGTTTTTTGGTTGACTGTGACTCGTCCCCAGTAGGTAATGGCTTCGAAATGAACGAAGACACGCTCGCCGCGCGCGAGCCGAGGCAGCAAAACACTGCGCCTGACGGTGTAGTAACCGCTGGGGCGGCGCGAGGAAGGGATGGTCGCCGTTTCCCACCGCCTTCCATCAAGGCAACACTCCCACTCACCGTTCAGTGGGATGCGCGCGCGGGAACCTTGAACTGTCGGAAGAGATTGGCCGGCAAAGGCGGGCGCGTTGACCAGAACCGCTGAGGCGCCCAGACTGGCGATAAAATCACGACGATCGATCATTCTTATTTACCGTGTTCGTCATTTTACTTCTAGAAGCTAGTGGTTGGGCGCGTCTTGCAGGCTTCCCGCGGCACACGTCTCGTGTAGACCCCGCGCGAACAATAGCAGAGATTTCGATTGGTGCGCTACCGCGGCGACAGAACCGCACCGAGCGCATTAGGCGCAAACTAGGAGCGCCTGCTTCACCCGTCAACAGATGTAATTTCTTAATTGCACCGAAGTGACAACTACGTGACATTTCGCGGGACGCGACTCGTGCATGCTAACGGGCTTCTCGGCGGGCTCTGAAGGGCGCAGGCGAGCATGCGGCGAAGAAGAACATCCCCTGTGCCGTAAGAGAGCGTCATGACCGGTCTTCGGCATTCTCATTTCCACACCGAGCAGCGGTGCACACGCGATGACCGCAAGTCCCCACCACGGAATCTGGTTCACCGAGATCTTCGCCAACAAGATTGCGACCATCACCACCCGGTAACTCGCTCTCATGTTTCTTTGGCACGCGCGGCGGACACCC
>Ga0075017_100000879_pt1 | contig 17746 bp, 13 predicted proteins | sample AleBraG_ABR_2012_FD_71475 | JGI IMG/M metagenome (GOLD analysis project Ga0075017, IMG submission 71475) | Freshwater sediment microbial communities in response to fracking from Pennsylvania, USA - Alex Branch Run_MetaG_ABR_2012 | ecosystem: Environmental > Aquatic > Freshwater > Creek >... | reverse complement strand
TTATCCACGAGCCGGTATTGCGCGGCGCGCTGTCGGGTACAGCTGAAACCCTGCACACCTTCGCGCTCGATCCCGGCCAGTACCTTGGCAATCCGAGTCAGTTCCGCGCCGATTTAGGCACTGTAGACATACATTCCTGTGCCACTCTCAGCGGCGTCACTCCCACCGACGGAACGAAGTGCGACTTTACTCCCGCCGCGGACGGCAGCTTCTCCCAGCGTGTTGAACGCCTCGGCCTGTATGCGCAGGATTCCTGGCGTGTGACGCCACAGCTCACCGTGAACTACGGTTTGCGTTACGACACGACCTTCGGTTTGCTGGACGGTTCCGGGCGCAGCCAGGCGCTGAACCCGGCGTACCTTACTCTGAAAGCCCTGCAGATCCCGCTGGTGAGCGGCGTTGCGCATGACTACCGCGGAGCTTTTGCGCCGCGGCTGGGCATCGTGTATTCGCCCGGCACTGGTGGCAACACGGTGATCCGCGCTGGTGTCGGCCTCTATTACAACGACCTCGCGCAGAACGGATGGGTGAACGCTCTCCAGGCCGTCAACACACCGCCGGGATCATGCGTGAATCCAGGCGATTCGGGTTGCCTGCCGGGTGGAAGCAATGGCGCCCTCATCGATTCGCGCTATAAAACGCCCTACGCGATTCACGCGAGCTCGGGCGTTCAGCACGCCTTCAATCGCAACTGGACATTGAGCGCCGACTGGACACACGAGCAGGGCGTCCATGCCTACCGCGCCTACAACTTCGTGGCCGGAGATTCGTTGCTTGCTCCCAATCCCGCCGATCAGGATTTCGTGCCCAACATCACCCTTTATAAGAGCGACAACCGCTCCACCTACAACGCGCTATCGGTTCGAGTGCAGGGCAACATGACGCGCCGTTTCCAGATGCAGGCGCACTACACGCTCGCGTCCGCGAAAACCTGGGGATGCCAGGTAGGCGAATTGTTCGACTACGTCAACGGCGTCTGCGACCCGCTGCACGCTTTTGCCCCCGGCGACTACGGTCCGTCGGGTGAAGATGTGCGCCACCGTTTCGTGCTCGCGGGAACCTTTCGCGCCCCCTTCGGTCTCGAGCTGACCACGCTGAGCCAATTCGAAAGCGCGCGCCCGTTTACCATGACCACGCCCGCCACGGGAAACCGCGCCGTAGTCAATGGCGTCGAAACTTCGCTCGACCAGTTCCGCGGCACTCCCTACGCCCAGGTGGATTTGCGCGTAGCACGACCGTTCTCCATTGGCGAGCGCGTGAAGATCAACCCCTTCGTCGAGTTCTTCAACCTCTTCAACCGCAACAACCCAGGCAACAACTACGCGGCGGACGTTTCCGCGCTGCCTGTCCCGGTCAATGACTTCGCGAATGTCACGGCCTTCTGCCGCAATGCTGACTGCTCGGTCACAACGCCCGTCACCAACCCAAACCAGCTCAAATTTGCGGCGGGGGCTCTGGGAGATTTTTTCGGTCCCGGAACGACGGTTGGTATTTTTTTCGCGGCGCAGGTCGGTGTGCGGGTAACGTTTTAGCGGTGCAGGGGGAAATGGTGAGTTGCGGCAGGTGGGCGGGTCTGGATTTTGTATCAGGGCATGCCTTTAGGCATGCCGCATTCCGTCGCGAACCACCCCCGGCTTTAGCCGCTGACCAACTTATGTGGAAAGAAGCCATCGACCAGCAAGGTTTCGCTGTCATTCACACACTCTTTTCCCAGGCAGAAACGTCCTTGCTGATTCACGACCTCACCGAATCAGGCATTCACCGGAGCTGGGCCGGCATGCGTCACGCACTCCGTCAGCCTTCTGTTGCCGCTCTAGCGAAAGACCAACGCCTCCTCGAAATCGCGCGGGACACGCTCGGCCCTCAGGCCTTTCCTTTCCGGGCGACCCTGTTCGACAAATCCCTCGACACTAACTGGCTGGTTGTATGGCACCAGGACACCGCTCTTCCCCTGCTGGAGCGCCGCGATCTTCCCGGTTGGGGTCCCTGGTCGATGAAGGAGGGAATCACGTACGCCCACGCTCCTGCAGATGCTCTCTCGCAAGTCATGGCGGTGCGAGTACATCTCGACGCTTCGTCTGTGGGGAACGGTCCACTACGTATTTTGCCGGCAACCCACACACTTGGGTTGCTCAGCGACGAGGCGATCGAAAAGGTGGTGAGTCAAACTCAGTCCGTTGAGTGCGCGGTTCCACTGGGCGGCGTGCTTGCCATGAGGCCGCTCGTTGTCCACGCATCATCGAAATCGCGTATTGCGGCGCCAAGGCGAGTCCTGCACATCGAATACGCCGCCACATCCCGTTTCGATAACGGTCTGGAACTCGCACTCGCGTAGCACCGAAAGCCTAACGTCTAAACCCGGACGACTGACGGCTGAAGCTCGACGATTGGTTCAGTTCTTCTCTTCCGCCTTCGCCTGCTTCTCGTCCTGTCCCTGCGAGTACCGGGCCCGAGCCTTTTCGCCGCTCCAACTGCGCGTGATGACCTCGCACGCATCTTTCACGGCGTTGCCCAGGATGCGTGTCGACTTGCTCATGATGGCGTCGCCCTCGCCATTGAACACCACAACCTTGTTGTCCCGTGAGATGGCGTCCGGTGCCGCCCTCGTTGTCGAGTAAAACGACGAAGTCCGCCTTGGCGCGGTTGTTGTTGACAATCACCTGCGGGCAGCGCTCGTTGAAGGTCTTGATGATCTCCGCCGTTTGCGGGCGGTCGCCCCCGCCGCCGGCTTCGCCGAATCCGCCGGCCGTCCCGCCGCCACCGGCTTTTACTTCCCAGGACTTGCTGTCGCTGATGTAGACCCGCGGTTTTTCCGCGGCAAAACTGGCTGAAAACGCAGCAAGAACAAAACATGCGCAGAATAGGGATTTCATGAGAAGGCCTCCGGGCACGGGCATCTTGGCTCTATCTGCTTGGAATCGGGGGCACGCACAAGGGTTGCCCTGTAGCGGCGATCACGCTGCGGAGGGTGGATCAGGACCTCAAGGGCTAAAGCCAGCCACACTCAAGAACGACTCACGCGGCGCTGAAGCGCCGCTCTACCGCGTGGTGCTTGGGTGAGCGAGACGCCCGGCCCCCACCCAAGACGATTGGGCGCTCAGCGTTTGCCCACTGGCGCGGGCGGCTTGGTTACCGCCCCCTCCGACGCCGACGACACCAGTGCCGCATACTTGGCAAAAACCCCCGAGGCATATCGCGGCTTCGGCTCCCGCCACTTCTTCAGCCGACGCTTCATCTCGGTCGGGCTGATGTCCACATTCAACCGCCGCCGGTTCACATCGAAATCAATTATGTCGCCTTCCTTCACCGCGGCAATTGGCCCGCCCAGCGCCGCTTCAGGAGACACATGCCCCGCCATCAGGCCGCGCGTTGCCCCGCTGAAACGCCCATCCGTGAGCAGCGCCACCGCGTCGCCCAGACCTTCGCCCACAATCGCGGCGGTCACGCCGAGCATCTCGCGCATGCCCGGGCCGCCCTTCGGCCCTTCGTTGCGGATCACGACCACGTCGCCTGCCTTGATCTTCTTCCCGGTCACCGCCTTCATGGCTGCTTCTTCCGACTCAAACACGCGCGCAGGACCGCTATGCTTTAGCCGCTCGTGTCCGCTCATCTTGACCACGCAGCCTTCCGGCGCCAAGTTGCCCTTCAGGATGACCAGGCCACCGGTCGTTTTCAGCGGCCGTGCGAGCGGGGCGATGACCAGTTGCCCCGGCGTTTCCTGCGCGCCGGCAGCCTCCTGCGCAATGGTTCTTCCCGTCACCGTGAGCGCGTTGCCGTGAATCTTCTTCGCGTCGAGCAGTCGCCTTGCCAGCAGCCGCACGCCTCCAGCCCGGTGCATATCGGCCGCCACGTAGCGCCCACCCGGCTTCAGGTCAGCGAGCAAAGGCGTCTGCTGGCTGAACTTCTGGAAATCATCGATCTTGAGCGGGACCCCCGCCTCCCGCGCAATCGCCAGCAGGTGCAGCACGGAATTCGTGGACCCACTCGTCGCCGCCACCGAAGCAATCGCATTTTCGAAAGCCTTGCGCGTCAGGATGTCGCTTGGCCGGGTGCCCGTGCGCAGCAGGTCAATGACGATCTTCCCGCATTCCGCTGCCACCGCATCCTTCTGCGAATCCGTCGCTGGCACGCTGTTGAAGCCCATCGGCGAGAGCCCAATCATCTCCATCACGGTCGACATCGTGTTTGCCGTATACTGCCCGCCGCATGCCCCCGCTCCCGGACAAGCCACATCCTCCAGCTGTTTCAAATCCTGATCGGACATTTTTCCCGCGGCATTCGCGCCGACCGCCTCAAAAACATCCTGGATGGTGACGTCTTTCCCGTGGTAGCGGCCAGCAGCGATCGTTCCGCCGTAGAGCACGAGCCCCGGGATGTCGAGCCGCGCCAGCGCCATGGCGGCGGCTGGAATCGTTTTGTCGCAGCCAACGATGACCACGACGGCGTCAAACATCTGCCCGCGACACACCAGCTCAATTGAATCGGCAATCACCTCGCGGCTCACGAGCGACGCCCGCATCCCCTCCGTGCCCATCGTTTCGCCGTCAGAAATGGCGATGGTGTTGAACTCCATCGGCGTCCCGCCCGCCGCCCGCACGCCTTCCTTCACCTTGGCCGAAACCTGCCGCAGGTGAAAATTGCACGGCATGGTTTCAATCCAAGTGTTGGCCACGCCGACGATAGGCTTGCGCAGGTCGGCATCGGAGAATCCGATCGCCTTGAACATGGCTCGCGCCGGCGCCCGGTCGCGCCCGTCCGTAATGAAGTGACTGCGATGTTTGAGTTCCATGCTGAGAGGCCCCCTGATTCATGAGGTGTAATCCTAACAAAAAGGGCGCGACCGAAGCCGCGCCCTGAAAACTCACCGATCTGGCCCTGCCGTCCAAGCCTGGCCTCGCACCAGGCTAAGCGTTCACCGGTTCTGCTTTGGGATTCTTCACCGACTCCGCGGACTTCTTCTGCTGCGCCGGCAGCCACGACATCATGGAGCGCAACTGCTGGCCCACGATCTCGATCGGATGCTGCTTTTCCTTCTCCCGCAACGCGGCAAAGCTCTTTCCGCCAGCTTTGTTCTCGGCGATCCACTCCCTGGCGAACGTCCCATCCTGAATGGTCGCCAGCAGTTTCTTCATGGCTTCGCGCGCCGTGTCGTTCACCACAACGCCTCCGCGCGTCAGGTCGCCGTATTCCGCGGTGTTGGAAATCGAGTAGCGCATCCGGCTCAGCCCGCCTTCGTAGATCAGGTCCACGATCAGCTTCATCTCGTGCAGGCACTCGAAGTAGGCGATCTCCGGCTGATACCCGGCTTCCACGAGTGTCTCGAATCCCTTCTTGATCAGCGAGGTCAACCCGCCGCACAGCACAGCCTGTTCGCCGAACAGGTCCGTCTCTGTCTCTTCTTTAAAGGTGGTTTCGATCACACCCGCCCGCGCCGATCCGATCCCCGACGCAAAGCACAGCGCAAATTCCTTCGCCCGTCCCGATGCATCCTGATGCACTGCCACCAGCGCCGGAACGCCACCGCCCTGCGCATACACTCGCCGCAGCAGGTGGCCCGGACTCTTGGGCGCGATCATGACCACATCCACATCTTTCGGAGGAACGATCGCCTTGAAGTGAATGCTGAACCCGTGCGAGAACCCGAGAATCTTCCCCGGCTTGAGATAAGGCGCAATCGAGGCGGCGTACAACTCCGCCTGCGTCTCATCCGGCGTCAGGATGTGAACCCAGTCCGCACGCTTGGCTGCTTCGGCCGGCGAAACCACAACCATGCCGTCGGCCTTCGCCTGCTTTGCCGATCCGCGCTCCGCATCGAGTCCAACAATTACCGTGTAACCGCTGTCGCGCAGGTTCTGTGCCTGGGCGTGTCCCTGGCTACCATAGCCTAGGATGGCGATCGTTTTCCCGGCCAACGCCGAGGGATTAACATCCTTTTCGTAATACAACTTTGCTGCCACTGAGTTCTCCTTAGAAGAAAGACGAGCGATTGAAGATTGTGCGATTGAAGATTGTGCCTCTGAAACGGAAGAAGAGCCAGATAAAATGAAAACCGACCGATTGGTCGGTTTCGCAATAGCCTATTCTGCCGCTTCAGCCGTGTCAAGCCGCTTTGGGATGGGCCGAGTCCGCGCCTCGTCATCCGTCGAACTTTCTGTACAGTACGCTTTCGATATGAGCAGTTTTTCCCGACATTACAAATTTACTTTTGTTTACAATGAGTTGCGCTGCATACCGCATTGCGCTTCAGCAAGAGCTTCGGTTGGCCGCTAGCAGGCCAAATTACTAATCAGTTACGAGCCAACTCGACGCATCCAAACAGACATTGGCGACACGTCGTTGTCAGCTCGAGTTGAGTTGGCAGGCAATCTGCTCTACCCATGGCGCATAGAAAATTTTGAATTCCAAAGGAATCATGCCCGTCGCGAACGTTACCTCCTCCGCCCCTTACAGCAATCATGTCAATCCTCAGTGGGTGCGACTCCTCGACTTGCTCGAGATGAACGTGCCCTACGAGCGCTGCCTCGGCAGCGAGTTGTTCACTTACGACGGCCGGCGCATCCTCGATTTCCTCTCCGGCTACTGCGTCCACAATATCGGCCACAACCACGCCGCGGTCATTGATGCCCTTCGCGAAGAACTCGAGAAGTGCGGCCCCGCCATGATTCAGACCCATGTCCCCCACCTTGCTGGCGAACTTGCTGCTCGTCTGTGCCAGCGCGCCGGCGGACGTCTCACCAAGGCATTCTTCTGCAGTTCGGGCAGCGAAGGCGTCGAAGCCGTCATCAAGTTCTGCCGCGCCCACACCGGACGCCCCAGCATCCTCTACGCCAATGGCTCCTTCCACGGTCTCACCTGCGGCGCCCTTTCCCTTATGGGAGAAGCCTTCTGGCGTGAGGGTTTCGGCCCCCTTCTGCCCGATACCGCCGCCATCCCATTCGGCGATCTCGCGGCGCTCGAGTCGCACCTGCGCAGCAAGAAATTTGCCGCTTACGTCGTCGAACCGATCCAGGCGGAAGCCGGCATCCGCGTGCCCGACGCGGCGTATCTCAAAGCCGCGCGGTCTCTCTGCCAGCGCTACGGAACTCTCTTCGTTCTCGATGAAGTCCAGACCGGCATGCATCGCACCGGCCCATTTCTCGCGGCGCATCGGTTCGACGTCCAGCCCGACATGGTCGTCCTCGCCAAAGCCATGAGCGGAGGCCTCATCCCCTGCGGCGCCGTGCTCATGACCGATCCCATCTACGATTCCGTCTACGGCTCGCTGAAGCGAGCGATCATTCACACCTCAACGTTCAGCGAGAACGCTCTGGCCATGCGCGCCGCGCTGGCTACGCTCGACGTTCTCGAACACGAAAAACTCGGCGAACGTGGCGTCAGCATGGGAGCCCAGCTGCAAAGCCGCCTCCAGGAAGCCCTCGCCGGTTATGAAATGGTCAAGTCAGTCCATGGCGCCGGCCTTCTACTCGGGATTGAGTTCACCGCACCGCGCTCCCTGAAACTGCGCATCCCCTTCGAAGCCTTCATGCGCATCCATCCCGCCATGTTCGGGCAGATCATCGTCATGCGCCTTTTCCGCGATCACGGAATCCTCACGCAGATCTGCGGCAACAATTTCATGGTGCTGAAAGCCGCGCCTCCGCTCGTCGTCACCGAACCTCAAGTTGACGAGTTTGCTACCGCCGTGCGGCAGGTCGTCGAAATCGCCCATACCTCCGCTTCCTTCTGGTCCGAAGCTTTAGGTATGGCGCGGAGGGCCATCAATGTTTAAAGATAGTGGGCACCGAGGCTGGTATCCGACCCCCGGCCGTCCGAGGATGGCATGCAGATCGTAAGCGCCGCTAGCGCCTTTCCCAAGAACTACTACACCCAGGCCGAAATCCTCGCCGGCCTCGAGCAGTATTGGGGCGAGCGCCTGGAAAATCCGCAGACCCTTCGCCGCCTGTACAAGAACATAGGCGTCGACGGCCGCTACTTGGCGCTGCCGGCCCAGTCGTACTTCGACATGAAGACCTGGGGCCAGCACAACAATGCCTGGATTGACGCAGCCGTTAACCTCGGCGAGCAATCGCTTACCACTGCTCTTACTCGCGCTGGTCTCACACCGCGCGATATCAGCGCTTTATTCTTCGTCTCCGTCACCGGTATTTGCAGCCCTTCGGTGGATGCGCTTCTCGTCAACCGCATGGGTCTGTCTCCCAACATCAAGCGCATTCCGATCTTCGGTTTGGGATGCGTCGCCGGAGCCGCCGGCATCGCGCGCGCTTCCGACTACGTTCGCGCTTTTCCTGATCAGGTTGCCGCGGTTCTCTCCGTCGAACTGTGCTCGCTAACCCTCCAGCGCGAGGATATATCGGTCGCCAACCTGATTTCCGGCGGCCTGTTTGGCGACGGCTCCGCCGTGGCTCTGGTCGCGGGCGACGCAGGCCCGGTGACCGGCCCAAAAATCCTGGCTACCCGCTCCGTCTTTTATCCCGACACGCAGGAGATGATGGGTTGGGACGTTTCCGAAAAAGGTTTCCGCATCGTGCTCTCGCCCGAAGTCCCGAACCTGATCAAGAAGCAGCTGGGCAACGACGTCGACGCATTCCTTGCCGATAACCAGCGCCGCCGCAGCGACATTAAGAGTTGGGTCTTGCACACCGGCGGCCCCAAGATCCTCGAAGCCACCGCCACGGCCCTCGGCCTGACCAACGGCCAGCTCGACGCATCCTGGTCGTGCCTGCGCAAGACCGGCAACCTGTCCTCTGCGTCCGTGCTGTGCGTGCTGGAAGAAGTCATGCAGAACCGCCGCCCCGCGCCCGGAACTCCGGGCCTGCTCGCCGCCATGGGCCCCGGCTTCTGCTCGGAATTGGTGCTGCTGGAATGGTGAGATCGAACGAAATCCCGGACCAGACCGACATCTTCGTCATCGGCGGAGGCCCCGCCGGCCTCGCCGCCGCGCTCGCGGCGCGCCGCCAGGGCTTTGAAGTCACCGTCGCCGACAGCCTCGTCCCGCCCATCGACAAGCCCTGCGGCGAAGGCCTCATGCCCGACTCTGTAGCAATTCTGGAACGACTCGGCTTCACCATTCCCCGAGAAGGCGCCCAGCCCTTCCGCGGCATCCGCTTCGTCAGCGGCGACGCCTCCATCGCCGCGTCATTTCCGCAGGGCAGTGGCTACGGCATGCGCCGCACCCGCCTGCACGAGGTCATGACGAAAGACGCCGCCGCCGCCGGCATCCGCCTGCTCTGGGGAACTGTCATCACCGGCATTGACAACGGCACCGTCCACCTGCAAGGCGGCTGCGTACAGGCCCGCTGGATCATCGGTGCCGATGGCAGCAGCTCGCGCGTCCGTGCCTGGGGCGGTCTCGACGACCATCTGCGCCAGCATCAGCGCTACGCCTTCCGCCGCCACTATCACATCGCTCCCTGGAGCGATTTCATGGAAATCCACTGGGCCCACGGCTGCCAGATCTATGTCACGCCCGTTGCATCCGACGAAGTCTGCGTCGCCCTTATTTCCCGCGACCCACAACTCCGTCTCGACGCCGCGCTGCTTGCCTTTCCCGATCTCGCCGCCCGTCTCGCAGGAGCCGAACACAGCTCCAGCGAACGTGGTGCCGTCACCGTCACCCGCAAGCTGCGTCGCATCTACCGGGATCGTGTGGTCCTTCTCGGCGATGCCTCCGGCGGCGTGGACGCGATTACCGGCGAAGGCATGTGCCTCGCCTTCCATCAAGCTGCGCTGCTTGCCGACTGTCTGCGTTCAGGTGATCTTGCCCGCTACCAGGCCGGCCATCGGGCCCTCGCTCGCCGCCCTGCATTCATGGCCGCCATGATGCTAACGCTGGAGCACGACGCCCTGCGCCGCCGCGTTATGCAAGTCTTCCAAGCACAACCCCGAGTCTTTGCCCGCATGTTGGCCATGCACGTGGGCAGTGAAACCCCGCTCGGCTTCGCCGCCAACGGCCTCGCCCTCGGCTGGGGATTGCTCACTGCATAAAACCATTTCCGCCCAATGAGAATCTCACTCCAAATGCATGCACGATTGCGCTGGCTTCTGGCCATCGCCACCCTGATTGTTTTCGCCGTCTTCTCCGCCCGCGCCCAAGCGCAGGGAATCACTTTCACCGCCGACCCCGCGCAAACCGCCGCCGACTTCATCCTGAACACGACCTTCCACACGGTTCACGGCAACTTTCGCGCGAAGCGCGGCGAACTACACTTCGATCCGGCTTCCGGCAAGGTCACGGGAGCAATCGTCTTCGACGCGACCAGCGGCCAAAGCGCCAATGACGGGCGCGACAAGAAAATGCAGAAGGAAGTTCTCGAAAGCCAGACCTATCCCGAAATCACCTTCCGCCCCGACCGCGCCGAAGGCAAAGTCGGCCCCGGCACCTCGACCGTCCACGTCCACGGCCAGTTCAACATCCACGGCGCGGACCACGAAATCACCGTTCCGGTTCAGGTGAATCTCGCCCCCGGCACCTGGACCGCCACCGCTCACTTCTCTGTCCCCTACGTGCAATGGGGAATGAGAAGTCCCAGCGTCCTGTTCCTCCGCGTCAACAACTCCGTCGACCTCGAATTCCACGGCGCCGGCAAACTGGGTCCTTAGCCGCCGTTGACGCTGACCCCATCAGCGCTGCGGGTGGGAGCCGGGTTGTGTGGCGCGGGCACTCTTGCCCGCGTGAGAGCGCCCATGCCCATTCGTCACAGACCCCTGTAGCCCCTCTCCTTGGCTTTCCGCTCCGTCCTGTTTACCATGACCTTCGATGACCCGGGTTGCCACCGATTCCCGCCACGAGATCCTCCGCGCCGCCGCCAAGCTCTTCCGTGAGCATGGCTACAGCGCCGCCTCCATGAACGATCTCGCCGCCGCGCTCCAGCTCAGCAAGGGCACGCTCTATCATCATTTCCAGAGCAAGGACGAGATTTTGTTCCACATCATGAACGACGCTCTGCAAATCACCGAGGATCAGGTGAAGAAGCCCGTCCTCGCGCTGCGTGATCCGGAAGAGCGTTTGCGTACCTGTATCCGTCTGCACATCGAAGTTGTGCTCCACGCTCGCGATCGCGAAATCACGGTCATGCTGCACGAGAATCAGCCGCTCTCGCCCGAACTACGCAAGCGCATCAACGCCCGCAAGAAAGACTATGTGCAGTTCGTCGAAGCTCTCATTGCCGATGTACAGCGCGCGCACGGTTCGCGTTCCAAGGTCGACCCCAAAGTCGCGGCCTTCGCTCTGCTCGGCATGATCAACTGGATTTACCAGTGGCACCGTCCCGGTGGCTCCATCACCGAGCAGGAGTTGGTTGATCAGTTCACGCAAATGGTTTTTTCGGGGGTGGTCCAGTGAACCGTTTTTTCAAGGAGTCCGAAGTACGCGAGCGGCGCGCCGAGGCAGGGAAGCCATATTACGAATTTCTCCGCGTGCCCGCCATGAGCGCAGGCCTTTACGTCCTACCCGCGAATTCAACTGACCCGCAAAAGCCACACCGTCAGGACGAGATCTATTACGTCGTGAGCGGCCGCGCGCGCATGCGCATCATCCGCGACGAAACCCGCGAAGACCGACTCGTTACCGCCGGGTCCATCATTTATGTCGAGTCCGGCACCGAACACAGCTTCCATTCTATTGAAGAGGAATTGGCCGTCATCGTGATCTTTGCCCCCGCCGAGACCCCGGCCTAGGTGAACGGGTTTTGGCAAAGTTGATGTCTGGCCGGAGAAACGACTGACCAGCCCGCGGCGCAGGGGAACTCCGGATTGCTCGCGTTAAGGCCTGCCATAGACCACTCCGCCCTTCATCACAAAATTCACTTTCTGCAGCACACTCACGTCGGCCAGCGGATCTCCCGGCACCGCCACAATGTCCGCGTATTTGCCCGCCTCAATCGTCCCAACCTGATCTCCCATATCGAGCAAATCCGCCGCTGCAGAAGTGGCCGACTTGATCGCCTGCGCCGGCGTCATCCCATACTTCACCATCAGCGGAAACTCGATTGCCGGATTTACCTTCCAGTCAAACCCGCCCGCATCTGTTCCAAACGCAATCTTCACGCCCGATTTCACGGCGCGCCGAAACGTCTCCTCATGAATCTTGATCATCCCCAGCCATGCCGGAGCCCCCGCCGCCGCCCGGCCTTGCGCCACGTACTCGCCCGCATAGATCGTCGGCACGTAGTAAATGCCGCGCGCCGCCATTTTCTTCATGTCGTCTTCGGCGATGTAGTCGCCGTGCTCGATCGAATCCACGCCCGCTTCCACTGAGTTGTGCACCCCGTTCAGCGCCATCGCATGCGAAGCCACCTTGTGCCGCTCGCGGTGCGCCTCATCCACAATCGCCTTCAGTTCATCAATCGTGAACGTCGGAATATCGTCCAGCACCCCGTCCGGCCGGATGCGGTAACTACGATCCGAGTACACCTTGATCCAATCCGCTCCGTAACTGATCTGCTCTCGCACGGCCTTGCGCGCCTCGTCGGCTCCATCCACCACCTGCACTCCGTGCGGCACCGGCACATTGGGCGCATACCCCAGCAGCGGATACGCCCCCGTCACATTCAGCGCCCGCGTGGAAACGACCATGCGCGGCCCCGGTATCACGCGGTTATTAATCGCCTTCTTGATGTCAACATCCGCATATCCCGTGCCTTCAGTCTCCAGATCACGAATGGTCGTGAAGCCATATTCCAAAGCCCTGCGTGCGTTGACCGTGGCCAGGATGGTGCGATATTCCGGCGATTGCTTCAAAAGCTGCTCGTCGTAGTCCGCCGCCGTGATGTCCCCCTGCAACAGCACGTGCGTGTGGGTATCAATCAACCCCGGCAGGCAAGTTTCAGAGGTCAGGTCAATCACTTCGCTACCCGCTCCGACAGCAGCGCCAACCTGCGTGATTTTGCCGCCCTGCACGGCCAGCACGACACTCTTCTGCGCCTGATACGACTTCCCGTCCAGCAGCGCCCCGCAGCGCAGCAGCACAGTCTTCCCACTATCCACAGGGCCTTGCCCGAGAGCGAGCCCCGCCGCCAAAAGCAGAATAGCCACCACCTTCCAAGACCACCGCATACGATCCTCCCTGTGTGTCAGACTCTGCACTTTACACAAGTCCGGCAGCCTTTTCACGGGCAAGTAACATTCCGGCGATGTTCCCGTAACACAGACTCCATAGCATCCGTGGCGTCTTCCTTTCGTCGTAGATGCGCATCCCAGTGATCTCCTCTCTACCAGCCGCGCACCGACGAATGCGAAGAACCAAAGGATGGGAGAAAAGAAGATGAAAACGAATTGGAAGGCTGTGGCCTTCTGTCTCTGCGTCGCGCTCTTACTTGGTTCCGCCTTCGCCGGCGAAGGCTCCGTTCCCAAAGGCGTTCCGCATCTGGATCACGTCTTCGTCATTGTGATGGAGAACCACGGTTACACCCAGATCGTCGACAACCCGAACGCCCCCTTCATCAACAAGCTGGCCAAGTCCGCCAACAGCGCGACGAACTACTTCGCCGTCGCGCACCCCAGCCTGACCAACTATCTCGAAGTTGTCGGGGGCTCGAACTTCGGCGTGTTGAACGACCATAGTCCCGACTGGCACAACGGCTCCTGCAGCACCAACCTTGCTTCGGGTGTGACTTCCTTCGATACGTCGGCGTTCCCGGCCATCTGCCCGATCAGCGGCAGCGGCACTGACGCCGAGACGGTCGCCATCGACACCACCAACGAGTCCGGCCCTCCCGGCGAACTCAACATTGATGGCGTCCAGTCGATTCCAGCTGCCCACAATATCTCCGGCAAAACTATTGGCGACCAGCTCGTGGCTGCCGGCCTCGGCTGGAAAAGCTACCAGGAAAGCCTGCCCCTCGCTGGCGCGAACAAAGTCAACTCCAGCGATGGCTTCTTCACCGACGCCACCGACTTCACCAAGATCCTGCCCACGCTGACGCCGCCACTTTCTCAGGCCAACGTGGTTTCCCTCTATGCCGTCAAGCACAACCCGTTCGCCTATTTCCGTGACGTGCAGGAAGGCTGGGACACGCGTAACAGCCTGAAGAACATCGTCGACTTCGAGGGCGCCAACGGGCTCTATGCGGACCTCGGCTCCGGTCAGGTGCCGGCCTTCTCTTTCATTGCGCCCAACCAGTGCAACGACGAGCACGGACGTGGCAACGCCGGCGCCTTTTGCAACTACGATCCGTTGAGCGACGGCTCGCAGGCAGGCCTGAACCCGGCGCTGATCTACCAGGGTGACGTCACCGTCAAGCGCCTGGTGACCGCGATCAAGAAATCGCCGGCCTGGCATGATGGCAGAAGCGCCATCGTCGTGTTATGGGACGAGAACGACTACAGCACGGCACCCAACAACAACCGGGTACTGCTCATTGTGGATACCAACTACGGTGTTCACCGCACGACGAGCGACCGCCGCTACACGCACTTCTCGCTGCTCAAGTCGATCGAGGCGGGTTTCGGTTTGCCCTGCCTGAACCACGCCTGCGACAGCGATGTTCATGTCATGTCGGACCTGTTCGCCGGCAACGACTAACCGAACTAGTTTTTCAGCGCGCGCAACAAACCGACGAGGGCCCCCCTCGGGGCCTTCCTCCGTTCTTTCTGCAATCGGTGTCCGTTGCTGCGACTTCCTTCAGCTTCACGAGCCCAGCCCGTAGAGCAAATCCACAAACGACCGCACCGCCCCATCGAACCCCTGCACTTTCTCATTCTCCGACTCAATCACGTAATACTCATCGGGCGCGTGCGCCCCGCTGCCATGTCCCAACCCAAAATGTCCTGCCGCCAGGTGCAGCGGTTCCCCCGTAAACACATACCCTGGCCACGACCCGGCATTCCGCGGCAGCATCACCGGATCCACCCCACCTCGCTTGTACACCTCAATCGACGTCTTGATGATCGCCGCATCCGCCGGCGTGCTGGTCGGATCGTACCCGCCCGTCATCTTCACTTCGATATCGCTGAACCCGCGCTTCTCCAGATGTGCCTTCAACGCCGGCAGCGCCTCCGCCGCCGTCATGTCGGGAACCAGACGCAGATCCATCTTCGCGACCGCTCTCCCCGGCAAAATCGTTTTCCCACCCGGCCCGGTATATCCCCCAACCAGTCCCTCGATGTTGATCGTCGGCCGCGACATCAGCATTTCCAGCGCCTCGCGCCAACTCACGTCATGGATCCAATGCTCCACCCCCATCGCCTTCTTCGCTTCTGCCTCGCTCAACCTCTGCGCCGCAACCTCGATCATTGTCTTCTCGGCTGCCGATAGCGGCCGCGCCTTGGCAGCAAAGCCTTCCACCACCGGATCGTTCCCATCCGGCGAGACAAGTGTCGCCAACGCCTCCACCAAATGCCATGCCGGACTATCCACGCGCGCCTTGTTGCTCGAATGAATGTCCTTGCGCGGTCCGCGACCCCAGCGCTCTCCGCTCGATACCATCTCCAGCTCAATCACGCCCTTCGCGCCCAGCGTGATGATCACCTGCCCGTCCAACCCCTGCGACGCGCTCGGCATGAAGATCCCATCGCACTTCTTCAATGCGTCTTGCACCTCAGGTCGCCGCACGATCTGCGGAAAATGCGGCGAGCCAATCTCTTCCTCTCCTTCCGCTACCAGCACAAAATTCACCGGCATCTTCCGTCCCGCCCCGCGGATCGCATGCAGTGCCGCCAGAAAAGCCGCTTCCGGTCCCTTCTGATTCACCGCACCCCGTCCAATCACGACCTTGCCCAGGCCCGGCTTGTCGACCAGCGCCGCATCCCACGGTGGTGACGACCACTCGGCCGGATCCACCTGCTTCACGTCGTACATGAAATAGAGGCCGATCGTGTGCTTTGCTCCTGCGTCCAGCGTCGCGAAAATTCCCGGCTGGCCATCGGTCGCTACCTTCGTCACCTCGCCGAACCCCGCGTCGCGGAGCATCTGCAGGGTGAGCGCGCAGCCTTCGATCATCCCCCGGTTCTCCGCCGCGATCGAGGGTTGCCGAATCCAGGTCTGGAGCCGCCGCACCGCTTCTTCATGCCGCTTTCCGATCTCCGCGTAAACCGGCGCAAGGTCGCCGGCAACGGGAGCGCCCGCCGCCCATGTCCAGCGCGGCAAGGCAAGCGCCGCCGTCGTTGCCGCCGCCGCACCCCGCAGGAACGCGCGCCGCTCCCGACCCGTCCCCGAGTTCACAACCTCCCGATCATCGCGATCCAAAGCATCTGCGTTTGGCATAGTTTCCTCCTGGCAGAGCCTTATACACCATTTCGCATACCGAGATTGACCACGCCCGGCCCGCACCCAGTCGCGTCACCACGCGAATCACACACCCCGCGTGCCCAACTTCGAGACAAGTCTCCAACCGTGCCGTCGATGTTCCTATTCCAACTACGAAAATATTCACAGTTGACAACTGCCCAGACTCGATCTAAAGTCCCTCCACACTTCGATCCGGCACCTGCAGCCGGCTTGTTCCGTTTCATGATCCATCTAAGTTAGCCACCCTCGTCGAATTCTCTCGGGAGAAACACCCATGCGAATCAAGCTGATCGTTCTGACTCTACTTCTCGCCGCCTCCGCTCTCCCGTTTCTGCTGCGGGCGAAAGCTGCCGCCAAGCCCGTCGTACAGGTCAACATCACAGCCATGGACCCCAATGGTTTCCCTCTCCACTACAAGTGGAAGTCCACCGACGGCACCATCGTTAATGTCGACGCCCCGACCACCACCTGGACGCTGCCCGCAGGCCCGGGTTTACATTTCGCCTATGTGCTGATCTCCAACAGCCACGGCGGCTACACGGAGCGCCGCATCATCGTGAGCACCGATGTCATCGGGATTCCCCCCGTCATTCCCGCTCCGACCACCCTGGCCGCGCCCCCGGCTCCTGCGCAGGTCGGCGATTTCTACCGCTCCTCTGTGGAATGGGGCTTCGTCAATGACGTCTTCCACGACGTCTACGTGCCGAACGTGTCCGTCTACATCCAGAATTCTGTGTCCGGCCAGCGTTATCCGGCCACCGGGTCAGTCAAGACGGACTTGAAGGGCTCTTTCACCATTCCCGGCGTCCCGCCAGGAACGTACAACACCTTCTGTGCCTGGAATGGTGGGACAACCTTCGTGGATTGCACGGGTGGGCCCAATGGGCCCAATTTTCATGACCCTTACACCATGCCGGCCCAGGCCACCACGGACTACCTCGCCGGCTACGGCCCCTTCGGGGTGGGCGTGAACCAGCCCATCAACGGCCACGTCACGCTGCATGACGGGAATCTCTGTGGGACCTCGAATGAGTTCTTCGGCGTCACCGTCACTGCTACCGCATCCCTGCTCAACAGCACGGGAACCAAGTTGGCTGGCCCGGTGAAGGTCAACGCGGCCGGGGACTACCAATTGCCCTACAACAAGAATGCCGCCACGGTGTCGCTGGCTTGTGAAAGCAACTCCGCTGTGAACGTCACCATCGGCTCCCTGCTCAGCACCAGCGGCACCGACCTCGGCTCCGCCGTAGTTTCCGCCTCAGCGCCGGTCGTGACCGCTGGCAGCGCCGTGTTCAACGGTTCCACGCTGCCCCCACCCTCTGGACTGGGGGCCGTGGTCACCGGCTTTCCCTCCGATATCAACCCGCGTGCTGATGGATTCCTTGCAGAGAAAGGTCTCGACACGCGCGTTGGCGCCTGCAAGTACTACCAGGCAATCGGTGCCGTTCAGACGTGCTCCGCCGCCGGCGTGCCCACCGGCGCCATCAGTTTCGACGATTGGCAGCGCGCCGTGAAGATCGG
>Ga0075017_100000878_pt1 | contig 17760 bp, 15 predicted proteins | sample AleBraG_ABR_2012_FD_71475 | JGI IMG/M metagenome (GOLD analysis project Ga0075017, IMG submission 71475) | Freshwater sediment microbial communities in response to fracking from Pennsylvania, USA - Alex Branch Run_MetaG_ABR_2012 | ecosystem: Environmental > Aquatic > Freshwater > Creek >... | reverse complement strand
GCCAGACCCTGACCTTCTCGTACTGAGACCGGGAGCATCGACATGACTCACGACCAGCTCGCGATCATCTGGTTCGTCCTCATCGCCGTGCTCTGGTGCGGGTACTTCGTCCTCGAGGGCTTCGACTTCGGGGTCGGTATCCTGCTGCCCTTCATCGGCAGGAACGAGGCCGAGCGACGCACCGTCGTCTCGACCCTCGGCCCGGTGTGGGACGGCAACGAGGTGTGGCTGCTCACGGCGGGCGGGGCGACCTTCGCGGCGTTCTCGCTCTGGTACGCCACGCTGTTCAGCGGCTTCTACCTCGCCCTGCTGCTCATCCTCGTCGCACTCATCGTCCGCGGTGTCGCCTTCGAGTTCCGCAGCAAGCGGGGCACCGCGTCGGCGCCCAACTGGCGGCGCAACTGGGACTGGGCGATCTTCGTCGGGTCGTTCCTCCCCGCGCTGCTGTGGGGCGTCGCGTTCGCGAACATCGTCGCGGGCGTTCCGCTGGAGATACAGAACGGCAACAGCGAGTTCACCGGCAACCTGTTCACGCTGCTGAACCCCTACGCCCTGCTCGGCGGACTCGTCACCCTGGGCCTGTTCACGACCCACGGCGCGGTCTTCCTGGCGCTCAAGACCGAGGGCGAGATCCGGGTCCGCGCCAACAAGCTGGCCGGCCAGATCGGCCTCGTGACGGCGGTCCTCGCCGTCGCCTTCGGCCTCTGGACGCAGCTGTCGCACAGCAACAACAAGGCCGCCAGCGTCGTGGTGCTGGCCCTGGTCGTCCTCGCCTGGGTGGGGGCGCTCGCCGCGAACCGTCTGGGTCGTGAGGGCTGGGCGTTCATCGCCTCCGCCGCCACGATGGTCTTCGTCGTGACCTTCCTGTTCGTCTGCCTCTACCCGAACGTGATGCCGAGCTCCACGAACGCGGACGCCACGCTCACCGTGCAGAACGCGGCGAACTCGCAGTACACGCTGACGATCATGACCTGGGTCGCCGTGATCCTGACGCCGGTCGTGCTCGTGTACCAGTCGTGGACCTACTGGGTGTTCCGCAAGCGGCTCTCGCCCAGCCAGATCCCCGACCCGGAGCGCGGCTCCCTCGACCTCCCGCACGAGGTGTCGGCGTAACTGCCGGCATCAGCACCACGTAGCCTGTCGAGGTGGCCAAACCGCTCGACCCCCGGCTGCTGCACTACGCCCGAGGCGTACGCACGCTGCTGATCGGGTCCATCGCGGTGGCCTCCGGAACCGCTGTGCTCGTCGTCGCCCAGGCGTTCTGCCTGGGCGACGTCGTGTCCCGGGTGTTCCTGGGGGGCGCCGCGCTCGCCGACGTGATGAACGTCGTCCTCCTGCTCGCGCTGGTCGTGCTCGGCCGCGCGCTGCTCGCCACGGTCGGCGAGACCCTCGCGCAGCGGTCCGCGACACGTACGTCGTCGCAGCTGCGCGAGGCGCTTCTCGCGCACGTCGTGCGGCTCGGCCCGATCTGGCTCTCCGGCGAGCGTCGCGGCCAGGTGGCGACACTGGCGACCCGCGGGGTCGACTCGGTCGAGCCCTACGTCGCGCGCTACCTGCCGCAGCTCGTGATCGCCGTCATCGTGCCGCTGACGGTGGGTGTCGCGATCCTCACCCAGGACCTCATCGCCGCGATCATCGTCGCCGTGACGGCACCGCTGATCCCGGTGTTCATGGCGCTCATCGGCATGTACACGCAGTCGGCGACGGCCAAGCAGTGGACCACGCTCGGCGTGCTCTCGGGCCACTTCCTCGACGTCGTCGCAGGCCTCCCGACGCTGAAGGCGTTCGGCCGCGAGCGGGCGCAGGCGCAGCGGATGGCGGAGATCGACAGGCGCTACCGCGTCGCCACGCTCGGCGTCCTCCGGGTGTCGTTCCTGTCCTCGTTCGTCCTCGAGCTGCTCGCGACGGTGTCCGTCGCCGTCGTGGCGGTGTCGATCGGCATCCGGCTGCTCGACGGCGGGCTCACGCTGCAGACCGGTCTCACTGTGCTGATCCTGGCCCCCGAGGTCTACCTCCCGATCCGCGCCGTGGGCGCCCAGTTCCATGCCGCTGCCGACGGCATCGACGCTGCGGAGCAGGTCTTCGCCATCCTCACCACCGAACCGGCCGTGACCGGCACTCGCACCGACATCCCGAGCGGTGACGTCGTCGTCGACGCCGTCAGCGTGACCTATCCCGGCGCCGACATCGTGTCGCTCGCGCCGGTCTCGCTGACGCTGCGCGCGGGTCGCGTGACCGCGGTCGTCGGTCCGTCCGGGGTCGGCAAGTCCACGCTACTTGCCGCGCTGCAGGCGTTCGTCGCACCGACGTCGGGTGCGGTGCTCGTCAATGGCGTCGACCTCGCCACTCTCGACCCACAGGCATGGCGTCTCACCATCGGCGTCGTCGGTCAGGATCCGGTGCTGGTCGGCCCCACGGTCGCCGCCGACGTACGGCTGCGACGCCCGGCCGCGACCGATGCCGAGGTCGACGCGGCCCTCCGTGCGGCCGGGATCGACCCCGCGACACTGCCGAACGGCGCGGCGTCGCGGGTCGGCGACCTCGCCTCGGACGTGTCGGCCGGCCAGCGTCGCCGTGTCGCGCTCGCCCGCGTGCTGCTGGACCCGCCGCCGCTCGTGCTTCTCGACGAGCCCACAGCAGGCCTCGACGACGCGACGGAGATCGACGTCGTCGACGCGATCCGTCGCCTCGCCGACGCCGGTGCTGCAGTGGTCGTCGTGGCACACCGGCCGTCGCTCGTCGAGGGCGCCGACGAGATCGTCGAGCTCGACCCCGTGGGGGTGGGCGCATGACGACCGTCGACCTCACTGCCGCAGCTGTGGCGACCGTCTCGCCGGTGCGGCGGCTCCTGCCGTGGGTGGCCACAGAGTGGAAGCGATTGACGCTGGCGGTCTTCCTCGGGTCGCTGGCCATCGGCTGCGGCGTCGCCCTGCTGGCGGTCAGCGCCTGGTTGATCTCGAGCGCCGCGCTGCAGCCGCAGATCTACACCCTGAACCTCGCGATCGTTGGGGTGCGCGCGTTCGGTGTCGGACGGGGCTGCTTCCGTTACGCCGAGCGCCTCGTGTCGCATGACGCCGCGTTCCGCGCGCTGTCGCGGCTGCGGCTCGCGGTCTACGACCGACTGGCGGTCGTCGCGCCCGCCGGTGTGCCGGCGTACCGCCGCGGGGATCTGCTCGAGCGGCTCGTGCGCGACGTCGACGCCACGCAGGACCTGCCGCTGCGGGTGCTCGTCCCCTACGCCTCGGGCGCGATCGTGGCTGTCGCGTCGGTCGTGCTCGCGTTCTTCATCCTCCCGGTCGCCGGGCTCGTGCTGCTCGTGTCGCTGCTGCTCGCCTCGACCGTCGTCCCCTGGATCACGTCGAGCTCCGCGGCCGAGGCCGAGCGGCTGAGCGCACCCGCGCGCGGCGAGCTCAACGGCGACGTCCTCACGCTCCTCGACGGCGTGGCCGACCTCACCACGGCCGGTGCCGCGCAGGCCTGGCTCGACCGGCTGGCCGAGGACGACCGTCACATCGGCCGGCTCGCCGAACGGCGCTCGCGTGCCGCGGGGCTCGCCTCCGGGCTCGGAATCCTGCTCTCCGGCGGCGCGGTCGTCGTCATGCTGCTCGTGGCGATCCCCGCGGTTCGCTCGGGCGAACTGGTCGGCGTCAACCTCGCGGTGCTCGCGCTGCTGCCCCTCGCGACGTACGAGGCCGTCGTCGCGATGCCGACCGCGGCGCTGGCACTCGGACGCGTGCGTGGCTCGGCGCAGCGGGTGGTCGAGGTGCTCGACGCCGTCGACCCCGTGCCGGACCCGGCCGTCCCTGTCGCGGCGCCGGACGGCGTCGTCGGCGTGCACCTCGCCGGTGTCAGTGCCGGATGGCCCGGGGGCGACCACGTGCTGGAGGGGCTCGACCTCGACGTCGCCGCCGGCTCGCGCGTGGGTGTCGTGGGCTCCTCGGGCGTCGGGAAGTCGACGCTGCTCGCGGTGCTCGCCGGCTTCCTGCCCTACGAGGGCTCGGTGCGGCTCGGCGCCGTCGAGCTGAACGAGATGACCGGGGCCGACGCACGCCGCGTGGTCGGCTGGTGCCCCCAGCTGCCGCACGTGTTCGACACGTCGGTTGTGGAGAACGTGCGGCTGGCCAAGCCCGAGGCCGGCGACGACGAGGTCCGAGCCGCGCTCGACGCGGTGGGCCTCGGTCCCTGGCTCGACGCCGTGCCGCAGGGGATCGACACGCCGGTGGGCGACCACGGCGCCCTGGTGTCGGCCGGTCAGCGTCAGCGGCTCGGCGTCGCACGCGTGCTGCTCGCCGGGCACCCGGTGGTGCTGCTCGACGAGCCCACCGAGCACCTCGACGAGACCACCGCCGACGTCGTCGCGGCCGAGCTGCTGCGCGCACTCGAGGGCCGCACGGTGCTCTGGGTCGCCCACCGCCCGCACGGCCTCGACAGCCTCGACGCCATCACCCGCCTCACCTGAGCAGCGAGTGCCCGCGACGTCGAGCACCGGGTGCGAGGTCGGCGGGAAGTGGAAGGTGGCGCCGTCGAAGCAACACGACCCGGTCTTCATCACCGTGCCGCTCGGGTTCGACGTGCCGATGAGCCACATCGACTGCCCGAGCATGCTCACCTGCGTCGACCACCCGGCCACGCTGGACCTGACCCGCCTGGCTCCGGCCCTCGCTCCTCTGTTCAAGACCACCTCGGAGAAGCTGACTCCGGCTCTGCCCACGGCAGCTACGCCTACGTCCCGTCGCTGATCAAGGCGAAGAACCCGAACGTCGTCGGGCCGATCCCGACGAACCTGTTCCTGTACTTCTCGGCCCGCTAGGGCAGCCGGAAGCCGGACGGGCGGGTCGCCAGGTGACTGGCACCGCCCGTCCGGCGTCGCGCGCGGTGGCCACTTCCCCGTCCGGTTCCGACCGGAGCCGTCGAGGTGCTTTGATGCGGGGGACACGCGGCGTTGCGTGGGAGGTCGACGGCGATCCCGGCGACTCCTGGGCGGCGCCACTATCGGCTACCGCCAGGAGGTCCACCCATGACCGCAGACGGAGGCCCCGAGCTCGTCCAGCTCCTCACCCCCGAGGGCGAGCGGGTCCACCACCCCGAGTACGACGTCGACCTGACCGACGAGCAGCTGCGCGGGCTCTACCGCGACCTCGTCCTGGTCCGCAGGGTCGATGCCGAGGCAACCGCGCTGCAACGGCAGGGCGAGCTCGGGCTCTGGGCCCAGTGCATCGGGCAGGAGGCGGCGCAGGTCGGCTCCGGTCGAGCGCTGCTGCCCGGCGACTTCGCCTTCCCGACCTACCGCGAGCACGGCGTGGCCTGGGCGCGCGGCGTGCAGCCGCTGCAGCTGCTCGGGCTGTTCCGCGGCGTCACGAACGGCGGGTGGGACCCGCACGAGCACAACATGGCGCTCTACACGATCGTCATCGGCGACCAGACCCTGCACGCGGTCGGCTACGCCATGGGCATGCAGCGCGACGGCAGCGACGACGCCGTCATCTGCTACTTCGGCGACGGCGCCACGAGCCAGGGCGACGTCAACGAGGCGTTCGTCTTCTCCGCGGTCTACAACGCGCCGGTCGTGTTCTTCTGCCAGAACAACCAGTGGGCGATCAGCGAGCCGCTGGAGCGGCAGACCCGCATCCCGCTCTACCGCCGCGCCGACGGTTTCGGATTCCCGGGCGTGCGCGTCGACGGCAACGACGTCCTCGCGGTGCTCGCGGTCACGACCGCCGCGCTGCAGGCCGCGCGCGAGGGCCAGGGCCCCACGCTCGTCGAGGCGTTCACCTACCGAATGGGTGCGCACACCACGTCCGACGACCCGACCCGTTACCGCGTGTCCGCCGACCTCGAGGCGTGGAAGCTCAAGGACCCGATCGAACGCCTGCGCGTCTACCTCGCCCGCAACGGCTGGGCCGACAGCGACTACTTCGCCTCGGTCGAGGCCGAGGCCGAGGCGATGGCGATCCATCTGCGCGACGGCTGCCGCGCGCTGCCGAACCCGGTACCGACGTCGATGTTCGACCACGTCTACGCCGCACCGCACCCGCTCGTCGAGGCCGAGAAGGCCGAGTTCTCGGCGTATCACGCCTCGTTCGCGGGAGGGGAGCACTGATGGCCGCGACGACGATGGCCAAGGCGATCAACGCCGGCCTGCGCAAGGCGCTCGAGAACGACCCCAAGGTCTTGCTCATGGGCGAGGACATCGGCAAGCTCGGTGGAGTCTTCCGCGTGACCGACGGGCTGCAGAAGGACTTCGGCGAGTCCCGCGTCATCGACTCGCCGCTCGCGGAGAGCGGCATCGTCGGCACCGCGGTCGGTCTCGCGATGCGCGGGTTCCGTCCCGTCGTCGAGATCCAGTTCGACGGCTTCGTCTTCCCCGCGTTCGACCAGATCGTCACGCAGGTCGCGAAGCACAACGCGCGCTCGGACGGCCGTACGCCGATGCCCATCACGATCCGCATCCCCTATGGCGGCGGCATCGGTGCGGTCGAGCACCACAGCGAATCCCCGGAGGCGTACTTCGCGCACACGGCCGGTCTCCGGGTCATGTCGCCGTCGAACCCGCTCGACGCGTTCGTCATGGTGCAGCAGGCGATCGCGCATCCCGATCCGGTGATCTTCCTCGAGCCGAAGCGTCGCTACTGGGACAAGGCCGAGATCGACGAGGGCCTCGACCTCGCAGCCGCGCCGTCGCCCTTCGCAGCCCGCGTCGTACGCCCTGGCTCGTCGGTCACCGTGGCCTGCTACGGCCCGATGGTCCGCACCTGCCTCGAGGCGGCGACCGCGGCCGCAGGCGACGGCGTCGACATCGAGGTCGTCGACCTGCGCACGATCTCGCCGCTCGACGTCGAGACCGTCGCCGCGTCGGTACGCCGCACCGGCCGGCTCGTCGTCGTGCACGAGGCACCCGTGTTCCTCGGCCTCGGCGCCGAGCTCGCCGCGCGCATCACCGAGGAGTGCTTCTACTCCCTCGAGGCACCCGTCATCCGCGTCGGCGGCTACCACACGCCCTATCCGCCGTCCCGGCTCGAGGAGGACTACCTCCCCGACCTCGACCGCGTCCTCGACGGCGTCGACCGCGCGCTGGCGTTCTGAGATGGCGGCCGAGATGACCGACGTCCGCACCTTCGCCCTGCCCGACGTCGGCGAGGGCCTCACCGAGGCCGAGATCCTCACCTGGCACGTCAAGCCCGGCGACACCGTCACCGTCAACCAGACCATCGTCGAGATCGAGACCGCGAAGGCCGCCGTAGAGCTCCCCTGCCCATACGCCGGAGTAGTAGCCGAGATCTTCGTATCCGAAGGTGACGTGGTCCCGGTGGGAACCCCGATCCTGACGATCGCGATGCAGGGCGCCAGACCGACCGAGGAGGCGGGGGTCGACGGCCCGGCCTCAGGGATCAAGCCTGACCGCCCGAAGGACGGGCCGTCGACCCCCGCAGGCCTCGGCGTACCTCCTGTGCCGCAGGCGATCGACTCCGTCCCGACCTCGGCAGCCCCGGCCGCGCGCGAGGCGGTGCTCGTCGGCTACGGCGTCAAGCAGACCGGCACGCCCCAGCGCAGGGCAAGGGTCCTGGCGCACGACCCCCACGGCACCACCGCCCCCGAGGCCGGTCCGCCCGGCGAGGCCGTGAAGCCGGTCCGTCACGGGGGCCTCGAGATCGGCAGGCACGCCGAGGAGGTGCTCTCGCACCGCGCCGCCGTCCTCGCCAAGCCGCCCGTGCGACGACTGGCCAAGGACCTGCACGTCGACCTCGCCGGCGTCGACGCCACCGGTGCAGGCGGCGTCATCACCAGGGCCGACGTCGAGCGCACCGCGATGCTCACGGCATCGGTCCAGGACCGCGGGCGCGAAGGCTCGGCCGTCGCTGCGTCGGGCCTCGTGCAACCGGGCGTCCGCGACGCTTCGGTGCCGCGCGAGGTGCGCACCCCGATCAAGGGCGTCACGAAGGTGATGGCCGAGGCGATGGTGTCGAGCGCGTTCACCGCGCCGCACGTCACCGAGTGGGTCGAGGTCGACGTCACACGCAGCCTCGACCTCGTCGAGCGGCTGCGCGCACAGTCCGAGTTCGATGGCGTCAAGGTGAGCCCGCTGCTGCTCGTCGCCACGGCGCTCATCCGCGCGGCGCGTCATCACCCGGGCGTCAACGCCACCTGGGACGCCACGGCCGGCGAGATCGTCACGAAGAACTACGTCAACCTCGGCATCGCCGCGGCGACGCCGCGCGGGCTCGTCGTCCCGAACGTGAAGGACGCCAACCTGCTCGACCTCGTCGGCCTGGCCCGCGCGCTGCAGGACCTCGTCGACACCGCACGCGCCGGGCGGACCACTCCGGCCGACATGTCCGGCGGCACCATCACCATCACCAACGTCGGCGTCTTCGGCGTCGACGGCGGCACGCCGATCATCAACCCGGGCGAGAGCGCGATCCTCTGCATGGGTCGGGCGATCGCGAAGCCGTGGGTGGTCGACGGCGAGGTGCGGGTGCGTCAGGTCATGCAGCTCACGCTGTCGTTCGACCACCGGCTCGTCGACGGCGCGCTCGGCTCGCAGGTGCTCGCCTCGGTGGCCCGCTTCCTGGAGGACCCGGCGGTGGCCCTTGTCCTCGGCTGACGGCAGCGTGGAGCACCCGTCGGGTCGTGTGGTCGAGGTCGGCCACGACCCGTCGCTGCGCCGCGCGACCCTCGACACCTGGCTGCAGCCGGAGCACATCGCCTGGTCGGTACGCCATGTGCGCGAGCTAATCCCGACCGAGCGGATCCGGTCCTCGCCGGCCCCGCGGGTGCTGCCCGAGCGCATCGACGGCGCGTTGCTCGACGTCCCGGTCGAGGCGCACGACGGCCCTGTGCGGGTGGAGGACCTGTTGCGCGACGGGGAGCGCGACGCGCTGCTCGTGGTGCACCGCGGCGAGGTCGTGCTCGACTGGCTCGCGCCGGGTGTGCGCACCGACGAGCAGCACCTGGTCTTCAGCATCACGAAGTCCGTCACCGGTCTGCTCGCGGGTGCCCTGGCCACTCGTGGCCAGCTCGACCTCGCGGCGCGCGTCGGCGACCTCGTGCCTGAGGTCGAGGGCGGCGCGTTCGCCGACGCGACGGTGCGCCAGCTGATGGACATGGAGGCGTCGTTCGCCTTCGTCGAGGACTACACGCCTGGGCCGGACGTCGAGGCCTACCGTCATGCAGCCGGCTGGTACCCCGCGCCGCCCGGTGCCCCGGCGCTGCGCGAGTTCCTGGCGACCCGCGTACCCGATGGGCCGCACGGCGAGCGCTTCCGCTACCTCTCGCCGACGATCGACATGCTCGGCTGGGTGTGTGCGCGTGCCGCGGGCACCACCTGGGCGGAGGCGGTCGAGCGGCACCTGTGGCAGCCGTGCGGCGCCGAGCTGGGCGGGAGCGTCACCCTCGACCGCGAGGGGACACCGCGGGCGGCGGGCGGGCTCAGCGCCCTCCCGCGCGACCTCGCCCGGCTCGGGCTCGTCGTCGCGGAGCGCGGCGCGGGCATCGTGAGCGAGGAGTTCCTCGACGACCTGCTCCATGCCGGCCACCGTGACCGCTGGACCCGGGGCGACTTTGCGGAGATGTGGCCCGAGGGCGCGTACCGCTCCGGCTGGTACACCCCGAACATCGACCCGGACGTCGCTCTCGGGATGGGCATCCACGGCCAGATGCTCTACGTCGACATCCCGAGGCAGGTCGTCGTCGTGGCCCTGTCGTCCTGGTCGGAGCCGGACCTGGAGGCCTGGCACCTGGACAACCACGCCCTCTGCCGCGCCCTGGCCCACCGCCTCGCCATGTGACGGCTCGTCGGCCTCAAGCCGGCCTGTAACGGCCGGATGTGTCAGGTTCCGCCGAGCCTTTCGAGCACTTGCGGTGTTTCTCGCGGTACTACGGGGTGATGGCGAGAGCCTCGAGAACACGGCTCGCGAGCGCGGGGTCGCCGGTCACGCGGGCGCGGTCCTGCACCTCGGCGGACGTGACGTCGAGGCGGCCGGCGCCCAGGCGGGCGTAGGTCTCCCAGTCGGTGTCGAGCGCGATCGTCGGCGTCTCGGGCCGCGACACGGCGTCGATGTCGGTGCCGCGCAGGTCGTCGTCGATCCCGGCCCAGCGTTCGAAGGCGATCGGACCGGTGACGCTGACCCGGAACGTCGTGCCGGCGGGAGCCTCCAGGTTGCGGGCGAGGACGAACGACGTCGAGCGGGCCATCTGCTGGGCGGACACCTGAGCCCCGGGTGTCGCGAGGTCGCCCGGGTGCCCGACGGCGCGACGCATGTCCTGCAGGTGCGTCCAGCTGTCGAAGATCCTGATCCGCAGGAGGCGCTCGAGCGGCACCATGCTGCCGAACAGGCCCATCACCTCGCTCTCGAGCGACAGGTCGTCGAGCGCCATGACCTGCGCGAGGCGCAGGTCGATCAGCAGGTCGAGCTCGTTGCACGCGTCGGCCTGCGACAGGTGGCGGCGTACGTCGACTCCGGTCTCGGTCATCCGCGAGAAGTCGCCCCCGACGTGGGGGAACCGTGACCAGTCGACCTCGTGCTCGGGGTCGCGACGACCGGCGACGAAGGCCTCGGTCCAGCAGAGGTGCCGCACGACGTCGCCGACCGTCCAGCCGGGGCACTCGGTCGGGGTCTCCCACTGCGCCGGGGTCACGACGCGGCCGAGCATGCTCACAGCGCGCAGCGTCTGCTCCCACCCGTCGAGCAGGGCGCGCAGGTCGTAGGTGTCGGCCGCCATCGTGGTCATGCCCGGAGGCTAGTCCCGCGGCGCGTGCGGCAGGATCGAACCCGTGAGCCTCACCTCGGTCTGGGTCGCGCACTGGCGCGACACGCCCGCGCGCCCGGTGCTCCTCGACGCCGCCGACGGCGCGGTGCTCACCGGGCTGGAGGTCGACGACCGCACGGCCGCGCTCGCCGTGCGCCTGGCAGCCGCCGGCGTCCGTCCGGGCGACCGAGTCGTGCTGTCGTGCGGCCCGTCGGCCGCGACCGTGCTGGCCTACGTCGCTCTGCTCCGGCTCGGCGCCGTGGCCGTTCCCGCGAACACTGCGTACACGGCCGTCGAACTCGAGCACATTGTGGGTGACGTCGGGCCCGTGCTGGCCCTGGTGGACGACCCCGCGCGGATCGACGGGCTCCCCCTCGGGAGCCACCGCGCCGACCTCTCCACGCTGCCGCGGAGCGACGCCGCCGGATGGGCGGTCCTCGACGCCGCGGTGCCGGACGCCCCGGCGCTCGTCGCCTTCACCAGCGGGACGACCGGACGGCCCAAGGGCGCGGTGCTCTCCCACGGCAACCTCGAGGCCGGAGCCGCGGCTCTCGTGGAGGCGTGGGGCTGGACGCCGGCCGACCGGCTCGTGCACGCCCTGCCGCTGTTCCACATGCACGGCCTCGGCGCCGCGACCAACGGCACGCTGTCGGCTGGCGCGTCGATGGTCGTCCTGCCGCGCTTCGACCCGGCGGCCGTCGTCGACGCGGTGACGGCGCACGACGCGACGCTGTTCTTCGGCGTACCCACGATGTACGCGCGCCTTCGCGACGCGGGTCGCCTTCGCGACCTCGCCGGTCTGCGACTCCTCGTGAGCGGCTCCGCGCCGCTGGATCCTCCTCTCTTCCAGGTGATCGCGGCCGAGGCCGGTCAGGCGCCGATCGAGCGGTACGGCATGAGCGAGACCGTCATGCTCACGTCCAACCCGCTGCACGGCGAGCGGCGAGCCGGGTCGGTCGGCGTGCCGTTGCCCGGCGTGCAGGTGCGGCTCGGGCCCGAGGGAGCGGTGGAGGTCACCGGCCCGAACGTCTTCGCCGGCTATTGGGAGCGGCCCGAGGCCAGCCGCGAGGCGTTCACATCCGATGGCTGGTTCCGCACCGGCGACATCGGAGCGCTCGACGACGACGGTTACCTGCGCCTCGTGGGTCGAGCCAGCGACCTGATCATCACGGGGGGCTACAACGTCTACCCGCGTGAGGTGGAGGACGCGATCCTCGAGCACCCCGACGTCGTCGACGCCGCGGTCGTCGGCCTTCCCGACGACACGTGGGGCGAGACCGTGGCGGCCTACGTCATGGTCCGCCCCGGTCTCGACGCGGGCCCGGCGCACGCCGAGCGGATCGGCGCCGAGCTGGCCGCGCACGTGGTGCCGCGGCTCGCGGCGTTCAAGCGCCCCCGGCGCTGGACGGTGCTGCCCGAGCTGCCCCGCAACGCGATGGGGAAGGTCCTACGCGACCAGCTCCGGGAGCGGTGACGCGGGACCCGGGCGCGTCGGGGATGATGTCGCCATGACGCGCGTGGCCCTGATCCAGCTCGACGTGAACGACTCCGAGTCGGTCGCCGAGCGGATCGAGCGTGCTGGCGCGCTCGTGGAGGGGCTCGTCGACGTCGACCTCGCTGTGCTGCCGGAGCTCTGGCACGTCGGTGCCTTCGACCTCGAGGCCGCGCGCGAGAACGCCGAGCCGATGGACGGCGCCGTCGTCACGCGCATGCGCGCGGCCGCCGCGAAGGCCGGTCTCTGGCTGCATGCGGGCTCCTTCGCCGAGCTGGCCGGGGGCCACCGCTACAACACCTCGGTCGTGATCGACCCGTCCGGCGACGTCGTCGCGAGCTACCGCAAGCAGCACCTGTTCGGCTGGGAGGACGGCGAACCCTCGGTCATGACGGCCGGCGACTCCCTCGTCGTGCTGCCCACGCCGCTCGGCGCGACCGGGCTGGCCACCTGCTACGACCTGCGCTTCCCCGAGCTGTTCCGGCGTCTCGTCGACTCCGGCACCGAGACGTTCCTCATGGCCTCGGGCTGGCCGATGCCGCGCATCGAGCACTGGTCGGTCCTGGCCAGGGCGCGTGCGATCGAGAACCAGGCGTGGGTCGTCGCGTGCAACACCGCGGGCACCCACAACGGCGTGCAGATGGGCGGCCGGTCCGTGGTCGTCGACCCGCGCGGGACCGTCGTGGCCGAAGCGGGGTTCGACGAGGAGATCCTCTACGCCGACGCCGATCCTGCGGCGGTCCGCGAGTGGCGGAACGCGTTCCCCGTCCTCGCCGACCGGCGCCTCTAGGCCTGTCCGTGCCGATGCCGTCCGCGCAGCTCGCGCTCGTCGCCTGGATCCCCTGGCGACCGGCGCTGATCGCGGCCGTCGTGCTCGGGGTCGTGGCGCTGGTGCTGCGCACCCGGCCGGGGGCGGCCCGCGCCTCGCGCATCGCCGCCGAGGCCGGCCTCGTCACCGCGCTGTACGCCGGGTGGCAGTACGCCGGCTCACTCGTCGGCGGCAGCGCACCGGAGGCCCGCGACGCCGGGCTCTGGCTCGACCGGGTCGAGCGGTTCCTCGCCTGGCCGAGCGAGGCCGCGATCCAGCAGCCGGTGCTGGGAGTGGAGTGGCTGGTCCACTTCGCGAACGCCTACTACTCGATCGTGCACGTGCCGGTGTTCGTCGCGACGACGGTGTGGGTGCTGGTGCGCCACCTCGAGGACTGGCCCTTCGCGCGCACCGTCGTCGCGATCACGACCGGGATCTGCCTGCTCATCGAGTTCAAGGCCGTGGCACCGCCGCGCCTCATCCCGAGCCTCGGCATCCGCGACACCGCAGCGGGCACCGGCGACTCGGTCTACGACCGCATCGCCGGCGCGAACCAGTACGCCGCGATGCCGTCGGTGCACGTCGCATGGGCGGCGATCGTGGCGCTGCTGATCATCGTGTCGGCGCGCAGCCCCTGGCGCTGGCTCGCGGTGCTCTACCCGTTGCTCACGACGTGGGTGGTCGTCGTGACCGGCAACCACTTCCTCATCGACGGCGCGGCGTCCGTGCTGATCCTCGCGTTCGCCGTCGGCGTCACGCTGCTGTTCCCGTCGCAGCGACCCCGCCGCTTCACCCGCACGGCCGCGTCTGTGCCTGCAGGCGAGGAGCTCGAGCCCGCGGTGCCGTGATCCGGCCCGCGACGGTCAACGCCCGAGATCGGTGACCTTGACCGGGTCCGAGGCCCGGTCGTACGTGGTCCACTCGCGCACCTGTCGACCTCGGTCGAAGGAGCCCGTGCGCATCAGCGAGCCGTCCCTGCGCCACCAGCTCCACGCGCCGTGGAGCTCACCGTCTTTCACCTTGCCCTTCGCCTTGAGGCCTCCGTCGGCGTAGAACTCGCGACGGAATCCCTTGCTGTCAGGCGTTGTCGCCGCCTCGGCCAGTCGCCTGGCGATCACGGCGCGGACGAGCGTCCGGGGCAGAGGGGTGTCTACCGGGTAGCGCACAGTGCCCTTGGCGAGGTCGTAGCCGGCCAGCCGGTCGGCGACGCCGGCGAGCGCGGTGCCGGAGTGCGGGAAGAACGCGCAGTGCTGCTTGCTCGCGGCGATCCCGGCGACCGCCGTGCCGTCGACGCGCCACGACGGCATGCCGTAGGCCAGGCACTCCGCGGCGCGGGGGAGCAGGGCGTCGATCGTCGCGCGCATGGTCGTGAGGGTGGTGCGCTGCGGCTCCGGCTGCGCCGCGATGTAGGCCGTGACCTCGTCGCTCATGCCGAAGATCCAACCGCAAGGCGCGGGCATCGTGAAGCCTCTGATCTGCGGTTGGATGGTGGCGTGACGACTCACCGCGCCCGGGTCCGGGCGCCTGAACTCACCGGCCGTGGCGGGTGGCTCAACACCGGCGGCGAGCAACTCTCGCTCGCGAGCCTGCGCGGCAAGATCGTGCTGCTCGACTTCTGGACCTTCTGCTGCGTCAACTGCCTCCACGTGCTCGACGAGCTGCGTCCGCTGGAGGAGAAGTACGCCGACGTCCTCGTGACCGTCGGCGTGCACTCGCCGAAGTTCGTGCACGAGTCCGAGCACGCCGCTGTCGTCGCCGCGGTCGAGCGCTACGGTGTGCATCACCCGGTGCTCGACGATCCCGACCTCAGCACGTGGAACCAGTACGCCGTGCGCGCGTGGCCGACGCTGGCCGTGGTCGACCCCGAGGGCTACGTCGTCGCCCAGATGTCCGGCGAGGGCCACGGCCACGCGCTCGACACCCTGCTCGCCGACCTCGTCGCGGAGCACGAGGCGAAGGGCACGCTGCACCGCGGCGACGGCCCCTACGTGTCGTCTGCTCCGCGCGACGACGTGCTCTCGTTCCCCGGCAAGGTGCTCGTCCTGCCCGACGGCACCCTCCTCGTGGCCGACACGGCGCACCACTCGCTCGCGCACCTCGCGGCCGACGGCGAGACGGTGTTGCGTCGCATCGGCGACGGCGCACGCGGACTGGTCGACGGCGGCGCGCCGCGCTTCAACGAGCCCAACGGGCTCTGCCTGCTCCCGCCCGACGTCGCCGCGGTAGTCGGGTGCGACGTCGTCGTCGCCGACACCGTGAACCACGCGATCCGGAGTCTCGACACGAGCACGTGGCGGGTGGGAACCATCGCAGGCACGGGCGCGCAGTGGATGCAGGGCGAGCCCACATCCGGTGCGGCGCACCGGATCGCGCTCTCGAGCCCGTGGGACGTCGCGTGGTTCGACGACGGCCTCGTCGTCGCGACGGCCGGTGTGCACCGGCTCGACCGCATCGACCTCGTCGCCGGCACGATCGCCCCGTGCGCCGGTACCACGAACGAGGGCATCGTCGACGGCGAGCTGGCACAGGCGTGGTTCGCCCAGACCTCCGGGCTCGCGGTCTCGGCCGACGGCGAGACGTTGTGGCTCGTCGACTCCGAGACCTCGGCGCTGCGGCACATTCGCAACGGCCTCGTGACGACCGAGGTCGGCAAGGGGCTCTTCGACTTCGGGCTGATGGACGGCCCGGCCGTCGATGCCCTGCTCCAGCACCCGCTCGGCGTCGCCGTCCTCCCGGACGGCTCCGTGGCCGTGGCCGACACCTACAACGGCGCGGTCCGGCGCTTCGACCCGGCGACGCGGGTCGTCTCGACGATCGCGACCGGCCTCGCCGAGCCCAGCGACGTCGCGGTCGTGACCGACCCCCACCGGGGGCACGTGCTGCTCGTCGTCGAGTCGGCCGCTCATCGGCTGGTGCGTATCACGCTGCCCGAGGAGGCGCTGCGCGTCGAGGGCACCGCGTACCGCACCCAGCGGACCGCGACCGACGTCGTGGGCGGAGTGCTCGACCTCGAGGTGCTCTTCACCCCGCCGAGCGGGCAGAAGCTCGACGACCGCTACGGACCGTCGACCTACCTCGTGGTGTCGTCGTCACCGCCGGAGCTGCTCGTCGACGGCGCCGGGAGCGGCACCGCGCTGCGCCGCGCGCTGGTCGTCGCGGATCCCGGGTCGAGCGGCGTCGAGGCGGGGGTGCTGCACGTCTCGGTGCGCGCGGCGTCGTGCGACGACCCGGACGCCCCCGGTGCCGCCGCGTTCCCGGCGTGCCACGTGCACCAGCAGGACTGGGGCGTACCGGTGCGCATCGCTCGCGACGGGACGGTACGACTCGCGCTCGTGCTGTCAGGTCTCGAGACCTGACGCCGTGGCCGGCGGCCACTGAGCGGGGCGCCCGGCCCGGTGCCCGATCAGTCGCGGTGCAGCCGCTGGACCATCGCGGTGACCACGCCGGCGAGGGCGCCCAGGACCGCGCCGAGGATCGCAGCGATCACCCCCGCCTCGATCACGGCGAACCACGCCGTCGGCGGGTAGGCGACCAGGCCGACGACCAGTCCCAGCAGGCAACCGAGAAGGAAGGCGGCCGTCGCGCCGACGAGTGCGAACCGGGCGACGACCGGCGTGGCCGCGAGCTCGGACCGCACGTGGCCCACCGTGATGGCGTCGTCAACGGCGTCGTGCCGTCATTCGACGGCCATGGTCTCGATGATCTTCTCGAGGCGCGTGGTGTCGGCGTCGGTCCAGCCCGGGGGCTGGCTGACGGCGGCCCAGCCGGCCGGCATCGAGGTGCCGTAGTTGTGCCCCTCGCCCTGCGGCACGTCGACGCCGACGAACTGGTCGACCGTCACCTGCAGGAACGTCAGCACGAGGTAGTAGCGCATCGTCGGCGTACGACCTGGCCCCGGCGCCTCGGCCAGCCAGTCCGGCTCCTTGATCAGCAGCTGCGGGCTCCACCACACGACCGGGTCGTTGGCATGCTGGAAGTACGCGACCCGGGGCGGACCCCACGCACCGCTCGGCTTCGCGAGATCGGTCCCCACCCCGGCGTAGCGGATCTGCTTTCCCGCCTGGTAGACCGGCTGCCACTGCGGCGACCCGGGCTCGCGGTCGGCCGCGATCTGTCCCCACGGCTGGCTGAAGTTCGGCGACCCGACCAGCAGCGCGCCCTGCGTGCGGGTCGTGAGGTCCTGCGCCGACGGGAACGCGGACTGGATCGAGAAGGAGCCGAGGCTCAGCCCGTACGCCATGAGCTTGGGCCGGTGCCCCTCCGGCAACGTCGACCACGTGGCGTAGACGGCGTCGAACAGCTCACGGCCGGCGTCGCTCGCGCGCTCGACGTCGACCAGGGTCGAGATCCAGCTCGGCAGGAACGAGTACTGGATCGCCGCCACGGCCGTGTCGCCGTTCCACTCGTACTCGAGGGAGTCGATCGCCTGCGGCTCGAGCCAGCCGGTGCCGGTGGTGCCGGCGACGACGAGGACCTTGCGGCTGAACGCTCCGGTGCGCTCGAGCTCCTGAACGGCGATGGCCGCGCGCTTCTGCGCCGTGTCGGCGGTGTCCAGGCCGACGTAGACGCGGATCGGGTAGGTCGCCTCCGCCCCGTTGAACGTCGTGAGGTCTGTCGTCGACGGGCCGCGCGCGACGAAGTTGCGGCCCTCCATGCCGAGCGTGTCCCACGCGGCGAACGACGCGCCCGACCCCGAGCGCAGCGAGCTGGTCGG
>Ga0075017_100000877_pt1 | contig 17764 bp, 15 predicted proteins | sample AleBraG_ABR_2012_FD_71475 | JGI IMG/M metagenome (GOLD analysis project Ga0075017, IMG submission 71475) | Freshwater sediment microbial communities in response to fracking from Pennsylvania, USA - Alex Branch Run_MetaG_ABR_2012 | ecosystem: Environmental > Aquatic > Freshwater > Creek >... | reverse complement strand
CCGTGGCGCCGCGCGCCGCCAGCTCGAGGCGCCGCTCTTCGAGCACATTCAGTCCCACCAGGCCGAGATCGCAGACGTCCTCCTGGACCAGGTCGGGAATATCATCGTCGCGTACGAACAGCACGTCCAGCGGCATGTTCTCGCCAAAGCCCATCAGCTGATCCTTGCCGCGCGAGAGCTTCAGCCCGCAGCGGGTCAGCAGGTCCAGCGACGGGGCGGTCAGCCGTCCCGATTTCTGCACCGCGAGCTTGAGCCGCAACTCCTTATCCATGGGCACATCCATTATCCGTTGGCAGAACCATTGACCGCCCCCGACCCGGGCAGCGGGCCGGCGAGGCGCCGCGTGGCCAGGGCGTAGCCGCCATTGCCCTGCGCGAGCGAACGCGCGACGCGCCCAATGGTCGTCACGCTGACGCCGGTGTGACCGTGGATTTCACGGTAGGGCAGGCCGCGCTCCAGGTCGCGGACCACGGCCCAGCGGTCCGCCATGGCCTGCAGCTCGGACGGTGTGCACAGGTCGCGCAGGAACGCGCGGCATTCCTCGACGGTGCGCAGCGTGAGCAGGGCCTCGGCGAGGCGCTGCTCGGCCAGCGATTCACGGCGGCTCGAAAAGTCTTTATGCGGTTTCATGGCTTGTATTACTGTATTAATACATTAGTACATTATACCAGATGCCGGGACCGTGCAACTGCGGCCGCCCGCAACGGCCGCCGCCCGGAACAGCCGCCGCCCGCAACAGCCGCAGGGCGGGCCTGAGGGGCGCCTATAAGGGCTGCGCCGGGGTGACAGACCCACAGGAATCCCGTTGGAGGACCCGATGTCGGATGCACCCGCGGACCCTTCCGCGAATGCCGGACCGCTGTCGGTGGCCCGTGCGGATGAGCTGGCCTGGGACCAGACGGCGGATGTGGTCGTGGTCGGATTCGGCGGTGCAGGGGCCGTGGCGGCCCTGCAGGCGGCCGAACTGGGTGCCAGCGTGCTCGCCGTCGACCGCTTCGACGGGGCGGTGCGACCGCCTACAGCGGTGGGGTCATCCATGCCGGCGGGACGCGCCACCACCGCGCCAGCGGCTACGACGACACCGCCGCGAAGATGTACCGCTACCTGGAGGCCGAAGGCAGCGTGGACGGGGTCGGGGCGGAGACGCTGCGGCGCTTCTGCGAGGGCAGCAATGCCGCTATCGAATGGCTGGAGGCTCACGGCGACCCCTGCGGCGGCAATGTCTTCGAAGAAAAGGCGGCGTTCCCCGCCGGACGGCTATTTCCTGTATTACACCGACAACGAAAAGATGCCGGCTGCATGGGTGGCCTGGTCCTGGATGGGGAGAGCGGCGCCGTACGGCGCGGGGACGGACGCCTGATCGGCGGGCTGTACGCCGCCGGCCGTGCCGCGGCGGGACGCCCGGCCGCCTGAGGGTGCCTGAACGGGTGACTGCACCTTAATGGTGCCTCCGCTGCGAGCATTGCATCGATATGGTGCAACTGTAAACGTCCTCCGACCCCCTCGGCGCTTCTCGGCCCCCGCTGGAGCCCTCGAGCGCCCGCCGGATTTCCGGCAGGGCCGGAAGCGACGCCGGTTTTGCGTGCCGGGATGTCGGAAAGTGTGAACCGCGTCCCGGAAACGGGACTTGCGCCGAACAGCGAAATCTGTGACGTATCCCGTGGGAACTGTGCCAGATTAGGTTCAATCTACACCGAAGGTAGGTCGGGGCTGAGCCGGGTCGGGTCCTGGAGCGCATCTTGCAAAGCCAGGCCAGGCGGCGCACCCGGCCGCCCACGGCGGTGCAGTGAGGAGTGGTGGTACGGAATCGAAGCGAGTTTGAAGCGATCCAGCAGCGCGGAGGATGAGTGTCATGCAGGCACAGAATCACGAAGTCTTGGCGGAACGTCACTCGAAATTTCGCGACTCCCTTGCTGCGTTCAGCAGCCAGCATCGCGCCCGGCACTGGGAGGGCAGCTTCGGCGATTTCCTGACCGCCATTCTGCCGGCCAGTCCCGCCGATTTCGTCCGCACCAGCCACGAATACATCTGGGACATGCTGCGCTGGTATGGGCGCGACCGCGAGGCGGCCGACGACACCGCGCGCGCCCAGGAGCTGTTCCGCGCCGAGCTGTTCGGGGTCGAAGAGCCGCTGGCGCGGGTGGTGGAATACTTCAAGGCCGCGGCGGCCGGGTCCGACGTCGGCCGGCGCCTGCTACTGCTGCTCGGCCCCCCCTCGGGCGGCAAGTCGACCATGGCGATACTGCTGAAGCGCGGCCTGGAGGAATACAGCCGCACCGACGCTGGCGCCCTGTATGCCATCAAGGGCTCCCCGACGCACGAATCGCCGCTGAACCTGGTGCCGGTCAGCCTGCGCGCCGCATTCCGCGAGTCCTATGGCGTCGATATCGTCGGTGAGCTGAGCCCCTGGGCCCGCGATGCGCTGGAGCGCGAGTACCAGGGCGACTACCTGAAAGTGCCCGTCGAGCGCATCTTCCTGTCCGAGGCGATGCGCGTCGGTGTAGGCACCTATGCGCCCCACGACCCGACCACCGCGGATATCGCCGACCTGGTCGGCTCGGTGGACCTGTCCAAGGTGGCGGAGGTCGGTGACGAGGGTGATCCGCGTGCCTGGTCCTGGTCCGGCGCCGTGTACGCCGCCAGCCGCGGCGTGCTCGAGATGATCGAGATCCTCAAGGTCAAGCGTGAATTCCTGTACCTGCTGCTGACGCTGACGCAGGAGAAGAACGTCAAGGTCTCGCGTTTCCCGCTGATCTACCTGGACGAGACCATCCTCGCGCACACCAACCTGGCCGAGTTCAACAAGTTCCTGCAGGAAAAGGAGAACGAGGCGCTGCTGGACCGGATGGTGATCATCAAGGTGCCCTACGCGCTGTCCTACCACGACGAGGCGCGCATCTACCAGAAGCTCGTATCCGGCGCGCCGGCCTTCCGGCACGTGCACCTGGACCCTCATGTGCTCAAGCTGGCCGCGGTGTTTGCCATACTGACCCGGCTGTCGAAGCCGGAGCGCGAAGGCCTCGACCTCAGCAAGAAGCTGCGCATCTATGCCGGTGAATCGGTCGAGGGGGTGGCCGAGACGGAAGCCACGCGCCTCAAGGTGGAGGCGCCCGACGAGGGCCTGGCCGGTGTGAGTCCGCGCTTCGTGGTCAACGCCATCTCGAATGCCATCACCCGCAGCGATGCCAGGAGCCTGACCAGCATGGAACTGCTGCTCGCGCTCAAGGATGCGATCGACAGCGATGCCCGCATGGACGCCAAGCACAAGAAGCTGTGGATGGACCATCTGGTGGCGGCGCGCAAGGACTTCTACAACCGCTGGGTCAAGGAAGACGTGCACCGGTCCATGTTCGCCTCGTTCGAGCAGGAGGCGCAGCAGCTGCTCGACAAGTACCTCGACGAGGTCGAGGCCTCCCTCGATCAGCGCCAGGTGACCGATCCGATCACCGGCGAGACCCGCGCGCCCGATGAGCGTTTCCTGCGCTCGGTGGAGGAGAAGATCAAGGTCTCGGATTCCGGCAAGCAGTCGTTCCGCCAGGAGGTCATCCGCAAGGCCATGGTCGCGTTCAAGGCCGGCGAGAAATTCTCCCTCAACCGTCATGCGCGCATGCAAGAAGCCATCGAGCAATACCTGTTTTCCGAAAGGCGCGATGTGCTGCGCCTGGTCACTTCGAGTGCGCGTCCGGACGACGAGGCGCACAAGAAGATCTCCGCGGTGCAGCAGCGCCTGATCAGCGACTATGGTTACGATGAGCACAGCGCCAAGGAGGCACTGAACTACGTAACCACCTTGTTGGCACAGGAGTAACGGCGCCGGGGCGGCCTGGCAGGAGCGGGAAGGTGCACGCAGATGATCCTGGGCTGAGTAACGCGGGAATCTCCGGGTGGTATGAGCTGTTTTCCCGCGGCGCGCGCGACTGGTTGCGGCACAACGACAAGGTGCGCGAGGCCGTGCGGGCACATCTGCCCGAGGCGATCGCCAGCGGCGATGTCCTGAGCGGCGGCAAGCGCACGGTCCGCATCCCGGTGCGCATGCTGGAACACCACCATTTCCGCCTGCGCTCCCCGCAGCAGCAGGATGGCGTGGGCCAGGGACCGGCCAAGCCGGGCGACGCGCTCGGGCCGCCGGGCGGGCCGGGTACGCCGGGCAAGGGTCCGGGCGGTCGCGACGCCGGCGGCATCGAGTTCCTGCTCGAATTCAAGGTGGACGACATCGTCGACTGGCTGTGGGAAGAGCTGGAACTGCCGAATCTGCGCTCCCGCATCGGCAGGGCGAAGGAGGCCGACTGGGCCCGCGAGGGCTGGGACCGCCGCGGCGCCCGTTCGCGCCTGGACCGCCGTCGAACCTTCCGGGAGTCGGTCAAGCGGCGCAACATCCAGACCGATTCCCCGCTGCTGACCGACGAAGACCTGCGCTTCCGGCAGCTCACGCGCCGGGAGCAACCGACGATCCAGGCGGTGGTGATCCTGCTGATGGACGTGTCGGGCAGCATGTCCGAACGCGACCGCCAGCTGGCCAAGTCATTCTTCTTCTGGGCGGTCCAGGGCCTGCGCCGCCAGTACCAGCACCTCGATACGGTATTCGTTGCGCATACGACCGAGGCCTGGGAATTCAGCGAGGAGGAATTCTTCCAGGTCAGCGGCAGTGGCGGCACCGTCGCGTCGAGCGGCCTGCGCAAGGCGCAGCAGATCATCCAGGAGCGCTTCGATCCGGGTCGCTATAACGTCTATCTGTTCTACGTATCGGATGGCGATAACGCCCAGAGCGACCGCAACGATGCCGCCGCCGCGCTGGCCGAGATCACCAGCGCGGCGAGCTACGCCGGATACCTCGAGGTTTCCACGGCCGTGCCGCGCCAGCTGGACACCGAGACCGGGGCGCTGTTCAAGGGGCTGGCGCAGGAGGGCCGGGCCGTCGGGGCCTTCGCCGCCAGCGAGTTCGAGGATATCTGGGCGGCCGTACGGCACTTCTTCCGCCACCAGACGCAGTCGTAGCGCAGCAGGAGAGCGGTCATGAGCAAGGGCTGGCGGGAACTGCTGCCACAATTCCAGGAGCTGGCCGTGCGCGCCGGGCTGGTCTACAACCCCGTGGATTTCGAAGCGGTGCCCGAGAGCTTCATGATGGAAATCGCCGTCTACGGCCTGCCGGTACGGATGCCGCACTGGTCGTTCGGCGCGCGCTACATCAGCCAGCTGATCCAGCACCGCATGGGCCACTCGCGGCTGTTCGAAGTCGTGTTCCCGGGCAACCCAGGCCGCGCCTACCTGGCCGCGGGCAACAGCATGGCGGAAAACGCCCTGGTCACGGCGCACGTGCTCGGGCACGCCGATTTCTCGCGCAACAACCTCCTGTTCCAGGCCAGCCAGCAGCAGGTCGGCGAGCGCATCGTGGAGCAGGCGGCGTCGCATGCGCGGCAGATCGAGATGGCGATCGAAGAGCACGGCGTCGGGCGCGTGGAGGCCATCCTCGATGCCGCGCTCGCGCTGGAGCGCCACATCGACGTCAATCACCGCGTCCAGCGGCCGCTCTACCCGGAATACGAGAGCCCGGGACACGGCGCTCCGACCGGGGAATTCAGCCGGCGGTTCGCCGCCCTCGATGTGCGCGACGATGCCGCCCGCGGTGGGCCGACCCTCAAGCGCGCGGCGTTGCCGCCGCATCCGGAACGCGACCTGCTGTGGTTCATCGCGCACTATGCGCCCGAACTCGAGGGCTGGGAGCGCGACATCTTCCTGGCCGTGCGCGAGGAATCCTTCTATTTTCACCCGGTCTACGCCACCCAGATCATGAACGAGGGATGGGCTTCGTACTGGCATGCACGCCTGCTGCGTGAGGCGGCGTTCCTGCCGCAGAGCGCCTACATCGATGCCGTCAAGTGCCATTCGGACGTCGTCCGGCCGATCGCCAGCGGCGAGAAAGTGGCGCTGCAGATCAATCCCTATCACCTGGGATTTTCCATCTGGGACCGCATCATGAAGGAGCAGGGCCTGGAGGGCGCGCGGCGCATCATGACCGAGGATGACGACGCCAGCTTCGTCCGCAACCACCTCTCGGCAGAGCTGGCCGCGGAGCTGGAGCTGTTCCGCTTCAATGCCGAGGCTTCCGGGGCCATCAAGGTGATGGATACGGACCTTGATGCCCTGCACGAGGCGATCATCGCCCCGAAGTTCAATTTCGGCGCGCCGGCGGTGACGGCGGCTCACGTGCGGGTCGATGGCACCCTCGAGCTGACTCATGATGCCAAGCTGGACGGCCGCGGCCTGGACAGCGCCAGCGGCAGCCGCGTGCTCGCCTATATCGAAAAAGTGTGGCGGCGCCCGGTGATCCTGCACAGCATCGATGAGCGCGGCGCAGCCACCGACATCAAGGCCGCAGCGGCCTGAAGCGTCGGACGGCGCGGCGCGCGGCCTGGCCTAGCCGTCGATGGGACGCACGCGGAAACCCCAGCAGGCATGTTCGCCCTCGGGTACCGAGACGGCCCAGATGTCGACCGGGCGCAGCGCCCCCGTCGTGGGGCCACGCGCCCCTGTCGTGGTGCCACGCACGGTGGAATGCAGTTCGCGTACCGCCTCGCGCCGGCCCCGCTGCGCCTCCAAGCCGGCCAGATCGGCCTGCGAAAGCTCCAGCCAGCGGGTCAGTGAATGGCCGATCAGCGCCTCCGGCATGCTCAGGCCGGCAAGCTGCGCGAAAGCCCGGTTGGCGTAGCGCACGCGCAAGCCCAGGTCGGTCACGGCGAAGCCGTCCGCCATCTCCCCGATCAGATCGAGCACCGTGGAAGCGACGCCATCGGCCGGGTGCGCGCCCGGGCTCGCCGATCCGTCGCCCAGGCGAATCAACGTATAGGCATGGCGGGCGGTCCGCGTCAGGGACAGGTGCAGCCGCAGTTCGGCGCCACCGTCGCGGGTGCCGGCAAGGATCGTCCGTGGGCTGTTTTCAATGCGGATCCGGGCCAGGGCGCGTGCCAGGGTTCGGCCGGAGGCCGCGTCAAAGGCCTCCAGCACGGGCTCGCCGATCAGGGCCGAACGCGTCGTGCGCAGCCGGGCCGCCGCCGCCGGATTGGCATCGACGATGACTCCGCTCGACGCCGAGAGGATCAGGACCGGCTCGGAAGCGGCCGCAAAAAGGCAGCGGTCAGCGAGCGGCTCGGGCTCCGGCACCTCATCCCCCACCGGGGAGGCGCGCAGGAATTCCAGCAGCGCAACGACCTCGTTCATGACACGCACTTGTATTGACGTGGAAGCACTAGGGTAGCGATCGCAGGCAGGCGCCCATATCCTGGTTCTCCCGACTTCGACCTACCGGTTAACGGGTAGGCCCGCCGGCTCCATCGGCCCCGGCAGGCCCGTGGGCCGGCGGATCGGCGGACCGGCGGCGGGGCAGGCTCAGAGGGAGACGATGCCCTCGCGGATGGCGTGCTTGGTCAGGTCGGCGACCGTGCGCAGGCCGAGCTTGCGCATCAGGTTGCGACGATGGACTTCCACCGTCGCGACCGAGACGTGCAGCTGCTCGGCGATGGCCGGCGAACGCTGGCCCTCGGCGATCAGGCGCAGCACTTCGCGTTCGCGCCGCGACAGTGCGGGCGCCGCGCCCACCGGCGGGCGGTCGCGCAGTTCCGAGGCCAGCGCCGCGGCAATCTCCGGCGAAAAATAACCCTGGCCGGCGGCCACGGCGCTGATGGCCCTGAGCAGTTCGGTGCCGGCGGCGGACTTGGTGATGTAGGCGGACACGCCGGCACGCAGCATCGCGGTGACGAAGCGTTTGTCCGCGAAGGCGGACAAGGCCACGATACGGGCGGGATTGCCGGCGTCGCGCAGCCGCGCCGCCACCTCGATGCCGTTCAGGTCCGGCAGGCTGATATCGAGCACGATGACATCGGCGGCCACCTGACGCGCGAGTTCCAGCGCTTCGCGCGCATTGCCGGCTTCGCCCACGACGTCGATCTCCGGCACCTTGATCAGCACATCGCGCAGCGCCTCGCGCACCATGCGGTGATCCTCGACCAGGAGCACCCGGATGCTCACCCGCCTGGCTCCAGGTCGGGCGGCGGTGCGGCCGCCAGCGGCGCGCTCAGCACGGCGACCGTGCCGGCCCCGGATACCGAGCGGATTTCCAGCGTGCCGCCCACGTGCGAGAGCCGTTCCCGCACGGTGATCAGGCCCAGTCCACGGTACGGGGGCGACAGCACCACCTCAGCATCGTAACCGATGCCATTGTCGCTGACCCGGACCACGATGCGCTGTGCCTGCACTGCCGATTCCACCATCGCAGCGCCCGTCTGGGCGTGCTTGGCGACGTTGATCAGCAGCTCGCGCGCCGCCCGGTAGAGGATCGCGCGCACCTCATGCGACAGCGGTTTCGGGCTGCCGTCGTCCACCGCCGTGACCCGCAGGCCGAAGGTGTGCTCGATCTCTTCCCCCAGCCATTCCAGTGCCGGGGCGAGACCGAGTTCATGCAGGACCGCCGGAGCCAGCTGCGCCGCCAGCGAGCGTGTCGAGGCTGCGGCGCGCTCAATCAGGGTGTCCACCTGATGGGCCAGCTCGCGCACCTCGCCGCGCGAGTCGCTGCACAGGCCGGCCAGGCGGATGCGCGCGGCCGCCAGTATCTGGCCGAGATCATCGTGCAGGTCGCGTGCAATCTGCCGGCGCTCGCGTTCCTCCGCCGCCTCCAGTTCCGAGGCCAGCGCGCGCAGCTGTTCGGTACGCTGCGCGACGCGTCGCTCCAGTTCCTCGGCCGTGGCCCGGGTCGCTTCGAGCATGGCCTCGCGCCGCTGCAGATCGACGCTGCGCAGCAGCCATTCGAGCAGCAGGACGCGCAGGGCTTCAGCCGCTTCCAGATCCACTTCGGACCACGGTGCCGACTGCATGCGCGTGACCTCCAGCCACTCGGCGAACGAGCCGCGGGGCGTCAGGCGCGCGCCCAGCGGACCGGTCTTGATCGAGCTGGATGGATCGCCGGCCCAGCGCACCGTGCGGCCGATCTCCGGCCGGAACCACAGCACATAGTCGCGCGGCTGCCGCGACAGTCCCACGGCGAGCAGGCCGCTCGCCGTCGCGGGGTATGCGGCCGCCGGCGGGTAGGGTGCGGCCAGGTGTTCCGTCGCAAACAGCGGCTGGTTGACACCGTTGAGCCAGGAGATCAGCGCCGCGATTTCCGTCCCGTCCGGCGTCTCCCCGATCCGGTACAGCGTGCCCTCGATGTACACCGCGGCTCCCGATGCCCGCAGGTAGGCGCACAGGTCCCACGCCGCGACGGCCGCGCCGACAGCGCCGCTCGCCGCCAGCCGGGTCACCAGCGCTTCGCGGGCGCTGCGCGCGTCCAGCTGCAGCAGCGAGGTCTCGGCCTGCGTCTTGGCGCCGATGTGCAGGGAAAAGATCTGCGCGAAGGTTTCGCAGGCGATGCGCAGGTCGGCCGATACGCGGCGCGGCGCGTAGTGGTGCAGCACGAGCATGCCCCAGAGGCGGTCGCGCACCACGATCGAGGCGGAGACCGAAGCGCTGACTCCCATGTTGCGCAGGTATTCGCAGTGGATCGGCGAGACGCTGCGCAGCACGCAGTGACTCATGTCGATGGGTTGCCGCGTGCGCGGATTGACGGCAGGGAGGAGCGGCGCCGGCACGTAGCTGATGTCCGCGATGGTACGCAGCCAGTTGCGCCGGTACAGCTCGCGGGCTTGGCGCGGAATGTCGGAAGCCGGGTAGTGCAGGCCGAGGAAGGACTCGAGGCCGCTGCGCGCATGCTCCGCGACGACGACGCCGGTGCCGTCGGGCAGAAACCGGTACACCATGGCGCGGTCGAAGCCGGTGGCCGTGCGCAGCGCCACGGCGGCGGCCGCACAGGATTCATCGACGCTGGCCGTCGCCTGGACGGCCGCGAGCAGGGTCTTGAGCTGCGCGATCGGGTCACCCGCACTGGTCAGCGTGCGCTGCGCCGGCTCGAATTCCAGGATGGCCGTGCGCTCCAGTGCGTGCAGGGTCAGATCGAGCGGCGGCGGTCCGGCGCGCAGGCGCAGGTCCAGCCGCGTCTGGGGCGCGACCGTCTGCGCGGCGGCGGCGAGTTTCGAGGCCACGTAGGCCGCGGTTGCCGCGTCGAGCAGCGCGGTGATGGACACGCCCAGCAGCGCGCTCGGGCTCACGCCGAGCAGTGCGGCTGAATCGCCGGCCACCTGTTCGATCACGAGCCGCTGGCGTTCCACCACCAGCAATACGCCGTGCGGCTGGATGGAGCCCGGGATGTGGATAGGCTCCCGGTCGCAGGTGCTCAGATCCGCTTCGCCGAAGCGGACCACGCTGTCGTTCACGAGGCCCGTCCGCAGAGCCAGGTCTCCAGGGCCTCGAAGGTCCCGATTGCGGCCTGCACCGAGCGCATGCGGCGCTCCGGGTCCCGGCACCAGGCTTCCAGGGCGCTGCCGAAGGCGCGCCACATCGCGCCGACACGGCTGCCATAGCTGGTGAGGAAAGCGGCTCCGCGATCTGCGTTGAACCCCAGCTGCCGGTGCACCAGGGGTGCCAGCGTCTGCCCGCCCAGGGTGGATCCCTCGATCACATACAGGCAGCCCAGCGCGGAGGCGGTATCCGGACAGGCGGGCAGGATCCGGCAGACGGGGAGTTCGGCGAGCGCGGCGCTGCTCAGGCCGAGCGTGCCCAGGTCGCGCGCCAGGAGCGGCAGCTTGCGCCGCGCGTCATAGTCCTGCAAGGCGTCGCCGATGCCTGTGGATTCGAGCCGGTGTTCGAGTCCGGCGCAGAACCCCCACATGCCTTCCAGGTGCGCTCGGTACCCGTCAGCCTGGCTGAACCGGCCGCGCACCTGCAGACGCTTTTCCAGGCGCTGATGTACCGGCCAGGTCGCGGAGCGCAGTTCGCTCATTGCGCTGGCCATGACCGGCGGCGCGGCCGGCCCGCTGAGGTGCGTAGTCATGCGGCCATCTTAAGGGAGGAAGGGCGGCGGCGTGTGCGGTGCCGCATCAGTGCTGTCCGGCCGCAGGCTCCCACTGCATCACTGGCCGCCGTCGTCGCAGATGCTGCATGACCCGCAACAGGCGGTAACGGGCCAGCAGCAGGCGCAGATACCCGAACTGGCGCTCCTGGCGAAGCCGGCCCAGGTACCCGGCTGCCGGAGCCAGCAGGTCCAGGTATAACGTGGACAGTGTGGCGCCCTGCTGCAGCTGCGCGTCGACGTAAGCGGCCGCCACCATGGCCTCGTGGTCGATCAGCAGTGCGGTGAATTCGACCACGTCGGCGGCAGTGGGCCGCCAGTCCGCCTCGCTGTGCGCCACCTTGCGGCATCGCGAAGCGGCGTGTACCAGGAGGCGCGGCACGAGCTCGCCCTCGACGCTACGGACCAGCGCCGCCGGAGGGCACGGGCGGCAGGGCGTCGGCGTCACACCCATGGGCTCAGTCTGGCCTTCGATGAGAGATCCGCTCATGTGCAAGGCCCTGAAAATCCGCCGACTGCCCCTCGATCACCCGATCCCGCGCTGCAAAGTCTAGCTCCAATTTGCCCTGAGTCGTAGGCCCGCGGCGGGCCGCGGTCGGCCGCAGGCCGCCAGCGGTCACAGGGGCCGTGGCAAGCCGTTGATTTTGAGAAATTCCTAAGGCCATGGCGTCCGCTTGCCGGAGATGGAGTCCGCTTGACGGCCATGGAGTCGCAACCCTAGACTGATTGCACTCATCGAGACCGGCTGAGGGATAAGGCCCTTCGACGCCGGGGCAACCGCCGATTGGGTCGGTATGGTGCCAACTCCTGCGGCCCGCTGACCTCTTGGCGTGGACCGGCAGATGAGCGTGCGTAGCGCCAGCGTCCTGTCCGACCGGCGCGGTCGGCGCCCACGGGCGCCGGTAACGGCGCCGCCGCTCTGCTTCTTATGGAGTGCCCGATGAGCGTGGCACTGGAACTAAGGACGGAGCGGTTCATTGAGTTCGGTACATCCCAAGAGTGCGATACCTCCCGATCTGCGCAGCGTCGCGGGCCGGGATTCCCTGAGCGAGGGAATCCTCAGCCTTCCCGCGCCCTTCCGGCTCCACCATGGCGGGGAGCTGGCGGATGCGAAGCTCGCGTGGCGGCTCGCCGGCGATCCTGAGCGGCCCGTCGTTATCGCGATCGGCGGCATCTCGGCGCATCGTCGGATCTACGACGAAGCCGAACCGCGGGCCGGATGGTGGCATGAAGTGGCCGGGCCCGGCCGCGCACTCGACACACGGCGCTGCTGCCTGCTCGGCATCGATTATCTCGGCGGCAGCGGCGAATCGACGCGCCCGCCGCCCGCGGCGCTGCCGGCCAGCATTGCCAGCCATGACCAGGCCGAGGCGCTGCGCTGCCTGCTCGATCACCTCGGCATGCCGCGCGTGCACGCGATACTCGGCGCCTCGTACGGCGGCATGGTGGCACTGGCCTTCGGCGAACGCTACCCGGAGCGCGTCTCGCGGCTGCTGGTGATCAGCGCGGCCGACCGTGCTCATCCGATGGCGACGGCGTGGCGCTGCGTGCAGCGGCGCACGGTCCGCTTTGCCGTGCAGGTGGGCAGGGCCAGCGAAGGCCTGGAGCTGGCGCGCGCGCTGGCCATGACGACCTACCGGAGCCCCGAGGAATTCGCGGCGCGCTTCGCTGCTCCGCCGACGCGCGAGGACGGACGGTTCGTGTTTCCGGTGGAATCCTATCTGTTCGCCCGCGGCCGCGACTACGCTGCGCGCGTGCGTGCGGAAGAATTTCTGTGCCTGTCGGAATCGATCGACCTGCATCGGGTCGAGGCCGCGCGCATTCGCGTGCCGACGACCGTGATCGCCGTGCGCGAGGACCAGCTGGTACCCATCGAGGACATGCGCGCACTGGCCGCGCGACTGCCCGATGCCCGCCTGCACGAGATTTCATCGCCGCACGGACATGATGCGTTCCTGAAGGAGCCCGGTCAGCTGCGGCCGACTTTCGCCTGTATCTACGGAGAGTGCTGAGTGAATCCGACCCATGAGCCCCAGGCCGATGTACAGACGCGCACGGTCCGCTCCGGACTGGAAAGCGATGCCGTCACCGGCGCCGTCGTGCCGCCCTTGCACCTGAGTTCGACTTTCGCGTTTCGCGGCTATGGGGACAAGCGGACTTATGACTATTCGCGCTCGGGCAATCCCACGCGCGACCTGCTCGGCAACGCGCTCGCTGACCTGGAAGGCGGCGCGGGCGGCATCATCACCGCTTCGGGCATGGCGGCGGTCACGCTGGTCGGGCACCTGCTGAGCACCGCAGCGCGGCTGGTGGCGCCGCATGACTGCTATGGGGGCACGTACCGCCTGTTCGCCGCCTGGCAGCAGCGCGGCCAACTGCAGGTCGACTTCGTGGACTTCGGCAACGCAGCGGCCTGGCGCGCGGCGCTGTCGAAGCCGGCGGCCATGGTCTGGATCGAGACACCGAGCAATCCGCTGCTGCGCATCACCGACATTGCCGCGGTGGCCGCCGTGGCACGGCCGGCCGGCGCGCTGGTCGTGGTCGATAACACCTTTCTGTCCCCGGGCTGGCAGCAACCGCTTAAGCATGGCGCCGACATCGTCATGCACTCGACGACGAAATACATCAACGGTCACAGCGATGTGGTCGGCGGCGCCGTCGTCGCCGGGACCCGCGAACTGCACGAACAGCTGGCCTGGTGGGCCAACTGCCTGGGACTGACCGGGGCCCCGTTCGACAGTTTTCTGACGCTGCGTGGTCTGCGCACCCTGCATGCGCGGCTGGCCTACCACGGACGCAACGCGCAGAGCCTGGCGGAATGGCTGTCCGGCCAGCAAGCGGTCGAGCGGGTCTGGTACCCGGGCCTGCCGTCGCATGAGGGCCACGAGCTGGCCAAGCGGCAGCAGAGCGGCTACGGCGGGATCATTTCCTTCGAACTGCACGGCGGCATACCGGCCGTGCGCAGGTTCGTCGACGGGCTGCGGTATTTTTCGCTGGCGGAATCGCTGGGCGGCGTCGAGAGCCTGATCGCTCATCCGGCTTCGATGACCCACGCGGCCATGGATGAGACCTCGCGGCGGGCCGCCGGCCTGACCGACGGGTTGCTGCGGCTGTCGGTGGGCATCGAGGGACTGGCCGATCTGCAGGGCGATCTGCAGGCGGGGCTGACACGGGTCAGCGGCTGATCGCGGGCCGGTGCGGCCGTCCCGTCCCTTCGTTTGGGCCGACCTAGGAGGTATGATTGGCAAGAGCGCTTCGCATCGACTTGCGCGTGAAATTCCGCGGTGCCGTGCCGCGAGCTGCGGTGGGCCCCGCCCGGTCGACAGCGCTACAGGAGACATAACTTGGCGACCCCGGGTTCGACGGCGCGTGAGGCAGTGGACGCAGACCTGTTCCGGCAGCCGCTGCAGCGCGTCATGGCGCGGCGATACGAGGGCGGCCTCGGCGTGGCGGTCAGCGAGCTGCTCGCGGCCGAGGTTCCGGTCGCCATGCAGTACAACGGCCGGTCGCATGCGGTGATGCTGGCCACGCCCGCCGATCTCGAGGATTTTGCCTACGGTTTTGCCGTGACCGAAGGCATCGTGCGGCGCGTGGATGAGCTGAGCCTGACGGGCCAGACCTGGACGCCGCAGGGTGTGGCGCTGGAAATGCGCATTCCGGAGGTGCGCTTCGCGCTGCTGGAGACGCGCGACCGCACCCTGGCCGGCCGTACGGGTTGCGGGCTGTGCGGCACGTCGACGCTCGAGGCGGCGATCCGGCCGGTCCGGCCGGTCGACCTCAACGGGCCCTGCGCGGATCGGGCGGCGCTGCACGAGGGCCTGCGTCGTCTCGGCGCGCGGCAACCGCTCAACGCGGCCACCGGGGCGCTCCACGCGGCGGCGTTGCTGACCGACGATGGCGGGTTCACGGTCCGCGAGGACGTGGGCCGCCACAACGCGATCGACAAGGCCGTCGGCGCCGTGCTGCGCAGCGGCGCCGTACCGCATACCCTGCTGGTGACCTCGCGGGCCTCGTACGAGGTCGTTCACAAGGCCGCTGAGGCCGGCTGCCGGCTGGTGGCCGCGATCTCCGCCCCGACAGCCCTGGCCGTGCAGCTGGCGCGCGAGGCCGGGCTGACGCTGGTCGCCTGGGCGCGGCCTCCGCGGCTGACCGTGTACACGGGGACGCTCCCATGAACAGCTCCGCACGTGAGCGCATTGCGATCCGTCCGGAGCCCGGCACGGACCTGTCGCCGGCGGAGCGCGCCGCGGTGCTCGATGCCGTGGCAGCCCATCGGGACAGCCAAGGGGCGCTGCTGCCCGTGCTGCACGCGATCCAGGAGCGCCTGGCCTGGGTGCCGTCGCGTGCCGTGCCGCTGATCGCGTTCGAACTCAACCTGTCACGGGCCGAAGTCCACGGCGTGCTCAGCTTCTATCACTATTTCCGCCAGGCCCAGCCGGGCCGCGAGGTGATCCACCTGTGCCGTGCGGAGGCCTGCCAGGCCGTCGGCGCCGCAGCGCTCGAAGTGCATGCGCGGCGCCGGCTCGGCGTGGAACTGCATGGCTGCAGCGCGGATGGCCGCTACACGCTCGAGCCGGTGTACTGCCTGGGCAATTGCGCCTGCGGGCCTTCGATCATGATCGGCACCGACGTGCACGCGCGCGTCACGCCGGCGCGCTTTGATGAACTGACCGCGCAGGGTGCCGCCGCCGGCGGCAGCGCGCCGGGACGCGCCGCGCCGGCCGCGCCGGGCGGTGGCGAGCCATGACGACCCAGGCTACGACGATCACGGTGTACGTGCCGCGCGACACGACGGCGCTGGCGCTGGGCGCCGAGCAGGTGGCGCAGGCGCTGAGCGCGGCCGCGGCCCGCCTGGGCCGGCCGCTGCGCATGGTGCGCAATGGTTCGCGCGGCGCCTTCTGGCTCGAACCGCTGGTGGAAGTCCTGACGCCCGCGGGGCGCATCGCCTATGGTCCGGTGCAGGCGACGGACGTGCCGGGCCTCGTGGCCGCAGGCCTTTTTGATGGCGGTGCGCACCCGCTGCGGCACGGTGAGGCGGGGTCGATTCCCTACCTGAGGGACCAGGAGCGCCTGACCTGCGCGCGCGCGGGCGTGATCGATCCGCTCGACCTGGACGACTACCGCGCCCACGGCGGCTATGCCGGGCTGCGCGCGGCGCTGCCGCTGGCGGCCGTGGAAATCGTGGCCGCCGTGACGGCGGCGGGACTGCGCGGTCGCGGCGGCGCGGCCTTTCCGACCGGCATCAAATGGCGGACCGTGCTGGAGACGCCGGCGCCGCAGAAGTACATCGTCTGCAATGCGGATGAGGGCGATTCGGGGACGTTTTCCGATCGCCTGCTCATGGAAAGCGATCCGTTCTGCCTGATCGAGGGCATGAGCATCGCGGCGCTGGGCGTCGGCGCCACCCGTGGCTACATTTACCTGCGCTGCGAGTACCCGCGCGCCCGGGAAATCCTGACCGCGGCGTTGCGGACGGCCTATGCCGCGGGCCTGCTCGGCGCCGACCTGATGGGTTCCGGGCGGCGTTTCGATCTCGAGCTGCGCCTGGGCGCCGGTGCCTATATCTGCGGCGAGGAGACCTCGCTGCTCGAGTCGCTCGAAGGGAAGCGGGGGCAGGTGCGCTACAAACCGCCGCTGCCGGCCGTCAGCGGGCTGTTCGGGGCACCAACGGTCATCAACAACGTGATCACCTTCGCTTCGGTGCCCGTGATCTTCGAGCGCGGCGCTGCGTATTACCGGGATTTCGGTGTCGGGCGCTCCCGCGGCAGCCTGCCCATCCAGCTGGCCGGTAATGTGGCGCGCGGCGGGCTCGTGGAAAAGGCCTTTGGCGTGACGCTGCGCGAGCTGCTGTACGATTATGGCGGCGGCACGCTGACCGGGCGTCCGATCCGGGCGGTCCAGGTGGGCGGGCCGCTGGGTGCCTACTGGCCCGTGTCGAAGTTCGACACGCCGCTGGACTACGAGGCATTCGCTCTGGCCGGCGGCATGCTCGGCCATGGCGGCATCGTCGTCTTCGATGATTCGGTCGACCTTGCGGCCCAGGCCCGTTACGCCATGGAGTTCTGTGCGCTCGAGTCCTGCGGGAAGTGCACGCCCTGCCGCATCGGCTCGACGCGCGGCGTGGAGGTCATCGACCGGTGGCGCGCCGGCGACCAGCCGGCCCGCCAGGAGTCGCTGCTGCGCGACCTGTGCCACACGCTGACGCACGGATCGCTGTGCGCGCTGGGCGGCCTGACGCCCTACCCGGTACTGTCCGCAATCGACTATTTTCCTGAAGATTTCGCCAGGGCGGCGGCCGCGGCGGCCGCAGGGAGCTGAAGCCATGCAATCCATCGTTGAACAGGATTTCGGTACGCCCGCGAGCGCAGCCGCGACGCAGGTGACCCTGCAGATCGACGGCTGCGAGGTCACCGTAGCCGCGGGCACCTCCGTGATGCGGGCCGCGGCACTGGCCGATACGAAGATCCCGAAGCTCTGCGCAACCGACCAGCTCGAGGCCTTCGGGTCGTGCCGGCTCTGCCTGGTGCAGATCGAGGGCGTCAAGGGTTTTCCCGCAGCCTGCACGACGCCGGTGATGCCCGGCATGAAGGTCACGACGCAGAACGCCGAGCTGGCGCGTCTGCGCCGCGGCGTCATGGAACTGTACATTTCGGATCATCCGCTCGATTGTCTGACCTGCCCGGCCAATGGCCACTGCGAGCTGCAGGATATGGCCGGAGCCGTCGGCCTGCGCGAGGTGCGCTACGGCTATGCCGGAGCCAACCATCTGGACGCGCCCAGGGATGAATCCAATCCCTATTTCACCTTCGACGCCAGCAAGTGCATCGTCTG
>Ga0075017_100000875_pt1 | contig 17772 bp, 17 predicted proteins | sample AleBraG_ABR_2012_FD_71475 | JGI IMG/M metagenome (GOLD analysis project Ga0075017, IMG submission 71475) | Freshwater sediment microbial communities in response to fracking from Pennsylvania, USA - Alex Branch Run_MetaG_ABR_2012 | ecosystem: Environmental > Aquatic > Freshwater > Creek >... | reverse complement strand
CCCGCGCCGGCCCCTCGCCGGCGATCACCAGCAGGGCATCGGGCCGCGCCCGGCGGATCTCGAGGAAACTCTGGATCAGGAATTCGATGTTCTTCTCGTGGGCGACGCGCCCCACGTACAGCAGGATCGGACGTTCCGCCGGCAGGCCCTGCTGCCTGCGGAAGCGATGGCCGTCGCCGCGCCGGAATCGATCGGCGGGCAGGCCGGTGGGTATGACCTGGACCGGCTTGCGCACGCCGATCGACAGCAGCATGTCGCGCATCGGCTCCGAGGGCGCGACGATGGCATCCACCTGGGCGCACTGCGAGCGCGTCAGGGCGCGCGCCAGCCGTTGGCCCAGCGGGCGCGGCAGCAGCGGCACGTAATGGTGCAGGTATTCCTCGAAGAAGGTGTGGTAGGTCTCGACGACCGGAATGCCCGCGTCGCGGCCGAAGCGCACGCCGGCGTAGTGCGCCAGGAATGGCGTCTGGATGTGGACCAGGTCGAAGCGCCGCGCCCGCAGCGTGCGCAGCGTGCGCTGCAGTTCGCCCCAGGCCATGCGCCGGTCCTCAGGATCACCGGGCACGCGGCCGGCCGCGACCCGGATGATGCCGGGCTCCTCGGCGCCGTCGCCCTCGGTGCCGCCGGCGCTGCGCGCCGCGTACTGCGGTGCCACCAGCGTCGTCTCGACGCCGGTCGCCGCCAGATCCGCGCGGAAGGTGGCGATCGATGTCGACACGCCGTTGACGCGCGGGAAATAGACGTCCGAGACGAACAGGACGCGAATCGGCGGCGCGTTCAGATCAAGGCCATCCCGCCGGCGGCCAGCAGCGCGCCGATCGCACCACCGGCCAGCACATCGGTCGGATAGTGCAAGCCAAGCACGACGCGCGAGAGCGCGATCAGCGCCGTCGCGGGCACCAGCACCCACGCCAGCGCCGGAAAATGCGCCACCGTCTGCCAGGTGAAGCACACGGCATGGAGCGTATGGCCGGAGGGGAAGCTGTAGCGGTCGAGCGGCGGCATTTCCAGCGTGATGGCCGGGTGCCGGATGAAGGGCCGCTCCCGGACCAGGCTGGATTTGAGCCGACGGTAGACCAGCAGACCGGTCAGGCCGGTCGCCATCATGACCAGCACCGGACGGACGGCGGCCGCGCCGTAGATCAGCGGTAGCAGCGCCAGCATGACGTACCAGAGCACACCGTCGCCGAGGCGGCTCGCCATGCGCAGCAGACGGCACAGACCCGCATGCCCGGCGGCCCGGTTCAGACCGCGGCACAGGCGGTATTCCGCGTCATCGAACCGAGCAAGGACCAGCTGCGCACGATTCATGCCGGGCATGCTGCGCCGCCGTTACTACCGGCCCGTGACCGGGCGATGACACTTATATGACGCCGCGCCGCCCGGGCCGGATTATGCGGGGATTACGTCAAAACGCGCGCTCAGAACGCGTACACCAGGTTGACCGTCTCCGCACCGTCGAACTTCTTCAGGCCCGGCGGCGGCTTGCTGTTGTCCTGCACGGTGTAACCCACGCTGAGTGCCAGCTTGTCGGACATCTTCACCGCCACGGCGATCGTGTTGCTGATCAGCGTGTCGCTCTTGCCCGACTCCAGCAGCAGCTTGTCGGTCAGCAGCGTGGTGGACGTCAGGGCTTGCGAATAATCGAGCCCTGCGGTGCCGATCACGTCGCTGGTGGTGCTGTGGGTCACATCGTCGAGCTGGGTCTTACGGTAGCCGGCGCCGACCTGGCCGCTGAGCTTGGTCGTGGCGTCGTCGATGAACTTATAGCCGACACCGGCCGTGGCGCTGGCCTGGTAGCTGAAGCCGCTGAACAGGTCGCGCGCGTAGCGCAGGCCGCCGAACCCGAACAGCTTGGAGTCAAAGCTGTAGTTGGACTGCCAGCCCGCATCCCAGCGCTCGGCGCTGGTCACCCCATTGTTCTTGCTGTACAGGCCGCCCAGATGCAGTGCGTGCTTCCAGGGCCCTTCGATCATGGCCATGTCGATGGCCGCGTTCAGCGCCGTGGAATCGGTGTTGCCCTGCGTGCCGACGAAACCGGCCTGGCCCTTGCCGGTCCACACGCCCTCGGGCGGCGGCGGCGGCGGCGCATCGGCGAGCGCCGCGGCGGCCGGCAAGGCGGCAATCAGAGTCAGCAGCAGAGATTTGGAACGCTTCATGGTTGATCCTTCGTGATCAGCTTTCGGGAGGGATAGCCTGCGGGGCGCAGACCCGTCATCTGCCGGCGCAGTCGGCATTTGTTGCTTTAGTCCAACTAAAACGGGACCGCATTCTAATCGGGCGGCGGCCATTATCACCGCATTATTACCTCATTCAGAGGTGGCCCGAGCGTTTCGGGGTCAGTTTTGTTCTGATATAGCAACAGCGGCGGGACCGCCTTGCGCGCCGGCCGCCATGCGCGCGGCGGTCAGTCGCGGATGCCGACGCCCCGATTCATCAGGCTCAGGGCCACCCCGAACAGCACGACGGCCAGCGCCCCCGTGATGCCGAAGGCGAGCGGGACGTTGACGTCGCTGACGCCCAGGAATCCGTAGCGGAAGGCATTGACCATGTGCAGGATCGGATTGACGTGGGACAGCGACCGCGCCCAGGGCGGCAGCATCGATACCGAATAGAACACGCCGCCGAAGTAAGTCAGCGGCGTGAGGATGAAGGCCGGAATCCAGTTGACCTGGTCGAAATTCTTGGCGAACACGGCATTGATGAAGCCGCCCAGCGAAAACACCATGGAGGTCAGCAGCACGGCGGTCAGTGCCAGGCCCAGGTGCTGCACCGGGAGGCGCGCGAACACCAGGGACACGAGCGTCACCACGCCGCCCACCATGGCACCGCGCATCAGCCCGCCGGCCGTATAGCCGGTGACGATGATCCAGTTGGGCAGCGGCGAGACCAGCAGCTCTTCCACATGCTTGCCGAATTTGGCGCCAAAGAACGACGACACCACATTGCCGTAGGAATTGGTGATGACCGACATCATGATCAGGCCCGGCGCAATGTACTGCATGTAGCCGAAGCCGCCCATCAGGCCGACACGGCGGCCGATCAGGCTGCCGAAGATCACGAAGTACAGGATCGCCGTCACGGCCGAGGGCACCAGCGTCTGGCCCCAGATGCGCACGATGCGGCTGTATTCACGGATCACGATCGTGCTGAAGCCGGTCCAGCGGACCGCGTTGAGCGAGCGCGGCGCCGGCGGCTGAGCCAGAGGTGCCGCCTCAGTCATGGGCAGCACCCCGCTCGCCGGAACCGCGGTGCTCCACCAGGCTCATGAACACTTCCTCGAGGCGGTTCACCTTGTTGCGCATCGACAGCACGTCGAGCCCCAGTGCCGACAGCTGCGCAAACAGGCCGTTCAGGCTCTGATCCTTGGAGACCGCGGCCTCCAGCGTGTGATCGTCGACCAGCGTGAGCTCGAAACCGGAGACCTTGGGCGCGGCCGACAGCGGACTGCGCAGGTTCAGCACGAAGGTCTCGGTATGCAGCCCGCGCAGCAGGTTGCTCATGCGGTCACGCTCCACGATCTGGCCACGGTCGATGATCGCGATGTTGCGGCACAGGTTCTCCGCCTCCTCAAGGTAATGCGTGGTGAGGATGATGGTGGTGCCGCTGGCATTGATGTCCTTGAGGAATTCCCACATCGAGCGGCGGATTTCGATGTCGACGCCTGCCGTGGGCTCGTCCAGCACCAGCAGCCGCGGTTCGTGCATCAGCGCACGCGCGATCATCAGCCGCCGCTTCATGCCGCCGGACAGGCCGCGCGCCGCACCGCTGCGCTTCTCCCAGAGCTGCAGTTGGCGCAGGTACTTCTCCGCGCGCGCGCGCGCCACGGGACGCGGGATACCGTAGAAGCCCGCCTGGTTGACGACGATCGTCAGCGGGGTCTCGAACTGGTTGAAATTCAGTTCCTGCGGTACGACCCCGATACAGGACTTGGCCCGCTCGAGCTGGGTGTCGAGGTCATAGCCGAACACGCTGGCCGTGCCGGCCGTCTTGTTGACCAGCGAGGTGATGATCCCGATCAGCGTGGTCTTGCCGGCCCCATTGGGCCCCAGCAGCGCGAAGAAATCCCCCTGCTCGACGTCCAGATCGACGCCGCGCAGCGCCTGCACGCCGTTGCGATACGTCTTGGTCAGTCCGCGGATGGAGAGGGCTGGCATGAGGGGGATGGATGATGAGCGCGCGCGGCGCGTTTCCTCGGCGGTCTGCTGACCCATGGATACTGCACCACCGCCGCCGGTGGCGGCCGTGGCGCAGCGCGATTGAAGATCTACCTGGCGAGCTGGAACAGGGCTGAAGGGACCCAGCCCTCGTTACCGAGTTCGTCCGTGACCTTCCACCAGATACCCTGCTTGTCACCCGTCGGGTACAGGGTCGTGCCCGGATCCAGATCGCGCACGACCGTGGATTTCAGATCCGGCTTTTCATAGAGCTTGCCGGGCTTCGACATGGCCACCGACTGCGAAACATTGTCGGCCTTGGCGTTCGGCTGGATCTGCTTGACGTCCGCGACGAGCTTCGTGAAGGCCTCCAGATAGGCCATGGTCACGACCTGGCCGATTTCGGTATTGGCGTAGCCGCTGGCCCCGCCGGCCGCGAAGCCGCCGAAGAAGCCGGCACCGCCGCCCGCCGCCCAGCCCAGATCCGTCTTCTTCGCGTGGCCCTGCTGCAGGGAAACCTGTTCGGTGGAGCGCACGTCGGTCAGGGTCAGCACCACGTCCGCGGTCTTGCTCTTGAGGCTGATGCCGCCGAGGATCGCGCCGGCGAGCCCCGGGACGAAGCCGCCGAGGATGCCGCCGACGCGGTTACCGCCGGAATTGGCATTCTGGTTGACGATGTCCGGCACCAGCACATAGTCGGCCGCCTTCATCTGGCCCTTGCCGATGTTCGACCCGCCGCGCATCTCGCCGCCGCCCGCCAGCGCCCGCTCCTGCTGAGCGGCCGCCAGACCCTTGCCGCGGTCAACCAGCGTGAAGCAGTGGGATTCGGAGACGAACACCTTGATCAGGGCCTCGGGCGATTCCAGATTCAGGCCCACCCACCAGTGGTTCTCGGGCTCCGTGACCGCCAGCGTACCGATCTTGTGATCGCAGGTCGGGATCTCCGGCGGCTTGGTGTCCTTTTCCGCGCGCGCGCCGGCTGCAAACCCGAGGCCCGCCAGGCCCGCCGCCAGCGCCACCCTCAAACCCGTCGTCACACCCGCACGAACCATAGCTGACTCCCCGATTTGCGTGTCGCGGCGCGCCCGCTGCGTTAGGAGGATATTAGGGCCTGCCCGTGCAAGTTTCCACCTGATGGACGCCGGGCTCGGCCGGAGCGCGGCGCGGCCGCCGCTTCACCTTTGGCCGTGTGCCGCGGCGCGCTCCACCATTGCGGCCGCGAGCGACTGCAGTCCCCACAACTGCAGCCGCAGCAGGGCGCCCGAGCTGCCCTGGCCCGCAGCCCGCAGCCAGGCCCGCCACAGTTCCGGCCGGTCGTGCCAGCGCACGCGGATCCAGGCCGGCCGCTGCTCGGCCAGCGCCTCCAGATCGGCCAGCCGGCAGCCGGCCACGCGTGCCGCGCAGGCGCTGCTCATCCCCAGGGCGATCCGCGCCGCCAGCGGCCGGGCGCGGGCCAGGTGCCAGGCGAACACGAGCACGCGCCGAATCAGTGGCGTCGTGAACGGCGCCCGCCCCACGGCCTGCGGCGGCCGCGGCAGGTCCGCGGCGGCCGCGTCGTGTACCGCGGCGGGCAGCCCCTCCCACCGTTCGGTCTGCGCAAAGCCGGCATCGGCGAGCAGGTAGGGGCAGCGCGCCAGCAGCTGCCGCGACGCGCCGGACAGGGGCTGCCACAGCGCCTGGAGGTCCGGCGCGCCGCCCGCGTAGGCTTCCAGGATCTCGGCGTTCAGGTCCGCGAGCGGTTCGACCAGGGTGGCGTCCCACGAGCAGCCCAGGCCGGCATCCAGGTATTGCAGTTCCGTCATCAGTTCCTCCCGCGCGCGTGTTCCTGCGCGTTCCCGCAACATATTCGACCCGGCGGCCCTTGGAAGCGACCCGCAAATTTGGGATATTTTAACCAATTCTACCAACAAGCCGGAATACCGGCGCGAGGCCTCCATGCGCATATCCGACGATCGTTATAGTCGCGACCGGCTGCGGGTCGATATCGCCCTGCATTTCATCCGGCACGAGGCGCGGACCCACACGATCCGTGAATGGACCGGTCTGACCGACGACCGCATCCGCAAGCTGTACCGCTCCTACCTGCACGAGGGCGGCAGCCGCGTGGCGCGCCATCGCGGCAAATCACCGCACCAGGCGGCGTATTTCATGCGCACCGCCCGGCTGCGCCAGGACGCGGCGACCTTCGCCAGCCTGTGCTGCATGCTGGGGCTGCTGGACGGACGGCCGCGGCGGGAGGGCCTGCGCGCCGCCCCGGTGACCCGTGCGGCCTCGATGTGCCAGGCCTACGAGGTCTACCGCACGGTGGTGGGCTCGCCGGCGATCGGCTTCGAACATGCCGTGCTGCTGGTGACGCTGCTGGCACACGGCCAGGAACTGCGGGTCGGCAGCTGCGCGGACTGCGGGACGCTCCTGGTTCAGGACGCGTTCACGCTCGGCAGGCCCCGGTGCCTGCTGTGCGACGATCCGGCCGCGAGCGCGCCATCGTCGCAGGCCAGGTCGGCGGCCGCCCGGTAACCGGAACCGGCGCAACGCCCGGAGTGGCCGCGCGGCCAGCTGCTAATATCGCCGGATGCAGGCGGCATACCGATGACAGCAGAGCGCGGCAATCCCTTCTCGGGAGCGTGGCTGGAACGGCGTTCCGAAGCGCGCGCGGCGACGGATTGGGCTGCGCGGGCACTCGAGGACGCGCAGACGCGCTACCTGGTCGCCTCCGGGACACGCCAGCTGGTTCGCCGGGAGCCGGCGGCCGGCCAAGCCGGCATCGCATTCCTGGACCGCATGCATCCGCTGGTGCGTGGTTCGGATCCCGCGCGGTGGATCCTGCTGGGCTGGTTCGAGGGGGCCTGCTGCATCCTGGTCGAAGTTCCGGCCGGCAGCGCCGATCTGCCCGCGCACACCCACTTCGAGGAACTGCGTACGCTGCTGACCGAACTGCCTGAGGCTGAAGCGGCGGTACTCGCCTGCGCGCGCGCACTGCTGGTGTGGCGGGCGCGGCACCGTCATTGCGGCGTGTGCGGGGCGCCGACGCTGCCCAGGTCTGCAGGCCACTGCCTGGAGTGCACGAGCACGGAGTGCGGTGCCGAATTCTTCCCGCGCATCGATCCGGCGGTCATCGTGCTGGTCAGCGATGGCGGCCGGGCGCTGCTGGGCCGGCAACCTTCGTGGCCCCCGGGCCGGTATTCGGCCCTGGCCGGCTTCGTCGAGGCGGGAGAAAGCCTCGAAGACACGGTGATCCGGGAGGTGTTCGAGGAAGCCGGCGTGCGCGTGCAGGCGGTCCGCTACTTCGCCTCCCAGGCCTGGCCCTTCCCCTCCTCGCTGATGCTGGGGTTTCATGCCGAGGCCGACAGCCGCGAACCGCTGCTGCTCGATGGTGAACTCGAGGATGCCCGCTGGTTCAGTGCCGACGAACTTCTGGGCGCCGCAGCGCGGCTGCTGCCGCCACCGCATACCATTGCCCGGCGCCTCATTGATGCCTGGTACCTGCGAACGACCGGCACAGCCTTCCCTGCCCGGTAGTGAAGCCGGGAACCATGGGGCGGCCCGTTACTCCTAGCCAGATGAAGCCGCTATGGCCCGCGACCCGCCCGGGGCGCGCGACCCACCTGGGACACACGACCCGCGCGATTCGCGCGACGCGCGCGATCCGCCGCCGCCCGTGGGCCGCCGGGCTGGCGCTGGCCTGGCTGGCCGGATGGGCCCTGCCGGCGGCAGCGGCCATCCGCATCGAGGTCAACGGTGTCGACAACACCCTGCGCCGCAATGTCCTCGCCCTGCTCAGCCTCGAGCACTACAAGGACCGTGATCGCCTCGAACCCGATGCCGTCCGGCGGCTCTACCGGCGCGTGGACGGCGAGGTGCGCGATGCCCTGCGCCCGTTCGGTTACTACTCGCCGGTCGTGGATGCGACGCTGACCCCGGATAGCAACCAGCGCAACTGGCGGGTGCAGATCAACATCACGCCCGGCGAACCCGTCCTGCTCGACACCGTCAGCATCGTCGTGCACGGCGCGGGCGCCGACGACGACGCCTTTGCGAGCGTGGCGGCCGCACCCACGCTGGTCAAGGGCGAACGGCTCGAACATGCCGCCTATGAGAAGGTGAAATCCGGTCTGCAGGGCGCGGCGCTCGCCCACGGCTACCTGGACGCCAGGCTGCTGCGCAACGAACTGCAGGTCGATCCGGTCGCGCACCGCGCCAACATTTATCTGGAGATGGACACGGGCGACCGGTTCTATTTCGGCGCCACCGCCATCGACCAGAGCGTGATCCGCGAGGCCCAGCTGCGGCGCTACCTGCGTTACCAGACCGGGGAGCCCTACGACGCCGGCAAGCTGCTGCGCACCCAGTTCGCGCTCAACGATACGCAGTTCTTCTCGGCCCTGGACGTGACCCCCGGCGATCCGGACCGGGTCCACCACACGGTGCCGATCAACATCACCGCGCGCGCGGCGCGCACCAGTTACACCTTTGGAGCGGGCTTCGGCACCGACACCGGCATCCGCGGCACGATCGGCTATCTCAACCCGCACGTCGACAGCCGCGGCGACCGCCTGCGCGTGCAGATCCAGGCTTCGCTGCGCACCTCCTCGACCACACAGAACCAGCAGAACCTGGTGGCCCGCTACGACATCCCGTTCGGTGATCCGGTGCTGGAGAAATTCTCGCTGCAGTTCCTGATCCAGACCCAGGAGGTGAGCGGCGGCCTCGACACCACCAACATCGCCTACGGGCCGAGCATCACGCAGACCTTCGGCCGCTGGCAGCGTGTCGTGGCCGCCAACGTGGTGCATACGGTCACCCGCGACGACGGCGAGCCGTCCGTGGTGCCCGTACCGCCGTACTTCGAGCCCGGCTGCACACCGGACCCCAATTCCGGAGCATGCAAGTTCCCCGCACGGCGGGTCGATAACCTGATCGTGCCGGGCGTCACGTTCGCGATGGTGCCCGAAGGGTACATTGGCGAGGAATTGCTGACCCGAACGATCAAGATCGAGTTGCTCGGCTCGCAGAGCTTTCTGGGCTCGAACGCGAACTTCCTGCGCGCCGACATCCAGGCCGAGCGCGTGTTCAACCTCAACGCTCAATGGCACCTGCTGACGCGCGGCGAACTCGGCGCCAGCGCCGTCCGTAACTTCGAGAATCTCCCCGGCATCTACCGCTTCAACGCCGGCGGGGATCGCAGCGTCCGCGGCTTTGCCTACGACGAGCTCTCGCCGGTCCAGACCCTGCCGGTGCAGCAGTCGCCGGTACCGGCCAAGCCGGTGAGCGTCTATATCCGCGCCGGCGCCCGTCACCTCGCCACCGGCACCCTGGAACTGGAACGCGACCTGCCGCGTAATTTCGGTGTCGCGCTATTTGCCGATGCCGGCAATGCCTTCAACCGTTTCGGCGATCCGCTGGCCGTGTCCGTGGGCGTCGGCTTCCGCTGGCGGTTGCCGTTCATCACCGTCGGCATCGACGTGGCCAAGGCCCTGAGCGAGCCCGATGCCGTGCGCCTGCCCATCGGCACGGACGCCCGGGGCCACAATCTCTACGGTCCGTTGCCAAGCCCGCGCCTGAGCATCAACATCTCGCCCAAGCTCTGATGCGCAAGCTCCTGCATACCTCCTGGATCTCGGCGCTGGCCCTGGTGCTCATGGCCGGCGGCGCCGTCTACTACTGCGGCTGGACCGAAAGCGGACTGCAGCACCTGGCGCGCCTGCTCAACGGCCGGATCGGCCCGGTCAAATTGGAAATCACCGGCGCCCGCGGCACGCTGCACGCCGGCCTGCACGTGGACCGCCTGGTGGTCGAGCACGAGCGGGCGCGCGTCGAGGCGCGTGGGCTCGACGGGCGCGTGGCACTGCTGCCGCTGCTGTGGCAGACCATCCAGGTGAAGCAGCTGCATGTCGATGCGCTGCAGGTGCACGTCCTGCCCTATGTGAACCGGAGCGGACGCCCGTGGAAGCCGCATTACCTCGTCGGGCTGCTGAATATCGAGGTCGAGCGCATGGCAGCCGGACACGTCGAGCTGATCACCCCGGGCGGCACGAGTCTGCTCGCCGATGAGCTGAGCGCCGCGGGCCAGGTCGGCGCCCTGGACATCCGCATCTTCGACAGCACCCTCCACTATGCCGGCTTCGAGGTGCGCAGCGCCGGCACGGTGCACGCGGCCAATCCTACCGGGCTGCGCGGCACGATCCGCCTGAACCTGGAAGTGCCCGGCCAGCCCGCCTGGCTCGCCAACATGCAGATCGACGGCGACCTGAACCGCCTGGGCATCAGCGGTGTGCTGCTGGCACCCTTTGAGGCGGACTTCCACGGCGAGATGCTCGCCCTCGGCGGTGATTTCCACTGGCACGGCAGCTCCCAGGTGCGCAACCTCGATCTGCGCGCCTGGCACGCGGGCGGCGCCCTCGGAATCATCAGCGGCGCGCTGCAGCTCAGCGGCGATCGCCATGGTTTCGCCGCCCAGGGCAATCTCGAGCCGCCCGGCCTGAAGGCCGGCCCGCTGGCGGTGGACTTCGCCGGCCACTATGCGGCGCGCGTGCTGTATGTCGAACGCGCCGTATTCAGGCACCGGGCGTCCGGGGCTCAGCTGTCCGGATCGGGCGAGGTCGGCGTCGTCCCCGGCGGCCCGCGCCTGGACCTGCACGGGCAGTGGAGCGCGTTCCGCTGGCCCCTGGCGAGCACATCCGCGGCCGTGCGCAGCGGCGGCGGCAGCTACACGCTGAGTGGTCTGCGGCCCTTCGCGCTGGCCGCCAGCGGCGCGCTGCAGCTGTTCGCCGAACCGCCGCTGCAGTTTCGCGCCACCGGGCAGCTCGGCCGCGAATCACTGGACATCGACAGCGCCGCGGTGGACGCCTACGGCGGACATGGACAGCTGCACGGCATGCTTGCCTGGTCGCCGGCCCCGGCTTGGTCGGCAATCGGCGTCATGCACGGCCTGAGCGTCGCGGCGCTGCGGCCCACGATCAGCGGCCGGCTCAGCTTCCTGTTCGACGCCGCCGGACAGGGTTTCGGCAAGGGCAGCGCGCTGCAGGCCAGGTTCACGGAAGTGAGCGGCCAGGTCCGCGGACAGCGCGCCTCCGGGCACGCCGCGCTGGCGCTCGACGGCGCTGAGTGGCTGCTGCAGCAGGTGCGCGTGCAGCTCGGCGCCACGCGCATCGAGGCCGACGGGCATCTCGGCGCGCATCCGGATCTGCACTTCCTCATCGATGCGGACGATCTGACCCTGCTCAGCAACGACGCCCACGGTCGCCTGCAGGCCACCGGGCAGATCGGCGGCGATACACGCAATCCGCTGCTGAAGCTGCACGCCAGTGGCAGCGGGCTGAAGTACGCCGGCATCACCCTGAGCGCGTTCAGCGCCACCGTCGACCTGGATCCGCGCGGCGGCGACCGCGCCGATGTCGATGTCCGCCTCGATCATCTGGTCGTCGGCAACCATACGATCGACCACGCCCGCTACACCACGAGCGGCACGGCCGCCGAACACCATTTCACCTCGCTCCTGGACGCCGCGCCGATCCGCATGCAGGGCGGCGGCACGGCCAGCTTTGCCGACGGCCTGTGGCGTGCCCGGCTGAGCGCACTCACCGTCAGCGATGGCGCCGATCTGCACCTGGCGCTCGATGCCCCGACCGCGCTGCTCATCGCCCTCAACGGCGACCAGCTGCGGCTCGACCACCTGTGCCTGCATGACGCGCAGGCCATGCTGTGTGCCGCCGGCGCGCGTATTCCCGGTCACAACGAACTGTCCGTGAGCGCCGCCGGCGTGCCGCTGCGCATGCTCACGGCCGGGGCCGCCACCGATACAGATTTCGAAGGCACGCTGAACCTGGAGGCGCATGCGGCGGGCTCGGCCGACGAGCCCTGGACCGGCTCGCTCAGCGCGACCCTCGCCGCAGCGGAGCTCCGTCACCGCCTCAGTGGCGGACATGTCGAGTCCTTCAGCCTCGGTGCCGGCAAGGTGCAGGCCAGCATGGACGCGGCGGGACTGACGGCCAGCGTGGCGCTCGATGCCGGTGCCGACGGCAGCGTCGTCGGCCACTTGCAGGCCCGCAGCACCGACGATCCCTGGCGCAACTGGCCGCTGACCGGCGATCTGCGCCTGCAGACCCGGTCGCTCGGCTTCATCGATTCCTATGTGGCCGAGATCGATCGGGTCAGCGGCCAGCTCAACGCGGACCTGGCGCTCAGCGGCACGCCGGCTGCGCTTGGCCTGAACGGGGAACTGAAGGTCAGCGGCGCGGAAGTGGACGCCTACCAGATCAACCTGGCGCTGCGGAACCTGAACCTGGATGCACGGCTCAGGGACGATACGCTGCGGCTGGAGGGCAGCGCGGATGCCGGCAATGACGGGCATGCGCGCTTCGACGGCGCACTGGTATGGCGCAACGCTCTGCCGTACGGACAACTGCATCTGGCGGGCGAGAACCTGCGCATCGTCAACATCCCGGAAGCGCGCGTGCAGGCGTCGCCGGACGTGAGCATGAAATTCGCGGGCCGCCGCATCGACATTACCGGCACGGTGACCCTCCCGTACGCGCGGCTGCAGCGCCCGGACCAGTTCACCAACGCGGTGCGCGCTTCCAGCGACGAGGTCATCGTCGGGTCCGGGGAGGCACCAACGCGCGACGCCTTCCACGTGTTCAGCGACGTGACCCTGAAGCTGGGCGAGCGCGTCACGATCGACACGCTCGGCCTGGCCGGCCGCCTCAGCGGCAGCGTGCGCGCGGTCACCAACGACACCGGACTGAGCCTGGGCACCGGCGAAGTCCGCGTCGAGGAAGGCAAGTACACGTATTACGGCCGCCAGCTCGACATTCAGCGCGGCCGGCTGCTGTTCAACAGCGGACCGTTGAGCGATCCGGCGATCGACCTGACCGCCATCAAGAAATTTCCCGACATCACCGCGGGTGTCAACGTGCGCGGCACGCTGCGCGATCCGCGCGTGACGTTCTTCTCCGACCCCGCGGTGGCGCAGTCGCAGATCGTCTCGCTGCTGCTGGCGGGCGGTTCGCTCGAAACCGTGCAGAACACCGCGGATCCGGCCCAGCGCACCAACGCCGCGCGCAATGCCGCGCTGCTGCAGGGCAGCGCGCTGGTCGTGCAGCAGTTCGGCAGCAAGGTCGGCATCGAGGACGTCGGCGTCGAATCGGACCTCAACAACGACACCGCGCTGGTGCTCGGGCGCTACCTGTCGCCGCGACTGTACATCAGCTACGGCATCAGCCTCGCCGAGTCGATCAATACGTTCAAGATGCGTTACACCGTCGGCGATCACTGGACCATCAAGACTGAGATGGGCATCGCGCGCAGCGCCGACCTGGTCTATACCATCGAACGCTGAGCCGAGCGTACTGCGGCGTGCCGGGCCCCCGCTCCGGCGGCACTCAGCGCAATACCTTCTCGATGCGTCGGTCCGGCACCAGCCAGATGACGGCGACCGACACGTACAGCGTGCCGGCGAGCCACGGCCAGGCGAACGCCACGGCAATCGCGGCCAGGTACAGGACCAGGGATATGCGGCCCTTGAAATCGCGGCCCAGGGCGCGCGCCAGCAGCGAATCCTGCGCGTGGCTGGCCAGCAGCACGCGCGTCATGAGGTAGTAGGCGGTGCCCGAACCCAGCAGCACCACTCCGTAGACGGCCACCGGCGCAGCGGCGAAGTGGTTCTCACCCATCCACGCCGTGACGAACGGCACCAGCGACAGCCAGAACAGCAGGTGCAGGTTCGCCCACAGCACCGGACCGTTCACGGTTTCGACCACCTGCCACAGGTGGTGATGGTTGTTCCAGTAGATGCCGACGAACACGAAGCTGAGCACATAGCTCAGGATCGTCGACCACAGCGGCGCCAGCGCCGCCAGCGTTGCCTCGTGCGGCACCTTCAGATCCAGCACCATGATCGTGATGATGATCGCCAGTACGCCGTCGCTGAAGGCCTCGAGCCGCGATTTCTTCATGGCGCCCGCAGCGGCAGGCGGTCGCGCTGCGCCAGCCACTGCGCCCGCGTCTGGCCCCAGATGTCGACCTCATGTTGCTCGAGCGGCGGCGGCAGGCGCTGTTGCCGCAGCCGCGTCGAGCCGAGCCGCCGGGCGACGCCCTGCGAAGCCGCATTGTCCGCGGCGATGCAGTGGATCACCTCGGTCCAGCCCAGCGTCGCAAACGCCCAGTCGATCGCGGCGATCGAGCCCTCGGTCGCGTAGCCGCGACCCCAGAATTCGCGCCGCAGCGCCCACCCGACCTCGGGCCCGGGCCAGCCCTCGGGCTGCCAGGGGCCGAGCCGGCCGATCCACAGGCCGCTGCGCCGGTCGATGACCGAAAACATGGCGCATCCGGTCAGCGTCCACGCGCCCACGGCAGTGGCCAGGGCGCGCCACACCAGCGGCCGCGCCTGTACGCCGCCGAGCGGCGTGGCCACCGCCGGATCGGCCATGCATTCCGCCCACCGGTCCAGGTCCGCCAGGCACGGGGGCCGGAGCAGGAGGTTCCGGGTTTCGAGCTGCAGCGTGGGGTCGTACATCGCTTGCGGCGATGTTCACCGTCATGGCAGCGCCCGGTCAAGCGCCGGCGCGACGCCCGGCGACCGGCGAGGGCCGGCGAGGGCCGGCGCGGCCCGGCGCGGCCCGATGCCCGCGCGGGCGCTCCCGGACCGGCGCCGCCCCGCCCCTGTTTGCTAAGATGGCACCGCGGTTGACCCCTACGCAGAACCCTACGCACCCGTCCCGAATTCAGTCAGGTCGCCTATGAGCATGTCCCTACGCGATCAGCTGCTGCAGGCCGGCCTGGTCAGCGAAAAGCAGGCCCGGGAAGCCGAACGGCAGCTGCAGCGCCAGCAGCAGGGCCGCCAGCAGCAGCCCAAGCCGCAGCGCAGCCAACCCTCGGCCCAGGAACTGGCGGCGAAGCAGGCCGCGCTCGCCAAGACGGCGCGCGACCAGGAGCTCGAGCGCCGCAAGCAGGAGAAGGCCGAACGCAAGGCGCGGCACGCGCAGATCCGCCAGCTGGTGGAACTGCACCGCCTGCCGCGGGGCGAGGGCGAGGAGCACTACAGCTTCGCCGATCACAACAAGATCCGCCGCATCGTGGCCGACTCGGCGATGCGCGAACGCATCATGCGGGGCGAAGTCGTGATTGCGCGCTGCGACGGGCGCTACGAGCTGGTCCCCGCGGAGACCGGCGCGCGGATCCGTGAACGCGACGAACGTGCGGTCATTGCGCACGCGGCGGCAACCTCGGCGGCCGACGTGGACCCGGCCTACGCCGGATTCGAGGTGCCCGACGAGCTGATGTGGTGACCGACGATCACCAGGTCGCGCTCGATGCCGTCCAGGACCGCGACCCGCGGCAGCAGGCCCCAGCGCTGGTAGCCGAGCCGCTCGAACAATGCCAGGCTCGGCGCATTGTGCCCGAAGATGAATCCCAGCAGCGTGTGCAGCCCGAGCGCGGGCCCCGCTGCGACCGCCGCGCGTAGCAGGGCGGAGGCCAGGCCACAGCGCCGGGCACGCCCGGCGACGTAGACGCTGACCTCGGCGGTCCCGTCATAGGCCGGGCGGCCGTAGAAGCAGCTGAAGCTCAGCCAGGCCGCCACGGCACCGTCGCGCTCGATGACCCACAGGGGCCGCGTCGGACGATCATGTTCGCGAAACCACGCCCTGCGGCTCTCGACGCTGACCGGCTCGAGATCCGCCGTTACCAGACGCGCGGCAATGGTCTCATTGTAGATCGCGACGATCGCGGCCAGGTCCGCCTCGCGAGCCAGGCGATGCCCGGGCGCGGTGGCTGCCGCCGGCACGGCGGGTGCCATGCGCTTCATGTCGAGTAGCTGCCGCGTCCGGCCGGGTAGGTCTGCTCCCAGTCGCGCCCGTTGCAGGCGGTCACGTGCATCGCGGTCACCGTGCCCGCATCGAGGCAGCGCGCGTTGACGCTGAAGCCATCCGGATGCGAACGCGGCACATAGTAGGACTTGATGCCGCAAACCGAACAGAACAGGTGGCGCGCCGTTCCCGTATTGAAGCGGTACTCGCTCAGGGCGTCGGCGCCGCCGAGCAGGCGGAAGCGGTCCGCAGGCACGATCAGGTGCAGGAACCCGGCCTTGCTGCAGATCGAACAGTTGCAATCCGTCACCTCGATGACCGCCGGAGCGAGAACCTCGAAACGGACCCGGCCGCAATGGCAGCCACCCGTATGTGTGATCACTCAGCCTCCTCCCAAGCAGGGAGCGTGGACATCGTAGCAAACCCCCGCCGCGGCGCCGTCGCGCAGCTTCGTCGCCCGTATCCGGCCCGGTTCTGTGACCCAGCTAACACCGGCGCGCGGCGCCGCCTGCGACACTGCCGGAATGGACGATCCGCAACCCGAAGCGCCGGTGGCCGCAGATACCTACCGGATCGTCACCGACGATACCGAGCTGTCTGCGCAGCTGCACAGCTCGGTCGCGGTGTGCCTCTACGATGCCGTCGAGGAAAGCGGCGCACTGCTGCACCTGCCCCTGGCCGCCCCCGGCCAGTCACGCGATCCGGATCTGACCGATAACACGCTGTCGAGCGATCTGGCCCTGCTCGATCAGGTCCTGCGCGAACTGACCGCTACGGCACCGCGCGCCCAGCACTGGCAGGCCAAGCTGGTCGCGCAGACCGAGGACCAGGCCAGCGCGCGCCTGCGCTGCGAGGATCTGCTGACCTTCATCGGGGCGTTCCTGCTCGATGCGGGCATCCGGCTCGTGGGTTCGGCAGTGCACATCGAGCCCGCGGTCCAGGTACGCTTTCGCCCGGCCATGGGGCAGGTGCGTACCCGCGCCTAGGCGGCGCGCACGGCACGCTCCAGGCGCAGCAGCCGCAGCTTGGTGTCCACGCCCCCGTAGCCGCTGAATCCGCCCGCGCGCCCGCGCGCCGCCATCACGCGATGGCAGGGCACGATGATCGGATAGGGATTGCGCGCCATGGCCTGGCCGACGGCACGCGCGGCGCGGGGCTCGCCCAGGCGGCGGGCAAGTTCCCCATAGGTCAGCGTCTCGCCGGGAAGGATGCACCGGGCGGCCGCATAGACGCGGCGATGGAATGCGCTCAGGCAGGTTTCGTCCAGGACCACGTCGGCCAGGCTCCCGCCACCGCCGCGCAGCAGCCGGTCAATCGCGGCGATCACGCCGCGCACGGCCGGCACAGGTGGAAGTGGCACGGCGCCGGGCGCCTGGCGCCGGCAGATGCGCGCCACCGTGGCGGCCTCGCTGCCTTCCGGCAACTGCAGGGCCACGATCCCGCGGCCATTCCAGGCGATCGCGCAGCGGCCGATCGCGCTATCGAACAGGGTATATGCGGGCTGCATCATCCTCGAAGATCCTCGAGGCCGGATCATACGCCGCGATAAAAGAACACGGCAGCGACGGCCAGCCCCAACGAGACCACGATGCGCCGCAACCACAGCGGTGAGAGGCGTCCCGCGAGCCGGCCGCCGGCCATCCCGCCCAGCAGCGCACTGACGGCCAGCAGCAGCACGACCGGCCAGTCCACCGGCGCACGCCACGCCAGCCACGCTGCAGCGCCCACATTGGCGGCCAGCGCCACCGCCTGCTTGAGCGCGTTGAGCCGCGGCAGCGTGTCCTCGAGAGTCAGTCCGAGCACCGCCAGTA
>Ga0075017_100000874_pt1 | contig 17785 bp, 11 predicted proteins | sample AleBraG_ABR_2012_FD_71475 | JGI IMG/M metagenome (GOLD analysis project Ga0075017, IMG submission 71475) | Freshwater sediment microbial communities in response to fracking from Pennsylvania, USA - Alex Branch Run_MetaG_ABR_2012 | ecosystem: Environmental > Aquatic > Freshwater > Creek >... | reverse complement strand
ATCAGTGCGTTCGTGATCATGGTCCCCCTCGTGTGGCTGATCTGGTTCGTGATCACCAAGGGGTTTCCGGTGCTCCGCGATGCGTTCCCCCACTTCTTCACCGAGGACCAGCGGGGTGTCACGCCCGTGCAGCCGGCAAGTGCCGGCGGCGCGGGACACGCGATCGTGGGCACGCTGGAGCAGGTCGCCCTCGCCCTCGCCTGGTCGTTGCCGCTCGGGGTGATGGCCGCCGTCTTCCTCAACGAGTCGCGCAGCCGGTGGCGTCGGCCCGTGCGGATCGTCACCGACGCCATGAGCGGGCTGCCCTCGATCGTCGCCGGCCTCTTCATCTACGCGGTGTTCATCCTGCCGTACGCCAAGAAGATCCCGCTGTTCAGCTTCAACGGTTTCATGGCGAGCCTCGCGCTCGCGCTGATCATGCTGCCGACGATCACCCGCACGGTCGAGGTCGTGCTGCGCCTCGTTCCCGACGGCTTGCGCGAGGCGAGCCTCGCGATGGGATCCTCGCGGGCCCGCACCGTGTGGTCGGTGGTGCTGCCGACCGCACGCACCGGCATGACCACCGCGGTGGTGCTCGGGATCGCCCGCGCGGTCGGTGAGACCGCGCCACTCATCTTCACCGCGTTCGGCTACGACCTCATGAACTCGAACCCGTTCAGCGGTGCCCAGGAGGCCCTGCCGCTGTTCGTGTACCGCAACATCCGCAAGCCGGACCAGTCGGCGATCGGTCGGGGCTTCGCGGGAGCGCTCGTGCTCATGCTGCTCGTCATGGGCCTGTTCGTGATCGCCCGCTACATCGGCCGGGACCGCTCGAAGAAGGGTGGGCGCGCCCGTCGTCGGCGCGCGGTTCGCCAGTACCTCCAGGAGACCGAGGCATCGTGACCGAGACCTTCACCGGGCACTCCGAGCCCGACCCCTTGTTCGTGGGCGTCCCCGACCCGACCCCGACCGCGCCGCTCGCGCACGTCATCGACGGCGCCGAGCCCGACATCGATCTCGTCGAGGGCACCCAGAAGCCGGTCGCGCTCATCGGCGGGCCGCCGCCCGGCGCCGCCACCCTGCAGTCGGTCAACGCGTGCGCGTGGTTCGGCGGGCGCCTCGTGCTCGAGGACGTGAACCTCGTGATGCCCGCCGGTCACGTGACGGCGCTCATCGGCCCTTCGGGATGCGGCAAGTCGACGTTCCTCCGGTTGCTCAACCGCATGCACGAGCTCGTGCCGAACGCGGAGCTCGACGGGCAGATCCTCCTCGACGGCAACGACATCTACGAGCGGGGCATGCGCGCGCAGGAGGTGCGCATGCGCATCGGCATGGTGTTCCAGAAGCCGAACCCGTTCCCGGCGATGAGCATCAAGGAGAACGTGCTCTCCGGTCTCAAGCTCGCGCGCATCAAGTGCCACGCGAAGGACGCCCTGGTGGAACAGTCCCTGGTGCGGGCCGGGTTGTGGCGCGAGGTGCGGGACCGTCTCGACGAGCCCGGTGGTGGTCTGTCGGGTGGGCAGCAGCAACGTCTCTGCATCGCGCGGTCGCTCGCGGTGATGCCGAACGTGCTGCTGATGGACGAGCCGTGCTCGGCGCTGGACCCCACGTCGACGCGCCGGGTGGAGGAGACGATCGAGGAGCTCCGGGGTGAGGTCACCGTCGTGATCGTGACGCACAACATGCAGCAGGCGCATCGAGTCTCCGACAAGTGCGCGTTCTTCCTCGCGGCCGAGAACGAGCCCGGCCGCGTGGTCGAGCAGGGACAGACCGACAAGATCTTCTCCGATCCCGACGACCCTCGCACCCTCGACTACGTGACCGGGCAGTTCGGCTGATGACCCGTCACGCCCCCGCGAGGCGGCGCCGGTACGTGGTCGCCTGGGTCCTGGCCCTGGTGATCGTCGGTCTCTTCGCGGTGCGACCCACCGGCTCGGCCGATGCGACGCCGGCGAAGGTGAACGGCTCGGGCTCCACCTACGTCGCGCTGGCGATGCAGCAATGGGTGGCCGACGCGCAGTCGTCAGGCCTCTCGGTGAACTACCTGCCCACCGGTTCCCCCGACGGCCTCACGTCGTATGCGAACAGCCTCACCGACTTCGCCGGCACCGAGGCCGAGTTCTCGGCGCTGACCGGCGGCGGTGGCAGCGACCCCGGCCTCGGCCGCGGCTACCAGTACGTGCCCGACGTCGCCGGTGCGATCGCGGTGATGTACAACGTCGACGACCAGGCCGGGCGCAAGGTCGACTACCTCCACCTGTCGCGCCGCACCATCGCCCGCATCTTCACCGGCGACATCAAGAACTGGAACGATCCGGCGATCTCGGCCGACAACAAGGGCCTCGTGCTCCCCAACCAGCCGATCACCGTCGTGTACCGCGCCGGCCAGTCGGGGACGACGGCCCTGTTCTACGACTTCGTGGCGAACCAGGCCCCCGACGTCTTCGCGCCCTGGGCCGCGGCCAATCGCCTGCCCACGACCGTTCGCATCGTGCAACTCGACTCGAGCCCGGGCTTCGCTCCGAAGACGCTCGCGCTCAACGGTTCCGACCAGATCGCCCAGTTCCTGGCGAGCAGCTCGGGCAAGTGGGCGATCGCCTACGACGAGTTCGGCTATGCGCTGACCTACGGCGCCACCGCGGCCTGGGTGCAGAACCAGTCGGGGAACTTCGTGCAGCCGTACGCGCAGAACATCTCGTCGGCCCTCGAGGGCGCCACACTCCGGCCCGACCTCAGCCAGGAGCTCTCGGGGGTGTACAACAACGCCAACCCGGACGCCTACCCGATCTCCGCGTACAGCTACATCGTGACGCAGTGCACGAACAGTGCCGGCGACCGGCCCACGTGCAAGGGCGCGTACGCCAACCCGGGCGTCAGCGAGACCTTCACCAAATGGCTGCGCTACATCGCGTGTGACGGCCAGGTCAACATGGCGCGCATCGGCTATTCACCGCTGCCGGCGAATCTCTCCCAGGAGATCGCGAACTCCATCGGCCGCCTCCAGGGCACACCTCCCGAACAGCTGAACGTCGGGAACTGCGCGAATCCGCGGTTCGCGGGGAGTCTCGGGCAAGGGAGTGGGAGCCCGGCGGATCCGCTGGCCCAGGTGGCTTCGCTCGCGGGCAACGGAGGCACCGCGGCCGCCGCGAGCGCGTCCGCGGCCACCGGCAGCGGTACCGCGGCGGCCGGTGCCACCGGTGCCGCGGCGTCGGTGGCCGCCGGCAAGGTGGGCGCCACGAAGGCGGTCGGGGGCGGCAGCACCGACTGGCGGAATGCGGCGCCGGTCGCGTACACCCGCCCGGGTCTGCCCTCGACGTCGTCGTGGCCGCTCCTCGCGTTCCTCGCGGTGCTGACCGTTCCGCCGATCCTCATCGGCATTCGGCGCCTCCGCCGTCGCGACGCCTGACCACGCGCTCCGGCGCGTCCGGCGCGTCCCGCGCGTCCCACGCCTCCCCAGCCTCCCCAGGCGGCCCTCGCGGCCCGACCCCGCCGATCCGGCCCGGGTGCGCGGCGAGCGGCCGGCCGCGTTCGGTCGCGCTGCTCGGCGACTTGAGCGTGTTTCCGGTTCGTTCGCCCAGCTTTCACACGCGCAGCCCTGTTCCGTTTGCAGCCCCTGCCCGCAGGCTTCTCAGGTCGGCCACAGGTCGGCCGGGGACCGCTGGTGGTTCTCGTCGAGGGATAGCGAAAGGACGTACCTCACGTGAGACGTTCCCTCATCAAGCGGACGATGGGAGCAGGTCTCGCGGTCGCAGCATCGGTATCGCTGATGCTTGCGGCCGGAACCCCTGTAGCCCACGCCGCCAATACGGACGTGATCACCGCCGCCGGTTCCGACACGACCCAGGACGTGATGGCCGCGATCCTGGCGTCGGACGGCACCGCCGGCAAGACCTTCAACGTCAGGGCCGGCAACTTCCAGAGCACGCCGATCACGGTCCCGGCCGACAGCTTCTGCCTGGCGCACACGTACCACAACAAGTCGGCCGCGGGTTGGCCGGCCAGTGCGGCTCCGGCGCAGGCGGCCGGTGAGATCGCCGCTCCCGACGGATCGAGCGAGGGCCGCACGGCCCTCAACACCGCGCGTACCGCGGCATCGCCGTTCAACGGTGGCGGCGTCGAGACGGCCCCCAACGGCTGCATCGACATCGCGCGCTCGTCGGGTGGCCGTCGCGGCACCGACCCGGTGACGAACGAGTACTACGCGTTCGCCATCGACGCGGTGACCTGGGGCTCGTCGAGCCTCAACGCCCCCTCCACGCTGACGCAGTCGCAGCTGCAGGGCATCTACAACTGCACCTTCACCGACTGGAGCCAGGTGGGTGGCGCCCCCGGTCCGATCCAGCGGGTGCTCCCGCAGAACGGTTCGGGAACGCTGAGCTTCTTCCTCACGAACCTGCTCGGCGTGTCGGCGATCGGTTCGCTCCCTGCGAGCGCTCCGAACTGCCCGGCGATCGTGCAGATCCAGGAGAACCAGTTCTACGACATGTACCACGGCTCGTCGGTGTACGGCCCGGCCGGTAACGCGGCGCAGTACCCGAACGCCATCGCCCCCTACTCGGCGGGCAAGTGGTCGTACCAGGCCAGCAAGGACACCAACCCCACCATCGACACCCGTGCGGGCTTCCGGCCCGGCGCGCTGACGGTGGCGCAGGGCAGCGTATCCGGTGGCGTGTACGCGGTGTCGTGGAACGGCTCGGCGTGGGGTCTCAACAACGGCAGCGTCGTGGGTTCCGCCACGGTCGCGGCCCGGAGTGAGAACCTCACCACGGTGTCCGGCAGCAACGTCGTGACGCTCGTGCCGACCACCACGAACGTGCCGAACGTGACCACCACGACCGGTTCGTACACCATCACCGCAGCCGCGGGCACCTTCTCGGTGGACGCGAACAACTCGCCGATCTCCGGTGCGGGCATCCCCGCCGGTACGGCGGTGTCCGCGGTGTCGGCCGACGGCTCGACGCTGACGCTCACGCAGAAGGCCACGGCCAGCGCCACGGTGACCGTGACGCTGTCGTCGCACTTCAACAGCTCGGACGGCGGTGCCGCGGTGAGCGGTAACGCCAACATCCCGGCGGGCACGACGATCAGCTACGTGATCAGCACCACGCAGGCGCAGCTCAGCAGCGCGGCCACCGCGGCCGGCACCGGCGTGGCGACCACGATCAGCCCGCAGGGCCAGGTGCGCAACGTGACCGTGAGCTCGAGCACCCAGTTCAACACCACGCTGAACGCGGCGGCCGGCACCTTCCAGGCCTCCGACGTCGGCAAGGCGATCGACAGCCCGTGCACCTACGGGAACACGAAGATCACCGCGGTGTCGGGTGCCGGTGACCAGGCGACGATCTCGCCCGGCGCCAGCACGACCTGCTCGAGCCCGTTCGCGGCGAAGATCGGCTTCACCGCCGTGAGCGCCGGCAACGTGCTTGCCAGCGTCGGTGCATCGGCTCCGTGGCCGGGTGCGCGCTTCGTCTACAACGTGATCGACACCACGACGCCGAGCTACGGCCAGGCCAAGGCGCTCGTCGGCTACACCGACGCTCCCGCCGGCGCCAAGAGCCCGCTCTGCTCGTCGGCTCACGACGTGGACAACGGTGGCGCGGACTCGCTCATCGCCGACAACGGCTTCCTGCCGATCGAGCCTCACACGAGCGCCGGCGGCAACACGAACGTGAGTTGCTACAAGTTCTAGGACTTGCAGCAGGCACGTAGGTGCGACCCGCGGGAGTGGGTCGCCGTCGATCCCCAAGGCGGCGGCCCACTCCCCGGACGCACCGGTTTCCACCCGCTCGACCCTTCATCGCAACACCCCCGCGTTCCCCATGCACGAGCCTCTGAAGGAGGGCCTGCTGTGAGATCCAAGCCGCTCCGCGGCGGACGGAAAGCGCTCCTTGCGCTTGCCGCCGTCGTGAGCCTGGGCACGATCGTGAGTCTGGCCGGGCCGGCAGTCGCCGACCCGACGGTCGGACCCACGCCCGCGCCGACGAACAACACCACGATCACGTTCTCCACGTCACACGATGGTCTGGTCAACGGGCAGGGCGTTGGCTTCACCGTCAACACCACCCTTCCCTCCACGCTGAACAAGGTCCACGCGAAGATCTGTGCGACCGGCTACACCACCTACAGCTCCACGACCTTCGGCTACGCCAACGCCGGTGGCACGCGCTGCGTGTACGGCGCCGGCATCACGTCCGGCGGGCTCACGGGCATCCAGGCGGGCTACCAGCTCGGCCCGAACCCGTACTCGTCGGTGACCACGTCGGGTCCGCTCACCTTCGCGGTGGGTACCGGCACGGTCAACTGGAACAACAGCAACGGCAACCCGGCACAGGGTCTTCCCGCGCCGGGTGGTGCCGGCCCGCTCGCCTGTGACGTCACCCACAAGTGCGACCTCGTCGTCGACGTGGGCCTCACCGGCGACTCGGTCACCGACACCTACTTCATCCAGCCGCTCACCTTCGCCGGGAAGCCCAGCTCCCCGTCGATCACGAGCGTGGTTCCGGGCAACGGCCAGGCGGTCGTGAACTGGTCGACGCTCGCCGCCGGCACTCCCAGCGGCAACGGCACCATCGACAAGTACACGGTCACCGCCACGCCGCAGAACGCCGTCGGCGCCTGCTCCACCGCGGTGCCCGTCTCGGTGCCCGTCACCACCGGCTTCGTCTCTCCGTCGACGCCGGTGTCGGCGACGTCGGCAACGGTGAGTGGCCTGAACAACTTCTGCGCCTACAACTTCACCATGACGGCGGAGAACCTCGCGTCCGACGCCGCGACGCACTTCACGAGTGACCCGAGTGCGGCAACGGCTGGGACCCCCAGCCAGCCCGGACCGACGATCTCGGGTGCGCCCGGTGACAGCCAGGTCATCCTGACCTGGGGTTCGGTTGCGGGTGCGACGGACTACCGCGTGACGGTGACGCCCGCTCCGGTGGGTGGCTCCTGCGCCGGTGGTACCTGCCTCACCGGCGGCGCGACCACCAAGACGGTCACCGGTCTGACCAACGGGACGCCGTACGCGTTCACGGTGGCGGCCCAGATCGGCGTCGGTGGTCCGTTCACCGCGGAGTCGAACACCGCTTCGGTGACGCCGAACGGTGCGCTCATCACGCAGACGATCACCGTGGTGCGTCCGCAGGGCACGCTGGTGATCAGCCAGTACTGCTCGGGTTCGCCCACGGACATCCAGGGCAACTTCGACCCGTCGAACAACAACGGCAACACCGTTGCGAACGCGGTGCCGAAGACGAACTGCAACCTGACGCTGAGTGGTCCCCGGACCGACCAGCTGAAGACCGACGCGATCACGGCGCAGCCCCGTTCGGTGACCGACGCGGTGACCAACGGCACGACCACGATCACGTCGCCGACCATCGCCTTCACGGCGAACGACCTCAACCAGTTCGTTCGTGGTGACGGCATCCCGGCGGGTACCCGCATCGTGAGCGTCACCGACGCCCAGACCGCGGTGCTCTCCAGCGCGGCGACGATCAGCCTCGACGGTGGTCAGTTCGCGATCGTCGGCAACACGGTGAACTTCGGGACCGTCTCGGGCCTGGCGATCACCTACGACACCAGCAGCTCGCACGTCGCGGGGAACGAGATCGAGGGTCTGCAGATCCCCGGTGGTTCCACGATCACGAACGTCGCGAGCAACGCGACGGTCGACATCTCCCAGCCGGCGGACGCCGCCTCGAACGGGTTCACCACCCGTGAGTGGCTCCAGGCGCCCACCCCGGCCCACCTCATCACCAGCGGTCCGCACGCGGGCCAGTACCTGCAGGCCACCGGCCAGCTGCGTCAGGTGATGATCGTGGACACCCGTCCCGCCGACACCGGCTGGACCGCAACGGGTGTGATGGGGACGTTCAACGACGGGTCGGGCCACACCTTCTCCGGTGACAACCTCGGTTGGTCGCCCAAGACGGTGCACGCCTACTCGCAGCCGTTCGTGAGCCCCGACGGGCCCTACTCGATGTCTCCGGCGAAGGGTGGCCTCGTGCTCCCCGCCACCATCGGTGGTCTCGGCACGGGTTCCACGAGCAGCACGGACACCAACACGCCGGGCTCCACGCCCGGTCAGACGCTGGCGTACACGAACAGCGGCCACGGCCTCGGCCTGGCGCAGCTGGACGCGGACCTCACGCTCTGGATCCCGGTGTTCAAGGTCGCCGGTACCTACACCGGCATCCTCACCCTGACGGCCGTCTGATCGGTCGTCGACCGCGACTCGGGGTGGACCGAGGGTTCGCCTGAAGTTCACCCCGAGTTGACCCTCCGGGCACGGGGCGAGGAGCAACATGCTCCTCGCCCCGTCTCGCGTCTGCACGAGAAAGCGATATACCGTGCGCGTCCGCCGCTCTCGAGCCATCCCGGTCCTCCTGCTCGCAACGTGTCTCCTGGCGGCGATCGCCGTGGGTCCGGCGTCCGCGCAGCAGGCGCCCAACGACCCACCCGCGCCCAACAGCGGTGTGCACCTCGAGAGCTGGGCGCTCGCGCCGACGGGCACCGACCCGTCGCAGCCGAGCTCGCGTCCCAACCTGACCTACACGGTCGACCCCGGCAGCACGGTGACCGACAGCGTGTCACTGTGGAACTACAGCGACGTCGCGATGAACTTCCACGTGTACGCGACCGACGCGTACAACAACCGCTCCGGTGAGTTCACGCTGCTCCCCGGGAGCGCGAAGCCGAAGGACGCGGGCAACTGGATCGTCCTGCAGACGAGCTACCTGACGGTGCCGGCACGCACGCGTGTCGACATCCCGATTTCGATCACGGTGCCGGCGGGCGCGACGCCCGGTGACCACGCCGCCGGTGTCGTCGCGGCCTCGAACACCTCGACCGGTGACCAGGGTTCCGCCAATGCCGTGATCGAACGGCGCACGGGCTCACGGGTGTACGTGCGCGTCAAGGGCAACGTGAACCCCAAGCTCGTGGTCGAGAACCTCACGACCGACTACTCCGGTTCGTTCAACCCGCTCGACGGCAAGCTCGGTGTCGACTACACGGTGCGCAACACCGGCAACGTGCGCCTGAGCGCCAAGCAGCAGCTCGAGGTGAAGGACGTGCTCGGCCGGACCGTCGCGTCGCGCAACGGCAAGCTGCTCGAGGACATCCTGCCCGGCGCCACCGTGACCCTCCACGAGGAGTTCACCGGCGTGCCCGCGGCACTGCGACTCACCACCAGCGTGAAGCTGATCCCGACGGCGTCGGCCGGGTCGACGGAGGCGCCGCCGGCGTCCGAGACGTACTCGTCGAGCGCGTGGGCGATCCCGTGGACCGTGCTCCTGTTCGCCCTGCTCGCCTTCCTCCTGTGGCGCATCTACCGGCGCTACCGCGCCCGTGCGCAGGGCGCGCCCCCGGCCGGACCGGCGGGCGCGGGGGGTGGCGGCGGCGCGGGCACGGACCCGGCGGGTGCCGCCCGCCAGCCCGAGCCGGCGATTCGATTCGATGCCCGCCCCGGCGGCGCGCCGGCCTGATGCGGGCGCGAGGGGTACCGCTCCTCGTGATGGCAACCGGCCTGGTGCTCGCCGCGCAGCTCGCGCCGCCGGGAGCCGGCGTTGCCGGGGCGGAGGTCAAGGGGGCGGTCATCGTCGTCAGCCCGTCGACGGTCGCGGTGGGGGACCGTCTGCGGGTCGACCTGAGCGGCTGGCCCGAGGGGGTCGTCACCGCGTCGGTGTGCGGCAACGCCGCGCAACGCGGCTCGACCGACTGCGACCAGATCGGCGGCGGTTCGATCCGCGTGCCTGCGAACGGGTCGGAGACGATGACCATCGACGTGCTGGCCCCTCCGGTCGGCTGCCCGTGCGTGGTGCGCGCCACCACCACCCTCGGCGACGTCGTGCGCACCGCGCCGATCACGGTCCTCGGGGTGTCGACGGGGGTCGACATCGCCCCGCCGAGTGGCCCGGCGGACGCGTCGTCGTTGCGGGTCACGTCGCAGTTGCGCAACGCCGACGTGCCGTGGCCGAAGTCGTGGGCCGCGGCATTCGGCGGGACTGCCTACAAGGAGCTCGTCCTCACGATGCGCAACGGCGGCGAGCTGCCGCTGGCAGGCCTACGTGTCGCGGGCCGCGTCGGGCGCAGCGGGACCGACGAGGGTGAACCCATCGACGCCGAGGTGCCGATGCTCCCCCCGCACTCGACGCGTGCGCTCGTGGTCCCGGTGCTCCTGTCGGCGCCCGTGTACGGCGACTACACGGTGCAGGGCGCGATCTACGGACTGGCGGTGCCCGTGCGCTTCGTGGAGCACACGAGCAGCGAGCCGTGGGCGTTCGAGATCGGCGTCCCGCTCGCGCTGCTCCTCGTCGCTCAGCTCGTGCGTGCCCGCGACCGCCGCCGCAAGGAGCAAGCGGCGTTGGTCGCCGCACAGGCGGCAGCTGCGGCCGCCGCCGCGGAGGACACGCCCGTGCGCGCGGCGCCCGCCTCGGCTGCCTCGGCCGGTGCCCGCACCCCGGCCGAGTTCCCGGAGAGTTCACCCGCCGTTGGGGATCCCGCGGTCGGAGGTTTGGAGTCACCTTCCTACGCTCTCGCGTCGAAGGCGGCAGTGGAGACGGCGATTCCCGTGGTCGTCCGCGCACCTGTCGAGGAGGCGCTCCGATGACTCTCGTCCGACCGATCGGCCGCTGGTGCGGTGTGGTCGCGGTCATCGCCGCGATCCTCGCCGTGGCGATCCACGTGACCTGGGCACCCGCGAACCCCGGCAACCTCATCGGCCCCACGCCGGCGACCGCCAATGCGTCCATCGTGATGACCGGGCCGGCCAGCGGGCTCAACGCCGGCGACGCGATCCACTTCACGGTCAACACCGCGAACGGTGTCACGCTCAACAAGGTCGAGGCGCACATCTGTGCAACCGGCTACACGACCTACAGCAGCACGACCTTCGGCTACGCGAACTCCGGTGGCACGCGCTGCGCGTACGGCGTCCCGACGAACATCACCGCCGGCGGTCTCACCGGGATCGAGGCCGGCTACAAGCTCGGACCGGTCGCGTTCTCCTCCGTGACCACTTCGGGTGACCAGGTGTTCCACGCGGGAACCGGCACGGTCACCTGGGTCAACAGCAACGGCAACAGTGGCAAGGGTGCGCCCGCCCCCGGCGCAGTCGGTCCGCTGGTGTGCGACTCGTCGGACCCGTGCGACCTCGTGATCGACGCGGGCCTCACCGGCGACACCAACGCGGACGTGTTCTTCATCCAGCCGCTGACCTTCGCCGGCAGTGGGACGACGACGACCACGACCACCTCGTCGTCCACCTCGACCTCGTCCACCTCGACGTCGACCAGCACCTCGTCGACCACCACGACGACCTCGCCCGCGACGACCACCACGACGACGTCGGGGTCGACCACCACCACCGCACCCGCGAACGCCGGCGGCACCGTCACCCCCTCGACGATCGCGCCCGGCGGCACCATCCAGGTCCAGTCGTCGGGGTGGCAGGCCTCGTCGACGGTGAACGCCACCCTGCACTCCGACCCGGTGACGCTCGGCGCGCTCACCGCTGACAGCAGCGGCAACGTCAGCGGCTCCTTCACGATCCCGGCCGGCACCGCGACCGGCGCGCACACCGTCGTGCTCGACGGGAAGGACGCACAGGGCGCGGCGAAGGGGGTGACGTTGACCCTCACCGTGGCGACCTCCACCACGGGAGGCACGACGGGAGGCACCACAGGCGGCACGACGGGAGCCACGACGGGCACGGGCACCGCCGGAGCGCTGGCCTTCACCGGAGACGTCACCCGCAACCTGGCATCGGTCGCGCTCCTGCTCGTCGCCGCGGGCCTGTTCTTCCTGGGGCGGGCGGCGAGACGGCCGGCCGCACGGCGGTCATGAAGCGGCGACGCACGAAGGTTCCCGTCGCGCGCCGGCGGCCTGTCGGTGTGGTCGCGGCGCTCGTCGCCATCGTCCTCACGATGGGCGTGGCCTGGCGGGCGGGCGCCAGCAACAACCTGCCCGCCCCGGGCTGGGCCGTGACTGCGACCCCCACCACGGACCTGCTCGACGGCGACACGGTCAACGTCAACGTCAAGACGAACGACAACGTCGACATCTACAACGTCGAGGTGCGGGAGTGCCGGTGGGGGCCGACGTACGCGACGGACCTCGACGTCAGCCCGCGGTCGGGGAACTGCCCGGTCGCGCCCGTGTCGTCGTCCGGTGACCTCGTCGTGGGTCGCTCCGCGAGCAACGGCCTGCTGACGGAGTCCAAGACGGCACAGGGCTCGACGCTCCCGTTCCATGTCGGCTCCGGTACGACCACGTGGGACACGCCGACGGGGAGCGCTTCGTTGACGTGTGACATCACCACACCGTGCGCGCTCGTGGTCAAGATGCAGATCGGCTCGGCGGACAACATCACTTACCAGGTGACGAAGCTCTCCTTCACCGATGCCGACCCCATCGTCGCGTGCGGTGGTACCGCGCCCGGTGTGCTCCACGCGGCGGCGGCCGACGAGCTCTCCGACGCCTGGGCCCGTTGGACCCGCGCCTACTGCGCGGCGAACACCGGCGCGAAGGCGCCGTCGAGCACCGCGTTCCCCGGCGAGGGCTCGGCCATGAACGGCTTCCTGAGTGGGGACCTCGACGTCGCGTACGGCAACGCGAGCGTCGACCCCGCCACGGGCATGATCCTGTCGGGGGCGCAGCCGCGCAACACCATCGCCGTGCCGATCGCGCTCAACGCCAGCGTGCTCGCGGTCGGCGGCGGGTTCCGCCAATTCATCGGCGGGCAACCGGCGAACAAGCTGCCGTACCCGCAGCTGCAGATCAACGCGTCGGACGCGGCTGCGCTGCTCGGCGGCGGCATCACCAGCCTGCAGAACTCCTCACTGCCGTACACGGGCTCGATCCTCGCCACGAATCCGGCACTCGGCGGGATCCCGTGGTGGACCGGTTCCAACGTGTTGGCGTCGTCGCTGCCGCTCAGCTCGGTGTGGTACATGACGAAGTTCCTCACCAGCGTGGTGCCGAGCGACTGGGTGTACCGCCGCGACAGCCCTCCGTCGGCCCGGGGTGCGAGCGCGAGCCTGGCGGCCGCGACGCCGCCGTTCACCGACACGACGCTGCTCACCGGGAAGCCCGCCATCGGCAAGGTGGCCCTCAGCGCGTCGATCAACGACCCCGACGGCCCCCTGTGGGTGTTCACGGACCGGGCCACCGCAGCCTCGTTGGGCCTCACGCCGGCCGCGCTCCAGAATTCGCAGGGTACGTACGTGGCCCCCGACACCGCGTCGATGGATGCCGCGGTCGCGACGCAGAAGCCGAATGCCCAAGGGGTGCTGGTGCCCGACACCGGCGCCTCGACCGCGGCCGACGGAGTCGGCACCGCCGCAACCTCGCCGTACGCGCTCACCTACGTGGAGTACGCGTTCGTCCCCGCCGAGCCGCTCGTCGACACCACCACGTGTACCGCGCGCACCGCGTCACAGGCGCTGCTCACCAGCTGGCTGCACTACGTGACGACCGATGGGCAGACCAACCTGGCCCCGGGCCTCGAGCCGCTCCCCACCGCGCTGCAGCAGCAGGCCGCGGCGGCCCTCGCCAAGGTCGGTGCCGCGCCCGTCACGGGGACGTGCGCAGGCCGGGTCACGCCCGAGTCGTCGCCCGGCGCCGCGGGGGCGGCCGGCACCGGCACCGGCACCGGCACCGGGCTGTCCTCGGTGCCGACCGCGAACCTGGCCCGGCCGCCGACGGCCGCCGCAGTGGGTGCGGCGCCGAGCAGCACGAGCAGCGACGCGAGCGCGGCGAAGAAGAAGTCGGTTGCGGTCGCGATCCCCGCGTTCGCCGGCCAGACGATCGCCGACCCGCTCGGCGGCGTCGTGTCGCTGATCGGCATCGTGCTGCTGATGTCCCTCGCCGCATGGATCTCGGCGGGCGGCTCGTTGTCGGGTGGTGGCGAGTTCACGCCCGGGTCGCTCGGCGCGCTCAACGGCCGGCGGGTCGGTTCGTTGATGCTGCTCTGGGGCGGCGTCGGGGTGGCGTGCCTCGGCCTCGTGCTCTTCCAACTCGGCCCATTGCTCGAGCAGCGCGACCAACGATCCCTGCTCTCGAACTATCGCACCGACGTGAAGGACGCCGCGTTCTCGAGTCGGGGGCTGCAGACCACGTCGAACACGCCTGCGCCCGCACCCGCGCGCGGATCGGCCGTCGGGATCCTCGAGATCGGTGCACTGCGGTCCCAGGACGTGGTGGTGGAGGGCGTGCAGGCCTCCCAGACGCGCAGTGGCCCGGGCCACGTGCCGGGCACCGCAGGGTTGGGGCAGCCGGGCAACGCGGTGATCGTCGCTCGTCGCAACGGGTACGGCGGCTCGTTCGCGGGCATCGGGTCGCTGCTGAAGGGCGACCGCATCGTCGTCACCACCACGCAGGGACAGTCGGTGTACGCGGTGGCGCGGGTCTGCGAGATGGACGTCACCGCAGCCACCGTGACCACGGACGCCGCGACCACCTCGAGCGCGCTGACGAAGACGGTCACTCCGACCGAGCCGTGCAAGACCCCGAAGGCCGCATCGTCGACGGGCACGACGTCCACCGGTGCGGCGGCTGATCCGACGGCCACGACGGTCGCCGGCGCCACCACGACGACGACGGGTGCGACGACGACGACCGCCGCGCCCGCAACCGGGTCCCAGACGTCGCAGCCCGCGGCGGCGACCAAGTCGATCTCGGCAAACTCGTCCGCCGGCGCGACGCTCACCAAGGTCACGGTCGGACCCTTGCAGGTCGACAGCCTCTACGGGCCGACCAGCGACGATCGCCTCACGCTGGTGACGTCGGCGGAGAAGCAGCCGTGGAACTCCTCGAAGGCGACGATCGTCGTCGCGAAGTTGCTGAGCAAGCCGTTCGAACCGACCACCCAGGGGACCCGCGCGTCGGGTGAGACCGGGTTCGGTGGCGACGCGGGCGCGTGGTCGTCAGTGGTGCTGGCGCTGATGGCATTCGTGGCGATCATCGTCGGGAGCGTCGCGCTCTACCGGAGGCTTCGCTTCCGCGTCGCCTACGTGCTGACCATCGCGCCGTTGGTGGCGCTCACCATCGTGACGGCCGAGCAGATGGCTCGGCTGCTGCCGGCGTGGACCTGAGCGAGAGGAGGACGCATGAGCATCCGTAGAGTCGCCTCCGTCGCGTCCTGGGCCTTCCTCGTCTTCGCCGCGATGTTCGTGGGCGGGCTGTACCCGTTCTCGTCGTTGCCGGCGCAGGGCCAGGTGGACGGAGTGTCGGGATCGATCACCATCACCGCGTCGCCGATCACCGATCTCGTCGACGGCTCGGTCGTCAACGTCCATGTCGAGGCGAAGGACACCCAGATCTACTCGCTGACCGCGCACACGTGCATGCCCGGCAAGGTCACCGGCGACCACGCCTTCGACTTCGCGGGTCCGTTCTGCCCGAACGTGCCGATCGGCTCGGGTGACCTCGCCGCGCAGGTGGCCCTTCCGGGGGCCACCAGCGCCGACCTCGCCGTGAAGGTGGGCGCCGGCCATGTGGACTGGCACAATGGCCTCGGCTTCCCGTACTCGATCACGTGCGGTCCGGGCACGCCCTGTGATCTCGTCATTCGCGCGGAGATCACGAACTCGACCGCGTACTACCAGATCCCGCTCTGCTACGGGTCCGGGTGCCCGGCGGCGGCGCCGGTGCCCGTGGGCGCGACGGCCCAGCAGGTGACGTCGGCACCGACACCGACGACCGCGCCTCCCCCGACGACGACGACCGCCGCGCCGCCGGCCGCCGCACCGGCTGAGGGCGGCGGCGGTCCCAAGGCCGGCACCGCCGCGGGCGGTACCTCCGCCAAGGCGACCGGAAGCGGATCGTCGCGGTCGTCGTCCAGCGGTGAGCTGGCATCGGCCGCCAGCGCGAGCGCGTTGTCGGTACCCGCCGGTGCCTCGTCGCGCGGGTGGCGGGTCTTCGTCGCCGCGGCGGCCGGCGCGGTGGGCGCCGCATGGATCTCGCACGTCGTCGCACGAGAACGCCGCAAACGCGGCACGACATTGGGAACCGCTTGATGATGACGCATTTTTCGAAGCACCTCCACCGCACCTCGGCGAAGCGACCCGTCGTCGCGCTGCTCGTGGCGATCGTGGCCGCGGCGGCGTTGGCCGGCTGTGGTGGCGGTGACTCGTCGTCGAGCGCCTCCTCGACCACGTCGACGAAGACGACCACGACCCAGGCCGACGTCCCCGGCACCGCGAAGGTCACCTCGTTCGAGGTGCCGGCGACCGCCGCCTGTGGCGGCGCGACGAGCACGACGGTCACCGTGTCCTACGCGACCCAGGATGCGGCGAAGCAGGAGCTGTACGTCGATGGCCGGCTCAGCCCCGGTACCGACGCGGCCAGCGGATCGCTCGCGGTCCCCGTGCACTGCGACCCGCTGCCCCACACCTTCGTGATGGTGGCCTACGACGGGAACGGGCGGCGCACCGCCGTCGAGAAGAAGTTGACGACCAACTAGCCGATATGAGGGATCGATGAAGGACACGGCACTGGTTCTCCCGGACCGCATCGACCTCGTGACGATCGAGAAGATCGAGACGAGGCTCCGACGCGAATACGACGAGGTGCGCAAGCTCGGCGAGCTTTCACGCGACCTGCGGTCGACTGCTGCCGAGCTCGAGCGGCGCGCCCGCGAGGAGCGGGTCGATGCAGACACCGCGTTGTGGATGTACGTGCGCCTGCGAGAGTTCCTCGCGGAGGTTCGCGAGGATGCCGAATCCGAAGCGGTGATGGTGGTGGAGGTGGCGCGGCGCGACGCCGAGCAGATCCGTCTCGGCACGAGGACCGCGACGCCACTCCCGTTCTCCGGTGCGCGGCGATCGCGTGTGGGCGCACCGGAGCCCGCGCCCGCGATCCGATGGGCTCCCGCGCCGGGCGTGCCGGGCCCGCCGACGGCCGTCGAGCTCGTGGAGCCGACCGCCTTGGAGCCGGTCGACATCGACCTTCCGGCACTCGAGGCGACGGAGCCCCCGGTGTCCGTCGAGGCGGAGGCCGCCGCGCCTGCCGAAGTGGTCGTCCCGGTGACCGTCTCCGGGATGTCGCTCGTGGACCCACTCGCGCCGGCCGGTCCGGTGGAGATCACCGAGGCCGACGCCGAGTTCTGGGCGACGATCGACGCCCAGCCGTGGTGGCGACGGAAGCGGAGGCACGCGGCGTCGACCGCGGCGGTGCTCCAGGTCACGGCCGGGATCGTCGCGGCCGTCGCGGTGGCGGTGCACTTCGTCTGAGGCGACCTTTCCGGCGCCGCGACGGAGTTGTTCGCCCGGTCGTCGCCCAGCGTTTCCACTAGCGGGGCGAAGAGGTCGGCAGTCGGCAACTTGCCGTTCACCTGCCGTCGGTACTGTCGCCCGCCAGTCACGGGAGCGGGGCGCGAAGAACATGTCACGGTTGGTCGTCGTCGAGGACCGGGAGCGGCCGAGGGTCGCCGCGCTCCTCATGCACGAGGGAATCGAGGTCGAGGGCTGCAAGCCCGAGGCCGACCTCGTGCTGGGAATCGTCCAGACCTTCGGCCCCGATGTCGTCCTGTTCGAGGTCTCGCAGATCAACCGGTCGATCCTGCGCATCTTCACGGTGCTCCAGCACGCGACCGCCGCGCCGATCGCGATCGTGTGCGAGCGTTCCACCGAGCGGGAGGTGCTCGACGCGTACAACGCCGGCGCACACACGGTGGTGGGTGAGCCGGTGGGCGCCCACGAGCTCGTGGCGCGAGTGCGTGCGGTGCTCCGCCGCGCGCCAGCGCGCAACGAGCCATCGCCCGACGTCCTGGTCGTGGGCCCGGTGGTGCTCGACCGCGGCCGTCGGCAGGTGA
>Ga0075017_100000873_pt1 | contig 17788 bp, 12 predicted proteins | sample AleBraG_ABR_2012_FD_71475 | JGI IMG/M metagenome (GOLD analysis project Ga0075017, IMG submission 71475) | Freshwater sediment microbial communities in response to fracking from Pennsylvania, USA - Alex Branch Run_MetaG_ABR_2012 | ecosystem: Environmental > Aquatic > Freshwater > Creek >... | reverse complement strand
TCCGTGATTCGGGTAGACAATCTTCTCGCCTATTTGAAAGTGGGTCATACGCGGACCAGTACACCTCGTCTAAGTTCTGTCTAGTACACCAACCACCCCGGAAGAGTGATGTTAATCCCGGAGTCATTCTCTTGTCAAGCGAGTTGCTGCGTTCTCGTATCGATAGGGCCCGCATGGGCGCTATAGGACTCCGCAGCTCTGCTATCTTTGTGCATGAGATGCAGAAGGAATGACACTTTTGGGAAGTGAATAGCGGAAAGCGCTGTACGCAATTCGGAATCTCAGCTTCCAGAAATCACAGAATCGAGAACAAGCCGTTTGTTTTGAAGAAGAAGTCGTGTATTATGAGCGTCTGGAGGGCTGAAAGCGCGTGGTACTCCAAATGCAACACGGACCTTGGGGCGGGGTTCCTCCATCGGGTGGTCCCGGTCTAATCTTCCTGAGTTTGGTTTTGGCTTTAGGCGGCGCCAGTGCGAGAACTGAAAAGTCAGCTCATCAGCGCGCTACTGTTCATCCTGACAGTGGCGGCGGTGTCGTGCGCCATCATCAACTACCGGCAACAGCGTACCTTTCAGCTCCCCTACGACGGCGTTACCTGGGTCGATCGCGAGGTTGATCGGAAAATCGATCAGCCCGACCGTCAACACGTTACGGCGCTCCATGTGGAGGCAAACGGCCCTGCGGACATGCAAGGACTGCGCACCGGAGACACGCTGGTCTCGATCAACGGATCGCCCATCCGGAAGGTCGCGGACATTCCCAACGTTTTGCAGCGGGCCGGACTTTGGAACAAAGCCGAGTACCTGATCCGCCGGAACAACGTGGAGTTCAAAGCTCCGGTAATCATCGCGGAGCGGGTTCCCGACCGGTCCTTGTATTACCAGTACATTGTCGGAATCGCCTACCTGCTGATTGGATTGTTCGTCTACTACCGGCGCGTGAACGCGCCGCGATCGGTGCATTTCTATGTGCTGGCGTTGACGTCTTTCATCCTGTCCTGCTTCCATTTCACCGGGAAGCTGAACGCCTTCGATCAGGTCATCTATTGGGGCAACGTGGTGGCCGGAATTGCGGCCCCGGCCATCTTCCTGCACTTCTGCCTGGTGTTCCCAGAGCCGCAAAAATGGATTGCGCGGCGCGGCCGGGCGCTGTTGGTGTATTTGCCCGGAGCGATGTTATTGACGCTGTACTTCCTGGTGGCGAAGGGCATTTTGCGGGTAGCGGTGTCGCTGATGGAAGTGAACTGGTTGCTGGACCGGGCCTGGCTGCTGTACCTGAGCGCCTGCTACCTGGGGGGCGCCCTGGCGCTGACTTTGCAAAAGCGCCACATCGAAGATCAGGTGGTGCTGCGGCAATTGAAATATCTGCGCAATGGCGCCATCATCGGGGTGCTTCCATTCACGCTGATTTATGTGATCCCGTATGCGGTGCTGGGCTCGCTTCCGGGTCACTACCAGAAGATGGCGGTACTGTCGCTGGTCCTGATTCCCATCACGTGGGCCTACGCGATTCTGCGCTACCGGCTGATGGATGTCGATATCATTTTCCAGCAAGGGTACGTCTACACGCTGGCTACTCTGGTGGTGCTGGGCATTTTCTACGGCCTGATCTTCTCCTTCACCAGGCCCGAGGATCTGAGCCCGGCGGCGATTGTCGGCCTGATCCTGTTTGCCACGTTTATTTTTCAGCCGATTCGCGCCTGGCTGCAGGAGCAGTTGGATCGCTACTTCTTCTACAAAGACCGCTATGATTACCGGCGGACGCTGATCGAATTTGCGCGCGAACTGGGCGCCGAGACCAATTTGGAACGCATGCTGCACTCGGTGGCCGATCGCTTGGTACACACGCTTTCCATCCAGCACGTCGCGTTTTTTCTGTGCGAGGAAGGCGAACAGCGATTCCGGCTGCACATGACGCACGGGATTCGCAAGGAGCGGGCGCAGCGCGGCCCCGATGAGCCCGACCTCAGTTTCTTGAGCCCGCGCGCCAACGAACCGTATCTGTTCTTTGAGCATACGCGCCGAATGCTGGACGCGGCGTCGCACGAATATCCGCAGCCGGTTCGGGCCACCATTGCCGATCTCGATCTGACTTACTACTTTGCCTGCAGTGTGCGGGGACGAACCATCGCCTACCTCGGTCTCAGCCGCAACGACAAAGGCGATTTTCTATCGAGCGACGACGTGGAACTGGTGACCACGTTGTGCGGCTATGTCGGCATCGCGATTGAAAACGCGCGCTTGTATCATTCGCTGGAACGCAAGGTGGATGAATACGAGCGGCTCAAAGAGTTCAGCGAGAATATCGTGGAATCGTTGAATGTGGGGATTCTGGCGGCCGATTTCGACGATCGGGTGGAGAGTTGGAACACACAAATCGAGCGGCTGACGGGAATACCGCGCGAGCGGGCGCTGGGACAGCGTTTGGCCGATGTCTTTCCGCGCGAACTGCACGAGCAGTTTGCCAAAGTGGAAGACGACACCGGCGTACACAATATTTACAACTTTGTGATGAACGGAACCAACGGCTCAACGCCGCATATTCTGAATATCGCGATTGCCCCGCTGGTTTCCAAGGAACTGCAACGCATCGGCCGGTTGATCATCTTCGACGATATTACGGACCGTTCGGAACTCGAGAGGCGCCTGGTGCAGGCCGACAAGCTGAGTTCGATCGGACTGCTGGCCGCGGGCGTGGCGCATGAAGTGAATACTCCGCTGGCGGTGATCTCGACTTACGCGCAGTTGCTGGCCAAACAGATCTCCGGAGACGATCAGAAATCCAAGCTGCTGGAGAAGATCGCCAAGCAGACCTTCCGGGCCAGCGAGATCGTGAATTCGCTGCTCAATTTTTCACGCACCTCGTCCACCGATTTTGTCGAGCTGGACGTAAATCGCGTGATCAAAGAGACGCTGGGCCTGATCGAACACCAGTTGAAGAAAGCCGCGGTGGAAGTGCAACTCGACCTCGACGCCGATCTGCCGGGGGTGAAGGCAAATGCCGGCAAACTGCAGCAGGTGTTTTTGAACCTGTTCCTCAACGCGCGCGATGCGATGCCCTTTGGCGGCGTGCTCTCAGTTCGCACCAGCGCCCAGGACGGCACGGCGCATATCTTTGTGTCCGATAATGGCGAGGGAATCGCTCCTGAGAATCTGGGACGCATTTACGATCCCTTCTTCACCACCAAGGGCGCCAAGAAAGGCACCGGGCTGGGCCTCTCGGTGACCTACGGCATTGTCCGCGAGCATTCGGGATCGATTGAAGTGGAGAGCCTGCCCGGCAAAGGAACACAGTTCTCCCTGGAACTGCCTCTAGCGCGAAAAGCAGTGCATGCCTGAAAAATACCCTGAAGACATTCCTTCCTCCGGCTTGCCTAAAGGGAAGATCCTGGTTGTCGACGACGAAGCCGACATCCGCGAGAGTCTGGAGACCATCCTGACACTGGACGGGTTCACGGTTGAGACGGCGCAGAACGGCACCGAGGGATTGCAGAAAATCGAGGCCGGTAACTACGACCTGATTTTGCTGGACCTGATGATGCCCGACCGCTCCGGCATGGAAGTGCTGGCCGAGGTTCGCGAGCGCGACAAAGAAACACCCATCTTCATGATCACCGCCTACGGGTCGGTGCAGGTGGCGGTGACGGCGCTCAAGAACGGCGCCAACGATTACTTCTCCAAGCCTTGGGACAACGAGAAGCTGCTCATTGAAATCGAGCGCATGATTGCGCGTACTCGCCTGGAGCGCGAGAACACGCAGCTCAAACGCGCGTTGAAGCAGCGCTATAGCTTTCCCAACATCATCGGGAAAAGCGATCGCATGCTGCGCATCCTCGATCTGGTGACGCAGGTTGCGCCCAGCCGGACCACGATCCTGATCTCCGGCGAGACGGGAACGGGTAAGGAGCTGATCGCCAAAGCGATTCACGCCCACTCGGCGCGCGCCGACCAGATGTTTATTGCGGTGAACAGCGGTTCGGTGCCCACGGATCTGCTGGAATCGGCGCTGTTCGGGCACGTGCGCGGCGCCTTTACCGGCGCGGTGGCGGCCCGCAAGGGATATTTTGAAGTGGCCAACAAAGGCACCATCTTCTTCGACGAGATTGGCACCATCAGTCCCGAGACGCAGGCCAAGTTGCTGCGCGTGATTCAGGAACGCGAGTTCATGCCGGTGGGCTCGACCGAAAGCATGAAGGTGGATGTGCGCATCCTGGCCGCCACCAATCAGGATTTGAAGCGGATGGTGGACGAAGGCCGGTTCCGCGAAGACCTGTACTACCGGCTGAATGTGATCAACCTGGTGCTGCCGCCGCTACGCGAGCGCAAGGAAGACATTCCGAACCTGATTGAGTATTTTTTCACCAAATTCTGCCGCGAGAACGACAAGTACCTGAATTCCGACGGCATGAGCACGTTGACCTTCGAGCCAGAAGCCCTGCAACTGCTGATGGACCACAACTGGCCCGGCAACGTGCGCGAGTTGGAGAACGCAGTGGAGCGAGCGGTGGTGCTGGCCGCGACTTCGCTGGTGCCGGTGCATGTGCTGCCGGACACGATCCTGCAAGCCGGCGGCGTGCGGATCCGGCGCGACGAGAGCGGCTATCTTCCGCCCGACGCCACGCTGTTTGAGATTGTCAACGATTTTGAGCGGCGCAAGATCATCGAGATGTTGGAGACCGTGAACTACAGCCAGACGGAAGCGGCCGAGCAGTTGCGGATTCCGCTGTCGACGCTCAATCAGAAAATTAAGCGGCTCAATATTGAGGTAAGGCGCAAGGGCGGAGGGGCGGGGGCGTAGCTTCGGCGAAGAGTGCTAGCATCGGGTCGTTAAGGAATTGGCCATTGATATTCGCATTGAGGAATTGCCGGAAGGGCTGTTTCTCGCAACATCGGATGAATTGGAGGGCCTTGTTGCGCAGGGCCGCCCCGTTGCAGAAGCGCTCGACATCGCACGGGACGTGGCCGGGAAACTCATTGAGGCCAGGCGCGAACGCGAAGGCGTGCCAAATCTGCCGACGGCCGCGGAGCGGCGAGATTACACCATCGTAGTCGCTGCGTAAATGAACCGTCTCGTGGGATTCCGCTATCGAGACGTCGTTCAGCGACTGAAGGCTCACGGCTTCGAATTCGAGCGCCAGCAAAGCAAATCGCTACACAGGATACCGAATCATCCCGGCAACAAGCCGGAAGGCAGGTCTGTGCGCGATCCGCGGGATTTCTCGCGAGTTGATATTTGCCATAGTCGTGGCCCATCCGCGGACAAAGTGAAGCTCGGCGGCTTGTTGCCGGACATGGAGTAAAATAGGAGGGTAGTGGGCGGCTAGCTCAGTTGGGAGAGCACCGCGTTCGCAACGCGGGGGCCGTGGGTTCGAGTCCCATGCCGTCCACCAAATCCCTCAAGGCTGCGAAACGTACACGCTGACCGCTGGGCTGCAGACCGGCGGGCCGCCGGCTTGGCCACACAGCGACAGATTCACCGTGTTTCCACTGATCCCCGAAGGCAAAGCTACGTTCACCTGCTGCACTCCCACCAGACCGGGCGCGGCGCCGGCATAGGACGGTGAACTCGCGGGCTGTCCCCCGAATTGGGCGGAAATCAGTCCACTGCCCGAAAGCCCCGTGGCGAAAATCTGTAGAATGCTACCCGGTGCGGCCGGGTGCGCTGCGGAGTTCACCGTGTTGTCCTGGTTGAGCACGCCACCGGAAAATATAGCCGGCGAAACAGGGATCAGCGAGACCGTCTGGGGCGCGCTGGACACTCCATCCACCGTGACTATCATTTGCGAACTGCTTTGACCGGACAAAGCCACTGGAACCAGAACATTGATCTGCGTATCGTTGCTGAACAGGACCTGTGCCGGTGCGCCGTCAAAGGTGACTATAACTACTTTGCCGGCAAACAGGGTTCCCATAATGGTTGCCAAAGAACCTGGAGACACGGGTCCCTTGGCGAAGCTGGCGGCATTCACCACGGACGTAATCGCTGGCGGTGGCACGGGATTGACCGTCAAAGTGACCGGCACGGTCTTTTGGCCCGCAACGGGGCCGGCGTCGATCGTAATGGTGGCTTGATAAATTCCCGGCGCCAGGTTAACGGGAAGAGCATCCACGCGCACGGTGGCGTTGTTGGTGCCGGAGTCGGGATAGAGCTTTAGCCAGCCGGTACCGTTGGCATAGTTTATGGTGGCCGTCCACGGCATGACCCCACCGCTGCGATTGTTCACAATGAAGTACGCAACCTGATTGCCCGTGCCCGCCTGGGCGCTGTAGGTGAGCGGCGTGGTATCGACGTAAAGCGCCGGATTGTATTTCGCATTGCAATCTCCCACGATGGTGCAGTCGGCTGGCGGTGTGATGGCCAGGAAGCGCGGGATGGGATCCGTGGCAGTGGCGATCCCGGCGGTGGACACTGCCGCAAAGGAGACGGTTTCGGACGTCTGGAGGGGCGCATTGATGCTGGACGGCGGCAGCATCAGGAACGTCGGAAACTGAGCGCTTTCCTGAAGTTGATTATTGGCGTCTACCACTTCATACACGGCGTACCCGGTGCCGGTGCTGTCGAGCGGGACTTCGTTGACTGAGTCAAAGGTGACGGCCGCGCCTGGAGCGGGCATGGCGGTGACGCCTTTTACTCGCGAGAGCAACAAAGATCCCCCAGCCGAGGGAGCATAGCTTCCGCCCGAGGCCGGCGGCCCGTAATCGCCGCCCGCCGTAGGCAGCAAGGCATCCGCGCCGGCCACCATGTCGGGCACGTACAGATGGGCGCCTGAGGGAAAACCGGAGTAGCGGATTAGAAAACGGTGTCCGTTATCGGCGCTTAAATTCGCATAGGAGCTCTGGGGTTGAAAGGCGTCACCAAACCCTTCCGTCAAACGCGTGGTGGTAAAAGCTGCTCCAGCCGTTAGAAACGAGCTGAAGCTGCCCGCGTTGTCGGGAGCGGGCGAGCCATACACGGAGCAGATGAGCTTTCCGGAACTGCCTGTGTACAAGCCCTGCCGAACGTAGGCCACTGCGAACTGAGGACTCGTAAACAACAGGATGTTGCCGGGGTTGAAGCCTATGAAGACGGTCAAAGGCGAGTTCTGCGCTCCAGCAAATCCGGTCACGTTCAGGCGCAGGCCGGACAGCCTCAGCGTCACGCCGCCGGTGGGGGAAAGCGGAAAAGCGACATTGTTGAAGGCGATAGAGCTGGTCGAAGCCAGTATCGGCGCCACTGTGGGTTGCGGACCGGATCCGTTGTCGTGAACGAGATTCACCCCATTCAAATTCGCGCCCGACAAACCGTTGGTGACCGGCGCGCTGGCGAACACGGTGAGATTGCCACTCACCTGGGCCGAAGGATTGCCGCCCGAACAGGTCAGCAGGATGTCGCCTACTCGTTCCGTCAGCCCTTCTGCTCGAACGATAGGAGGGTTGGCCGAGGAAACGCATGTAAGAACGCTGATCTGTGCCGGCAGGCTGGCGCATCCAAAGCACAGGGCCGTGGTAACAAGGCGAAAAACTGGAACCACGCCTCAATTGTACAGAATGTTACCGTTAGACAGAGTGAGCAGTTCCGCATTGACCGATACCTTCGGGCGGCTCCACGACAATCTCCGGATTAGCGTTACGGACCGCTGCAACATCCGCTGCTTCTACTGCATGCCGGAAGACGGCGTGAAGTTCATGCCACGCCAGGAGATCTTGTCCTTTGAAGAGATTGAGAGGTTTGTGCGTGTAGCAGTTTCGCTCGGCGTCACCAAGCTTCGCGTCACCGGCGGCGAGCCCCTGGTTCGCAAAGATCTGCCGGAGCTGATCGGGCGGTTGAACCGGATTCCGGGAATCCGCGATCTTTCGCTCACCACCAACGGCGTCTTGCTGGCAGCCCAGGCCGAAGCTCTTTATGGGGCGGGGCTAAGGCGAATCAATGTCCATTTAGACACATTGGACCGCGCGCGCTTTTTGCAGATTACTCGCCGCGACAGTCTGCCGGCGGTACTGGACGGAATTGAAGTGGCCCGCAGCCTCGGTTTCGGGCCGATCAAGATCAACGCAGTTGCGGTGAAGAATCTGGTTGAGCCGGATCTAGTTCCGCTGGCGCTGTATGGCCGTCGGAACAACATGGAAGTACGCTTCATCGAGTTCATGCCGCTGGACGCGCAGCAACTGTGGGACAAGAGCAAGGTCCTGCTGGCCGACGACATCCTGGCAGTGCTCTCTCGGGAGATTTCTCCGTTGCTCGAAATACCCGATCAGGACCCACGAGCGCCGGCCACCGAATACCGCTTCGCCGACGGCGTGGGCCGTATTGGCTTTATCGCATCCGTAAGCCGCCCTTTCTGCCTGAACTGCAATCGAATCCGCCTCACCAGCGACGGCCAGCTCCGGTATTGTCTCTTCGCCATCGAGGAGACCGATGTGAAAGGCCTGCTGCGCAACGGGTCGTCCGATGAGCAGATCGCGGCGGTGATCCGGGAGACGGTGAGCAAGAAGTGGCTGGGTCACGAGATCAACTCCACGCAATTTGTCGCCCCGCCGCGCCCCATGTACGCCATCGGCGGCTGACTTGCTATACTGGAACATCAGGATTCAGGTAGTTTCCCAGAACCATGACCATCATTTTGACCATCATCCATGTAATTGTGTGCTTCTTCCTGGTGATCGTAGTATTGCTGCAGAGCGGCAAGGCTGCGGACCTGGCAGGCGCCTTTGGCGGCATGGGATCGCAAACGGCGTTCGGCCCGCGCGGGTCGGCCACGCTGCTGTCGAAAGCGACCACCATTGCGGCGGCCTTGTTCATGGTCACTTCGCTTTCCCTGGCGATTCTGGCCACGCGCAATGCGGGGGCTAGCGGAAGCGTACTGGACAAGGGGAAAGCCGCGGGGAAGTCGGCTCCGGCGGCAAATCCGGCCCAGCCCAAGCCCGGCGGCAATACCATCCCGATCCAGATCCCCCCGGCTCCGGTGCCTGCGCCAGCAGCCCCGGCCCCGGCCCCGGTGAAGAAGTAAGATTTCGCGAAGTCCACCAAACTGCGGAGGTGGCGGAATTGGCAGACGCACTAGCTTGAGGTGCTAGCGGGAGCAATCTCGTGGGGGTTCAAGTCCCCCTCTCCGCACCATAGAATCGACTTTATTCATTTGCTCGAAACAACGCGGCTCCCATTTCGCCCCGAAAGCACACGCGAGCTCGTCGTTCCGTAACGTGCCTTGCCGTTACGATTGCCCGTACCGATGGAATTCGCCTTGACCAAGCTGAAGTGCTAATCTCATAGTGCTTCCATGCCCTCGGCTGCCGTTTCCTTGCCCCCTGTGCTCCGCGAAGGCGACCACCTCACGGCGAAGGAGTTTCTGTACCGCTGGCGCTCCATGCCGGAATTGAAACATGCGGAGCTGATCGATGGAATTGTCTTCATGCCTTCGCCCGTAAGCAAAAATCATGGCAGGTCGCACATGTCGCTGAGCGGCTGGCTCTGGCTGTATGCCGATTTGACGCCCGGTTGTGAGGCGGCGGCCGAGAGCACCTGGGTGATGGGCCCCGGCAACGTCTCGCAGCCTGACATTTCGTTGAGAATCCTGCCGGAGCGCGGCGGCCAATCCCACGATACCGGAGACTACGTGGGCGGCGCTCCCGAACTCGTCGTCGAAGTCAGCGGATCGAGTTCCTCGCGCGACCTTGGAGTGAAGCTCGAACTCTATCGCCGGGCTGGCGTGCGGGAATACCTAACCATTCTTTTGAAGCCTCGTCAAGTGATCTGGCGTCAACTGGTCCGGAACCGCTACAAGGAGCTTACGCCAGAAAAGGACGGCCTGCTGCGCTCACGTGTTTTTCCGGGACTGTGGCTCGACCCGGCCGCCGTATGGGATTCGAAGCGATCGTTACGGACCGCCGTCGATCTGGGTACGAAAGCTCCCGAGCATGCCGCTTTCGTTTGCCGTTTGGCTCCCCGAAGAAAATAGGATCATATTTTGTGCATGTCCCCTCGGTCAGTCAGCGGCTGGCGCCGGGTTGCGTCTGGCCGCGGAACTTGAAACCACGGCGGCGGTGTAAGCCAAGTCCCCGTCGTCAACGCTTGCAGAGGGCGACAGAGCGGCCGGACTCCGGCCTGCTTACGATTACGAAAGGCGACCCGAGCGATTCAATTCAAGCGATCGCTCTCCTCCGCCGATAGATAGACTTGAACGCCTCTCTCCCGAGCGCCGGCTCTCGTGGCGGGCTGAACGAGATTCTCGTCTGTCTGCTGATCGCGGCGGGTTTCTTCGCGCTCGTCTCCGCCACGCCCGATCTGCCCGGCGGATTCGATTCCTACCGCCATGTCAAACAGGCCTCGCGTTACGTCGCCGATCCCCAGGCCGTGTTCTCCGACACCTGGAGCCTCCCCTTCTTTTGGCCGAAGCCGGTGGACCCGTGGTTCGGATTCCACGTTCTGCTGGCGCCGTTTACCCAGGTCCTGCCCTTGATCGTCGCCATCAAGCTAATGGCGTCGCTGCTGTTCGGCGGAATCGCCTTTGCGCTATTTCTATTGCTGGAGCACTTCGGCGCGCGCTACCGAATGGTCTGGGTACTGCTGGCGCTCACCGGCAGCAGTTGCGCTTTGTGCCGCGATGTGAACACCCGCCCGTTCCTGCTATCGCTTCTGCTCACTCTTTTGGCCGTTCTATTCACCCTCAAGCAACGGCCGATCCCCCTATTCATCGTCTGCGCGCTGCATGCCTCCTCCTATTCCATCTTCTTCCTGGCTGGATTCGGGCCGGTCCTCTGGCTGCTCTTACGGAGGAACCGCCCAGCGCTGGTGCTGGCCGCGTCTTCAGCGGCTGGAATGGCGGCGGGACTGTTGCTGAACCCTTACTTCCCGGAAAACGTCCGCTACGACCTTGTACAAGCCAGCGTTACTGAAATTGCCACACGGGCTCACGTGGTGATCGGCGGAGAGCTGGATCCGCTCACCAACTGGCAGTACTGGATCTTGTCTTCGCTCCCTATTCTGAGCCTATGGTTGACAGCCGTCTACTTCCGGATCCGCGAGTGGCGTAGCCGTAAGGGCGTTGACGCGGTGGACCTTTTGCTGACGGCCTCGGTGATCACGCTGCTGGGAACATTCAGGGTGAGCCGGACCGCTGATTTCTTCGTTCTTTTTGCCCTGCTGTTCGCGGCCGCTGTTCTTTCTCCCAAATTGGCAGCGTGGCGCAAGGATCTACCTTACGCGCTGGCGCCTTTAGGCGTCGCCTGCTGCATCCATGTTTTCCTGACCTACTCCTACGTCCTGGCGGCGCCCGTGCTCGATCGCTACCGCAACGCCGCGGAGTACCTGCGCACCCATGCCAAGGGCGATTTGGTTGCCAACGCCGATTGGGGCGACTATCAGTTCCTGTTCTTCCTCAATCCGCGTGCCCGCTACGTCGTGGGCATTGAGCCCACCATGCTGTACTTGTCCGATCACCGGAAATACTGGCTCTGGCGTCACATGGCGGACGATGAAACCTCCACCTGCGGCCGGGAGCAATGCCCGGAAAGCGAGCGGACCGCCATCGGAAAAGCCATGCGGGCAGGGCTCGGCGCGAGCTATATCTTCCTGCAGCACGCCGAGAATCCCAAACTGGAAAAGGCTCTGCAACAGGAACCTGGCGTCGCGGAAGTTTTTCGCGATGCGGGCTTCTCCTTGTATCGGCTGGATGCGTCGCTCGCCCGATCGGGGTCTTAAAATTAAGCGCGGCGCTCGCGCATTTCCCGCGAAATGCCGGCGATCTCCGCGTCGTCCAAACACCGTTTCGCCAGCGGCGTCAGGTTCTCGTCCTCAGCCTGGATGTGGGCTCGATACAGCGACCGAAGTCCTTCCGCGCATCCGCGATATTGATCGATCAGGAGCGGCGAGCAAGCGTCCTCAGCTTCCAGTTGCAAGGCCAGCCGCTTGAGCTCGGCGAAAATCGACTCCGCTTCCGTGTGCTGCGCCTCCAATGATTCCACAAACGCCACCTCGGCTGAGGAAAGTTTGCCCCGCAAGCGAGGGAACAAGCTAGCCTCTTCATCCTCGGTATGCAGCGCCCCGCTCGTATCTAGAAAGTGAAGGCTGTGGGCAATCGCCGTGAACGCGGCGATCCGATCGTTTTCGATATGGCCGGCAGCGTCAACTAAAGTGTCCAGCCGTTGTTCAATGCGGCGATGGCAAGCCATCAAATGCTCAATCGGCGAGTCGATGGTAGCGGAGGGTGCGGCGCCAATCTGTATCACGGGTATCTCCTGACTCCATGGTGCAACATTCGCGCCGGCTTGGCGGTGACTTCTGTCACGCCCTGGGTGAGAATTGGGGAATGGCGCAAAACTCGGCATCCTCCAAACAGATTCTGAAAGCGACGCCGCTGTTCGCGGCTTTGGATGACGCCGAGTTGAACTCGCTGGCGGCGCGCTGTGGCGCCAAGAGCTATGGGCCAGGAGAGATCTTGTTCTCCGAGGGAGAGCCCTGCTCCGGATTGTACATTGTAGTGACCGGCCGTGTTCGCATTTTCAAGAGCTCGCCCAGCGGCCGTGAGCAGGTGCTGGCGGTGGAGAGCTCCGGAGCTTCTGTGGCCGAGTTGCCCGTTTTTGATGGAGGCCCTTATCCGGCGTCGGCATCGGCGCTGGAAAGAACCGAAATGCTGTTTGTGTCCCGAGCCGATCTTCGCGCCATTTGCCTGGAGAGACCCGAGGTCTCGCTCAAGCTATTGCAGGTGGTGGGCGCGCGCCTGCGCCGCTTGGTGGGCATCATCGAAGAGCTTTCCTTCACCACCGTGCGCAGCCGGCTGATCTCGTGGCTATTGCGCCAGGCGAAGTCGGAGGGTCAGACGACCCGGCGCGGCGTGACGTTCTCCCTGAACGCCAGCCATCAGGAACTCGCCTCGCAAATCGGGACCGTTCGGGAGCTCGTTTCGCGCAACCTGGCGCGTCTTCAGGCGCAGAGCTTCATCGAAATCAATGGCCGTGAGATTACCATTCTTGACCAGGAGGCGCTGGAAGCCGACTTGGCGTCCAGCATTTAATTTAAATCAGACGCAGCGACCCCTCCCTTACGGTCGGGGCTCAGACCGAACTCCATTTCTGAGCCCCGACCATTAGGGAGGGGTTACTGTTAGAATCCACCCCGTGGCCGATATCCAGGCCGCGCACGAATCCGATACTTCTTTCCCACGTCCGAAGTAATCTCAATCCCGATCTTGCGAAACCCCTCGTTGGGATTCTGCTGCGGATAGTACGTGACCGTGTAACTGTTCCCGAGATCTTCGCGAATCGATTCGAACGCTTCCACCTGCTTTTGCCACGTCTTGGCGAAATAAGCTTTGCCGCCGGTGCGGGTAGAGATGCGGCGGAAGATGTTGCTCGACACGGGATCCTTGGTCACATCGTTGGTGGAAATCACGTAGATCGGTATGCCCTCGTCCTCGGCCACTGCGCGCACGTCATCGGGGGCGATCATGCTCGAATTGTCCGGACCGTTGGAAAACACAATCACCACTTTGCGTCCGGGCACCTTGGCCGCATCCCGCAGCGTCAACAGCAACCCGTTATACAACGCGGCGTCGTCTCCCGCCACCGCTTTGCGCAAACCAAAGATCGCATCATTGCGGTCGCGGGTCAGCGGAGCGGCGCGAGAGAGATTGCGGCTGAACGTGTAAACGGCCACGGAATCCGCCCGGTCCAAACCGCGTACAAAATCGGCAATGGCGTCGGAGGCGTAAACAAAGCCCCGGTACATATAATTGCTGGTATCGAACAGCACAAACACGTTGGTGCCCACAAAAGCGTCCGAGCGCAACTCGCCAGCATCCTTTTCCGGGGTCGCGTCCACTGCGCCCAGCAGCGGCCGGGTGGTCCCGTTGTCCAGCACCTGGAGCGGCGCCTTGTTCCCTTCGCCAAACGTGTTCATCTTCTGCGGAATGCCGTCTTCGGAAATCTTGAAATCGGCCGGCTTCAGGCCATTGATGTAGTGGCCCTTGCTGTCGGTGACCGTGAAACTGAGCACCACCATGTCCACTTTTACGCGAAACGTGGGGCGTTCCTGAGCCAACAGCCAGGTGGCTGCACCCAGCCCTGCCAAGCCGGCAATCAAAACTGTCTTACGGCGTAACTTGCGCAGTAACGTCAAGATTCCTCCCAATTTAGCAAACTAGTTCAACGCGCCTGCCGCTTCCGCAGCTTGCTTTCGCGTCTTCTGCAGAACATCTTCGCCCACCAGCCGCAGCGATCTCAGGAGGGCCGGCCAGTCTTCCAGATGCGTGGCAAAGATGCGTTCGATGGTCTCCTGCGTCCAGGCCGGCACCAACACATTCATTTGCGCCGGGCTGGCGTGAATCTGATCCGCCAAAGCAGCATAATACAGCAGATTCGATTCCCAGCTTTCGGCCAGGATCCGGCTCGAGTATCCCATCAAGGTCGGAAATGTGCGCAGGTGCAGCAACTCGGGCACGTAGGAATTGGTCAACGTGGGTTTGGGAGTGCCGAACGCGCGGGAGATGGCCGGATAGTTGAGTTCCCGCGGGTTCTTCTCCGCTTGTTTGCGAATCTCGGCCGCTAACATGGCATCGGTACCGTGCGCAGCCAGATCGGCCGCCACCGCAAACATCTCCGAGGGCATCAAATTTTCTAAAGCCGTCTTGGCTTGCCCCGCTTCCAACAGTTCATTCAGCTTGGCCAACCGGGCAGGCGTGGCGTAGGGGGAGAGCGCATCGATGAATTGGCGCCGCACTTGCGCATTCACGGCGGACTCGGCGGCGAGCGTTTCCGCATACTCCATGTGCAGCCCTACCCAGTGCAGTTGCGAAGGAGTGACGCGCCACCAGCGCGGTACCGTGGACGAGAGGAGAATTTGCGGCACCAGGTCGCCCCAGATCAGAGCCTGCTCCCGGGTTGGCACCAGGAAATTCTGTTCGGCCTCCGCGAGCGCATACGGCAGACCCGCCAGAGAGCCTACCAATCTGCCCCCGGCGCTGGACGGCCATCCATTCCCCAACACTTCCGTGTGCCTCCAACTCTCGGCGGTGCCGGGCAGACCGATGAAATCGTGACTGCGCACAAATAGCGGGTTGGTTCTCAGAATTTGGGCTCCGGGCGGGGCGTAGTGCACGTAATTTAGACCGACTAAAGTGTCCCGCAGGAACGGGGCAAAGAGGCTCCGCACGTCGTCCAGCTTTTTGGGATCGGTGGACGCCTTGTCGATCAACGCGCGCAGGTTGAGTTTGCGCTGCGTCTCAATGTGTTTTTCCGACCAGAAACCGAAGCTGAGGGAATTTTTTTCCACGCTGCTCAGCGACGCTCGCGGCAATTGAATTTCCGCAATCCGTCCGGCGGTCTTGTTGACCAGCGTCATGTTGGCTTTTTCGCCCTTCGCCACGCGCTCCAGATTGTCCACCAGTTCGAACAGAGAGGTGAGAGAGATCAACCGTTGGGCTTCAAAAATGCGAATCATCTCTTCCACGACTTGGGTTTGTGCTTCAGACCCCTCGCCGTTTGTGCCGGCCAGGAGATCCATCATGCGATCCTGGGGCGCGACAGTAGCGGGCGAGTGGGTCGCCGCCAGAAGAATGTTTACACCTTCGCGTCCTGCGTCAAAGACCTCGCGTTCGCTCTTCACTTTGACGAAGTGCGATGCGATGCCGGCCAGCGCTTTGTCTGCCTCCCCGGGGGGCAGCGCCCCCTGACGGTAGAAAATTCGCCACAATCCGGTAAGGGCCTGCAAGGTGCCTACGACGTCGGCTCGCAAGCCCTGATCTTTGATTTGAGCCGTGGATTCCGCCGTTTCCAGGTAAGCCAGTACGGTGGCATCCGTCACTTCGGGAACTTCGGCGAAAATCGGATACTGCGATCCATAATCGCGGAAAGCTCGCGCCAGCCGATTCACCGTTGCACCGGCCAGTGGAGCCTTGCGATGCCGGTCGACATCGCTGAGGGCCATGAATATCTTGAGCGGCTCGTTTTCCACCGCCTTGCGCGTAAGTCCAAACAGAGCTTCCAAAACGTCGTCCGGCTCCCTCCAGGACCCAGCGCTCTTGGTCAGCTTGCCATCGTACTTTCCGTGCGGATGGTCGGTAAACAGCCCTTTCCACACCTCCACTCCGCCGGGGATGTGCGGGCGTCCGTCGCCATCCAGCCGCAACCGGGCGGTGAGCAGCAACATATCGGTGTTGGCGCGGAACACCGGCCGCGCCGGGCCGGGACTGGTCACCTTGCCGCGAATCGCCCCATAAAATCGCCTAAGCCGTTCCGGTTCGGTGAGATAGCGCTGCACCGGGCTATCGTTCAAGCGCGCCAAGGCATCGTAATAGCTTGCCAGCCACCCGTCGTCCTTGGCCAACAGCCGCTCAAAGAATGCGGCGCCCTTATTGGGCGGTACGCCAGCTAACTCTGCCCAGACCTTCTCGGTGCGGGCGCCGCCGGGAACTACCGCCTCTCCGTTTCGGAGGTCGAACATGCCGCCGTAAAAATCCAATACGTGGGAGAATGCCCGCATGCGCTGCACGGTGGTCGCCTTGCGCAGTTCCTCGGCGGTGTGCGGCTCCAGCTTGGAAAGGCCGAGATACAGGCGGCACAGCGCAGGATCGCCGATAAATGCATCGATAAACTCTCCGGCCTGCTTCTCCTTTGCCGACAGCCAGTACTCTGGTCCGTAAAGGATTTCGACTTCCGTCGGATGATAGTCGTAAGCAAAGGGCCGATTGGCGCGCAGGCTCTGTTCCAGGGCGGAGATTGGAAAGCCGGAATCGATGGTCAAAAACGCGCGGCTGGCGTTTACCGTCTCCAGCACCACCTCACTCCCGCAGCCCCCGCGCATGCGATAGCCGAGGACGCGAAGTAGATCGCCAGTCTGGGAAGACTCGCACGTCTCCACGTGAATCGTCTTGTCAGGCCCGGCCAGCTTTTCCAATTCGCGCGCCTGTGTCAGATACCGGACCACCAGCTTCAGGTACTCCGTCTGTTCCAGAGACTCATTGTTGTTGGACGCCTGGTAACCGTTGGTGACAATGTTGCGCGCCAGGGCCCCCACCACTTCCGCCGGAGTGAGATCGGGCGAGAGCGCCGCCATGCGCGAGAACGAACGCATCGGCCCGGGGATGGTCACGGTCTGCGCCTTGTTCACGTTCTTGGGCGCCGCGGCAGCCAGCGTGAAGTCGGTTCCGTTGGCGTCGCGATAGACCTGCAAATCCCGGGCGGCGGCTTCATTGTCGCCATCCACCAGGTCCAGCAGCACCAGCCGGCGCGCCCACGGCTTCCGGCTCTCGGCAGCCGTCGTCGGCGAAGCCAGCAAGCGCTGATACACCGCCCTGGTGGCCGGATCGTGATGGCGATCCAGAAACTCGGCATAATCGCGCAGCGTGCCGACCGTTGCCGACCCCGCCTGCGCTGCTTGGCGCAACAGTTGGCGGGCGCCGGCCGCATCGCCATTGCTCTCCAATTGCCAGGCCCGATCGCTGAGTTCGTCGGCTCGTGCCCCACCCCAAGCCAAAAATATCCCCAGAGCCAGTATCAGGTGTCGCATGCAGATCCTCCACTTCCCCCGTGGTGTATTAATGTAGCATTCGGCGCGCTGCGGCGTCAGCTTAGGTCGGTGTCGCCATCTTGCGAGTTGGTAGCCGGGCTCGTTGGTGGGCTGGCGCCCGGTCAGGTTGCGCTGGCGGCGCGACGAGCGTATTTGATCGCCGGGAGTTGCGGGCGGCGCGGGTGGCGTGACGATTTGCGTTTCCTGGATGGGTTGTGAAGTGTCCGGATTTGGGACTAGGTTCTTCCGAAAATTACTCCTTCGCATGACTGTAAATCTCTGATTACAAATTTAGTTTTCCCCGCTCAGG
>Ga0075017_100000872_pt1 | contig 17791 bp, 20 predicted proteins | sample AleBraG_ABR_2012_FD_71475 | JGI IMG/M metagenome (GOLD analysis project Ga0075017, IMG submission 71475) | Freshwater sediment microbial communities in response to fracking from Pennsylvania, USA - Alex Branch Run_MetaG_ABR_2012 | ecosystem: Environmental > Aquatic > Freshwater > Creek >... | reverse complement strand
ATTCATTATTACGAGCACCTGTCGGCAGCGGACCCCAATCGCGGATGCGCAGTTGCGTTCTTGAAGTCGCTAAGAGTGGACGAGCAAGCCCTGTACCGGGGCATGCGGGCGCTGCGCGTGGACCGCTACCTGGGCGGGAGCTTTCCGGGCATGCCGCCCGACCGGGAGTATCTGCGTCTGTTCAACGGCGGCGCGTACCTTTACGCCAGCAAACGATATTGGATTCCGTTCGGCTGGTACGCCAATCCGCTGCCCAGTACGTGCGCCACTGCGTGGGCCATCATGGTCGCGGATCGCTTCGATCCGCTGGGTTTCGGCGGGGCGCCGAACTGAAAAAACGCCCGCTCGAGAGCGGGCGTCTTGAGGTCAGGCAGGTGCCTGTGACCGTTACTGGCAGGCCTTGCCGTGATCGGCATGGTTGCCCTTGGCCTTGGCGTCGGCCTCCGACATGTAGGCGCCTTCCTTCGTTCGGCCATACCACTTGTCGCTCTGACAGTGGTAAGTCTTGGAACTGGTGTTGACCCACACCAAACCCGGTCCGCCGCCCGCTACGGCCGTTGCCGGCGGCGTGAACTTCTCCTTGGCGGACTCCTTCACCTTGGTCGCCATCGTCGGCGCAGCCACTGCAGCCGTAGTGGCGGCAGCAGCAGCCGGAGCGGCGGCGGCTGGAGCGGCAGCAGCCGCAGCGACTTTGGGCTGCGCGGCGCTGGCGGACGCGTACCAGTCCTTGACACCCTTGTGACCCTTACAGGCTCCCTTGCGCGTGGCGCCACTGTAGTAGGAGCCGTCTTTGCACATGCCCGTGCTGCCGGCCGGCGCCGTGGCCGGCGCCTGAGCATAGCTCGTCGCTATCATCAAAAACCCTGCCGCCAGCGCTATTGCGCCAATCCTTGTCTTCATGAATTACCCCAATTTGCTATGGTGAGAATGCCCGCGGGCCTTACCGAACCCGCGGTGCGGACTCTACCCGCCGCCACATGAACGCACCATGAATTCGCGGCAATCCTTTATGGGTCAGGGGTTGGCAGTGCACCGTACCCGGCCGATCCAGTCGTCACGATTGATCTGGTAAATGACATTCTGGACCGCCGGTTCCTCGAAATAGCGTACCGGCGCTCCTCCGATGAGCACGGCGCCCAAGTGCTCCATGGCTCGTCGCGAGCGAATGTTGTTCTCGCCCACCTGGAACCGCACGCAGTCCACGCTGGTTGTATCCAGGGCCAGTAGCGCGCCGCCCGACAGGATCGCGCCATGGAAGAAGGTCGAAAAGACTTCGAGTGTCAGTAGCGGCCCGCAGATTACTCTGCCCCGACGGGTGCCGTCCAGGCCATGCGGGTCGCAGCGAATTCCGCGCGCAACTCGCAGCGCTCCACCAATGTGCGCAGTGCGGGATGGCTGGCTGCGCTGGTGGCCGTCGCCACGGCGGCGTCCAAAAACGTCACGGCGCAGGCAACGGTGATGTCGGCCTGCGTCATTTGATCCATGATCAGCCACCGACCGGGGCGCTGCGCGCAGCAGCGTTCAAGCTCGGCCAACGCACCAAGGGTCTGCAGGGCAAGACGATCCAGCCAGGGTTGGTGGCGCTTATCAGCCGGTCGGAACACACGCTCGTACACCTGTTGCGCGCCCTTTTCCGCTGCACCGACGGCCAATGCCATGAGACGCAGGGTGGCTCGGCGTTGCTCGCCTCGCGCGGGCACCAGCGCGCGCGAGGCGCCGACCAAGTCATCCAGGTAATCGAGGATGGCCGCCGAGTCGATCAGCGATTCGCCCGTATCGAGCAGCAATGCCGGCACGCGGCCCAGCGGGTTGTAATCACGGATACGATCCAGATCCTTGCCCACCGACCAACTGCGGTGTTCGAATGGAATATCCAACACCCGCATGGTGATCGCGACCCGGCGCACGAAGGGCGAGTCAAGCATGCCGATCAGAATCATCGCTGGCTCCTCCGCATGTGCCACCGTTCAAATGGAACTCTAGTTGCAAGCACACCGTCCAGCGCCGCAAGATAACCCATGGACAACTTGGTGGATACAAAATGGCTGACCGATGAGCTGGCGGCTCCAGACTTGGTGATCTGTGACGCCACTGTGTACCCGCCTGGAGACGGCCGCGACGCCCGCAAGCTGTATCAGGCCGGCCGGCTGCCGGGGGCGCGATTTTTCGACCTTGACGTGATTGCCGATCCTGACAGCCCGCTGCCGCACATGGTACCGGCAGCGAGCCGCTTTGAACGACTGGTGGGTGCGCTGGGAATCGGCAATGCGAATCGAGTGGTGTTTTACGACCAGCTCGGGCTGTTTTCTGCGGCGCGAGCCTGGTGGTTGATGCGGCTGTTTGGACACCGCCAAGCCGCAGTACTCGATGGCGGTCTGCCAAAGTGGCAACGTGAAGGGCGCCCGCTCCACTCCGGACCGTCGCCACTGCCGCTGCCGGCGCACTACCGAACTTCGTATCGAGCGCTGCGATTGCGCGGGTTGGGCGATATGCTGGATAACGTGAAGAGTGCACGGGAGTTGGTCATTGACGCCCGCTCAGGCGAGCGCTTTTATGGGCGCGCGCCTGAGCCACGTGCAGGATTGCGCAGCGGACATATACCCGGCGCAAGCAGCGTGCCGCACACGGATCTACTCAGCTCCGGACAGACCCTGCTGGCGCCGGCGGCATTGCGGGCCAGGTTTGCCGCCGCAGGTGTGGACGGGAAACGTGGCGTGGTAACCAGCTGCGGCTCTGGACTGACTGCTGCGGTGTTGACCTTGGGGCTGGCGGTGGCGGGCCTGCCCGAAGGCGCCCTATACGACGGTTCCTGGGTGGAATGGGGCGGGCGGAGCGATACGCCCGTGGCCACATGAGCACCACAGGTTTGACGGTGCAAGCGCCCGGTAGGGTGAATCTCATCGGTGAGCATACCGATTACAATGAAGGTTTCGTGATGCCCGTGGCCATTGACCGGCACACGTCGGTACGAGCACAACGGCGCCTTGATCGGCTGCTGTGTGTGAGCTCGAGTGGCTTCGCACCCGCGGCCAACATTGATCTTGACCGCGATCTGGATCCCAAATCAGTGTCGCGACTGAACGATTGGACCCGGTATCTGTGCGCAGTGGCCTGGGCGCTGCGCGCCGCCGGCCACGAGTTGTGCGGCGCGGACTTAGCGATTGAGAGCACGATTCCGGCCGGAGCCGGACTCAGTTCGTCAGCCGCACTGGAAGTGGCCTGCGGCTGTGCGCTGTTGCGCCTGGTTGGCGTACGGCCGGACCTCTCGGTACTGGCGCAGGTATGCCAACGAGCTGAGAACGATTTTGTGGGCATGCGTTGCGGCATCATGGACCAGTTCATTGCCTGCCGCGGCTTGGCGGATCATGCGTTGCTGCTCGATTGTCGTTCGTTGGCGTACGAGCAGGTGCCGCTGCACTTTGCCGGCACTGATGTGCGCATCGTGGTGTGCAATTCCATGGTTCGCCACGCGCATGCGGGCGGCGAATACAACGATCGACGAGTGCAATGCGAGGCCGGTGTGCGCCATCTGCAGGCGCACCGCCCCGGCATTGTCGCGTTGCGGGACGTGACCTTAAGGGAATTTGCCACGTTGGGGGCGAACCTGGATCCGCTCCTGTTGCGCCGTTGCCGTCATGTGATCAGCGAGAATGAACGGGTCCAAGCCGCGGCCGCGGCCATGGCCGCCGGTGACGTGGCCGCGCTGGGCGCGCTGATGTACGCCTCACACGTCAGTCTGCGCGATGACTACGCGGTCAGCTGCGTTGAACTCGATCAGCTGGTGGAAATCGCGAAGCGGTGTGACGGCGTATTCGGTGCCCGCATGACCGGCGGCGGATTTGGCGGCTGCACCGTCAATCTGGTGCGCGCGGACCGCGTGGCACTATTTGAGCGGACGATCCTGGAGCAGTACGCGGCGGCCAGCGGACGCGCGGCGCAGATATTTGTGTGTCGAGCCAGCGACGGCGTGCGCTGCAGCGTCGAGAGCGGTGGCTCACATGCTTGAGCCTGGTTTTGATTTGGCGCAGCGCGTACACCGGCGGCGCAACCCGCTTAACGGTGAATGGGTGTTAGTCTCGCCACACCGCAACCAACGACCGTGGCAGGGTCAGGTCGAGGCGAGCGCGGCACCGGCGCTACCCAGCTACGATCCGGATTGCTACCTGTGTCCTGGCAACACACGGGCGGGCGGTGTTCGTAATCCGCACTACGCGGATACCTTCGTGTTTGACAACGATTTTGCCGCACTCCGGCTGCAGACGCCGCCGGGCGAATACCTGCAAGGGCCGCTGCTGCAGGCGCGCAGCGAGAGCGGGGTGTGCCGGGTGCTCTGTTTTTCGCCGCGCCATGACTTGTCGCTGGCGCAATTGCCGCTCGCACAGCTGCGCGCGGTGATCGATACCTGGGCCCAACAAAGTGACGAATTGGGGGCGAATCCTGCTATCGGAGCGGTGCAGATTTTTGAAAACCGCGGTGCCGTGATGGGCGCCAGCAATCCGCACCCGCATGGCCAGATCTGGGCCAATAGCACCGTGCCCCCGTTACTGGCGGTGGAAGTGGCCACGCAGCGCGAATTCCTGGCCGAACATGGGGCCTGCCTGCTGTGCACATACCTGGCCGATGAGGAGCGCATCGGCACGCGACTGGTGTGCGGCAATGAGGAGTTTGTCGCCCTCGTACCCTTCTGGGCAACCTGGCCATTTGAGACGCTGGTATTGCCGCGCCGCCATCTCGGTTCCATCAGCGCCCTGAATTCCGGTGGACGCGACGCGCTGGGCGCCGTGTTGCAGGCGCTGACCAGCCGCTACGATAGGCTGTTTGGCGTACCGTTCCCCTACACGATGGGGTGGCATCAGGAGCCCACGGACGCACTTATGCATGAGAGCTTTCACCTGCACGCGCACTTTTACCCCCCATTGCTGCGTTCGGCTACGGTCAAGAAATTCATGGTCGGCTATGAGATGCTGGCCGGACCGCAGCGAGATATCACGCCGGAAACCGCTGCCGAGCAATTGCGGAGAAGTTAAGGATGCTGAGTCTGTACGATTACCTGGATTCAGGGAACGGATACAAGATCCGCTTGCTGCTGGCGCAGCTGGGCGTCAAGTATCGGTACTGTGAGATTGACATCATCAAGGGCGAGTCGCGCACGCCGAAGTTCCTGGCGATGAATCCCAATGGCCGTATCCCGCTGCTGCAACTCGAGGATGGCCAGTGTCTGGCGGAGTCGGACGCCATTCTCTGGTACCTGGGCGACAATACGGCCTTTGTACCCGCTGAGCGTCTGGCGCGAGCGCAGGTGCTGCAGTGGATGTTCTTTGAACAATACAGCCATGAGCCCTATGTGGCGACGCCACGGTTCATTGTCCGTCATTTTCCGTCCGACCATCCGCGGCGCAGCGAGCTGCCACAACGCCTGGCGCGGGGCGGCGACGCCCTGGGTGTCATGGAAACACACTTGAGTACGCGGAGCTTTTTTGTCGCCGAGCGTTACAGCCTCGCGGACATTGCGTTGTATGCCTATACGCATGTGGCGGGCGACGGCGGACTGGACCTGGCCCCCTACCCGCAGGTCAGAGCCTGGTTGGCGCGCGTTGCCGCGCAGCCCGGGCACGTGGGATTGTTCGACCGCCCACCGAGCTCTTGAGGCTCCTTAAGGCTACTGCGCTGTTCAGCCAGCGACTTGCCGGCGCCGTAAGTGTGGAATAATGACCCATCCGCGCGGGAGTGATTGATGAACATTTTAGGTCCCGATTCACTGGTCTTTGGCGTCGAAGATGTTGACGCGTGCGGTCGCTATCTGCTCGATTACGGCCTGACCAAGGTGGAGAGCGCCGCCAGCGGCGGAGTGTTCGAAGCCCTGGACGGCACTAATTGTGTGGTGCGCAAGAGCAGTGATGGGGGACTACCCAAACCCATAGCAGCCTCCCCCAACATTCGCGAGTGCGTTTATGGGGTAGCGGACGCGGCGACTCTTGAACAAGTAGGGGCCGAGCTGAGCCGGGACCGCGAGGTGCGCCGCGATGCCAGCGGCATGCTCCATTGCGTCGACGATGCCGGTATCGCCATCGCCTTTCAGCGCACGCTCCGGCGCCCCTACCGCGCGCCGTGGCTGGGCATCAATGTGCCCAATCAGCCGCCGCAGCGAGCGCCCAACGTCATCGCTGCCGACCATGCCATGCCGATACAGCCGCGCACACTGTCACATGTGGTTTACTTCGTGCCCGACGTGCACAAGGCGGAGATGTTCTATCGAGAGCGTCTGCAATTTCGCCTGACCGATCGATTCACGACGGCGGGACCGTTCTTGCGCCCAGCCGGCACGCTCGAGCATCACACGTTATTCCTGATCCAGGGCGGCGGGCCGATGATGAACGGTCTCAATCATTTTACTTTTCATCTATCCGGGGCCAATGAACTGCTGCAAGCCGGCTGGCAGTTCTCTCGCAAGGGCTACCGGAGTTTTTGGGGGCCTGGCCGGCACATCTTCGGGTCCAACTATTTCTGGTACTTCAATAGTCCTTTCGGCGGCATGTGCGAGTACGACGCCGACATGGATCTGCACGATGACAGTTGGGTGCCGCGCGCCGTGGCCGCTGACCAGGACAGTTCGCAGATTTTCCTGTTCGATTACCGTGCGCCATGGTTTCCGGGTGGTGAGCATTGACGACGGCGCCGATCGACAGTTCGCCACCGGTCGATGCGCCGGTGCGACTGCGCGAAATTCCCTATAACTACACCTCCTTTGCCGATCGCGAGATTGTCATTCGCCTGCTGGGCGAGGCGCAGTGGCAATTGCTGGATGAACTGCGCAAAGAACGCCGAACGGGCCGCTCGGCGCGGATGCTGTACGAGGTGTTGGGTGACATCTGGGTGGTGCAGCGCAATCCGTATCTGCAGGACGATCTGCTGGATAATCCGCGGCGCCGACGCCTGTTGATCGATGCGCTGGCGCACCGGCTCACTGAGGTGGACCGGCGGCGCGACAGCGCCGATCAGGAGCGTCATCGCAAAGTGGGCGAGCTGTTGACCGCGACGCGCAGCGCAGTGCGGGCCTTTGCGCTGGAATTCACCGCCACTGCAGCCACGCGCGCGCGGGCCCGACGGCTCCTGTTGCGCCATACCCATCGCGACAACATTCGCTTCGACGCCTACGCGCGGGTCGCGCACGTCACGGACGCCACTGACTGGCGTGTTGAGTATCCGTTCCTGGTACTGATGCCAGACAGTGAAGGAGAGATGCCCGGCCTGGTGCGCGCCTGCATCGAATTGGGCCTGACCATCATTCCACGCGGTGGTGGCACCGGTTATACGGGCGGCGCCATTCCGCTGACCGCCCGATCCGCGGTGATCAATACGGAAAAATTGGAGACGTTGGGGACACCGCACGCGCTGCTGCTCCCGGGATTGACGCGCGAGGTCACGGTCATCGAGGCGGGCGCCGGCGTCGTCACCCGCCGCGTGGCGGTGGCCGCTGAACAGGCCGGATTGGTGTTTGCGGTCGATCCCACCTCCGCCGACGCATCCTGCATCGGCGGCAACATCGCTATGAACGCCGGCGGCAAGAAGGCGGTGCTGTGGGGCACGGCAGTGGACAATCTGGCCTGGTGGCGCATGGTGGACCCGGAAGGCAATTGGCTCGAAGTCACGCGCCTAGGCCACAATCTCGGCCGCATCCACGACGTCGAAGTGGCTGAGTTTGAATTGGTGTGGAAGCAGGGCGACACCGATCCCGAGCGCGCCGCAGTGCTGCGCCGGGAGCGTCTGGGCATCCCCGGGCGGCAATTTCGCAAAGCCGGGCTGGGCAAGGATGTCACCGACAAATTCCTCGGCGGTCTGCCGGGCGTGCAGAAGGAGGGTTGCGATGGGCTGATCACGGCGTCGCGCTGGATACTGCACCGCACCCCCGCCCACGTTCGCACGGTCTGTCTGGAGTTCTATGGGCCGGCTCGTGAGGCGGTGCCCTCGATAGTGGAAATCAAACGTTTCCTGGATCAACAGGCGCAGCTGGGCGTGCAGCTGGCCGGGCTCGAGCACTTGGACGAACGCTATTTGCGTGCCGTGCGCTATGCGAGCAAATCCAAGCGCGGCGGGTTGCCGAAGATGGCCCTTTTCGGTGACATTGTTGGCGACGACGAGGCCGCGGTGGCACAGGCCACCGCCGAGGTTGTGCGCATCGCCAATCGCCGTACCGGGGAGGGGTTCGTTGCGGTCAGTGCGGAAGCGCGCCGCAAATTCTGGCTCGATCGGGCACGCACCGCGGCGATTGCCCGCCACACCAATGCCTTCAAGATCAACGAGGATGTGGTCATTCCGCTCGAGCGCATGGGTGACTACACCGATGCAATTGAGCGCATCAATATTGAAGTCTCCTGTCGCAACAAACTGCAGCTGATCAGCGCGCTGGAGGCGCTGCTTTCCGGGCCTCTCCCGCTGGCACGGGCCGATGATCCCGAGTTCCAACATCTGGACGAGGCCGAACTGCTGGCTGAACGGCCGGCCCGAGCCCGCGAATTGCTAGGTGCAGTGCGGGTGCGCTGGGAGTGGTTGCTGAATAACCTGGACGCGCCGCTCCCGGCCGCCCAGGCGCAACTCGCGGCGCTGGGCTGCAGTTGGCCGGCGCAGACTGCCGCGTCCCGGGTGCTCGATCTGCTGCAGGAGCGGAGTCTGCGAGTGTCCTGGAAGCGGGAGCTGCGCGCGCCGCTCGGTGAACTGTTTGCCGGGGGAGCCTTTGCACCGGTACTGGCCGCCTGTGATGCGCGGCATACGGAAATTCTGCGCGGACGGCTGTTCGTGGCGCTGCATATGCATGCGGGCGATGGCAATGTGCACACCAATATTCCGGTTAATTCCGATGATTACGCCATGCTGCAAAGCGCACGGGAGATTGTCGTGCGGATCATGGCCATAGCACGCGAGCTGGGCGGTGTGATATCCGGCGAGCATGGCATCGGGATCACGAAGCTTGAGTTTTTGAGCCCGGCGGAGACGCTGGCGTTTCGCGACTACAAGCTGCGGGTCGACCCGGAGGGACGTTTCAATCGTGGCAAGCTGCTGCCCGGTGGGGATCTGGGCAACGCTTATACGCCCAGCTTCAACCTGTTGGGTCACGAATCCTTGATCATGCAGCAATCCGATTTGAGTTCAATTGCCGATGCCGTCAAGGACTGCCTGCGCTGCGGGAAGTGCAAACCCGTCTGCGCCACGCACGCACCGCGCGCCAATTTGCTCTACAGCCCGCGCAACAAGATTCTGGCCACCTCGCTGTTGATCGAAGCGCTGCTGTACGAGGAGCAGACGCGCCGCGGTGTCTCCATTCAGCATTGGGATGAATTCAGCGATGTAGCCGATCATTGCACGGTGTGCCACAAGTGCTTGACGCCCTGCCCAGTGGACATCGACTTTGGCGACGTCTCGATGCGCATGCGCGACCTGCTGCGCCGCATGGGCAAGAAGCGCTTCAATGCCGGTACGGCGGCCGCGATGTTGTTCCTCAACGCCAAGGACCCGCGCGCGATTCGCGCCCTGCGCACGGTGATGATTGAGTGGGGCTACCGTGCGCAGCGATTGGCCAGCGGATTGTTGCGCTCACTGGGCCGAGCCCAGACCCGCCGACCGCCGGCCACCACGGGCGGACGGCCGCCGGTGCGCGAGCAGATCATCCACTTCGTCAACAAAAAGATGCCGGGCGGCCTGCCCAAGAAGACGGCGCGCGCGCTGCTGGATATTGAAAATGCCGATTTCGTACCGATCATCCGCGACCCGTTGGCCACCCACGCCGAAACGGAGGCAGTGTTTTACTTCCCCGGCTGCGGGTCGGAGCGGCTCTATTCGCAGGTGGGACTGGCCACTCAGGCGATGCTCTGGCACGTGGGTGTACAGACGGTGCTGCCGCCGGGCTACCTCTGCTGCGGCTATCCGCAGCGCGGCGCCGGGCAGATGGACAGGGCAGAGAAGATCATCACCGATAATCGCGTGCTCTTTCATCGGGTGGCGAACACCCTGAACTACCTGGATATTCGCACCGTGGTGGTGAGTTGCGGCACGTGCTTCGATCAGCTGCAGGGCTATCACTTCGAGGAAATATTCCCAGGCTGCCGAATCGTTGATATTCACGAATACTTGCTGGAAAAAGGCATAAGACTGGAGCAGGTGACGGGGGTGCGGTATTTGTATCACGATCCGTGTCATTCGCCGATGAAGAGCTATGAGCCGCTCAAAGTGGTCAATACATTGATGGGGGCGGAACACAACGGGCGTATCACCAAGAGTGATCGTTGCTGCGGCGAGTCCGGCACGCTGGCGCTGAGCCGGCCCGACATTTCGACCCAGGTGCGGCTGCGCAAGGAGCAGGAGTTGCGCGGCAGCGCGGCACAGCTGAGGGGCGCCGACTTCGCTGGCGAAATCAAAGTACTGACCTCTTGCCCTTCGTGCCTGCAGGGACTGAAGCGCTACAACGAGGATGCCGGTCTCGATGCGGACTACATCGTGGTGGAATTGGCGCGCCACCTGCTCGGCGCCAATTGGTTGGTGGACTACGTCGCGCGCGCCAACCAGGGCGGCATCGAGCGCGTGCTGGTGTAGCGGAAGATCACAGGGCAAATGGGCCCTCGCAAATGGATTGCGACAAGGGGCGCCGATCATTGGGGTGTTCGCGTCCCGCCAGTTCTGCCGGCAGCGCGGCCGCATTGCCGGGTTTGCCCAGCACCACCATAGCTTCCACGGCGTAGACCGTCGGTATGCGCAGTACGCGCCGCGCGCGCTCATAGTCGAAACCTTGGATGCCGTGTGCTACCAGTCCACTGAGGGACGCTTGTAGGGCAAGATTCTCCCAGGCGGCACCGGCGTCGTAGGAATGAGTGAGGCAGGGACGACCGTCATCAAACTGGGTGCGGGATATGAACACGGCGAGTGCGCCGGCCTGCTGGGCCCACGAGCGATTGCCGGGCACCAAGAGGTCCAGAAAGGTGAGCCAGAAATCACTGTCGCGGCGTGCGTACAGTATGCGCCAAGGCTGGAAATTCATGGACGAGGGCGCCCAGCGAGCAGCTTCAAACAGGGGCAGCAGCTCCGCCTCGCTGAGCGCCTCACCCGACATGGCCCGCGGGGACCAGCGGTCGACGAACATTGGGTGAGCGGCGTAACTGGCCTGGCGTCGATCACTACCCTTGATCATGGGTGGAGTCCTTGTGGCGTTTAGCACAGGCGCGTAATGTGGGGGCAACGAGCAGGTAATTCAATATGCCCAGTAACCGGAGATTTACCCTATGTCCGTAGCCAGAGTGACCGAACTGACTTCCTCTTCCAAGAAGAGCTTTGATGATGCGATTGCCACCGGTCTGAAGCGCGCGACCAAAACACTTAAAAATGTCGCCTCGGCATGGATTGCCAGCCAAGAGGTGGTACTCAAGGATGACAAAATTGTGGAATACCGCGTGCGGATGAAGGTTACGTTCGTTCTGGCCAAATAGGCCCGCGAGCGCCATTCGGTCGGCGGGAAGGATCGTCGGCAAGCGGCGCGCAAAATCGCGATTATGAGGTTGCCAGGGGCGGGCTCGCTTAAGGATAATCCGCGCGCTTCAAAAAACGTACGCGGAGTACACATGATTCCCAATCGACAGATTCTAACTGCCGTAGCATTAGGCTTGGCTGCTGTGACGTCTCAGGCCGACAATGCCCCGGCTCCCACAGCGCCGCCTCCACCACCGGTGGGCTGGCATGGTAAGGGCGAGGCCGGGGCCGTGCTGGCCAGCGGCAACACGACAGCGGAAACGATCAATTTCAAACTTGGCTTGCTGGAGATCGACGGCCAATGGACGCACGCGCTCGACATGGGCCTGCTGCGGGCCAGGAGCGGTAGCCCCAGCGTGCAAAGCGCCAATCGTTTCGACGCGGGATGGCAGTCGAACTACGCTATCAATGCGCGCAGCTTCTGGTTCGGCGGCCTGCGCTACGAGAACGACAAGTTCAGCGGCTTCGACTATCAGGCCACGGCCAGTACGGGCGTGGGCTACAAATTCTACGATTCAGATGCTATCAAGCTCTCTGGCCAGGCGGGTGCCGGGTATCGGCGCCTGAAAGACGACGCTACCGGCAATAGTTCCGGTGATGCAGTGTTCGTCGCGGGCTTCGACTACGCCAATGCCCTGACGGCATCCACCAAAGTGGTCGACAAATTTCACGCTGAGGTCGGCTCTGGCGATACGCTGCTGACCAACTTCCTGGGGCTGGAAGTGAAGATGAGCACCGCGCTGGCTTTATCGGTGGGCCTGGATGTTCGCGACAATACCAAGCCGCCGGTGGCCGCTCCGCCCAAGAAGAAGGTGGACACCATCACGACGGTCAATCTGGTCTATGCGTTCTAGGCTCTCGTAGGCTCCAGGTTCCGGGGCAGGGCTCGCGCCGCGGCGCGAGCCCGCTCGAGCGTGACCCAACGCTCAGCGTACCAACGCCAGGAGCACGATGCCCACTGCGATACGGTACCAGGCAAACCAGGTGAAGCGGTGGGTCTGGATGTAGCGCAACAGCCATTTGACGGCCACAAAGGCCACTACACCGGAGATCGCCGCAGCCACGGTGAAAGCCAGCCAGTCTTCGCCTGCCGTGGAGACGTGGCGAGTTTTCAGGAACTCATAGCCCGTGGCGGCAAACATGGTCGGTATACCGACCAGGAATGCGAACTCGGTGGCGGCGGCGCGCGAGGTCAGGCCCGCGAGCATGGCGGCAAAGATGGTAGCCGCCGAGCGTGAGGTGCCCGGGAACACGGCCGCCAGAATCTGGCAGCCGCCCACCCAAGCGGCCACTGACCAGGTGACTTGCGTACGGATGGGGCGCCCGTCCAGGAACCATTCGATGATCAGTATGGCAACGCCGCCCAGGATCAGAGCGCCGGCCACGGGCACGATGGACTCGGGCAGGGCCACACCCAGCTTCTTGGCCAATAATCCGCCGAGCGCGGTTATGCCGAAGGCCAGCACCAGCTTGGCCAGATAGTCGCGCTGCGCGGCATCGTGCAATCCCGTTGCCAGTCGTGTGAGCCGTGGCCAGAAAATCAGCACCGCGGCAAAAATGGCGCCGGCCTGAATGCCAACGTTAAACAGCTCCGAGCGCGCGCCCAGCCAATGTTCGGCGATCAAGAGGTGGCCGGTGCTGGAGATGGGCAGGAATTCGGTGATGCCCTCGACAAGGCCGAGCAACGCGGCTTGCAGCAGGTCTGACATGAACGGTCCCGTGTGTTGGTCGCCCCAAGGCGGGTCTGGCAGGCGGACGATACAGGATTTTCCGATCGCTCGCGGCAGCTCGGCTGGAAGTGGCGTCGGCCGCCGGGCGGTACACGGCCGGCATGTCCTGGTTCATGCACATGCTTCGTAACAGATTGATACGTTTGACATATGAGTGTGTCATACAGTATATGGTATCGATAATCAAAATCTGGGTGACGGCCTGCTGCGATTCCCTTGTGATGATGAGTAATCAAGGAAGGTATGAGAGTGCGTGATGCGATCGACATCAAGTATGCGCGTGGGCTGGTCTGGGCCACAGTGAGCGGCTCTGCCGACAAGCTGTTGGGCGCGCCGCTCAAGCAGCGCGTGCAGGGATTCGCGCGGCAGGTCTCATGCTGGCGAATTCTGCTGGACTGTCGGCAGGTGGTCGGGGTGGATCTGAACCGGCGGGCTACGTGGCAGCAGCACATGTTGCAGCACTTCTCGTTGCCGACTGGGGCGCGCGCCGCGCTGGTTTGCTGCACGGCAGTGGATGCGACAGTGACGCGCCCGAGCAAAAATCCGCAAACTGGCCGGCCAGTTGCGATCTTCACCGATACGCGCGTGGCCGTGCGGTGGCTCCGCGCGGGTGTGTCCAAGCTGGTAGGTCCCGATAGTGCGCCGGTGCCGATCGGCGCGATCAAGGAGCTGCTCCATCAGTACGCCCTGGCAAGACGCAACGGGCCCGAAGCCCAAATCACGCGGGAGCTGGGTGAGCTTTATCGGTATCTGGTAGAGCAGGCGGGCCTGATTGGCTTCGATGCACAACAGGTAATGGACGCCCACCGGGCTGCGCTCAAGCCGCGTCGGCCGCGGCTGGTACCCCAGGGTTGCGTCGGGGTGCGTGCGTCGAAAGCTTGATGCGTCAGGCTTGCCCTAGTGCTCGTTGCGTGAAGCCGTCGTAGCTGGCGCCACCGCGACCGTAAACGTCCCCGACTTTGCCGCCGCGCAGCGTCGCCAGTCGCTTCTGCACCTGGCCGAGTTTGAGGGTCACCACCGCACCGTTCCCGTCATTTAGGATCTTGCAGCGTCCAGCGACGAGCAGGTTCTCCTGCCAGCGCTGCTGGAGTGCCAAGCTCGGGTCGCACCAGCTCAGGAGTTGTTCAAAACCTTCGCGCCCGCCGGGAAAGGACAGCATGCGGCAGGTGGCGACTCGGTCCGCGTCCAGGCGACTCAAGGCGTCGACGCACAGGCGGCGCGCACCGCCAATCTGTTCGATCGCCACGGCATCCTCACCACTCACTACCGCGACTTCGCGCCTGAGAATCTGCTCGAGTTCCACCAGCAGCACGGACTCTTCGCGCAGGAGCTGTTCCACGTGCCGCCGAATATCAGCGGGCTGAACACTCATGATCAGGACTGCCGGCGTGGCTTGGCGGCGGCCAGATCCTGTTCGAGCTGTAGGACTCGGTCGGCGATCTTGGCTGAATCGACGGTGTACTTGCCCTGGCCGATAGCCTGGCTCAATTGCGTCACCCGCGCAGCATCGATTTCGGGAGTGCCGGCGATAATCTGTTGCAGCGAAATCAGGTGGCGGGCGGTAGCGGTGATACTGATGCTCTCGCCGCTGCTCGTGGCAGCACTGGTAGTGTGGGCCGTTGGCGCAGTCCGACGCACCGGATCCACGGCGCGGCTGGTGCCCATGTCGACAGCGTTGGTATCGGCGCCCTTGATGCGGGTGGTCACGTCACTACTCCTAACGAGGTTCCTACGGAGCCTGTAACGGCCGCCTGCGGCGCAACTTTAGACCCGAGTTTGTCATAAGGATACTTCGACCAACTGAGCGGTACGCACAGTGGCCTCCACTACGCGGTGGGAGCCTACGTTCTCAACCCGAATACGCTCCTCGGGTTTGCCATCCGTCAGGGCAATCACGGCCACCCGTATGTCCATGCCCTCCGTGTGGGCGAGCAGCGTCAGTTCCTGGCCGCGGTGCACGATGGGGGCAACCAGCAGCGCGTCGCTGTTGAGTACCTCGCCCAGGGCCAGCGATCGGCGCAGTCGCTGACCGTGGAGCGCGGCCGGATCGGTAACGTAACTGGTGGACAGTCCCGGCAGGCGCCGGCGCATCACCTGAAAGTCTGCGACCTGCGGCACGCTCCCCTGTGCCAGGGCGTGCTGCGCCACCAGCACGGAAGTCTCGGTGATCACCGCTACGCCCAGGTAGAGGGCCCAACGGTTGCCCGACTCACAGCGCACTCCCACTGTCGTGTGATCGTGAATCTGGCCGTCGCCGGCAATCAACGCCTGCAGCGCTGTTGAACAGGCGCCCAACTGCAAGCGCGCGTCCAACACATCGGCCGTGACCAGCAGATCTTGTGCGCTCTCGCCGGCTGCAGTCCGCACCGCGCTTTCCGCCGTACTGCGGATCAGCGCCGGGTCGGTGAGCTCGAGGGCGCCGGCATGGAATGGTTTGAGTAACAACAACGCCACCGCGGTAGCGCCAAAGCGTTGAACCAAGCGGTAATTCATGGGCAAGTCCTCGCGGCACATTAGTAGGTGAGTCGTGCGGAGCAAGCTCCATGCCAGAGGCGAGCGTCAAATGGCTGACACATTGGCTTTTCATCGTCCTGCAAGCCGGCAACTTCTTGCCAAACTCGGTGGCCAATTGCCACTACGCGGGCCGGTGCGAGCCAATTCAAACGGCAATAGCGAGCGGATTCACGGTTTGACGGGGCGTTTGGGCGGTTGGAGTGATCTGGCACAGGCCTTGCTCCAACAGCGGCGAGAGTTTCGGCAATACGGAGTCGGTATGAGTAACAGCATCGACAGTTTTCTGGGTCTACCGGCGCAGGCACTGAGCATTGAGTCGCGCCGTACCGAGCTGCTGGCCGCCAATCTCGCCAATGTGGATACACCCAATTTCAAGGCGCGCGACCTGGATTTCAAGGCGGCGTTGGCCAATGCCGGCGCCTCTGCCACCAGCACGCTGCCGCTCCGGCAGACGAACACGAATCACCAAAGCGCAGCCGACAACTCGCCCACCGCCGTCAACGATAAGGACTCGGCGCTGCGTTACCGGGTGCCACTGGCGCCCTCTCTGGACGGCAACACAGTTGACGAGCAACTCGAGCAGGCGGCCTTTGCCGAGAACGCTGTGCGTTATCAGGCCACTTTGACGCTGCTCAACACGCGCTTGCGCGGATTGATGACCGCGATCACCGGACAATAGAGGCGTAAGCAGACGTGTCCAGCTTCAGGATATTCGACATTGCCGGCTCAGGCATGAGCGCTCAATCGGTACGGCTCAACACGGTAGCCAGCAATCTGGCCAACGCCGACAGTGTGGGGAGCGATCCACAGAGTGTGTATCGCGCCAGGCATCCGGTGTTTCAGGCTGTCATCGGCAGCGGCAGTGACGCGGCCTCGGCCAGTGTCAATGTAACCAGCATCGCGCAGAGTACCGCCAGCCCGGAAGCGCGCTACGACCCCGGCAATCCGCTTGCGGACACTCAAGGCTATGTGTACGCCCCGAGCGTCAACGTCGTTGAAGAGATGACCGACATGATCTCCGCCTCGCGCTCGTACCAGAACAATGTTGAGGTCTTGAGCACGGCTCGAGATTTGATGTTGGCCACACTAAAGCTCGGACAGTAACTACAGGAGCACCCCAACTCATGAGCACCTCTACCCTAGGCACCGCCGCGGCTAATCCACTCGGTAGCTCCGCCACGAGCGGCACGGGCGCTACCGGCGGCACGGGCGCCAACGCCAGCGTCATGCAAACTCTGAACGCCAATGATTTCCTGACGCTCATGACCGCGCAGTTGAAAAATCAGGATCCGCTCAACCCCACCGACAGCAATCAGTTTCTGTCGCAGCTGGCCCAGCTAAGCACGGTTACCGGCATCTCCTCGTTGAACAGCACCATGTCGAATCTCTCGACCTCCTTGATCTCATCGCAGGCACTGACCAGTGTGGCGCTGGTCGGGAAATCGGTGCTGACCTCCGCCAGCTCAGCCACCTACAGGAGCGGTGCACCCATCAGCGGTGCGGTCCAGGTGCCGGCCAATGCTTCGAGCCTGACGCTTAACGTGACGGACTCGAGCGGTATGCTGGTGAATCAGTTCAGCGTCGCCCCCGGTACCGGGCTGCAGGGATTCACCTGGAACGGCACTACCAGCACGGGCGCTGCGGCGCCACCCGGGACCTACAATTTCTCCGCCTCGGTCACTGTGGGGGGCAGCAGTCAAGCAGCCGCGACCCTGCTGGATGGCACCGTGGCGAGCGTGAGCCTCGGGACCGGCGGCGCGGGCGTGACGCTCAATACGTCGGAGCTGGGGCCGGTGGCTCTCAGCAGTGTTCAGCAAATTAATTAGTTTCAAGCACATCAGGAGTATGACTCATGGCATTCGGCATAGCACTCAGTGGCATCGATGCGGCGCAGAGCGATCTGAACGTCACGGCCAACAACATCGCCAATTCGGCCACCACCGGCTTCAAGTCTTCCCACTCGCAGTTTTCCGAGCTCTTTGCGGTCTCGCCGCAAGGCGTCAGCAACACCCAGACGGGTAACGGCGTCAAGCTAG
>Ga0075017_100000871_pt1 | contig 17797 bp, 13 predicted proteins | sample AleBraG_ABR_2012_FD_71475 | JGI IMG/M metagenome (GOLD analysis project Ga0075017, IMG submission 71475) | Freshwater sediment microbial communities in response to fracking from Pennsylvania, USA - Alex Branch Run_MetaG_ABR_2012 | ecosystem: Environmental > Aquatic > Freshwater > Creek >... | reverse complement strand
CCGGGGGAGTTCCAGCGGCTCCTTAAGTTTGATTGCATCACGCGCAGGGTTGTAAATCATAGAGCGATTTCAGCCCCAGCACCCGTGCCCCACGAAAAGGAAATTCTTATGCGTCGTACCGGACTCCATTTCTTGATAACCGCCTGCGTTCTCGCTTTCTCAGGCCCCAGTGCACGGGCGCAAACCACGCCGACGATGAAACCTGGGTTGTGGCAGATCCACCTCGAACGTGAGGAGAACGGCCAACCAATGCCCAATGCGGGCGAGCGGATGAAAGAGCGATTGAAGAACATGACACCAGAGGACCGCAAACGGGTGGAAGAAATGATGCGGCGGCAAGGCGTTGCCCCGGGCGCAGATGGCATGACCCAGCTTTGCTACAGTCAGAAAATGGTGGAGCACGGGGTATGGGCCGATCAAGGAGAATGCAAGACCGACTACATCAGCCGCAGCACCACTTCCTGGAAGTGGCATTCCAGCTGCCCAGGGCTGGGTTACCAGGGCGACGGCGAAGCCACTTTCCCCGATGCCGAGAATTTCGTGGTCAAGTACTCAGGGACTTCGACGACCGCGGGCAAGACCCGAAGCACGAAGTACACGAGGACAGGAAAATGGCTGTCGGCGGATTGCGGCGACCTGAAGCCGCTGGATTCCAAGCCGTAACCTGGACATCGGCCTCTTCGGTTCGGAACCGCACATTGCTGAAGGAGTCGGTGAAACACCGGCTCAGTGACAGTCGCCCAACCTTCGAGCTTTGTAATCGGAGGTAATCTCTTCCGACGATTTCTTCGTCTTGAGAACACCTTCGTAGCGGTCGCCGTGATACGTCTCGGTGGCCAGGACCGTCCGGTTGCGACACGTCAACGTGTACGATAGGCTGCTTCCCTCAACCTTGAAGTCTGCCACCGCGCATCCCGTCTTTGACTTGGTGTGGAGTTTCACCAAAGCTTCGAGCCCCGACCGCGCGTCTCCATTGGCGATGGCAAGGGTGTCCGGATCGGCGCAGAACTTCAAGACCTGGCTGTCGCCCTTCGTGGTGGTCGTCAGCTCCCATTGGCCGGGCGTCATCCTCTCGGTCGTTTGTGCGCACAATGCCGCGACCGATATCAATGCAAAGAGCGAGGTGCGACGAATGGTCCGCGACGTAATCGAAACAGAAAATATCCTGGCGATCATGGTTGCTCCTTTTCGTCTCTCAGACTTGTAACCGTGTGCGGTCCATTGTTGATCCAGTGGCGCTAACGGCCCAGGGACTGTGCCCAAGCAGCGATGGCGTGCCACGCTGCAGTCTTGCCGATCGGTATCCGTATCTGTTGTACGAAGATGAGGAAAGCTCCCGCCCACAACGTGGCGCGGTGAACTTTGCGCGTCGACCAGAGATCGTAAGCAACCAGTGTGCCCAGAAAAATGTAGGACGCGAGCGCTGCCATCATCGGCTTTCGGTGGACCAGGACGAATGGCCAACGCGCGATTGCGGCGATCAACAAACCAGTGGTGGCGACAAAAATGAGGCGCTTGTGTGCTGGAGGATTTGTGCGAGCGCGGAATGCGAAGAAAACGAGCGTCGCGAAAATCAACATGTCCGTCAAGGGGATGACGTAGAAAAATTGTGCATCAAGCCCCGAAGGGCCGGTTCCCCGTCGTAGCGAATCGGTCGCCGCCAAAACGCCGAGGGTCACCATAAGAAAGGCCAGAAGGAAGCCTGCAATTCCAAGCTTGCGATGGATGTCCACGCGGCCAGCTGAGACGAGGGAGGTTTGCGCGACGAGCAACAGAATCCAGCATGAAAATGCTGCCCCGTGCAGATGAATGATGAGGCTGGGCAGCGGAGCGTGGAACACCCCAGCTAAATAATAAGTATGCGCAAAACCAACGAAAACAGTAACCAGCATAACCAGGGCCATGGCTGAGAAGAAGACATGATCGTAAGTGCGGCCCGGCAGGGTGATGGGGGACCTCGCGGGATTGCTTGGGCGTGCCACAAGTGTGGCCATCGATCCTCCGAGTGCGAGCTGTCTGATTTGGCTGGGAACAGCCGCCCAGATCAGGGCGGAAGCAAACGCCACAAGAGATTCTCTGACTCTACTCCTTTGGGACCGAAATTGCTGCCCTGCTGCCGGAAGGTCTCAATCTGGTCAGCGCCGTCAGTAGCTGTTGAGAACAAGGCGATCACACCGCGCAAGGCCCCGACCTCGTTGACGGGATAGTGTGTACGTGCTGCAACGATGTACACACCCTCACTTTCAGCGTTTCGAAACAGCCCCGTGTCATGCTGGTCCAAGCGTCATGACATGCGTTTTACCAGCGTCAAATGCGGGGATGCCAGAGCGTGAAGGGTCGGACAACACGGCAGTCTAGGAGACTTGCATTCGATCGCACAGTGTTTGCTACACATCTTGTCGTTGGTCTGAGTGACGCGCATCAGCCGAGCTACAAAACGTGTGAGCGATCACGGGGAAAAGTGTTGACATCCACAGGCTTCGGCAACTATTGTCAACCACAATTAGCGGGGCAGGACTCCCAGGCGGGTGACGGTTCGTCCGTTTCGGTCGACTTTCTTCTCGCTGCTTCCCTGAAGTATGAAGCGTGTTGCGTGATCGCAACTTTGCGACACGGTGCGGGCAACGCAGGCCGTGCATGGGTGGCTGACGCCACTGTCAACCGTTTTCTGTTCGGAGGAAGGTCAAATGTCAAAGAATTGGGATGCGCTTAGGACAGCCCCATACTTACTGGTCGCTTCATCGCTAGAATCACTTAGATCCTACCGCTTGGAGTCCTTTCTCTGGGCTTGTTTCTGCCTCTTGTTACTTCTACCCGCCCATGCACTCGCACAAGGAGTGAGCGGCCTCGTAAACAACATGACCATTGTGCCGGTTCCGGGTGTCGGCCACGACTACATTCATGATCTCAGCGAGATTGTGAATCCCGCGAATGGCTCCCTAAGCGTTCGGATCGAAGCGCCCCGTCCGAAGGAACGAGGCTTGAACTATCCCATCTATGCATTCCTGTATGATTCTACCCAGCAGTTCACCTTCCAGTATCAAGAATCATCAAGGGGTACGTATCAGTGTGGCACGGATAGCGCCGGCGACAATCCAGTCACCACCGAACCGCCACAATCCCTTACCTGCGTTGTCGGCGTCACATTTCCATATCAAAGTATCCTCCAAAATTCGCAGTTCAAGCTGACTGGTCCTAACAGCATGCTCTCAGCTCCAGTGGTGTTCTCCAAATTTATGGGGCAAGGAGTGACCTATTGGACATGCGACGTATGGGGGCCTTACTCCTACGAAGATCCCTATGGTGTGATACATGAGTTGGGCGCTTATAGCATTAATGACTACACTATGAGCGGAGTTTGCGGGTATCTGATAGGTGGGGACAGTCCAGTTGGAGGGGATGAAGACTACAAGATTATTGTCACGGACAAGTCTGCAGCCACAACGTTTGCGGGGATGATTGATGCCCATGGCAATTCATTTTCCGTCATCCCGGATGCATCGTCAGCCCCGACGATGGAGGATACGAATGGCAACGCGATAAATGGAACCGGACGCACAGGAAGTTATCAAAGCTTCCAACCCTGGGGCACTCAAGCACAAAGCCTTACTTTTGCCGGAGGATCCACTTACAACTATAACTGGGGTACTGCCACGACGCACTTCGCACCTTCCGCAGTCGATGAAACCTACATCTCTCAAGGTTACGATAACCTCTGCGCAGGTGCTGGTTTTCCCGCTTTCGGGTCGTTGGGCTCCCCAACCTCGAATCCGGTTGTGGTTAAGATGAAAGAACCGGATGGGCTGTCTTACACTTTTTCGTACGATGCTCAATACGGGCTTCTTAACAAGATAACCTACCCAACCGGAGCATGGGTGCAATACACATGGGGTGTAAATTCGTTGTCAGATATCACCGGCTGGTCTGTTGCCGGTTCGATCAACGACGCCGTGTACTTCCCCCCTAACGGGCCCTCGATCAATACCTCGTGTGTGTTCGAGCACGATACTCCTGCGATCACGAAGCGCGTAGTAAGCTACGACGGAGTGACATCTGCTTTAGAGCAGGACTTCTCTTACTCCACAGATTGGGGTGGCACGAACATAAATGGCTATTGGAAGTCGAAGCAAACGACCGTAACTACGAAGGATCTGCTCTCGAACGGTACTCCATCATTCCAAACCGTATATAACTACTCTCCTTTGCTTCCTGACTCGTCTCTCGGGAGTCATCTTATATCAACGTCGATGGCGCTCGAGAATACGATTATCTATAAGGACACGCTGGGTAATGTTCTTCGTACGGTTACGAAAACATGGAATTCCTACAATCAACTAGCGAGCGAGTGCATCACTCTTCCAAATGGCAAGACAGCGGGTACGTTTTACGAGTACCAGCCTTATTCGATTCAGACATACAATGCCTCGCTCTGGAATTTGAGGGCACAAACCACGCATCTGCCTCGCGATGTGGCCGAGTACGACTACGGTATGATTACTACGCCCTGTCAACGACCAAGTGCGACGCCCACCAGGGAGACAGTCACAACCTATGCTGCGTTTTCCAGTACACCTTTGTGGCCTGCGTTCTCGATGAACGGCAAATTGCTGTCGATGCTGCCAATGGCGGATCGGCCGGCAACAGTGATCGTCAACGATCAAAATGGCAACAAAATCTCGGAGACCGACTACATCTATGATGAGAACACTCCGACTTCGGTCTCCCCGACGCCCTACGGACATGATGAGACAAACTATAAAAACGGATCGACCGTAGCACGAGGGGATGCGACAACGATAAAAAGGTGCATTCTGAGCGGCGGAACCTGTACATATTCAGTGACCAAGCTTACCTCCGATACAACAGGGCAGGTCATCGCAGTCACCGATCCAAATGGCAATCACACTACGTTGTCTTATGCCGATAATTACACGACCGATGACGGCTCGCCGTCGGGCAACACCAACACTTACGTTAAGACAATCACGCGCCCCACGACGAACGGCGTCGCCCATGTCGAGACGTTTCAGTGGGACTTCAATAAAGGCCAGCTGCGTACTTTTACCGATGAGAACAAGAATCAGACCTCCTATCAGTACCTAGATCCATGGTGGCGCTTGACCCAGGCCAGCTTTCCTGACGGCGGCCAGATGACTAAGACCTACGTAGACTCCGGGCCGAATCCAAGCGTTACTACAAATACTTTGATCAGTAGCAGCGTGACCATGACGTCAGAAACGGTCATGGACGGCATGGGTCACGTCACACAGACGCAACTTCTCACCGATCCTGACGGCACGGACTATGTTTCTACAATCTACGATGGTTTAGGGCGGGTTTCGTCTGTAACAAACCCCTATCGCACTACCTCCGACCCGACCTATGGCATGACGACCTACAGCTACGACTCACTCGGCCGCACGACCAAGCGGGCTCAACCAGATGGAAGCGTTGTGCAATGGTGTTACAACAACATTGCGAGCAGTGGACAGACCAACTGCGCAGCAAACGTAAGCAGCCAAACCAATGATGACTGGACTGACTTGTCGGACGAAGTGGGAAACCACTGGCAACGCACTTATGACGCACTGGGCAGGATGACTGCGGTCATGGAACCTAACGGAGTGACGACCACTCCCTCGCTGGAAACAGACTATGGCTACGACGCTCTTAATGATTTGCAGTCGGTCGTCCAAAATGGCAACAATTCCACCAACGCTCGCGTCCGTAACTTCATCTATGATTCGCTGGGTCGGCTAACGTCTGCGACAAACCCCGAATCAGGTACCATCACGTACGGCTACGATCTCAACAGCAATTTGATCAGTAGAGTTGCTCCTAAAGCAGGTCAAACCGGCAGTCTGCAAACTACGGCGAACTACGCGTATGACGCACTCAACCGTCTGACACAAAAGTCGTATCTTAATCCCAATACAGGAACCGACAAATACGCCTTTGATGGTGTAGCTCTGACCGGCTGCCCCGGACCGACCCCTCCGACGATCAAAAGTGCCACGAATCGTGTTGGGCGCAGATCTGCGATGTGCTCCGGGCAGAGCGCATCGGCGTGGAGCTACGAATCAATGGGTCGCCCGCTGATCGAGGCTACGAACAACAAAGGTTCGTCAGCGTACCAGCTTAATGTTGGGTACACCTACTATCTGGACGGATCGCTGAACACCTTGACGTACCCGAGCACTGACGTAGTTACTTATACCGTGAAGGGGGCACAGCGCGCGACTCAGGTCAGTGATACAAGCAACACCTACGTCTCAACACCCACAAATTGGCCCACGAATCCAATGTATACACCGAACGGCGCTGTGTCAGGCATGACCAACGGTTCGGGAATCACTGTTAGTAATATTTTTAATGACCGCCTTCAGCCCACGCTGCTGTCGGCCGCAAACAAGAGCGGGATTTCGGTCTTCAGCCTCTGCTACGATTTCCATTCTGGCGTTGCGATCAGCCAAAGTTCCTGCACATTTGGTTCGAATACAAGTGGCAACAACGGAAATGTTTTCCAGGTTCTCAACAATGTGGATTCAACTCGCAGCGCAGTATTCGCCTATGATTCGCTGAACCGTATTGCGCAAGCGAATACGATCAACACGACCTCCAAGAACTGCTGGGGCGAGGTGTACACGATAGATGCCTGGGGGAACCTTACAAATCGTTCTGGCCCGTCGGGCATGGGAGGATGCTACACGGAAGGATTGAATGCCGCGCCCGCCAGCACCAGCAATCGGCTCAATGGCGTCACGTACGATGCAGCTGGAAATGTTACCAATGATGGCAACGGCAACAAGCCCACGTATGATACGGAAAACAGAATTGCCACTGGCGCGGGCTACACTTATTCCTATGACGCTGACGGCCTGCGAATGGAGAAAGCCGCGGGATCAGCTGGAACTATGTACTGGTTCGGTCTGGGCGGCGAAGTTCTGACCGAAACCAGCCTGACAGGCACGATCAATGAAGAATACGTCTACCTCAATGGGGAGCGCCTTGCCCGCGTAGATCGTCCGAGCGGCACGGCTCACTACTACTTTTCGAACCACCTCGGGTCGGCCAGCGTTATTACTGATCCTAACGGTAACATCCAAGAGCAGACCGACTACTATCCGTATGGTGGTATCGCTTATAACAGTGGAAGCGATCCAAACAACTACAAGTTCACCGGCAAAGAACGCGATACCGAATCCGGGTTAGACAACTTCGGTGCCAGGTATGACGCTTCGAGCCTAGGAAGGTTCATGACTCCAGACCCGCTCTTGAGCAGCGGTCGTCTTGGGAATCCACAGACTTGGAACAGATATGCGTACGCCTTGAACAATCCGCTGCGAATTATTGATCCGACTGGACTCTGGGATTGGGACGAATCAGCAGGTGGCGACATGAGTGACGAGGATCTCCAAGCCCTCGCGGGCGATAAGCACAACAAGCGCCATAAGTGGGCGAAGAAAGCATTGCAGTTTAGAGATGATTTTAGGAATGGGCTGGACGCCGCGGATGAGGCAGCAGGCAGCTCTCAGCTTTCGGACGATGAACAGTCAGCCGCGCAAGCCGGTGTGGATGCCTACGGCACCGAAGGTGACGGCAATGGAGTGACTGTCGGCGTTCAGGGTGGCAATGGTGCAACCACGCTTCTCAACGACAACGACACGTTTTCAGTCAAGTTCGGCTCAGGCGACAAGGGGAACTTTCTTGCGGCGACGATTTTGCACGAAGGAGTTCATGTTGATCAGGGAAACGCGTGGTTGAACGGAGGAGAGAGTTCAATTGCGGACATCAATCACTATTTCCGCGAACAACAAGCATGGAACCTTGAAGGCAGCGTCTCAAGAGCGCTTGGCATGAATAGCCTCGCTCCGCATGGAGGCGGAAAGGACTTCCAAGTGTGGAACAAGGGGTGGAAAGCCGCAGACGTTGAAACAATGCGGGCTAAAGGTGTTGGCAACATCCTGAATTATATGAACCTAAAGCCCACGGACGCTGACACGTACAGCAGTGAACACCAGCACAAGGATCAGTGACGCCACAATGAAATCATGCATCTTAATCCTTGGGTCGGTTTTGGTTTTGCTCGTTTCTAGCTGTTCTGTCGCAGCGCAGAAATCTGAAACGACGCAAGAAGTGTCGTACTGTGATCTAGTCAAAGCACCGGAACAATTCGTGGGGAAGCACATCCGTGTCCGCGCTATCTACAAATACGGGTTTGAAATGCAACGTCTGGCCCCCCCAGCCTGCTGTCCGGAGCGCGGAGCGAAGATTTGGGTCGAGATCAAATCGGAACTCGAAGGAGACTCCCTCAAGCTTTACCGCAAGTTTCCTAAAGGAATGGGTCTAGCGCTGGCAACCTTCGAAGGCAAGTTTGATGGCGGCGGGCCATACGGCGACGGTGGATACCGCTTCAAATTGACGGTCGAGAAGATTGAGACGGTCGAAGCTACGGCAAAACCATCGGCCCATCACGACCCGGCATGGGTGCCGAAGAACTGCGAAACGTCCAACGCTGCACCGTCGAACCCGAACACTTCTACTGTACTTCACGAAGCGCAGCACTCGAACCGATCTGGCGAATCGTTTGAGACGCACCCAGGCTACGTTTACGACGCACCACAGTGACGGGAATCTATTCCTACGACGTGCTGCCGCCGCATTTCACCGGCAAAGAACGCGACACCGAATCGGGCCTCGATAACTTTGGAGCTAGGTACGACAGCTTCTCAATGGGACGGTTCATGTCTCCTGATCCGCTGCTAAACAGCGGGCATCCTAGCAACCCTCAGACGTGGAATCGCTACTCCTACACTCTGAACAATCCGTTGAATATCGTCGATCCGACCGGGCTCTACAATTTGGTGAACAACTGCGCTTCAGGCGACGGGAAGTGCAACAAGCAGTTCCAACAAAATTCGGAGCGGCTAAAGAACGGCGTCAGCGATCTTCAAAAGGCTGCCGATAAGGAGAAAGACCCGGCAAAAAAGGCGCGACTGGAAGCATCGCTGAAAGCACTTGGCACTGAGAATGACGGTAACAACGTAAACGTGTCCTTCGGTGCGCTGAAAGGTGATGCTGCTGGCCACACAGACACGGTCTACAACGACAAAACTGGCAGACTCAGCTTCAATGTGACGTTCGATCCGAGCAAGATCAGCAGCCAAAACAACCAGGCAATCGATGCGGCCCATGAGGGGACGCACATCACGGATATAAGTGATCCGCGTTATGCCGCTGGACAACTAAGCGATTTTTCTGACGAGTACAGAGCCTATCAAACCTCAGCGTGGTCCGCTTCGGCGCTTGGGCTTTCTTCTCTTTCGTTTGGGAAAAATGGTTCATACCCAATCTGGAACAGCAGCTGGGCGACCGTCTGACCTGCTCCCCGCTTTCCGAGCATGTCCGAGTATGATTTCGGACGAAGGAAAGAGGAAGGGAGCATGTCGCTAGCTTGCCCTTACTCGTGACGGTGTACTCCTTTTCGCAGTGGGCCTCGCACAGAAACGGATTTCGGCATTGCGCAAGTGATCGACCTGATCGTCGCCGGTATGGCGGAAAGGGTTGGGTTGGCTTCGATCAAACCGTGTGGAAACGCCTTTCCATGCGAACCGAATGGGAAGCACACTAGCCACACTCAGGAAGATTGGCTTCATTTTGAGATTCCCACCAACTCCGCCAACTCTTTCCAATGCCTAGGGTGCGGCACGTGGCGTCCTTTTCTTACTTCTGCCGCGTACGGCTCCGTTACATTCATCGTTCGGGCAAGAGTAGGAACAGTGATTTGCGCTAGCCGAGGCAGGATCATTTCGCGGTAGGTTGACTGCGTGAGCCACGCGGGAAGGGTCGACGGCAACCAGCCGCGCCTAGCAGCGTTCTGTTTTTTCTGTGAAGCGGACAGACGCGCCCTCGATTCCTTGCTGTTGGCAAAAGCGGCGCGGCCCTTACGTGCGAGTTCGATCAAGTTCGCCCTCGAAAGATCGACTCCGCAGAGTGCACAGTATTCCACTTGTTTGCTGCAGAGCACAGCGCCACAGCCGCGACAAACCCGCTGCGGGCGGGGCGGTACAGGTACGTTTCGGGGCTCAAGTTGTCCCTTCGCGTCCTTCCGGTGCTGCTGCGTTAGGGGGGTGGATGGTAGCCGACGGCCTCTCGCGCGAGACGTGCCAGCCCAGAGAGTATGAGCAACGTACTCCGCCCAAGGCGCCACCAATTTGCGCCATGTCGGTGCTGTCTCGGCTAGCTTCTCGCAGAGAGGAAACTTCAAGCGACAGTTGCCGGTCGATGTCTCGAAGAAATCAGCCTTGCGAAATGGTCCCCCCATGATCCACGAAACTAACCAGCGCTCAACATCCGGGCGCACGGGTTCGAGGACATCCAGCGCAAGCGAGTCGCGATTAGGAGTATCTGTGTGTAATCCCAAGCCGAGCGCTGGATCGAGACCGACCGATACCAGTGCTAAACGGCTTTCTGCCTCCACCAGGGCGAAGCAGTAATTCAGGACGGCATGGAATGGCGTCACGGCTAGGCGTGGTCCGCCAGAGAGCGGTGAGTGCCTACTTCCTACGGTCTGCCAATGGTGCGGGATTTGAGATGAGTCCGCATTGGGCCAAAGCACTGGCAAATCCCGCAATGACCTGAAATACGAGCTTGCCGCGTATGCTTCCAGCCAACGAATTGCTTCGGCAGTCTCCGCCGTTTTGAGTTTGTCTCGATACCCTGCGATTTCCTGTCCTGCAACCGAATCATGTAGTCGCTCCCGTACCAGTCGCTCCTGACCCTCCAGTTTGGCATCAATCAGCCTTCGGCAGATTTCTGTTCCCACGCCGTTGCCGAGCGCGAGGCTTTGAGCACGTCGTAATCGGGCATCACTGGGAGCAGTCGGCCCGGTCACACACTGCACTTTGCCATTTCTTTCGATCATCAAAAAGGAGGCGTCTTGAGCCGCCAACCACTCCAAGGCCGCTAGCGAGACAAGTCCGTCAGAACCAATGACAACCAGACGCTTCAGGCCGTGCCCGACACGGGGTAGTCTGATCTTGCGCCGTTCCATGCCGACGCCGTCCTCAATTTCTAGATGGCCGCGCTGTATCCGCACTTTGATTCCGAAACCGGAAAGAGTGAGAACTCCGGACTTGCCAACCGGGGATTTGCGGAAGAAGTTCCGTTGCGGTAGGGTGCTGGAAGCTGCCATAGGAGCCAATCCTCCGACGGTGGTTAGGGCTTGTCGTCTGCTCGAACAGGCGGCAGGCCCGCATTGATTAAGACTCTATCTCATTATAAATGAGCTAGATAGTATTATTCGAGAAACTTCTCATTGACCTTCGTTCTTCGCTGGAGGGATAATTCCATCACCGCAGCGACTGCGCCTTTCAGTGCAGCCGTTGGAGTGCAGTGATAGCTGCTCTTTCGGTTTTCTAAGTAGATATGCCTACGGGTGGGTCTCGCACCCTGCCCCGAAGGGTACAGCTCGGAGTAGACCGAACCTCAGGATGGTCTGACACAAAGTCGATCATCGGGCCTTTCTAAGTAGACCGTGCCACCTGGTCATCGTGGCGGGGACGCAAAAGGGAGGGCGAGGGGAGGACGCAAAACGAGTCTGGGCTCAGGCTGAGCAAACAGAGACCGGCAGATGACACATCCTGTTGAGGTGTGTCCATGCCAGTCTCTAAGACTGCCGCATCAAGACGTAAATCAAAGAGGAAGTCTTCTCGGAAGAATCCTCGGCTTAATCGCGCGTCCCTGGTTCAGCAGGACATGCTCCGCAACCCTTCGCTGAGCTTTGCTCGGGCCCTGCGCAAGCGGAAGATTGATCGTCGAACTGTTCTCCATCATTTTGGGTCCGACTTCGAGAAAAACTCTTCGGGCCGAATCAAGGCTCGCCCGATCGGTCGACGACGGCAGACTCTTTTCATTCCAGGGTCCGAACCGGGCGTGGACATTCCTGCTCCCACGAAGAACGCCAGCGAACGACGCCTTGTGGGACGTTGGATGAAAGCACTGAATGCGGCAGGGCGCGGCGACTTCTCCCAGATGGATAAGTTTCCACGTAGTCAGTCGATCGGAGGTGTTCGTCTTCCAACAAACAGAGATGAAGTTCAACGGATTCTCAAGGCCCTAGCCGAGAGAGAGTCTCCGTTTGAACGTTTGTATCGAGCGCTTGCGAGGCCGTCATGATAGCGGCGGACCTCAAAAGATGCGTGCTTTGCGGCAGCCGGCGAAAGATGCACGAACATCACATTGGCGGCCAGAATCACGTCTCCTGGGTGACGATGCTGGTGTGCGGACCCTGCCACGAAAACTTTCACGCTCGGTTCAGGCAGTCGGTCGATTACCGGTTTACGCCGAACCCCAAAATGCGCCTCATCCGTGCGATGCAGGCTGTGCTAGTTTTCCTGTGGGTATTGCTTGAGATGCTCGTGAAGGAAATGCAATCGGAGGCTGGCTGAGAGCTGCTAACCTAAACCCGCATGAGCGAAAAGCGGGACATCTTTCTTCGTGCTCATACGGTCGTCGTAGATTCCAAGAAGGGCAAAAAAGGTAAAGGGAAGCGCCGAGGAGGCGATCTCCGGCGCGGCCTAAAGAAGTGGCCGGAATATGCCGTCGTTTTCGATTGCGAAACACGCATCGACACCGGCCAAAGCCTGACCTTCGGCTTCTATCGCGTCTTGAGGCTTGACGGTGATAGCTACCAGCTCGAAGAGGAAGGAGCGTTCTTCGACGACGATCTGGCAGCGCGCGAACGCGACGTTCTCAAAAGGTATGTCGATGCGGCCGAAACCGAAGTAAAGTCGTTCCCGCCTCGGTTCCCACTACACCCACGATCGCGATTTGTGAAACAGGTCTTTTACCGCTATGCGCGTAAAGGTGCTTTGATTGTTGGGTTCAATCTTCCCTTTGACCTCACGCGCTTGGCTCGCAGGTGGCCGAAGGGGAAGAAGAACGAGTGGTCGCTCGTGCTTGTGCAGTATGCCGACGGAAATGAAAACTTGCACTTTCCCCGAATTCTGATCGATCCGATTGACAGCAAGAAATCATTCATCCGCTTTACGGCAGAGTGGATCTCCAAGACAGGCAGAGACATGCCAACAGCGATTGGCGACTCCCGATTTCTAGATCTGCGTACTTTGCTCTTTGCGCTATTCAATCAGGCGCTCTCGCTCAAGAAAGCGTGCGAGCTGGAGACTTTTAGAAAGCACAACCTGCCGCAGAAGATCGAGCATACGCCCACCGGCAAAGTAACCATTGCAGAAATCAAATACGCACGTCAGGATGTACGCTGCACGGCAGCCCTGCTGAATGCAGCTAAGCACGAATTCGACTTGCACCCGATTCCAGTTTTGCCAGACAGGGTCTTTTCGCCAGCAAGCATTGCAAAAGGGTATCTGGAGGCGATGAACATTGAACCACCTGAGCAGAAATTTGATGTCTCCCTCAAGAATCTGGGCATCGCGATGGGAAGCTTCATGGGAGGCAGATCGGAGACACGCATCCGGCTTCAGGAGGTGCCGGTTGTGCCTGTCGATTTCACTTCCGAGTATCCCAGCACGTGCGTTTTGCTCGGCGTGTGGAACATTCTGACGGCTAAGAGCCTGTTCTTTGAGGATGCGACCGTGCAAGTTAGGAAAATGTTGCGGAGGCTCACACTTGATGAATGTTTCAAACCTGAATTGTGGTCCGTTTTCCGCTTCTTCGCACTCGTCAAACCTAACAAGCACATCCTTCCGGTACGAACGATGTACAGCGGGGGCACTCCGAATATCGGAAATAACTACCTAACGTCCTCGAAACCAATCTGGATTGCCGGACCCGACCTGATTGCTTCAGCGATTCAGACCGATAGTGCCCCTGAGATGATTCGCGCTATTCGTCTCGTGCCAAGCGGCACACAGCCGGAAATGCAGCCGGTGAACCTGCGCGGAATGGTTGAGATCAACCCTCGTTGGGAGGACCTGTTCAAGCATACGATTGAGCAGAGAAAGCTGCACAAAACCGACAAGGACCTTCAATACTGGCTCAAAGTGTTCGCCAATTCGATGTATGGATTCTTCGCCGAGATCAATCCCGAACCGACGCCTGAGCGCAGGCCGGTGAGGGTTCGCGTGTTTTCTGGTGAAGATGCGTACATACCCAACAAGCGCGTTCATGTGAAAGAGAAGCAGGGCCACTGGTATGCCCCTTATCTGGCATCGCTGATTACGGCTGGCGGACGATTGCTTCTCGCGATGCTCGAAAAGTCTGTCACTAACGCCGGGGGCACCCATGCCTGGGCGGATACCGACGCTTTAGCGATTGTGAGTTCGCGAAATGGAGGATCACTTCGCCACGTTCCGGGGTGCAGCGGAATCAGAGTCCTTTCGTGGAGCACCGTTCAAAGAATTACAGATAAGTTCGAGGCGCTCAATCCATATGATCGCGCTGCAGTCCCCGGCTCCATACTGAATCTCGTCGACGCGAACTTTGAGAATGCTGACCCGAGTTCTCGAAGGAGACAGCTACTCGGTTTTTCCATCGCTGCGAAGCGCTACACGCTGTATGAACGATCCGCCAATGAGGTCACGATCGTTGACCCTAAAGCCCACGGACTCGGGTACTTGTATCCTCCCGCTGATTCTCCGAAGAACTGGCATGACAGTTACGAAGCGCCCCGTTGGATCTACGACTTCTGGGAATACCTTCTCAGAATCGCTCTACACCTGGAAGGAAAACATCCTAGTTGGAGAGCACTACCGCAGATGATGCGGATGACCGTTACAACATCCAATGTCTTGAAGAGCCTTCACGAATGGGAAGGCTTTCGTCCGTACAATTTCTCCTTGCTCCCGGTTTTGGCAGACGGTGGATACCCCACGAATATAAACCCCGAACGCTTCCGGCTGGTTGCGCCGTTCGAATCAGATCAGACGAAGTGGAAGCATTTGAAGTGTATAAACATTGGTGATCCGAAAGATCGGAAGAGTTACGGACTCACATCATCTTTCATATCGTCTGAATTCGGCAACAAAGCAGTCGTTGAGACTTTCGAAAATCTGTTCTATCGCTATATGCAACATCCCGAAGCAAAAAGCCTCGGCCCCGATGGAGAGCCTTGCAAGTCTCATACGCGCGGTCTGCTTGCGCGATCGCACATCGTCGCAGGGAAACACCGCCGGATCGGCAAGGAAAGTGATCGCCGCTGGGATGAAGGCGATGATTTGGAATCACTCATGTATGTACCTATCGAGTACGAGCAACCGGGGGGAGAGTCAGAGGACCGGAGTCTCACGCGAGCCCGCGAACGATTGATTCGAACTATCAAGGACATCGGCATTCGAGAACTTGTCCGGTTCGGATTGGCACGCCACATCCGTTGTGGACGCCGGATCCTTGAGAAAATCTGCCGACGAGAACTTGTCGATCGTTCCACGCTGCGAGCATACGACTGTATGCTGCGGAAGTACAAGGCACCGTAAGAGCGCACGTAGTCCGCCGTTAAATGGAGTCGGGAAAGGGGAGTATTCCCGTAGCGAAAATTGCCGCTCGGGCTCCATGCCGGGTTTATATTATGCGGGAGAGCGAGCAGTGATTATACGTACCACGGCTTCAGACAATGAGGGGACGTTATCAGCGAAACCAGATCAAGGCCCATTTGCGTGTAGGTTGTCTCTGCGTTTTCGCGTGATGTCCGGGACAGTTGCGATGATCCGAACTCATTCGCACGAACTGCGACATGATAGGTCGTCTGCACATCCTGTCGTTTGTGTTTTCGCCCTCTTACTGGTCCTCGGTGTCGGGGCCGTCGGGCAAGATGGCTCAGCGTCACTCGCGTCAGACAGCCATGATGATGCGCGCTACACATTGAGGGCAGATGTGAACGAGGTGCTGGTTCGCGTAGTGGTCCGAGACTCGAGAGGACGGGCTGTTAGCGGACTCAAACAAGACGACTTTGCGGTCTTCGACAACAAGAAACAGCAGCCAGTTGTTTCGTTTTCCGAACTCTCCCCTGCGCGCATTGAGTCGAGGTTGCAGAACAACGCATCTCGCTCCGCAAATGACAATCAGCTGCCGCCGCCCGGCCTGTCCAGCACCGCAGTTGCGCAACCCCAGAGCTTCATAATCTACCTGTTTGACGATATGCACATGAAGCTCGGAGAGCTTGATCGCGCGCGCGACGCCATGGACCGGCAGGCGAAGACGATAACCCGACAGTCCTCGCAACTCGTTGCGGTTTTCTCGACATCGGGCAAGGTTCGCCAACCCTTCACCAATGATCCTTCGTACATCCATTCGGCGCTGGCGAAACTGGTAGCCCATGATCGCAATCTGGAAGATGAGAGTTCATGTCCGTACATGAACTACTACATCGCGCAGCGCCTGGAGACGGATTCCGTTGCGAAGGGGGTCCTGATCACAGATGCTCTAAAGTGTCTCCAGGTGGATGTCATCGGTAGCCGGGACTCGAACGCAATTTGCAGTGGCTTGCCGCAACCTCCACAAGGTAGCGGTGACAGCGAGCCGAATGGGTGCAGCATTGCCCGCCAGGTGGTTGAGGCGGAGATGATGCGTGAGCTCACGTCTGGCGAATTAGACGGGTTTACACTACTCTCGGCTTTGGATGGTGCGATTCGCCAGCTGGTCACCGTCGGAGGCGATCGCAAGATTGTTCTCCTCTCTCCCGGTTTTACCGTTGAGCCACGCCGAGTCGTTGAACGCCTCGACCGTGCCCTACTCTCTGGAATCACAATTGACGTGGTTGACGCCCGGGGGCTGTTGGTTGATGCGCTCTACGATGCCGAACAGGGAAGGTTCTCACAGAATATCGCGTCATTCATTAAGGACGCGGAGCAATCTCGGTCTGACACCCTTGTGCAGATCGTGGACGGCACGGGAGGAAGGTACTACAAGAATAGTAATGACCTAGACAATGCGCTGGACGAATCAGCTTTGAGTTCCGAGCCATCCTACCTGCTGGCGTTTTCACCGAAAAAAATAAGGAACAGCGGCAGTTTTCATCAAATTAACGTCAAGCTGGTAAATCGGCTGGACTACCGGATCACGGCACGGGGGGGCTACTACGATCCCAGCAAGCGTGAAGCAGCCGAGCGGGCCACGGCACAGTCGCGCGCGAAGCTGTTTTTCTCAGAAGAGGAGCGGCGCGACATCCCACTATCGGTTACTGTCTACTTTGGTAATAACAAGAGCGCGGGAGCATTCGAACTTGGGAAGGCCAACAGCAATAGCATCTTCGAGACCACTGTTAGCGCTCGTATCGGCGTTCAATCTCTTCATTTTCGTCGCGACGGTGGTGACCACTGGGCCAACAGCTTGATCGAAGTCTGCGGCATCTTTGATCAGAACGGCAACTTCATCTCCGCTGTGCAGAACACAACCAAGCTTCGCCTGACCCGAACACAAATCTTGAATTCGACGTCTGGGATCACCGTGAATAGCAAGTTCGAACTGAAACGGGGTTTCTATGTGTTTCGAATTGTGGTGCAGGACCAAGAAGGCAACATGATCTCCGCGCGTAGCGTCGCCGTGCCCGTCGGGTAAAGCGAAGCCCGCGATCAGGGGAAGCGGCTGCCAAAGGCTGGCTTTTTTCTCGGGCCGAATTGAACTAGTCCAAAACCCCGGGGTTTGGAACCGTCTAAGCCCCTCATTCTCTTTAAGACTGCAAATCGTTCGAACCGCTCCGCCCGCATTTGACGCTGGTAAAACGCATGTCATGACGCTTGGACCAGCATGACACGGGGCTGTTTCGAAACGCTGAAAGTGAGGGTGTGTACATCGTTGCAGCACGTACACACTATCCCCCGAC
>Ga0075017_100000870_pt1 | contig 17798 bp, 17 predicted proteins | sample AleBraG_ABR_2012_FD_71475 | JGI IMG/M metagenome (GOLD analysis project Ga0075017, IMG submission 71475) | Freshwater sediment microbial communities in response to fracking from Pennsylvania, USA - Alex Branch Run_MetaG_ABR_2012 | ecosystem: Environmental > Aquatic > Freshwater > Creek >... | reverse complement strand
GGTCCGTACACGATAGGGAGCGCCGCCAACAGCAGATACCACACCACACCGTCGCCCAGGCGACTGGCCGCGTGCATCAGCGGACGAAGGCCCCGCCAGTCGGCGCCGCGATTCAATCCGCGGCACAGCCGGTACTCGGCCTGATCGAAGCGCGCAAGGACAGCCTGGGCCCGGTTCATGACGCACAGTGTGGGCAACCAATACTGCGGATTTGCTACATTCAGATGACAATCAGATGAAGGCGTGCGGCCGCCCCGCCGCCGGCTCAATCGCGAATGCCCACGCCTCGATTCATCAGAGTCAGCGCCAGTGCAAACAGGCCCACGGCCAGCACTGACATGATGGCAAAGGCACGCGGCACGCTGACGTCGCTGGTGCCCAGAAACCCGTAGCGGAAGGCATTTACCATATGCAGGATGGGATTCAGGTGCGACAGGGTCTGTGCCCAGGGCGGCAGCATCGACACCGAATAGAACACGCCGCCAAAATAGGTGAGGGGCGTGAGCACAAAAGTCGGAATCCAGTTGACCTGGTCGAAATTCTTGGCAAACACGGCGTTGATGAATCCGCCCAGACTGAAGATGATCGATGTCAACAGCACCGCCAGCACGATCAGCCCAAGGTGGTGTACGTGCAGATGCGCGAAGATCAGCGATACCAGTGTCACCACCGCGCCCACCATCATGCCGCGCAGCAGCCCACCCGCCGCGTAGCCGGCGACGATGATCCAGTTGGGAAGCGGTGAGACCAGCAACTCTTCGACGTGCTTACCAAACTTGGCGCCAAAGAACGAGGCCACCACGTTGCCATACGAGTTGGTGATGACCGACATCATGATCAGACCCGGCGCGATGTATTGCATGTAATCGTAGCCGCCGAGTTGACCGACACGCCGACCGATCAGGTTGCCAAAAATCACGAAATACAGCACCGCGGTAACTGCCGAGGGCAGCAGGGTCTGACCCCAGATCCGCACGATCCGCCCGTACTCGCGAATGATGATGGTGCTGAATCCGATCCATCGAACCGCATTGAGCGACGAGTTCGCGCTCACGCTGCGCCCTGGCTCAAGCATGCGCCCCTCGATTTTCGACCAGGCGCATGAACACTTCCTCGAGCCGATTGACTTTGTTGCGCATCGACAGCACTTCCACGCCCAGCGGCGAAAGCTGGGCAAACAACTCGTTGAGGCTCTGGTCCTTGGACACTTCAGCCTCCAGCGTAGTGTCGTCTATGCGGGTGAGCGCGAAACCGCTCACCTGCGGCGCCGTCTTGAGCGCGCTGCGCACGTTCAGCACAAAAGTCTCGTTGTGCAACCGGCGCAGCAGATTGCCCATGCGGTCGCGCTCCACGATCTGCCCCTTATTGATGATGGCTATGTTGCGGCACAGCGCTTCCGCCTCTTCCAGATAATGCGTGGTCAAAATGATGGTCGTACCACGCGCGTTGATGTCCTGCAGGAACTCCCACATCGAGCGGCGGATTTCGATATCGACGCCGGCCGTGGGTTCATCGAGGACCAGCAGACGCGGTTCGTGCATCAGTGCGCGGGCAATCATCAAGCGCCGTTTCATGCCTCCCGACAGCGCCCGCGCCATTCCATTGCGCTTTTCCCATAACTGGAGCTGGCGCAGGTACTTCTCCGCCCGCACGCGCGCCACCGGCCGCGGTATGCCGTAAAAGCCCGCCTGATTCACCACTATGGTCAGCGGCGATTCGAACTGATTGAAATTCAGCTCCTGCGGCACGACACCGATGCAGGACTTGGCGCGCTCGAGCTGCGCGTCCAGATCGTAACCAAATACATTGGCCGTGCCCGCGGTCTTGTTCACCAGCGAAGTGATGATGCCGATCAGTGTGGTCTTGCCCGCCCCGTTGGGTCCGAGCAGAGCAAAAAAATCCCCGCGCTCGACATCCAGATCCACCCCATTGAGGGCCTGTACGCCGTTGCCGTAGACCTTGGTCAGTCCGCGGATGGACAGCGCTGGAAGCGCTGAGGCCGGAGACGCCGGGGACGCCGGGGACGCCGGGGACGGTGCAGTAGCGCGCAACCGCTGCTACTTCGCCAGCTGGAACAGACTCGAGGGCACCCAGCCCTCGTTCCCCAGCTCGTCAGTGACTTTCCACCAGATGCCCTCCTTCTCGCCGGTGGGGTACATGGTCATTCCCACATCCAGATCGCGGACCACATTCGCCTTCAAGTTGGGCTTCTCATAAAGCTTGCCGGGCTTTGCCATGCTTACCGATTGCGACACGTTGTCCGCCTTGGCGTCCGGCTGAACCTGCTTGACGTCGGCCACGAGTTTGGCAAATGCATCGAGGTAGGCCATCGTCACCACCTGGCCGATCTCGGTATTGGCGTAGCTGCTGGCGCCGCCCGCCGCAAAGCCACCAAAGAACCCCAGGCCACCGCCCGCCGCCCAACCCAAATCGGTCTTTTTGGCGTGCCCCTGTTGCAGCGAAACCTGCTCGGTGGAGCGCACATCGGTCAAAGTCAGTACCACATCCGCCGTCTTACTCTTGAGGCTGATTCCGCCCAGGATGGCCCCGGCCAGACCCGGCACCAGACCGCCGAGTATGCCGCCGATGTGTTTACCGCCGGAATTCGCGTTTTGATTGACGATATCGGGCACCAGCACGTAGTCGGCCGCCTTCATCTGGCCCTTGCCCAGGTTCGAGCCCCCACGCATCTCGCCCGATCCCGCCAGCGCCCGCTCCTGTTCAGCGGCCGCCAGCCCCTTGCCGCGATCCACCAGCGTAAAGCACTTGGACTGAGAAACGAATACCTTGATGAGTGCCTCGGGCGACTCCAGATTCAGTCCCACCCACCAATGATTTTCCGGCTCGGTCACCGCCAGGGTGCCGATCTTCTTGTCGCAGGTGGGAATCACGGGCTCCTTCGTATCTTTTTCGGCGGCCTGCGCACCCCCCACCGCGATGGCGCCAGCCAGCGCTGCCACCAGACAAAATCCCTTGCGCTTAAGAATCATCGCGTCACCCTCAAGATATGTGCCATGGATTAGTCCCTGGGGCGAATCTTAGCGCAGGTTGATCGCCAGCGCCGGCGCGGGCATGGGCGAGCGCCGCCCGGGTGAATGCCGGGGCAGCGCCAGAGAGTCGGCAGCGAGCATCTGCAGCCCCCATAACTGCAGTCGCTCGAGATCCCGTGTCCGGCCGTGCGCTGCAGCACTGATCCAGGCGGACCACAATCCCGCACAATTTGCCCACCGGATGCGAATCCAAGCCGGCTGCAACTCCGCAAAGATCTCCAGTTCCGCCAGCCGGCAACCTACGAACATCTGGGTGCAGGTTCGGCTCATGCCCAGCACCAGGCGAGCCGCGCGGGGGTCGGTGCGCGCCAAGTGCCAGGCGAAATGCAGTACGCGCCGCACCAACGCGGTGGGCAACGCCCCCGGGCTGCCGGCGGCTGCGGGGCTTGCCGGCGCTGCGCCCACTCGCACGTCGCTGACCGCCGAGCGCGGCAGACCGGCCCATAGGTCCGGACGTGAAAACCCGCCCTCCAGCAACAGATACGGACAGCACAGCAATCGGCGGCGCCCGGCCTCGCCCAGGCTCTGCCACGGCGCCCGCAGACTGGCGATCTCCGCGACCAGCACTCCGAATACGTCTTCGTTGATTTCCGCCAGCGGCGCCCGCAGCGCCTCGTCCCAGCGATCCGCCGGTGACGGTTCGTACAGATGTGGCTCACTCATGCATTCCTCCCGCTTTCCGCCAGATTTTGCCCCGCCAGGGGGCTATCAAGCTAGCCGCAAATTTGGGATATTTCACCCAAATTCACCAACAAGCTGTATTAACGGCTCCGCGAGGCCCTGCCATGCGCATCTCCGACGACCGCTACAACCGTGATCGCCTGCGACTGGACGTCGCCATGCACTTCATCCGCTATGAGGCTCGCACCCATACCATTCGGCAGTGGACCGGGCTGACGGACGATCGCATCCGCAAGCTCTATCGCTCCTACCTGGCGGAGGGCGGTACGCAGATCGCTCGCCATCGCGGCAAATCGCCACAACGACCGGCTTTTTTTCTGCGCACCGCGCGCCTGCGCCAGGAGTCGGCCGCGCTGGCCGGACTGTGCGCGCTGTTAGGCTTGCTCGATGGTCGGGGCGCGTCGTCGGCGCGAGCAGCCGCTGGCATTGGCCAGGCTGCCATTCTGTGTCAGGCCTACGAGGCCTACTGCGCCCTGGTCTCAGAACCGGCGATTTCATTTGAACACGCGGTATTGCTGGTCACTGCCCTCACACGACGCGGCGACTTGACACTCGAGCACTGCAGCGGCTGTGGAGCACTGCTGGTTAGCGACCCGCTCAGCCTGCTGCCCGCGCGCTGCGCCCTGTGCGCTCCGGAACAGCTCCCGAGCGAGGCGGAGCCGCCAGAGCCAACCGCCTGCTAAGATTGCGCTCAAATCACCGGCGGCCAGATGACAGCACAGCTCAGTGACAATCCGTTTTCAGGCGCCTGGCTCGATCGCCGCTCGGCCGCCCGCGTCGATGAGGCCTGGCTCAGCAAGGCGCTGGCAGACAAGGACACACGCTTCATCCTGTCCTGCGGTACGCGCCATCTGGTGCGGCGGGCACCGCAGGCGACCATTGCCTTCCTGAACCACGAGCAAGCGCTGGTCCGCGCTGCTGCACCCCACCAGTTCGTGCTGCTCGGATGGTACCTGGGCGCGCGCTGCGTGTTGCTGGAAGCGCAGGCTGAGGCGAACTCCGCCGGTCGGATGCTCCCGCCTTTGACGGAGCTGGAGGAGCTGCGCCCGTTGCTGGGCGAGCTTTCCCCAGAGCACGCCACCTTGTTGGCCTGCGCCCGAGCCCTGCTGATCTGGCGGACCCGGCACCGCCACTGCGGCGTGTGCGGCGCGCCCACCACACCCCGCCACGCCGGTCACAGCTTGCTGTGCTCCGCCAGCGCCTGCGGCAGCGAATTCTTTCCGCGCCTCGATCCTGCCATCATCGTCCTGGTCAGTGAAGGCCCGCTGGCACTGCTGGGCAGGCAGGCCAGCTGGCCCGCGGGCCGTTATTCGGCCCTGGCCGGATTCGTCGAGCCTGGCGAAACTCTGGAAGACGCCGTGCGCCGTGAAGTGCGCGAGGAAGTCGGCGTTCAGACTCTCGCCGTGCGTTACCTCGCTTCCCAGTCCTGGCCGTTCCCGGCCTCATTGATGCTAGGATTTCAGGCCACCGCGAGCCCTGGCGCGAGCGCACGAACCCTGGAGCTCGACGGTGAACTCGAGGATGCGCGCTGGTTCAGCGTCGCACAGATTGCGCGGGCCACCACCACGTTGCTGCCACCTCCGTACACCATCGCGCGGCGGCTGATTGATGCCTGGTGCCTGCAGGTAAGCGGCACGGCCACGGCCACGGATCTGGCAGCGGTGGCGGCTGACGGCCGCACACCGTAAGCTCGCGCGCGATCCAGGCCGAAGGAACCCTGCGCACGATCCGCGACTCCACCTATTAACGATGAGGCTCAAGTCCCACCTTTTGACTGGCACGAATTCCCGCAAGTTGCCACATCGCATGTCGCAAGTACTGCGCGCTCTGCTGGGGGCACTTACCCTATTGGGCCTATGCACGCCCGCACCGGCTGCCATTCATATCGATATCAACGGCGTCGACACTGAACTGCGCCGCAATGTCGAGGCGCTGCTCAGTCTGGAGCGCTATAAGGATCGTGATCGGCTCGAGGCCGATGCGGTCGAGCGCCTGTATCGGCGCGTCCCCGGTGAGGTGCGCGATGCACTCAAGCCCTTCGGATATTACGATCCGACCGTCACCAGCACCCTCAAGCCCGAAGACCACCAGCGCGGGTGGCGCGTGCAGATCAATATCGAGCTTGGCACCCCCGTCATCGTCGACACGGTCAGCGTCGTGGTGCGCGGTCCCGGCGCCGCTGCTGCCGTATTCGCGCGACTGGCGGCGGCCCCCACCCTGCGCCGCGGCGAGCGCCTGCAGCACGCCCAGTACGAAAAGCTGCGCTCAGACCTGCAGGCCGCGGCCGACACTTACGGCTACTTGGATGCGCGTATGGTGCGGCACGAATTGCAGGTCGACCCGCAAGCGCATCAGGCCAACATATTCCTGGAGATTGATACTGGCGAGCGCTATTTCTTTGGCCCCACCACCATCGAACAACAGGCGGTGCGCGACAGCCAGATTCGCCGCTACTTGCGTTATCGTGAAGGTGAACCCTACGACGCCGGCAAGCTCCTGCGCACGCAATTTGCGCTCGACGACAGCCAGTTCTTCTCCTCGGTGGTGGTGGATCCGGGCGCGCGCGACGCGAGCACGCATATCGTGCCTGTCAACATTCGCGCCAGCGTCGCCCGCAACACGTATTCCTTTGGTCCCGGGTACGGCACGGATACCGGCGCACGCGCCACCATCAGCTGGTTGGATCCGCGGGTCAATGATCGCGGGCATCGCCTGCGCGTGCTGCTGCAGATCTCGCAGGTTCTGCAGACGGTCAATGTCCGCTACGACATGCCCTTTGGCGATCCGGTGCGGGAAAAATCCACACTTCAATTGCTCGATTTAACGCAGAGAATCGTCGGACCCTTCACTGACTTGACTACCAGACAAGTTGCCTTCCAGCCCAGCGTCACCCAGAGCCTGGGCGGGTGGCAGCGGGTGTTCTCGGCCAGCTTCGCGCACAACGTCACCACGGATGTGGTTGATGTTCGCCAGGTCGACAACCTGGTGGTACCGGGCATCACCTTTGTGGCGGTACCCGAGGGGTATCTGGGCGAGGATCTGTTCTCGCGCAAGCTGTACGCGGAATTACTCGGCTCGCATCAGGCGCTGGGCGCCAACGCGAATTTCCTGCGCCTGGATTTGCAAGCCGAGCGGGTTTTGAATTTGAGTGAGCGATGGCACCTGCTGCTGCGCGGGGAACTGGGAGCCAGCGCCATCGCCAATTTCGACAAACTCCCCGCCGCCTACCGCTTCTTCGCCGGCGGCGACCGGAGCGTGCGCGGCTTCGCCTTCGATGCCCTCTCGCCGCTGTACACCCGCGATTGTTCGCAGCCGGCCGGTTTTTCCACCGCGCAGCGTGAGGCCTGCGCCGCCCTGCCGGCAGGCGCTCCCTCGGTGTTCTCCAGTCAACTTGGCGGCCGCCACTTGATCACCGGCACCATCGAGTTCGAACGCGATCTGCCCCACAATCTCGGCGTCGCGACGTTCACGGATTTTGGCAACGCCTTCAACCGTATTGGCGATCCGCTGGCGCTGTCAGTGGGTGTGGGTCTGCGCTTTCGCCTGCCGGTGGTCACTGTAGGACTGGATGTAGCCAGGGCGCTGCGCGCGCCGGGGTTCGCGGCCTTGCCTGGCGCGCGCGTACACCTGAACATCTCGCCCAAACTTTGATGCGCGCCCTCCTGCACAGTTCCTGGATTGGACTGCTCTGCCTGGCACTGCTGGTGGGCGGCTTGACCTATTACGTGGGCTGGACACCCAGCGGTCTGCAACGGCTGGTGTCGCTGGCCAATCGGCGCTTAGGGCCCGTTACCCTACACATCAGTGGTGCCCGCGGCTCGCTGAACACGGCGGTTCACTTCGACACCGTCATCGTCGAGCATCGGCGCGTGCGCGTCGAGGCTCACGACGTCAATGGCCGCGTCGCGCTGCTCCCGCTCCTGTGGCAGTCGATTCACGTTTTGCAGGCACAGATCGGTACGGTTCAAGTGCACGTGCTGCCGGTGCTCGACACCGGCGGCGCGCCCTGGCAACCGCATTTTCTGATCGGCCTGCTCACCTTGCGGGCCGAGCACGCCACGCTGGGGCGCTGCGAAGTGATCACACCCAACGGCTACCGCCAGAGCGCCGAGCAACTGCATGGCGCTGCGGCACTGGACGTGAGCAACATCGATGTGTTCGACAGTGACATGCTCTATGGCGGTGTACTCGTCCAAGGCAAGGGTCGCGTTCACGCCGCCAATCCCCTGCAGATCGTTGGCACGCTGCGCCTGTCGATGAGTGCTGCCGATCAACCCGCGTGGCTAGCCAACGCACAACTCGACGGCGATCTGAACCGACTCGGCATCACGGGGAATCTGCTCACACCGTTCACGGCAGATTTTCACGGCGCGGCCCGCGCCTTGACCGGCAATTGGCATTGGCTGGGTGAAACGCAGATCCGGGCTTTCGATCTGCGTGTCTGGGGTATCGGCGGCGCGCTGGGAGTGGTCAGCGGCGCAATGCATCTGGAAGGCGATCACCGCGGCTTCAGCGCCCGTGGCGAGCTGACGCCGCCAGGATTGAGGAGCGGTCCACTCAGCGTCGACTTCTCCGGCAACTACGCCGAGCGCCTGCTCGGCGTGACCAAAGTGAGCGTGACCCACCCAGCCTCCGGCAGCCATTTGAACGCCACCGGTACGGTGGGCATCGTCAGCGGTGGTCCACGCCTGGATCTGCAGGGCCAATGGCGTGCCGTTCGCTGGCCGCTCAAGGACGCTGCGGCGCCGGTCGGCAGTGCGTCGGGCGCCTTCGCGCTCAAGGGTCTGTGGCCGTTTGCGCTGCACGCCAGCGGCGATCTGCGGGTACTGGATCTTCCGAGCATGCATTTTTCCACGCAGGGGCAATTGCGCCGTGATGGCCTTGACTTGAATTCGACCGCGCTCGACGCCTTCGATGGACAGGCCTTGATGCACGGGCAGGTGCGCTGGAGTCCGACGGAAACCTGGACACTGAGCGGGGGCATGAATCGCCTCAATGTAGCCCGCCTGCGTCCAGGCGTCAGCGGGCGGCTGAATTTCGCGCTGCAGGCCAGTGGCCAGGGATTTGACGTCGGCCGAACGCTGCAGGCGCAGATCAGCAATTTGACCGGCAATGTTCGCGCTCAGCCCGCCAGCGGCCACGCGCGGGTCGCGCTGCAAGGCAATGCGTGGCAGTTGCAGCAAGTGCGTCTGAAATTGGGCGCCACGCGTATCGATGTGGATGGCAGCGTGGGTCAACGCCTGGATCTGCAATTTGCCATCGATGCCGCTGATCTTGCCTTGTTGCGTGCGGGCGCCAGCGGGCGGCTCCGGGCCCAGGGGCGCATTCGAGGGGATACGCGCCAACCGGTGGTGCAAGGCGAGCTGCACGCCACCGGCATCGATTGGGGCGGGGACACACTGCAGGCGGCGGACGTCAAAGTGGATTTCGACCCGCACGGTACGGGGCGCGCCGACGCCACGTTGCGCCTGTCAAAACTCAAGATCGCTGACCGGCACATGGACGTCCTGCGCCTGGTCAGCACCGGCATGGCCTCGGCGCATCGATTCGAGCTATCCATGCAGGCGCCGGCGCTGAGCGTACAGGCCAGCGGGAGCGGTTCCTTCAATGAGGGCCTCTGGCGCGGACAGATCGAGGCCCTCAGCGCCAGGGACGATGAGGCCCAGGTCGGTGGTGCCGGCGGCAGCGGCAGCGCACTGCACTTTACGGCGATCCAGCCCGCCGCGCTGATTGTGGCGCTGGATGGCAGCGTGCTGGAACTGGGCCGCCTGTGCCTCTCCAATGACGTGGCGCAACTGTGCGCCGCGGCCAGGACTTTGGCCGGACGCCGGCACTTTGAAATCAATGCGTCCCGCGTGCCGCTGCGCACCTTGACTGCGGGTCTGAGTACCGATACCGATTTTGAAGGCACGGTGTCCGTGTCCGTGCATGGGGATGCCGAGCCGTCGGCGCCGTGGCAGGGCGCACTGACCGGCTCGCTGACAGCGGCCAAGTTGACCCATCGCCTGCTCGGCGGTCGCGTGGAATCCTTCAATCTGGGAGGCGGATCGGTGGGGGCTGAGTTGACCGGCATCGGTCTGGACGCGCGGGTGGCTTTGGATGCGGGTTCTCTGGGCAACATCAACGGGCATCTGCTCGGGCGCCGTACTGGCGAGCCGTGGCGCGACTGGCCGATTGGCGGGGAGCTGCTCATTCAGACGCAATCGCTGAGCTTCGTCGAATCCTATGTGGCTCAAGTGGATCGAATCAGCGGCACTTTGAATGCCAACCTGATTCTGACCGGCTCCTTGAGCGCCCCCAGCTTCGATGGCGATTTGAAGATCAGCGGCGCGCAAGTTGATGCCTACCAGTACAACCTGGCGCTGCGCGACATTCAGCTGGACGCCCGCTTGCACGACAACACGCTGCAACTGGATGGTCATGCCAATGCCGGCACCGACGGCACCGGACGAATCAACGGCGCACTCGCCTGGCGCCATGCCCTGCCGTACGGTGAGCTCCACCTGTCGGGCCAGAACTTGCGCATCGTGAATATTCCGGAAGCGCGCGTGCAAGCCTCGCCCGAGGTCGACATGAAATTCTCCGGCCGGCGCTTGGATGTCACCGGCAGCATCGCGGTACCGTATGCGAGGTTTGAGCGGCCGGATCAGTTGGCCAACGCGGTTCGCGCCTCGAACGATGAAATTCTGGTCAGCGCCAAAGCGCCGGTGGCCACGGCCGCGTTCCTGGTCTTCAGCGACTTGACCCTCAAACTGGGCGAACGTGTGACCATCGATACGCTGGGCCTGACCGGACGACTCAGTGGGACCCTCCGCACCGTGACCGACGATACCGGCTTTGATCGCGGCACTGGTGAATTGCAGATCGAAGAAGGAAAGTACACCGCCTTGGGTCGCCGCCTGGATATCGAGCGCGGTCGCCTGATGTTCAGCGATGGTCCATTGAATGATCCGGCCATCGATCTGCGCGCTGTCAAGAAATTTCCTGACATCACCGCCGGGGTCAATGTGCGTGGCACGCTGCGCAAGCCGCGCATGACCTTCTTCTCCGATCCTTCGGTAGCGCAGTCACAGATTGTCTCGTTGCTGCTGGCCGGCGGCTCGCTGGAATCCGTACAAAACACGGCCGATCCGACCCAGCGCAACAATACCGCCCGCAGCAATCTGCTGCTGCAGGGTAGCGCCATGCTGTTCCAGCAGTACGGCGCCAAGGTCGGACTCGATGACGTTGGCGTCGAGTCCGACCTGAACAATGACACCGCGCTGGTGTTGGGCCGATACCTCTCGCCCCGCCTGTACGTCAGTTACGGCGTCAGCCTGGCCGAGTCCATCAATACCATCAAGATGCGCTACACCATCAGCGATCACTGGACCATCAAGACCGAGGCCAGCACTGGCACTGCGCGCGCCGGCGCGGACCTGGTTTACACCATCGAACACTAGTTCTGCCGCGTGCGCTAGTCGCGCCGACTCGGCAACAGGCGCTCGATGCGCCGGTCGGGCACTATCCACATTATGGCGACGGCGACATACGCAGCGCACGCCACCCATGGTTCAAACCAGGCCACTGCCACGGCTCCCGCGTAGAGCCACAGCGAGATCCGGCCCTTGAAGTCGCTCCCCAGCGCCCGTGCCAGGAGCGTGTCCCCGCCGTGCAACGCCAACAACACCCGGGTCATCAGATAGTAGGCACCGCCCGCACCCAGCAGCACCAAGCCGTATATCGCCACCGGCGCCGCGGCAAACCCGCTCTCCCCCACCCAGGCTGTGGCGAACGGCACCAACGACAGCCAGAACAAGAGGTGCAGGTTGGTCCACAGTACTGCCCCGTTGACCTGCTCAACCACTTGCCAAAGGTGATGATGATTGTTCCAGTAAATGCCGATGAACACGAAACTAACGGCATAGCTGGCCAAATCCGGCCATAGCGGCTGAAGGGCCTGCAGCGTCGGCTGCGGCGGCGCTTTGAGTTCGAGCACCATGATGGTGATGATGATGGCGAGCACACCGTCGCTGAAGGCTTCCAAGCGTGATTTCTTCATGGTGTCGCCACGCGTCGGCCCACCAGCACCAGGTCGCGTTCAATCTCATCGAGTATTGCAACGCGCGGCAGCAGACCCCAGCGCTCATAGCCCACGCGCGCGAACAACGCCAGGCTTGCCGCGTTGTGTCCAAATATCAGGCCTACCAAAGTGCGCACGCCGAACGTGGGCGCGGCTTGAGCCGCCGCCTGCAGCAAGTAGGCGCCGATACCGTGGCGGCGCCAGTCACTGGCAACGTACACACTGATCTCAAGGGTGCGGGCGTAGGCGGTGCGCGGGTGAAAGGTCGAAAAACTCAGCCATGCCACCACTTGGCCCTCCCGTTCCACCACCCACAGCGGCCGTGCGGCGCCGGCATGCTCGGCGAACCAGGCACGACGAGCGTCCACGGTGACCGGCTCGAGATCCGCCGTCGCCATGCGCGTGGGAACGGTGTCATTGTAAATGGCAACGATGGCGGCCAAATCAGCGACATTGGCTACCCGATGAGTGAGCGCCCCGGCACTCACGTGTCGTAGCGTCCGCGTCCCGCCGGAAACTGCTGCTCCCAATTGCGGCCATCGACGTCACTCACACTGAGGCTGGCTATGGTCTGCGCTTCCAGGCAGCGAACATTCACGCTGTAGCCATCGGGGTGCGAGCGCGGCACGTAAAAGGATTTGATCCCGCACACCGAACAGAACCAGTGGTGTGCGGTACCCGTATTGAATTGATAATCGCGCAGCACGTCGCTCCCGCTGCACAGGCGAAAGCGCTCCGCCGGGACGATCAGGTGCAGGTAGCCGGCCTTACTGCAAATCGAGCAATTGCACTGCACAACCGCGAGCGCGGCCGGCGCCTGCACCTCAAAACGCACATGGCCGCAGTGACATCCACCGCTATGAGTTATCAAGGTCTCCATTTTCAATGGAGCATCCTACCAGAGACGATTAGTGTGACCCAGCTACCACCGACACGGCAGGGCTACTGCGAGACTGCTGGAATGACCAGCGCACCGGTGGGCGAACAACGTGTTCTAGCGGACGATTACCTTATCGTCACGCAGGATGAGGTGCTGTGCGCGCAGCTGCAGAGCGCCCTGGCGCTGTGTTGCTATGACGCGGTCGAAGAGAGCGGCGCGCTGCTGCACCTGCGCTTGGCGGTGCCGGGCGGTGCGCGCGATCCGAATCTCACCGACGCCACGCTGTCAAATGATCTGGCCATGCTGGACCGACTGCTGCGAAACCTGCGCGCCGTCTGCCCGCGTGCACAGCACTGGCAGGCAAAATTGGTGGCACAGATCGACGATGTCGCCACTGCCCGCCAGCGCCTCGAAGGCCTGCAGGTGTTTGTCGGCGCCTTTCTGGAAGATGCCGACGTGGCTCTGATCAGTACCGCCATCCACGTCGAGCCGCAGGTCCTGGTGCGCTTCCGCCCCGCCATGGGGCAGGTCCAAACCACGGTGGCGAATTAGGCGCCCGCCTTCGGCACCATGGCGCCTTCAATGGCCAGCAAGCGCAGCTTCGTGGCCACACCACCATACGAGGAAAAGCCCCCTGGCCGCGCGCCGGCCGCCAGCACCCGGTGACAGGGAACGATGAGCGGATAAGGATTGCGCCCCATCGCGCGACCCACCGCCCGCGCGGCGCCGGGCTTCCCGACACGCGCTGCCAACTCGCCGTAAGTGCAGGTTTTGCCCGCCGGAATCGTCCGGGCCGCGGCATACACGCGCCGCTCAAAATCGCTGACGCTCTCGAGGTCCAGGTCAATCCGGGCAAGGTCGGGAGTTTTCCCGGACAGCAGCGCGCGCAGCGCGGTCACGACCCGTCGCACAGCGGCCGGAGGAGGCTGCCGCTGCGCCGCCTGGTACAGCCGTTGTACCCGCTGCGCGGTGGCGGCGACGTTGGCCATCGGCAACTGTATCGCCGCAATGCCACGCGCACTCCAGGCGATGCCACACGGCCCAATTGGCGTGGAGAACAGTGTGAAGCCCACCGCTGGTGCATCCTGCTTGAGTGTGCTCGGCCTCACCATTCTGTCAGTTCCTCCAACTCGTAGAGCTTGCGCCAACTGGGACGGGCGCGCACCAGGTCCGCCAAGCGCCGCAGTTGCGGCCAGTCCAGCGCCGTGCGCGGCATGTTGCGCGACCAGCGCATCAGCATGGTCAGCAGCAGATCGGCGCCGGAAAAATCAGCACCCAGCAGGTACGGACCGCTCCTGGCCAGATGCGCGTCCACTCGGTCCCACACCGCCTCGATACGCCCCTGCAATGCCGCGCGCACCAGCGGTGGATGTTCCGCACTGCCCAGGTCGCGCGGATAAAACCAGTTTCGATAAGTCGCCGCCAAGGAATTGCTCAAAAACACCACCCATTGGTACCACTCATCCCGGTGCGGGTCTCCCGTGGGTGGCGCCAGGCCAGCCTGCGGATGGCGCTCGGCCAGCAGCAGCAACAGGGCGGCCGACTCCACCCGTGCGCGACCATCAACGATCAGCGTCGGCACCACGCCCTGCGGATTGAGCGCCAGGTACGCCGGCGTCCGCTGCTCCTCGCGCTCGAAGTCCACTTTGATGAGACGGTATGGGGCGCCGATCTCGAGCAGGGCCAGGTGGACCACCATGCTGGCGGTGCCCGGAGAGTAATAAAGCGTATACATGTGCGCATTGGACCCGCCGGGCCGCGCGCAGTCAATGTGCCGGGACCGGGGCGGGGCCGGCCGAGCGAGCGGGCACGCGGCGGGCTCGCGGCGGGTTCGCGGCGGGCTCGCGGCGGCGGGCTCGCGGCGGCGGGCTCGCGGCCCTTGACGGTCATTGCATTTTTATGCATTATGCGTGCACATTTATGCACTACCGACCATGCTGCACGACCACCACCTACAAACCCGCCGCGATGCCATCCTGGGGATACTTCGCGGCGGCGTGATCCGCCGCCAGGCCGAGTTGACGCGACTGCTCCAGCGTCGTGGCTTTGCGGTCACGCAGTCTTCCGTCAGTCGGGATCTGCGCGATCTGGGTGTGCTCAAGGCCAGCGGCCGCTACCTGCCCCCACCGCTCGAAACCGCCCATGTCAATGGTAATTTTTCGGCGCTGGCTCAATTCGTGCGCGCCGTGAAACCGGCGGGCGCTTCGTTGCTGGTGATCCGTACCAGCACGGGCGCTGCGCAAAGCGTCGCGGTGGCCATCGACAAGGCCGAGTGGCCTGAGCTCATCGGCACGCTGTCCGGCGATGACACCATCTTTTTGGCCACCGCTAACTTGAAGTTGCAGCAGCGCCTGCTGCAGCGTTTACACGAACTTTTCGGGATTTGAACACATGATCATGACGCTTGCTGCGGGCGTGCAGCCCATCGTGCTCGCCTATTCGGGGGGTCTCGACACCTCTTTTCTGGTGCCATGGATCACCGAGCACTACCAGCGCCCGGTGATCACCGTCACGGTCGATACCGGCGGCATCGACGCGGCCAGCGCGCAGGCGCTGCGCGAGCGCGCCTTGGCGCTGGGCGCCATCGCTCACCACCAGATCGACGCACGCGCCGATTATTTTGAGCAGGTGCTGCGCTTCCTGATCATGGGCAATGTGCGGCGCGGCCAGCTCTACCCGCTGTGCGTCGGTGCCGAGCGCGTCATGCAGGCGCAAACCATAGCCCACATGGCCGCCAAGCTGGGAACCCACTCCATAGCCCACGGTTGTACCGCCGCCGGGAATGATCAGGTGCGATTTGAAGTGGCGCTGCGCACGCTGGCCCCTGACCTTGAGATCATTGCACCGGTTCGCGACCATGCGTTCGCGCGGGCTGAGGAGCTGACCTATTTGCAATCACGAGCACTGCCAGTGCCGCCGTACGGCGCGGCTTATTCGACCAATCGCGGCCTCTGGGGCGTCACCATTGGCGGCACTGAAACACTTACTTCGCGTGGCAGCATTCCCGACAGCGCCTGGGTGTTGTCGCGCGACGCCTTCGCAACTCCCCGGGCGCCCGAACGCCACCGACTGGGGTTCACTGCGGGCCGGCCCGTCGCTCTCGACGGCCAGCCGCTCGGACCCGTCGATCTCATTGAAAGCCTGGAAGGCCTCGCGGCGCCGTTCGGCTTGGGCCGCGGCATTCACCTGGGCGACACCATTATCGGCACCAAGGGACGGGTCGCGTTCGAGGCGCCGGCCGCTGAAGTGCTGCTCACCGCACACCGTGAGCTGGAGAAGCTGGTGCTAACACCGCGTCAGCAGCGTATCAAGGAGAGCGTCGCTCTACCCTACGGCGACTGGGTACATGAGGGCCAGTTACTCGATCCCGTGTGCCGGGATATTGAGGCGCTATTGGTGTCGTCGCAGCAGCGCGTGAGCGGCGAGGTGCATATGCTGTTCCGACCGGGCAGCGTGTTTGTCGAAGGCGTGGAATCGCCCTGGTCGTTGATGGCGGCCTCCAAGGGAGTTTATGGTGAAGCGGCCGGCGAATGGACGCCGACCGATGCCCTGGGCTTTTCGAAGATCGTGGCTCTCACCGGCGTGTTCCACGCTCGTGCAGGGGAGTTGGCGCGCCTGGCCGCTGGGCAGGGGAAGCCGTGAAAACCGTAGTCGTCGACAAGATTGCCTCGATCACTCAGGCTTGCTCGCTGGGTCACGAACTGCGGGTTGCGGCGAACATTCCCGCCGAAGAAGGCGTGGTGATTGTGGTCGAGATCCTCAACAACAAATCCACTTACAACACTCTCGAACTCACCAGTGGCCGCATGGCCAAGGTGGCCAAGGGCGATATCGTGGTGGGCGCGCTCGGGCCGCGCAAAGCGCTGTTCGGCTACTCCGGTCACGTGCCCGAGTCGCTCCGGCCCGGCGACGTTATCCAGATGCTGAACATCGGCGGTGTACTGGGCGTGTGCGACTCGGCGACCGCCGACAAGGGCAAGCCGTTTGATTGCCGAGTACTGGGCGTGGTGCTGCAGTTTCCCTACCTGGGCGAGCGCATCGGCGTGCCGGCACGAGTCGGCTACCGCCGGCTGGATGCGGAGGCCACTTTGGACACACGCGGGGTGCCGGTGGTGGCGCTGGCGGGAACCTGCATGGAAGCGGGCAAGACCGCCGCCGCCGCGGCCATCGTCTCACGCATGCGCCATCGCGGCCTGGTCGTCGACGCCTTCAAAGCCACGGGTGTGTCACTACGCCGGGACATCATGGCCTTTGAGGACGCCGGTGCACGAAAATCCATGATCTTCACGGACCTCGGCGTGGTCACCACTTCGCCGCGCACCGGTCCGGCGCTGACTCGCACCATGTTGACGGATCTTGCGGCCGGCAAGCCCGATGTCATCGTCTTCGAACTGGGCGACGGCCTGCTCGGTACCTACGGGGTCGACGCCATTCTCGAGTGTGAGGATATCCGCCGTGCGCTCACCGGCGTCGTGCTTTCCGCCAACGATCCGGTGGCGGCTTGGGGCGGCGTGAAATTATTGCGCGAACGATTCAAGGTCGATCCGTGCATGGTGACCGGACCGGCCACGGATAATCAGGTGGGTATCGATATCATTCGCCAGCAACTCAAAGTGGCCGCCTGTAATGCCATCAGCCATCCGGCCGCGCTCGGTGATGCGCTCATTGAAGCCGTCGGCTTGGGAGCGCGGGCAGCGGTGGTTGGCGCAGCCGAATAATATGGCGCGCGTCCCGACCATTGTGCTGGGCGGCACCGGCTTCGTAGCCGGCGAACTGCTGCGCTTGATCGCCGGCCACCCGCTGCTGGAACTGGCCGGCATTCTCTCCGACGGCAGCCCTGGCGAAGCCATCGGCGCCGCCTTTCCACATCTGGCCAGCGCGTACGTCGGTGAAACCTTCAAATCGCGAGCGCAGATCGAAGCGGTGCTGCGCCGCGAATCCGCGCCGGCCATTCTTGCCGCGGCTCCGCACGGTGTATCGGCGGCCCTGATCGACTCGCTGCTGGGCGTGGCGGAAGCGGCCGGCAAGATCCCGAAGGTGGTCGATATATCCGCCGATTTCCGCTATCCCAGCGCGGCGGCCTACCAGGCTGTCTATGGCCATGCGCACGGCGCGCCGGCGCGCC
>Ga0075017_100000869_pt1 | contig 17800 bp, 12 predicted proteins | sample AleBraG_ABR_2012_FD_71475 | JGI IMG/M metagenome (GOLD analysis project Ga0075017, IMG submission 71475) | Freshwater sediment microbial communities in response to fracking from Pennsylvania, USA - Alex Branch Run_MetaG_ABR_2012 | ecosystem: Environmental > Aquatic > Freshwater > Creek >... | reverse complement strand
GCATTCAGCAGCGGCTGATGCAGGTGAAGATTCCCGAAGTGCCGTTTGCGCAGCTGCGCGGCAAGAACCTGTCTTGCAAAGAAATCGGCGGAGACTTCTTTGACGCGGTGAACACCAAGGAAGGCCTCGCAGTGGTGCTGGCCGACGTCAGCGGCAAGGGAGTTTCAGCCGCGCTGCTGGCTTCGACGCTGCAGGGGATGATCTATTCGCATCTGAGCTCCGGCATGGCGTTGCTCGACGTGGTGGCGGCCGTGAACCGGTTCTTCACCGAGAAACTGGTAGGCGAGAAATACGCAACCGTGTTGCTGGCGCGGCTGCGCCGCGATGGCGAACTCGAATACGTGAATTGCGGCCACGTGCCTCCGCTGCTGGTGTGCGCCGGAGAGGTGATGCGTCCGCCACACGGAAATGTGCCGGTGGGCCTGCTTCCGGACGCGACGTTTGAGAGCGCGACTTGTCAGATGAAATCCGGCGACCGCTTCATTCTTGTGACCGACGGCGTCACCGAAGCGGAAAACGCGATGGGCGATTTCTTCGAGGATTTTCGGCTGGAAGCGGCGGCCGCCAAGTCGCCAACGCTGGAAGGAATTTTCTCGGCGGTGTCGGAATTCTGCGCGGGCAATCCGCTGAGCGACGATTGCACGGTCGTGGAGTTGTGCTACACCTGTCCGGACGCCTAAGTCCACGATCAGCTCTCTACCGTGACGCTATAATTCGTTCCTTCCCACCGATCCTCCGCGGGCCAGTAGAAAGTAAACGCGACCTGACCTCCTGCCGGCAGCGAGGCCGTGGGCAGGTCGAGGGTGTAGATGCCAAGGCCGGTGTCGCGCGCTTCCGTGTCGTGCGCGGTCGTCCAACCGTCGATGCTCCAATGGACCCGTCCCGGGTTGAGCAGAATAATGCGCAGGGTTTTGTTGCGCGGAAGTGTCCGTGTTTTGTTGTTGAACCTCCAGCCAAAGAACTGCCGCACATGTTTGTCAATCAAGTAACGCTTCACGGTTTGCGGCGGCTGGTCGAAGATTTTTCCGTCGCGAATCGAGCGCCGGAGCTTGATGTACTCGGAATGGGCCCACACGAGCGGGCAGGCTGAACCCGAGGGCTTGCCGCGAAACAACTCAAGAGCTGGAATATCGGCCGAGTCCCAGACTTGTTCGGGGAGCAGGCGGCTGTGTCCGACGGTGGAATTCTCAATCACGGCGAGCAACGATTCCGCCGCGTCGCGGTGGCCGCCCGCCAGGGCGAAATGAGCGCGCTCTCCGGCCAGCAGCGGCCAGGGACGGCCGATCCCGGTGCCGTCAAAGGCGGAGCCATCCTTATGTTCGCCGTAGCCGTCGCCGTTGTAGCGATACCAGCAGGGGCCCTGCGGCAACTCCACACTGAGCAGGGCGTCGATGGCGCGCAGCGTATTCACAATCCGCGGATCGTCGGCGGCCCGCAGCCCGAAGCGCACCAGGGCCAGCGCGTCGGGGCTGATGATGTGATAGGCCCGTGCGCCGTCCTCGCCCGGCGGGCGGTTCTTGATCGGGACGAAGCCCTGAGTGGGCGACGCGGCGGCGCCGTCGATAGCGGGCGGGGCGATGCGCACGTAATAGCCCGCGATGCCGAGTTGCTGCGCCAGGTCGGTACCGGTGGCGTACACCCAGCGCTCGATGTTGTCGTTCCAGGCGTCGGCCGTGTCCCGCATGGTTTGCGCCTGCTCGCTGTGCCCGGTGAGGTCGGCGATGTCCGCTCCGGCCAGCAGCGCAGAAATCTCGGCGGCGAGCGTGAACGGCGAATAGCCGGCGTCTTCTTCCCAGCGATCCTGTTGCGTGACCGGTCCGTTGCGCAAAATAAAGCTCGCGGCCTTCCGCACCATGGGCCACCAGCGGTCGAGCATGCCTAAGGACTCGGGCGCTTCGCGCCGCAGCAGATCGAGCAGCAGGATGGGGAAGGCGGTTTCGTCCATCTGAACGCCGCTCCAGTAAGGACGCCCGTCCAGCCAGAGATTCTGGGCCCAGTTGCCCTCGGCCTCCTGCGTGGCTTCGAGGTAGCGAAGTACGCGCGCCGCATCGGTGACGGCTCCGGCGGCCAGCAGCGCGCCCGCGGTTTCGACCAGGTCGCGCGGCCAGATGAGGTGGTACCCGCCGAGATCTTCGTCGCCCTTGTTGAATCCCCAGGGAATCGAGAGGCTGGCGATGATGCCGCCCAGAAAATCTTTCGACTCGTGGGTGCGCAGCACGACGGTCGAGGCCCGATAGAGGTCGTTCTGCCGTTGCGGTTCGTCCAGGTTGAGCAACTTGCTTTGCCAGGTCTGCCATTGCGAGACGTAGTGCTGGCGAATCTCGTTGTAATCTTCGAACAGAGTGGATCGCGCATGCTGGCCGGCCTCGGTCCACATGGAACCGAAGCCGAGCGCGAGCACGAATTCACCGTTGCAGGCGGCGAGATCGATCTCTCCGGTGAAGGCGATGTTGCCGTTTTCGGCGCGTGTGTATTCCCACTCCATCTGGAAATGTGCGGAGAGATCCTGCCAGCCGTCGGAGGCGCCGACGAATCCGACCGACATTTTCTTCCACGGCGCCGAGGAGGCCAGGGCTAGCGTGGTAACGTCGTGCTCGGCGAAAAACATAGGGAAGCCCTTGTAGTCGCCGATCCAGCCGGTATTGCCCATCCCGCAGTTGGCGAGATGTGGCGAGAGCAGGGCGTAGAGATAGTAGTCGGAGAGTTGGCCCTGCAGGGGCTCGAAGCGAATTTTCTGCAGTACGACGTTGCGGTAAGGATCGGTGAGGACTTCCTTGTGGATGCGGTAGCGTCCGCTATTATCGGTGTTGATCAGCTCAAACGCGGGGACGCCTGGCTCGAAGGGGCGGTTCTCGAACGAGCAGTTGCGCTTTTCTTCAGAGAAGAAGTCGCTGCCGTTGGTGACGATGAATCCCATGTCACGGGTGCAGGCCTGGTCGACGCGGGGAAAATACACTTCGTTGAGAATGCCGTGGCTGAGCGTGAACCACACTCTGCTGTGCTGGTTGAGCGCCGTGCCAACGCCGGTCTTTGCACTGGAGGTCCAACGTGGCGGAATGCCGGGCCAGCCGGGAGCGTAGCGCGCGGGCGAATCAGTCATGAACCATCTTCTTTCAGCGATCTTCCTTCGCAAGCCGGGCAAGCCCCCGGCGGAAATTTACAAAAGTTTGACAGTCTGGAGCGCGACTTTCCCAGCAGCGCGCATCAAAACAGTGAAGAGTACAGGCAAAACTCTAATGCAACCCGTTCCAGATGAACGATAATAGAACGGCGCAAGCCCGGAGACATTTTGAATTTCGTCCACGCATCTGATGCACGAGCCTGGGGCCGGGTGGCAATGTTGTGTGCGAGCCTGATTCTGTGGAGCACGGCTCGCGCGGAAGAGTCTCCGAATTTCGTAGCAATCCCGCCCCTCGACCATGGATTCTCCGGGCTCTACAACCTCGATTTCGCAGAAGCGCAAAAGGACTTTGCCTCCTGGCAAGCACAGCACCCCGACGACCCCGTAGGCCCGGTCAGCGAAGCAGCCGGCCACTTGTTCAACGAGTTCAACCGGCTGGGAGTGCTGGAGGCGCAGTTCTACGAAAATGACGACGCCTTCGCGGGGCGGCCCAAGCTGACGCCCGATCCGGCTGTGCGAGTACAATTCCAGGCTGCGATTGGGAGGGCGGAGAATCTGGCCCATGCCCGGCTGGCGAAAGACCCCAAAGATCGCGACGCTCTCTTCGCCTTGACCTTGGCGGCCGGGCTGCAAGCCGATTACGCGGCTCTCATCGAAAAGCGGAACTTGGCGTCTCTGCACTACACCAAGGAAGCCTCAAACTCGGCGCAGCAGTTGCTCGCCGTTTGTCACGATTGCTACGATGCGCTGCTGGCCACCGGTTTCAGCAAGTACATCATCGGCAGCATGGCAGCGCCGGTGCGCTGGATTCTCCGGCTGGGCGGCCTGCCGGCGGACAAGCAAGGTGGCATTGCCGACCTGGAAACCACGGCGGAGCATGGTCATTACCTCGCGCCGTTTGCGCGCATCCTGCTGGCGATTGCCTACGTGCGCGACAAGGATAAGCCGCGGGCCCTGCAGTTGTTGACCGGGCTGCGCCGCGAATTCCCGGGGAACACTTTGTTTCCGCGCGAAATCGCACACTTGCAGGCGGCGCACGAAGTGCACCAGAAGTAGCCATCTCTAAACCAGATGCGCAGGACTATCTCGTGTAACAGATGATCCTTTCCCTGTAGCCGTTCACGAGAAATTCACTCCTTTGTAACCGTCCTGTAACATTGCGTCGATAGAACGGGAGCATATCTCAAGGAGGAATTATCTAGTGATGCGCAAAATCATGCTGCTGTTGGTGTGCGTCCTTCTGGCTTTGCCCGTCGTCGCGCAGACCACGCTGAACGGAGCAGGCGCCACATTTCCCAATCCGATGTACTCAAAATGGTTCAGCGAGTACCATAACCTGCATTCCGACGTTCAAATCAACTATCAGCCGATCGGCAGTGGGGGCGGAATTCGTCAGGTGACGGCCGGCACCGTGGACTTCGGAGCCAGCGACATGCCGATGACCGACAAGCAGTTGCAGGACGCGAAGGCGAAGATACTGAATATTCCCACGGTCTTGGGCGCGGTGGTTCCGGCCTACAACATTCCCGGAGTGAGCGAGGAAGTGAAGTTTACCCCCGAGGCGCTGGCTGGAATCTTTATGGGGAAGATCTCCAAGTGGAATGACAAGGCCATCACCTCGGCCAATCCGGGAGTGAATTTTCCCGACCGCGACATCATCGTCGTGCACCGTTCGGACGGTAGCGGGACCACATTCATTTGGACCGACTATCTGTCGAAGGTGAGTCCGGAATGGAAGAGCCAGGTGGGCAGCGACACTTCGGTGAAATGGCCGGTTGGGCTGGGCGGAAAAGGTAACGACGGCGTGGCTGGGTCGGTGCGCCAGCTGCCGGGCTCGATCGGGTACGTCGAACTGATCTATGCCCTGCAGACCAAGATTCCCTATGGCAGCGTAAGGAACTCCTCCGGCGTCTTCCTGAAGGCCTCTCTGGACGGAGTAACCGCGGCAGCCGCTTCGGCTCCCAAAATGCCCGCAGATTTCCGCGTCTCCATTACTAATGCTCCCGGCAAAGACGCGTATCCGATCTCGAGCTTCACCTGGTTGCTGATTCCGGCCCAGTCGAAGGAACCGGCGAAGGGCAAGATTCTTGCCGACTTTCTGAACTGGATGGTCACAGACGGCCAGAAGATGGCGAATGCCCTCACCTATGCGTCACTACCGGATAGCGTGGTGGCGAAAGTGAAGGACGCGATCAAGCAAGTGAAATAAGAGCCGCGGGCGGGCGGTTCTTCCACCATCGGTTCTGTTCTTTGGCGAACACTGCCCGGTCTTGCCTGAGCCGGGCAGTGCCTGCCTGGAGTCCCGCTCTGCGGCCCTCGCGGGGATGCTTTATACTGATCTGCCCGTATGCTCTCTCGGAGCAGCGCGGAAGATCGGGATCGGCAAAGATCGGCAAGACAATCACACGAATGCTGTTGTAAGAACCGTCCATCATGGCTCGTATTTCGCTGGACAATCCACAGTACTTCCTGAATCGTGATACCTCGTGGCTCGCGTTCAACCGGCGCGTGCTCGAAGAGGCGGAGGACGAGGGCAACCCTCTGCTGGAGCGGCTGAAGTTCCTGGCTATCTCAGCCAGCAACCTGGACGAGTTCTTCGAAATCCGTCTGGCCTCCATGGTGCAGCAGATCGAAGACGGCTACAACGAGGCCGGTTCTGATGGCCTGACCCTGACCGAAAAGCGGGAAGTGCTCAACAAGCTGACGCATGAATTCGTGGACGACCAGTATGACTGCTGGAATGCGCGGCTGCGTCCGGCGCTTTCGGAGAACGGAATCCGGGTGCTGGGCCTGCATGAACTGGACCCCGAAGCGCAGCGCTTCATCGACGAATACTGCGAGAAGGAACTGGACCCGCTACTGACCCCGGTGACCGTGGACCCGGCGCATCCGTTTCCGCGGGTAATCAACAAGGCGCTGTGCCTGGGTTTCCTGCTGCGCCGGCGGCGGCGTTCGGCGCTGACTTACACCGGAGTCGTGTCCGTGCCGCGAGCTTTGCCCCGGCTGGTTCGTCTGCCGTCCGAGGGAACGGCAGACTTTATTTTTCTGGCCGATCTGGTCGCGCACCATGCGGTGCACATGTATCACGGCTACGACATCGTTTCTTCGGCGCCGTTCCGCGTGACTCGCAACAGCAATCTTTATCTTGCGGAAGAAGAAGCCCGCAGCCTGCTGGAGTCGGTCCGCGCGGAACTGCACAACCGGCGCAAGGGCGATGCCGTCCGCATGGAGATCGAGGCTGACGCCGATCCCGAAATCATTGACCGCTTGCGCACCGTGTTTGAAATCGATCCCTGGCAGGTTTTTCCGGTGAATGGGCCCGTGAACTTGTCGCGACTGTTCAACGTTTACGAACAGGTAAAGCGACCCGATCTCAAGTACCGCAACTTTTCGCCGCGGGAGTTGCGTCTGACCTCGAAGTCGAAAGACTTGTTCGAGGAACTGCGCGGGCATGACATTTTGCTGCATCACCCCTACGACTCCTACGATGCTGTGGTTTCGTTTATCGAGTCAGCCGCACAAGACGAAAAGGTCCTTTCCATCAAGCAGACTCTTTATCGAACCAGCGAGCATTCGCTGATCGTGCCTTCGCTGATCGAGGCGGCGTCGCGCACGGAAGTAACGGCGGTCGTGGAACTGAAGGCGCGCTTCGACGAGGCGCACAATATCCGCTGGGCCCGCGACCTGGAAGACGCGGGTGTGCAAGTCTTCCATGGGCTGGTGGGGTTGAAGACTCACTGCAAGCTGTCGTTGCTGGTGCGGCGCGATCCCGACGGGGTGACGCGCAGTTACGCACACATTGGCACCGGGAACTATAACGCGACCACGGCGCGGATCTACACCGACCTCAGTCTGTTCACGGCGAATCCTGAGGTCACGCGCGCCGTGCACGACGTGTTCAGCTTCCTGACCGCGTATGCCGAGAACCCCAGCTACGAGCCGCTTCTGGTGGCACCCCTCGATCTGGCGGAAAAAATAATCGCGTTGATCGACCGCGAGGCGCTGCACGCGCGGCAAGGCAAGGAAGCCCGCATCATCGCCAAAATGAATGCCCTGCTCGACAAGAATGTGGTGCAGGCACTTTACCGCGCCTCCCAGGCGGGAGTGGAGATCGATTTAATTGTCCGCGGCATTTGCGCGCTCCGTCCCGGCGTGCGCGGAGTCAGCGACCGGATTCGCGTGCGCAGCATCGTGGGGCGTTTCCTCGAACACAGCCGGATTTACTACTTTGCCAACGGGGGCGAAGAAGAAATTTTCCTAGGGAGCGCGGACTGGATGCCGCGCAATCTCTACGAGCGCGTCGAAGTGCTGGTGCCCCTGCGCGATGAGTTGCTGCGCGAGAGGGTGCGGCATGAGATTCTCGATGCTTTACTGGCCGACAACCGTAAGGCGCGAATTCTGCTCCGCGATGCGACGTACATTCGGGCGTGGCAGCCGTTGCACGGCAAACGCAATCGCCGTCCGCCGACGGGAGCCGCGGCTTTCAGCTCTCAAGATTTCCTGATCGGCGTCGCGGAAGGGAAAGCGCCCGCAGTCCCGCCCCTGCCCCAACCGCCGCGCAGGCGTAGAGTTGTGGTCGGAAAGGAACGATAAGCCGCGATGATCCTCTACTTCCTTCGCCACGCCAGCGCGGGCACGCAGTTTGCCAACCTCAAGAAGGACGAGAAACGCGCCCTCGACAAAGAGGGAATCGAGCAGTGCGGTTACATCGGGCGGGCGCTGACTGCTCTGGATGTTCAGGTGGACGCGATCGTCTCCAGCCCGCTCAAGCGTTGCACTCAGACCGCGTCGCTGGTCGGCAACGAACTCGGCCACGAGGGCAAATTGCAAATGGATCCCGGGCTGCGCCCCGAGGCCGGGCTCGCCGACTTTCGCAAGCTTCTGGAAAAATATGCACGCCAGGAAGCGATCATGGTGGTCGGACATAATCCCAACCTCAGCCAGTTCCTGGGAGCGGTGATCAGCGAACCCGGTTGCGAAGCATCGCTCGAACTGAAGAAAGGCTCAGTCGCCAAGGTGGAGATGCGCCGCACATCGGGCACTCTGCAATGGTGCCTGACTCCGAAAGTGCTGCGCACCCTTTACGACACTGCCGTCGAAAGTTCCCGTCCGAAGACCTCGCGGAAATAATCCCGCTCTTTCTCGACCGCCCACTGCTCCAGGTCCACTCCCATTCTTCGGCGGGGAACCAGCGTGAGCTTGACTTCTGCCGAGCGCAGAGCGACGCGCACCTTTTGCACGGCCCGGCTGCGGCCCAGATTCAGGGCACGCGCCAAGCGAAGCACCAGAATTGCCTTTTGCACGTTGGCGCGGTCCGCTATGTCGATAACCTTCATGGGACCATCCTCCACCGTGGGGCGCGATTTTCCCAGGTAGCGAGCGATCGCCGCAATCAGCCGGCGCTGCTGTGGCGTGTAACCCAGAATTTCCGAGTTCGAAATGATGTAGTGAGTGTGGCGATGGTGGCCGTTCCGGTTCACGTAGTCGCCCACTTCGTAAAGCATCGCTGCCGCAGAGATCCACTCACGGTATTCGGGAGGCAGCCGGTGCACCGAACGCAGGGCGGAGAATAGCAGCGTGGCGGAATCGCGAACGTCCAGCGCGTGCTTGCGGTCGATGCCGTAATGGCCGACGGCTTTGAGAATGGATTCCCATCGCTCGGATTCAATCTGCCTGCCGGAGCGGGTGCTGCGATCGTAGTCGGCAGCCATCTGGGCGAGAATTCCGTCGCGCAGGCCGAGTGGCGAATAGCGGAAAGCACTGAGGTGGAGGCGGTCCAGCAGTTCGTGGTAGACCAGGGCGCCGGCGACGATGATTTCCGCTCGCCGTGGGCCGATGCCTTCGATCTTGCGGCGTTCCGCCACCGGCAGGTGCGACAGGCGTTTCGCGATACGAGTCATTTCCGCCCGTGACACGATGGGCCGCTGCCGGCCGTCACCCTTTCGCAGACGCGTGGCGACAGCTGCCAACGCCGCCGCCGTCCCGGACGTCGCGATCACGTTCTTTACCTTGGCTGCCGCTATGCGGGCGTGGATGCGGTTCACTTCGCGGGCGACGAAACCGCGCAGCCGCTTCAACTCGCCCTTGCGTGTCGGCTCGTGGCGCAGGAATTCATCCGTCAACCGGACAGCTCCCAGCGGCAGGCTCACCGCGTCGCGAATGTGTCCACCCTGCGAGACCGTCAATTCGCAACTGCCGCCGCCGAGATCGACCATGAGCGTGGTCGCCCGGTCGACACGCGGACTCGATACCAGGCCGAGGTGAATGAGGCGCGCCTCTTCCACGCCGGAGATAATCTCGACTCGCCAACCGGTCGCCGAGCGTACCCATTCGATGAAGGCCTGGGAATTGCGCGCATCCCGCAGCGCGCTGGTCGCCACCACGCGCACGCTGTCGGTCACGATCTGCTGCGTAGCGCGATGGAAGCGGCGCAACACCTTCACGGTTTCCGCCATCGACTCAGGGGTAAGAAATCCGGAACGGAAGACGCTTTCGCCGAGGCGGGTGACTTCGCGGTCTTCGTGGAGCGGATGCAGGCGGCCTCGTTGCAGGCGCGCGATCTTCAACCGCACTGAGTTCGACCCGATATCGACCGCGGCAAACGTGGGCATGGGGAAGCCTCACAGTTTACTTGAGATCGAAGAAAAAAGCGCAACCGCAGAGGAGGCTGGTACCGGAGCATTTTACGTCGTGCGGGCAAAAAGCCTCTAAACGCTAAGGGCGCTAAGGAAGGCGCTAGGTTCGCTAAGAAAAACTACAGTCCGAATAAGACTGGGCCACTACCAGGGTGCTTAAAGAAAACCGCTAACTCGCGGAGGGCGACTCCTCCTCTACGCCGAGATTTTCTTAGCGTCCTTAGCGGAATTTCTTAGCGCACTTAGCGGTTAAAGGCTTTTTCCGAGGGCAACTACGCAGGCACCTACGCAGCAGAGTCAGTCCTTCCTACAGCCGCTGGACTCTTCGTGCCGGTCTTGAGGAAGTGTTTCGACGACGCGAGTTTCAGCGCTGACGGGACGCTGGGCGAGGCCGAGAGCACAGACACCGCTTGCCGAAACTTGCCTCCCGTCACATTGTGCAGTGCGGCCACCAGGGACGATTGGTTAACATCCCCAAAGCGTCCGGCCGCCGTGTTGGTCAAGGTGAGCCAGTCGTGCCAGTTGCCGATCGCATCCTGCAACTTCTTTAGCTGCGCAATGAAGCGTGTACCCTCGGCGGACTTGGGTGCGAATTCGGCGGCGTAGCGGGCGCGCTTAACCAGGATCCGGTACTGATGCAGCACATCTTCCGTGAGCGGCCCCGCCGGACGTATCACCTGCGCGATCATCTGCTGGGCGACCGCCAAGGGATCGCGGCTGGCTTCCAGGTTCACGTCCCGGGAGGCGCGCCTTAAACGCTTACGAATTTCGCGGACATTCTCTTTTGTCAGCGCCTTGCGTAGCTTTCTCTCATGTTTCGCACGAAGCTCGATCAGGCCGTGCATCAGCAGTGTCTTGCGGCGCGGTTCCTGCGGGATTTTCAGACTGCGCAACGCCGCCAGTTGCATATCGAGATCCCGCACCTTACCCGCGCGCTTGCGAATCTCGTCGAGCGACTTCAGCAGCTTTTTCTGGTTGCGGTCGGCTTCAGGGATGAGTTGCTCCAGCAGCGTTTGCACCCGTCGCGTGGTCGTGCGGAAACCGTGCACACTCTCCGGTTGCTGTCCGGAGGAGAGCTTCAGCAGGTCCCGCTCCAACTTGCGGAACACGAGATGACCACGTTCGGGAGCAATCAACATAAGCAGAGTGTTAGTACGGAAGGACTTTTACCGCGATTCCCAACGACACAATCTGGGCCCGTGTAGATCGTGATCGAAAAAGCTGGTCGATTTTAACACCTTTGTAACAAGTCTCTGCTACGGTAAACGCGAATGGCCAACCACGCTTTGCCACGGCCAGATATGCCCGGTCCGCAACCTGTTGAAGCGACGAAGGTTACAGCCGCACCGGTGCCTCCGGTAGCGCCCGTTCTGCGCGCTTCCGGTGGGGAAATTCCCGATCGCCTCTTCCAGTCGGCGATGACTGTGTGCGGGCTGGCCATTCTTGGCGTGCTGGTTCTCATCGTTTACGAACTGATCTCCCGTTCCAGCCTCTCGTGGCACGCCTTCGGCTTCAAATTCTTCTCGATCAGCGACTGGGATCCAGTCAACGAACAGTTCGGCGCAGTGCCCTTTATCTACGGGACGCTGGTGTCGTCGCTGGTGGCGTTAGTGATAGCCGTTCCGCTGGCCGTAGGCGTTGCGGTGTTCACCACCGAGATGTGCCCCAAGGCATTGCGCGGACCGCTCTCGTTCTTCGTCGAGCTGCTGGCCGCGATTCCCAGCGTGATCTATGGACTGTGGGCGATCTTTGTGATGGTGCCGCTGCTAGGCCAGTACGTCGAGCCGGGGCTGGGAAAATGGCTCGGCTGGACCGGCCTGTTTACCGGACCCATCTTCGGCTATTCCATGCTGGCGGCGGGCATCATTTTGGCCATCATGATCATCCCCATCATTTCTTCGATTACGCGGGAAGTGCTGATGGTGGTACCGCAACATCAGCGCGAAGCCGCGCTGGCTTTGGGCGCAACCCGCTGGGAGATGATTCGGTTGAGCGTACTGCGCAATGCGCGCGCTGGAATTGTAGGCGCAATTATTCTCGGGCTGGGGCGAGCCCTGGGAGAAACCATGGCTGTTACCATGGTGATCGGGAACCGGCCCGAGATTGCGCGGTCCCTGTTCGCGCCCGGCTATACCATGGCCAGCGTTTTGGCCAACGAGTTCAGCGAAGCCACCGGCGACGTCTACCTTTCCGCTTTGATCGAGATTGGTCTGGCGCTGTTTCTGGTCACGATCGTCGTGAACGCACTGGCGCAGTTGCTGGTGTGGACTGTGACCCGCGGCCAGCCTGCGAGGGGACATGCCTGAGCCCGCCACCGTAGTTCTACGCTCGGTACCGCCCATTAGTTTGCGCCGCCGCATGACCGACCAAGTGATGACGGGGGTTGCGGTACTGACGGTACTGCTCGTACTGGCGCCGTTGGTCGCCATCTTCGGCTATCTCCTTTACCGCGGCATTGGGTCGATCAACTGGGCATTCCTGACGCAGACGCCCAAGCCCGAGGGCGAGGTTGGCGGCGGAATGGCCAACGCGATCGTGGGCTCCGGAATGATTCTTGGGATCGCGAGCATCATCGGAGTGCCGTTCGGAGTGGGCGCAGGCATCTTCCTGGCCGAGTTCGGTCGCAACCGCCTGGGCGGCGCGATCCGCTTCACCGCCGACGTACTGAATGGTGTTCCATCGATCGTGATCGGCATCGTCGCATATTCCATCGTCGTGCTCTATCAAAAGCACTTCTCCGCCCTGGCGGGCGGCGTAGCTCTGGCGATTATGATGGTGCCCATGATTTCCCGCACTACCGAAGAGATGCTGTTGCTGGTGCCCCAGGCCCTGCGGGAGGCCGCGTACGGGCTAGGCATTCCGCGTTGGAGAACCACGCTTTCGATCACGTTGCGCACCGCCACTTCAGGAGTGATCACTGGCATCATGCTGGCCTTCGCCCGCATCGCCGGAGAGACTGCACCGCTGTTGTTTACGGCCTTGGGCAACGAATACTGGAATACGCATGCGAATCAGCCCACGGCTGCTTTGCCCCTGCAGATTTTCAAGTACGCGACATCCCCCTATGACGACGCGCATCGCCAGGCATGGGCCGGCGCACTGGTACTGATTATTCTGATTGTCAGCGCGGTCTCGGCGGTCCGCTACGTCGTGCGGCATGGTACTTTCGGAGCGGCATAAGCTATGGGAGTTGGAATCCAGGTCGATAAGCTGAATGCCTGGTACGGCAAAGGCCAGGCGTTGTACGACATCAATCTGAAGGTGCAGGCGAATCATGCCACGGCGCTGATTGGTCCTTCAGGATGCGGCAAGTCCACGTTTATCCGCTGCTTGAATCGCATGCACGAGACGATTCCGGAGGCGCGTGTCGAAGGCCGGGTCCAGATTGGCGAAATCGATGCCTACAACGGGACCTCGGCTACCCAACTCCGGCGCCGCGTAGGGATGGTGTTTCAGAAGGCGAACCCCTTCCCGACCATGTCGATCTACGACAACGTGGCCTCCGGGTTAAAGCTGAACGGATTCCGCGACCGCCGCAAACTCGACCAAATCGTGCAGCACTCCCTCGAAGTCTCGGCCCTGTGGGAGGAAGTTAAGGACCAGATTCACAAAAAATCCGGTGCCAGCCTCTCAGGCGGCCAGCAGCAACGCCTGTGCATTGCGCGCGCTTTGGCGGTCGAGCCTGAGGTCCTGCTGATGGACGAGCCCTGCTCGGCCCTCGATCCTATCTCCACCGGAAAGATTGAAGAGTTGATCTTTCAGCTCAAAGAGCGGTATACCATCGTAATAGTGACGCACAACATGCAGCAGGCAGCTCGGGTGGCCGAGTTCACCGGCTTTTTCCTGCTGGGCAAGCTGATTGAGTTCGACAAGACGGAAAAGATTTTCACCAAACCGTCAGACAAAAAGACGGAAGATTACATAACGGGCAGATTCGGATAAGAGCGGTCGATATTCGATAGTCGATAGTCGTTCGTCGCTAGCCGATTGCCAAGCCATGGTGCGACTGGATTTCGGCTAACGACCAGCGGCTAACGACCAACGACCAACGACAGACGATAAGGTAGGTTCGGTTAATGCGCACGCGTTTTCAACAAGGGCTCGATGATCTGCGGCAGCGGTTGCTTCGCATGGGAGGACTGGCGGAGCAGGCCGTCGATCGCGCTCGCCAGGCTTATGTGGAGCGCGACCTCACCCGCTGTCAGATGGTGCTGGAAGGCGAGAGCCTGATCAACATGACCGAGCGCGAAATCGACGAGGCCGCTTTCGATCTCCTGGCCATGCAGCAACCGATGGCGGTCGACCTGCGATTCATTCTCGCCGTGACCAAGATCAACTCCGATCTCGAGCGCGTGGGCGATCAGGCGGTCAACATCGCCGAGCGCGTCATGGATATGGTGGAACTTCCCCACGCCGACCTTCCGGTCGATATCGGCCGCATGGGTACCGCCGTAAGCGCGATGGTCCGGCGCGCGCTGGAGTCGTTCATTGAAGGGAAGGTCGAACTGGCGCGGGCGGTGCTCGAAATGGACAACGTGATCGACCGCATGCGCGACGATGCCTTCATTCAACTGGTTAAGACCATGAACGACCGTCCCGACGTTGTCCGCCAGGCTCTGGATGCCTTGCTCGTGGCCCGCAACCTGGAGCGTGTTGCCGACCACGCCACCAACATCGCCGAGGACGTCATCTTCTGGGTGCAGGGCTCCGATGTCCGGCACAACGTGCAACCCACGGAATCCGAGGGCCCGGAGTCGGAGCGCCCCGCCACCAGGGCCTCGGGGCAGTAGCTGCCAGATTTTTTGCTTGCGCCCTTTGACCACCAACGCTCGGTTGCATTACGCTCTTCACCTCTTTCTTTTCCAGACCCCATTCTTTGCGGAGGCGCCGTGATTCGTTCATTCCAGCATCGCCAATCTTTGTCAATCCGACCTCTCCCGTTGTCATTCCGAGCGCAGCGAGGAATCTGCTTTTTTTTGCTGGCCGCCGCATCCCTCGTCCTTGCGCAAGCGCCCTCCGCGGATCGTTCGCCCATCAATCTACCCACGAGCAAGATGCTCACCGTCCCGTCTCCGGGACGCATTGGCAGCACCAATAGCTTTCCCGCGACCATGGTGGTGAGTCCCGACGGCCACTACGCGGCGCTGCTGAACGATGGCTACGGGACGCAGGAAACGCTGGCCCACCAGTCGATCGCCGTGCTCGATTTGAAGAGCAATCAGATCGTGGAATATCCCGACGCGCGTCTGAGCGATGAAGCGCATCAGAGCTATTTCATCGGCCTGGCATTCAGTTCCGACGGGAAGCGTCTGTATGCCTCGCTGGGTTCGGTGAGCGATCCGACGGGCGCGAAAGCCCCCGACACCGGAAACGGCATCGCAGTTTATCGTTTTTCAGAAGGCAAGGTCACACCTGAGAAGTTCATACCGATTGCGCCGCAGCCGCTTTCGGCCAGCAAGGAAGTTTCTGTCGGCTTGCGCAAGACTCCGCCGCACACCGCGATTCCGTATCCCGCAGGGATGGCCGTGATTGCGGACGCTGGCCACGACAAACTCCTGATCGCCAACAATCTCTCGGACAACGTTGTGCTGCTCGATCCAGCCACTGGAAAAGTGCTGCAGCGCTTCGACCTGAGCACCAGCGATCTGGTTCCGTCCTCGTTCCCTTACACGTGCGTCGCCACGCGCGACAGTCATCGTGCCTGGTGCAGCCTGTGGAATGCATCTCAAGTCGCCGAACTTGATCTGGCAAGTGGCAAGGTCGTTCGCTGGATCAAGTTGAAGCAACCTGAAGACCCGCTTGCTCCCGGATCGCATCCGACGGCAATGCTACTAAGTCCGGACGAGCGGCTACTGTACGTGGCCTTGTCGAACACGGCCATTGTTCAACGGTTGTCAATCGAAGATCAGCACGCGATATTCTTCGACACCAGGGTTCGAGGTCAGAAGTTCGCCGATACATACCCTACCGCACTGGCGCAGTCCCAAGATGGCAAGCTCCTATTCGCAGCCGATTCCTCCGCCAATGCAGTGGCAGTGTTTCAAGTGCCAGCAGCTACAAGAACTAGCGCGAGTGGTAAGGCCACGGTCGAGTCCGCTGTTCAATTCGCTCTCGGTTTCATCCCTACCGACTGGTACCCCAGCGCGCTCGCGGTGGTCGGCGACGATCTCCTCATCGCCACAGCCAAGGGCGAGGGCGCGCGCCCCAACAAAGACATGGGCAAGACCGTCTACGAAACGAAGCACAAAGAGCATCCCTACATTCCGACGCTGCTAAGGGGATCCATCGCGCGCCTGAACATTCCATCGACGCTCGAAAAACTCCCGCAGCTCACGCAACAAGTCGAGAAAGATAATCTTCTCCACGCCGACCCGGGCACGATCAACTTCGCCACCGGAAAGAATCCCATCAAGCACGTGATCTATGTCATGAAGGAGAACCGCACCTTCGACCAGATCCTCGGCGACCTGAAAATCGGCGACGGCGATCCTTCCCTGACGCTCTACGGCGAAGACATCACTCCCAACGAGCACAAGCTGGCGCGCCAATTCGGCGTGCTCGACAACTTCTACGACAGCGGGGAAGTCTCCGGCGACGGCCACGTCTGGTCGACCGCCGCGATCACTTCCGACTACAACGAGAAGACCTGGCAGATCGCCTACCGCGGCAAAGAACGCACCTACGATTTTCAGGGCCAGGTGGCCGAAGAATTTCCCCTCGATCACAATCAGCCCGACGTCGACGATCCCTCCACCGGATTTCTCTGGGATAATCTGGCGCGCAATCACGTGAGCTTTCGCGTCTATGGAGAGTTCGTGAATGCAGAGTGGTGCAACGGGTACCATTCCGACTCCAACGCCACTACGCCGCCCCAACAGCAGGGGCAGTGCTCGAGGAAGGTCGTCGAGCAAGGCGGTACGCTGCCGCCGAACGTGGGCGATCCGCATGCCGGGCCCAGTCCGTGGCCGTGGCCCGTGCCCATGTTCAGCGGTGTGAAGCCTAGCAAGGCCGCCTTGCGCGACCACTTCGATCCGCTCTATCCGGATTTCAACACCGACTACCCCGACCAGCTTCGTGCCGACGAATTTCTCAATGAGTTCGGCGCCTACGTTCGCGCCCGCGACGCGCACGAGGGCCCGGAATTCGAGCTGCCTTCGTTCGTGCTCCTATACTTGCCCGACGACCACACCGGGGGCACGCGTCCCGATCACGCGCGCCCCGCGGCCAATGTGGCCGACAACGACCTGGCGCTTGGACGCGTGGTCGACGCCGTTTCGCACAGCGGCTATTGGGATGACACCGCGATCTTCGTCCTCGAAGACGACGCCCAGGATGGCGCCGACCACGTGGACGCTCACCGCTCGATCGCATTCGTCATCAGCAAGTACTCGCCAGGATCGACTGCGGAGCCGCGCGTCGAGCACCGTTTCTACACCACGGTGAACATGATTCACACCATGGAGACGCTGCTCGGCCTTCCTCCTATGAACCTGAATGACGCTTATGCCCCCGTCATGAGCCAGATGTTTTCCGCCGCCGGGGAGCAACCGCCGTACAAAGCCGACAAGCGCAATCTCAGGAATGGCCTGATCTATGAGACCAACCGGCGCGAAGCGCCCGGCGCGAAGGTCTCGTCGAAGATGGATTTCTCGCGCCCGGATGCGGCCAGCGCGGCCAAGTTGAATCGAGTGCTGTGGCGCGATCGGAAAGGCTCGACCCCAATTCCCGCGCCCAGGCACACGGTTTTGCCCGCGGGCGGAGACTAGCGGCCAATGAACCCGCTTGAAATTTCGTCCGACCAGTTCCGCCGCCTGGCGCATCAGGTCACGGAACTGGCCGCGAACTATCTCGAGAACATCGACGCGCAAGTAATCTCCCCGGCAACGAATGGAGAAGAGACACTGCGCCGGTTTCGCACTCCGCTGCCCGAGGCCGGCCTCGGGCCAGAGGCTCTGAGCGGCCTGCCCGACGTGGTGCGGCTCTCGCGGGTGCAGAACGGCCGATTCTTCGGCTACGTGTTGGGGTCGGGAGAACCGGTCGCTGC
>Ga0075017_100000866_pt1 | contig 17819 bp, 18 predicted proteins | sample AleBraG_ABR_2012_FD_71475 | JGI IMG/M metagenome (GOLD analysis project Ga0075017, IMG submission 71475) | Freshwater sediment microbial communities in response to fracking from Pennsylvania, USA - Alex Branch Run_MetaG_ABR_2012 | ecosystem: Environmental > Aquatic > Freshwater > Creek >... | reverse complement strand
TCGTGGGCATGGCCTTCGACTCGGCCACCGGCGGCTACTACGAGGTGGCGTCCGACGGTGGGATCTTCGCCATCGGTGCGCCGGCGCGGGGCTCGATGGGCGGCCAGCACCTCAACGCACCCGTCGTGGGCATGGCCACCTGAGCGGGGGCCATCGGAGCGGGTTGCGACCGTCGACGATCACGGACAGGAACGCCGCACCGTGGGGTTTGACCCGACCGTTCCGTGACGCGGTGATCCGCTCATCCGAACGCACGGGCGAACGCAGCTCGGGATCTGGGTGCGCCCGACAGCTCGGACGTCCCGTAATTCCAGTACAGAGCGCTGGCCAGCCGCGGCTGCGCCTTGATGAACTGCGCCATGTGCGTGATGAAGTAGGGATTGTCCCCACCTCCGTCGGGCGGGAAGCCCAGCCCCCATTCGGGGAAACTGACTGGCTTGTGGTGAGCCTGTGCGAAGGAGCTCAGCCACCGCAGCCCAAACGGTTCGTCCACCAACCTCCGCCATCGTGCCGCATCGCTCAGGGAGCCTCGCACGTTGTCGTAGACGTCCATTCCCACGCAGTCGACGAAGGCGTCGCCTGGGTAGGCCGAGGTCGGGGGAAGGGACGAGGTCCCTGCCGTGGTGTTCCACATGAACAGGAACCTGGCTCCGTGCACCGAGCGCATGGCGACGACGATGTGCCGCCAGAAGGAAACGAAGCACGCCGGGCACGGGGTGGCCGACCAGGGGAACCAGTTCCCGTTGAACTCCCAGCCGAGCCGGATCGTGGAACCGCCCTGGTGGTTGGCCACGAGGTAGTGGGCGATGGAGACGAAGAAGTGATCGTAGGCCCCACTGGCGCCCTCGGCGAGCGACGCTCCGGAGTCGGGGAGCATGGTGACGCCCCATATCATCTGGTAGTGCGTCCGATTCCAGGCCGGCACGATCTGGGCGGGGCTCACCACCGCGGAGGTCCAGGTCGCCCCGTCGAAGAAGTCCATGGCATGGGTGACCGGTCGGCCGATCAGCTGGGAGACCTCCGCCACTCCGGCAACGTGCTTGTAGCCGGCGTAGGCCCCGAGCGGGACCACCGACGGAGCACCGGGCGGACCGATCGTGCACCCGGTGGAGATGGCGGCCAGGACGACGAGCGCCATCGTTGCATTGGACCCACCGCCGGCTCGGTAACGTCGGGCCCATCGGCGGAAGGCCTGTATCCGATTGGTCAAGAAATGCATTTTGTCTCATCATGGTAAGTCCAGCGGCTCAACAACCGACCGGAGGATAGGATGGTCACCCCAGACGTCCCCGCCATCCGGCTCTGCTGCTATCTCGAGACAGAATCGATCGGCGGCATGGAGATGAGCACGGCCACGCTGCTGGCGAATCTCGGCCCTCGGTACGAGGTCACGGTGCTGGGCGTATCGGCGCCGGTGGTGGCGTACGTGGTCGGCCAGGCTGCCGGCGTGGGGACCCGGCTGGTGCCGCCGGTGCGCCACAAGAGCAACCTCGGCGCGATCGCTGCGCACGTCAACGCGGTGCGCGACCTCCGGCCCGATCTCCTGTTGGTCTGCCTGTCCCAGCTCTACAGCGCGCAGTATGCGCTGCTGGCGGCCGCCATGAACCGGGTGCCGACTGACGCAGTGGTGCACTGCGTCCTGCCTTCGACCAGTCGCAGCCAGAATCAGATATTCCGCATGCTGTCCCGCCGGGTCCGGGCGTTCGGGGGGGTGTCCCGCTCCGTGTGCACTGCCACGGAGGCGGAGCTGGGCCTGCGGCCCGGCTCGGTCACGCTCCTCTACACCGGGGTGCCCTCTGTAACCGGGGCGGGCGGTGGCCCGCCTCTGGGCGGAACGCAACGGGAGCGGTTCGCCATCGGTGCGGTCGGACGGCTGGTACCCGAAAAGGGGTTCGACGTCCTGGTCCGGGCACTGGCCGGGCTGCCGGAGGCTGACCTCGTGCTGATGGGTGACGGTCCCGAGCGCGCCGGCCTCGAAGACCTCGGCCGCGAGCTCGGCGTCCTGGACCGCATGACGTTCACCGGGTGGGTGGAGCCCCCGTGGGTCGCCCAGCGGAGATGTGACGTGCTGGCGGTGCCCTCCCGGGTGGAGGGGTTCGGACTGGTCGCCGTCGAGGCGCTGTTGGCCGGAATCCCCGTGGTGGCCTCCCGGGTCGGCGGCCTGACCGAGGTGGTGGAGGACGGGGTGACCGGGCTCCTGGTGCCGTCGGACGACCCCGAGGCCCTGGCCGGCGCCCTGCGCCAGCTCGAGGGTGATTCGGTGCTGCGGGCCGAGCTGGCCGAGCGTGGCCGGGCCGATGCCCGCCGCCGTTTCTCCGTCGACGCCATGATGGCCGCCTACGACCGCTTCCTGGTCACCTGAACTCGCAGGATGGGGAGCCCGGGTCCACGCCGAGGCCGGTGCCATAACCATCCAGAGATCAGGAGGAATCTCGAAATGGTGTGTTCAGTCGGAACCGAAACCAGCCGATCAAAGGAGAGTGACTACTGCTCACGTTGGCCTGCTGATCCCCCCGGAGGGCGCCCGCAGTCGTGCCGGGCGTCCTGCCTGTCGGCGTGTCGGCGCGGGGGACTGGGCGGCCGGGTGGCGCGATTGCGGACTACGGAGGCATGATCGTAGCCTGGGATCGGGTGCCGGGAGCGGTACCCATGACTGAGGGTGAAGGCGTTGCCGGCCGGGAGCAGTCGACGGCGCCTGGCACACAAAGGGGCGGGCTGGCTGATATGGCGATTAGGGATCCGAAGGATCAGAGACTCGACGAGGGATTGATCCCAACGTTGCGTGCTGTGCCACCTGCCAGTTCATCGGACTACTACCCGCATGGCGGGGTCGAGGTGGACGCCGATGACAAGGTCCGGTCGCAGTCCCGTGCCGAGGCCCGGGTCCGCCGGAACCCGCTCTGGCGCCAGTTGGTGGCCGACGTCTTGGGTTTGGCGTCTGCGGCCGTCGTTGGACCCCTCGTGGTAGTGGCCTTGTCCAACGACCATGCCCACTCACTGAGCAACAGCAGTGACGTGTTCCTTGTCGGCCTGGCCATGATCCCGGTCTTCATCGGAGTGTTCGCCTTGTATGGCCTGTACCGCGGTGTTGCCCGCCGCCTCTCGAACAGCGTCTTCCCCGATCTGGGGAAGATTGCCAACGCCCTGATGATCGGTGGCCTGGCCTACACCGTGATCGTCTATCTCTGGCAGAAGGCCGAGCCCGTGCAGGGCGTAAGCGTGGCCACGACCGTATCGATGTGCCTGGCCGGCATGGTGCTCGTCCCCTTGGCCCGTTCATTGGTCTTCGGCCCCTTCGCCAGCTCGTCGGATCTCTCGGTCCCGGTAATCGTCGTCGGTACCGGCAAGTTGGCCACCACTGTCGCCAGCCATCTGCGGGCGCAGTCGGGTGTCAAGTTCGTAGGCTTCGTGGACGACCATCCGATGAGCGCGGGCGACGTGATCGGAACCCTCGACGAGCTCCCCGAAGTGTGCCGTGCGCACGGCGTCGCCCGCGTCGTGGTCTGCTTCTCGCAAACGCACCCCGAGCGCACAACGGAGATGCTGCGAAGTCTGGCCGGTGAGGTCGGCGTCTCCATCATTCCGCGCTACTACGACCTGATCACCAGTGCCTCTCACGTCGAGGACCTGTCGGGACTGACAATGCTGGACATCGCACCGTCATCCCTCAGCGCTCGATCTCGGTTCCTCAAGCGCGCTTTTGACATCGTCGGCTCGGGCCTGCTCCTCATCGTCTTCTCCCCGATTTTGCTGGCGATGGCCATCGCCATCGCCACCACGAGCCCTGGTCCGGTGTTCTTCCGCCAGATCCGGACCGGTCGTGACGAGAAGCCGTTCGCGATCCTCAAGTTCCGGACCATGTACCAGGATGCCGAGCTGCGCCGGCAGGAGCTGGCCCATCTCAACCAGGTCGACGGGCCACTGTTCAAGATGGAGGACGACCCGCGGGTCACCCCTGTCGGGAGGTTCCTGCGGCGCCGGAGCCTCGACGAGCTGGCCCAGCTCTTCAACGTCTGGAAGGGCGACATGTCCCTGGTCGGTCCCCGGCCATTTGTCGTAGCCGAGGCGGACGAGATCGAGGGGTGGGCCCGCAAGCGGTTCGAGGTGCGACCCGGGATGACGGGTCTCTGGCAGGTCTCTGGACGGAACGAGCTCTCCCACCTGGAACTCTGCCGTCTGGACTACCAGTACGTGGCCTCATGGTCGCTCGGGTGGGACATGAAGATCCTCTGGTATACCCCCCAAGCGGTGTTCCGGGGTCGCGGCGCCTCGTAGCCCCAGCAGGGCCGAGGAGGACCGGGAGCAGCCCCGTCCGGAGTGGATCCACCGAGGGACAGGTGGGAGCATGGCGTCGTGATCGATGGAGTCCTGTTGCGGGTGCTGCCCGATGGAGGGCACGAGTTTGTCCTCCAGGATCCGGAACTTGCGTGCATCGTTCTGGACGGACGAGTAACGCTCTGCTTCGGGCGGACCAGCGTGACCGTGGCCGGGCCCTTCGACTTGGAACTGGATGGGATCCACCACTGGCTCGACCCGCGCTGCACGGAGTCCCTGTCACCGCTGCTGTGGTCCTACCCTGGATCGGCGCGATGGTTGTGGGCCTCACCTTTCGACGAACTCACGCTGGTGCTCATGCAGGGGCAACGTCTCGTGGTGCCCGGACTGCCGGTCCCGAGCGCCTGGTCGGTCGGCGCTACGGCCAGCTTGGATATGCGCACCCCGTGAGTGCCGGCCCGGCCTACTCCCGGAGGAGCTCCGGGTGCCGTGACTCGACCATGCGCCGCATGCCGTCCTTCCAGTCCACCCGAGTGGGGCCGACCAGGTCGTGCATGCGGGTCAGGTCGATCTCCACGCTGTCGATGGTCTCGGTGGTGGGGGCGAAGCCGGGGGTGAGACCGGTCAGTTCCCCCAGGTAGCCGCACCACTCCTCGATGCTCGCCGCCTGGCTGCCACCCCAATTGACCACCGTTGCCGGGGAAGCGGCCGCTCCGAGCAGTCCGGGGACCATGGCGATGATGTCGTCCTCGTGGATCGGGTGGTAGGTGCTCGGCGCGTCGAGGTGCACGGGGATGTCGCTCCCGTTGATCATCATCTCGAGGTGGATGGCCGGCCACCCGCCCCGGTCACCGAAGGGGACCGAGAGCCGGGCGATGGTGGTGGGAAGGTCGAAGCGGTCGGCGGCCCACAGGGCGGTCGCCTCTGCGGCGATCTTGCAGATGCTGTAGGTCCGCAGGAAGGGCCAGACCCCGTGATTGTCGCCGAGCGGGTCGCCCTCGGCGAAGACGTGGTGTCCCATCGGCTTGTAGATCCCGGTGGTCGAGCAGTGGAGGAAGGCCGTCGCCCCCTGGTGGTGCTCCATCAGGTAGGCCAGGCCCCCACCGTTGGCTCGCAGGTCGGCCTCCCACTCGTTGGACTTGGCCACCGCGAAGTTCACGACGAAGTCGGCGTCGGCCGGCAGGCCCGACACGTCGCCGCTCACCAGGTCGATGGGTACGCACCGCACGCCGGCAGCCTCCAGCCGTGCCCGGGCCGTCGCGTCGCGGAAGCGGGCGCCGGCCACTACCTCGTTGGTGGCGGCCAGGGCGATGGCCACCGGCTCGGCCACCTGGCCGGTCGCACCGGTCACGACGACGGTCTTGCCTTGCAGGTCCACTGGGGCCATGAGTGCGCTCCTCGAGGGGTCGGGTCCGGGTCGTCCGGTCCGGTGGCGACGCATCCTAGGGGAAGCCGATCGGCGGGCGGGCGTTGGTCCATGAGCCTGGCAGGGTGCCGACCGGTCTGACCACGTCGTGCCTGCGAGCGGTGGCTCGGCGGTTGTCACCGGGGGGTGCGAGACCAATTCGGGCACTCGGCGTGGTGGGGAAACCACGGAAAGTGCCAAAGTGCGGTGGACACAGCCAGGTGCCGTGGGCCATACTGGTCGTTCCGCCAGTTTACGTCGGGGGGCCACATTCTCCCAGGTCACCGACGCCTCGACCTGGCGGGTCGTCCAGTTACCCCAACCGCAGCAAGGAATGTTCCCATGAGTGCCACCTGGCGCAAGCACGCAGCCTGCCGGGGCATCGATCCAGATGTGTTCTACCCGATCTCCGACGAGGAGGCCGACGAGGCGAAGTCGATCTGCGATCAGTGCGTCGTACGAGAGGCCTGCCTCGAGCACGCGCTGGCTCACCGGGAGCGCGAGGGCATCTGGGGTGGCACCACCGAGCGCGAGCGCCGGCGCATCCACCGGCAGCGCCGCAAGTCCGCCTGAGCGCAGCGCCCTCCCGTGGGCCCGGCGCCCTGCGTCGGTTCCGACGAAGCCGTAGGTCGTGAGCTCCGACCCGTCGTCGGACGCGGTGGTCGACGCACTGGTACGCCGACTGGCCGACCACGTCCCCGGCGACGAGCGGGAGGCACGGTCCCTGGCCGCCATCAACGAGGCGCTACGCACGTTGGCGCACCCGTTCGACCGCCATGCCGACCGGACTCATGTCACGGCATCGGCCATCGTGGTCGGGTCGCGCGGGGTGGTGCTCCACCGGCACCGTCGACTCCACCGCTGGCTGCAACCCGGTGGTCACCTCGAGCCCGGCGAGTCGACCGAGGCGGGTGCACTCCGGGAGAGTCAGGAGGAGACCGGCCTGGTGCTGGACCATCCGGTCGACGGGCCGGCGCTGATCCACGTCGACGTCCACGGGGCCGCGGACGACCACGTCCACCTCGACATCCGGTACCTGCTGGTCGGCACCGATGCCGACCCGGCGCCGCCGCCGGGCGAGAGCCAGGCGGTTCGCTGGTTCCCCTGGGAGGAGGCCGGTGCACTGGCCGACGACGCACTCGTCGGGGCGCTCCGATCAGCCCGTAGGCTGAGCGCCACCGGGTCCGGACACGGACCCGGGCGGACGTCCGAGGAGACCGATGGCTGAGCCGTACGACACCTTGATCCGGGTGCAGGAGCACGACACCGCGCTCGACCAGCTGCGGCACCGCATCGAGGCCATGCCGGAGCGCATCGCCCTGGCCGGGGTCGAGGAGCAGCGGGTGGCCCTGACGGTCGCCATGGCGGAGGTCCAGGGCCTGGTGGACGACCTGGCCGGCCGGCAGGCCGCGTTGGAGGAGCGGATCGCCGCGTCGGCCAAGCGTCGCCACGAGCTCGACGCCCGGATGCGCTCCGGTTCGGTGTCGGCGTCGAAGGACCTCCAGGCCATGGATCACGAGGTGACCCAGTTGGCCGAGCGGGAGCGGTCGCTGGAGGACGAGCAGCTGGTACTGATGGAGGAGGAGGAGCCGCTCGACCAGGCACTGGCGGCTCACCGCGCCGACGCGGCGGGGCTGGAGGTCGAGGCGGCACGGCTGTCGGAGGCGGTGGTCGCGTCGGAGGTGGAGCTCACCGCGGCCATCGAGACCGAGGCGGCGGCCCGAGGTGTCGCCGCCAGCGGGCTTCCGGCCGACCTGCTGGATCGCTACGAACGACTGCGTTCCCACCTCGGCGGGATCGGAGCGGCCCGTCTCGTCGGGGACCGGTGCGACGGCTGCCACCTGACGCTCCCGTCGGTCGAGGTCGAGCGGATCCACCACCTGACGGCTGACACGTTGACCACGTGTCCGCAGTGTGACCGGATCCTCGTCCATTGATGCGACATCCGCCGACCGGAGGTCCGCCGTCGGCAGGTCAGCCACCGGGACGGGCACCGGCAGTTGTTCGACCGGGTCGGGTGCCGTGCTGATCCTGGTCCGCCACGGCGAGTCGACCGGAAATGCCGACGGTCTCCTGCTCGGTCGCATCGACGCGCCCCTCACCGAGCGGGGGATCGGGCAGGCCCGATCGCTGGCCGACACGGTGTCCGGTGCCACCCGGCTGATCTCGAGCCCGCTGTCCCGGGCCCGGGACACCGCCGAAGCCCTCGGGACGGGCCTGCCGGTCGAGGTCGACGACCGGTGGATCGAGGTGGACTACGGCGAGTTCGACGGCCAGAAGCTGGGGGAGATCCCGGCCGGGGTGTGGAGCCGGTGGCGGTCGGACATCGAGTTCGTCCCACCCGGTGGTGAGAGCCTCGCCACCGCCGGTGCCCGCGTGCGCGAGGCCTGTGAGGAGCTGTTCGCCGATCCGGACGGGCCGGCCCGGGGGGACGGAACGGTGGTGGTGGTGAGCCACGTGTCGCCGATCAAGGCGGCCACGTGCTGGTCGCTCGGGATAGGGGACGAGGGGGCATGGCGCCTGTACCTGGCCAATGCCTCGGCCACCAGGATCTCCTGGGGCCCGGGAGGACCGGTGCTGGCCGGGTTCAATCACACCCCGTGGTCCGCCACTCAGTGAGCGTCGGCTGTGCGGCCCGGCGGCGATCCCACCATGGAGCCGGCGGTGAAGGCCATGACCCGCTCCGCCGACGGGGCACTGTGGTCCAGCCCGTCCCGCAGCGCTCGCCAGGCGTCCCACCCGGTGGCCTGCTCGAGGGCGTCGAGGAGTTCGGGAGCGGCGGTACCCCGGGCCCGCAGCTCGGGGTCGAGGGTGTGGGCCAGCTGACTCCGCAGTACCGTGCGGTCGTCGCCCAAGAGCACGCTGAGGTCGACATCGGCGTACGGCCTGGCGTGGGCCACCCGGTAGACCGGGGTCATCTCCTCGAAGTACAACCGCCGTTGGCGGCACAGTGCCTTGATCCGGAGCTCCGGCGGACCGCGGGGCGGGATGGAGAACAGGAGGTACCGATGCCGATCGGATTGGAGGGCGATCGCCGCCAGGAGGAGCCCGTGGACTCCCCCGAAATGGTGGTAGACGAGTCGGACCGAGACGCCGGCCCGGTTGGCCGTCTGCTTGGTGGTCGGATGCGTCTCGCCCCCGTCGACCAGATCGACCAGTGCCTCGACCAGTACCCGCCTCGTCCGCTCACCCTTCGCCACCCGTGCATCGCGGGCCGACGGCGCCCACGGCGTCGCGGTCGCCCCACGGGAGGGGCAGCCCGCAGGAGATCGGCCCGCTCCCGGGCGTGACGACGGGTACGGGGTGCGATCTGACTGTCCCTGGGTTCCGCCCGTCCTCATACTCTCGACGTTAGGGGCGGTAGCGCCGCACCCACTAGGGCCGTCCGGCCTCAGCGGCCAGCAACTTTCACCCGTCTCACCGTCTCACCGTCGTGCCGCCGACCCGTTGTGCCGTCTCGCCAGCTACGGCTGGACGACCACCTTGATGGAGTCCTCCGTACGATCGCCGGCCACGCGGAATGCCTCGGCGGCGTCCTCCAGGCCGAACCGGTGGGTGATCAGGGCGTCGGGCAGGTCAGGCACCGCGTGGAGGATCCGGCTCGCCTCGGCGAACTCACCCGTTCCGTGGTGATGACCGTACGTGAACGACGGGACCAGCGTCACCTCCTTCATCTGGAACGACATGCCGAGCGACACCGGGCTCCAGTACGTGCCGAGGATGCCGACGGTTCCCCCGGGACGCACCAGCTCGATGGCCCGGTCGAGGGAGGACTGGGTGCCGGCGGCATCGAGCACGACGTCGTAGTCCGCTCCCGAATCGAGGCGTGCCCCCAGACGCGCTCCGACGGCCGTCCGGGCCCGCCGGTGGCCCTCGAGATCGACGGACGCACCGAGGTGACGGGACGCCGCGATGGAGCACAGCCCGATGGGGCCGTCCCCGAGGACGAGGATCCGCATCCCATCGATCACCCCGGCCCGGTTCACTCCGTGGAGGGCGACCGCAAGGGGTTCGACCAGGTTGGCCTGCTCCGGGTCCAGGCCGTCAGGCAGGGGGATCGCACACGACGGGTGGACCCACGTCTCGTCGGCCAGCCCGCCGTCGAGACTGACTCCGTACATGCGGCTGAGCACGGTCCGGCACTGCTGCTCGGCCCCGGCCACGCACCGGTCGCAGGTCCCGCACGGGACGGCGGGTAGGACGGCCACCGCGGTGCCGTCGTCGAGGCGTCCGCTGAACTCGTGGCCGAGGATGGCCCACGAGGGGCCGAACGAGGCCATGTGGAGGTCGGAGCCGCAGATCCCGGAGCTCGACACGGTGACCCGCACGTCGCCCCCGTCCGGGTCCCGGGACGGCCCGACCAGCTGGATCCCGTCGGCCGTCATCTTGACGCCCCGCACGGTCAGGCCCCCGGGGTGACGGTGGACGGTGCCGTCAGCGGGTGGGATGACGTGGTCGTTGTGTGCATGTCGCCCCCGATCGTGGTGCCCGCTCCGAGGCGGACGGCACCGCAACGTACCATCGCCACCCCGCCCGGGAGCGGCCCGGACGGTCCCGGGCCGGCAATCGGACAGGCCTCAGCGGAGAAAGTGCTCCCACACGAGCAGGCCGCCCTCGGCCGTCGGCGGCCGACCGGCCAACCAGGTGAGGAACTGGATCGACTGGGCGGGCCCGACCACACCCGCCGTCGAAGCCAGCAGGTTCTGCACCCGCCATGCCCGCAGCTGAGCCCGCAGGGCACGGTGAAGGGCCGGTGTCTCGGCAGGCGGCATCCCTGCGGCCAGGGCGATCAGCGTGCGGGCGGTCAAGGTGTCGGTGTCGTAGCCCAACGTGGGGGAGAAGGCGATGCTCCGACCGGGCGGCTGGGGGACCAGGAAGTAGCCGCCGGGCATCTTGAACCGGAGCTCGGCCTGGGCCTGCCACAACTGACCCTGTGGGGTGGGTGACGACGGGTACGGGTAGAGGAGGGCGACCGAGTCGGGCGTGATCCGCTGGAGTGCGGGTGAGCTGAAGTACGCCGGGACACCGGGATCGCCGAAGCCCTGGAGGGGGATGGTGGGGACGAGCGGGACCAGGCAGGCCAGAGCCAGGAGTCCGGGCACCAGCGCCGATCCGGCCGGGGTCCGGAGCCAGGTGGGTCTGGCTCCGTCGGCGACGCGCCGGTGGAGCCGGTCGAGGGCGAGGGCCAGGATCAGGCCGGCGAACAACGAGACGTACAACGAGTAGCGGACCGGGATGGTGTTGGACAGCAGCGGCAACCGGGTGAAGATCCGCTCCGGTAGCGGGATGCCGCTCAGGGACGCACCGGGGGCCGTACGGACGACCAGGGCACCGCCGAGCGAGAGCACCCAGGCGGCGCCACCGGCGACGGCGGCCACCCGCACCACGGGCGACCGACGCCACAGCACGACCACGGCGACCACCACCGCGCACACGAGAGTGATGCCCAGATAGGAGCCGTTCTCCACCGGGCTGCTGGCGAACACCGACGAGGTCCGGGTCAGGCCAGACGGGGCGAGTCTGACGAACGCACCCGGATAGACGAGGCCGAGCAGGTCGGCCCGGTAGGCCTGGGGGACGAGCTGGATCGGTCCCGCGATCGAGCCGGGCCCCTTGACCGCGAACCACACCGGGTAGACCAGGAGCACCCCGGCCACGGCGCCCGCCCACAACAGGCCCTCGACCGCCCGCCTCGCATGATCGGCGATGGACCGGCGCCCGACCACCGCGGCGGCGGCGACGCCGATCGTGCCGATGACCACCGTCGAGGCAAGGACCTCGCTCGACACGAAGAACTGTGCCGTCACCAGGAGGGCCAGGACGACACCCGCCCGGCGCGGGCCCCACCGCTGGCGGACCACCACCTCGTGGACCCCCAGCAGGATGAACGGTGGGAGGACGACGAAGGTCAGGTTGAGGTGCCCCGAGGCCTGGCCGATCATGTAGGGGGAGAATCCGTAGAGCAGCCCTGCCACCCAGGCCGAGGGGCGCCAGGTGGTCCACCGTCGTGCGAAGACGTAGCCGGCCGTCGCCGACCCGGCCACGGCCACCGTGCTCAATACGTTGAAGGTGGCGATCGAGCCAAACAGCAGGGTCACCGGCATGCCGAGCACCCCGAGGAACGGGGCGCTCGTGTTGGTGACGAGGTTCACCCCGAAGGGGTAATTGGCGTATTCCGTGAAGAGGGGATTGTGCCCGTGGAGCAGGGCGAACGGAGTCCAACGGAGGAACCACACATTGGCGAACTGGTCGCCACCCAGTTGCAGGTGGGAGGTGATCCCGGTGGACCAGGCCTGCCAGTAGACGACGACGGCCAGCGCCGCGTAGCTGGCCACGACGAGACCGGTGGCCCAGACGGCGGACCGGTCCGGTGCGGTCCGGGACCGGACGGGTGAGGAGGGAGGAGGGACCCCACTGCCGGGTGTGGCGGGCGCGGTGTCCTCCCGGTGGTCGATCGGCATCAGGGGGACACGGTAGTAGAGGCCTCAGGGGATGCCCAGGCTCCGGTCGGGAAGCACGGGAGGCGCTCAGCCCGGCAGTGACAGATCGGTGTCACCCGACATCAGGTCGATGGCCTGGCGGTACATGGTCGTGCGGATGGTCCGGAGCGTCGGGCCCGCCTTGGGCGCGAGGGTGTGGGCCAGCTCGAAGGCCGTCGGGAGGAGCACCTCGAGGGGTAGGGCCTGACTCACGATGCCGGCCTCGAGTGCCTCCGTCCCGCCGTACCGCCTGCCGGTGCACATGGCCTCATGGGCCGTGTTGGGAGTGAGACGGGCCTGGATCATGGCGGACATCCCGGGGGAGAAGGGGATCGAGATGTCGACCTCGGGAAGGCAGAAGAATCCGCGGTCGGCCCGCATGATGCGGACGTCCTGGGCCAGGGCGAGCAGGGCTCCCGCCGCAAACGTGTGGCCCTGGAGCACGGCGATGGTCGGGACCCGGGTCGAGAGCATCCGTACGTACAGGCCATGGACCTGGCCCACGTACTCGCCGGCCCTGTCGGGATTGGCGGTCAGCCAGTCGAGATCGAGTCCGTTCGACCAGATCTTGCCCGACGCCACGGTCAACAGGGCCCGTGGACCCTCCGCCGCGTCCACCTCGTCCAGGGACTCGGAGACCGAGGACATCCATTCCGGGGTGAACCGGTTCTCGTCGTCTCCGAGATCGAGCACGAAGACGTCGTCGGTGCGCTGCAGGGTAGGCATGGGACTCTCCGGAATGGGCTTGAGGGACCCGCGCACAGTACATGCAGCCCGATCCCTTCCGCCCGGCGGACCGGTTCCCGGGGGCACCGACCGCTACCGTGGATCCGGGTGGTCCGCGGGGCCGCGACGATCAAGTGGGAGGGCCGAGGGCATGCGGGTGTCGATCCTGGACGACTACTTCGACACGGTCCGGACGCTCGACTGCTTCGCCGTGCTCGATGGCCACGACGTGACGGTCTGGACCGACCATGTCGACGACGTGGACACCCTGGCTGAGCGCCTGGCCCACACCGAGGTGCTGGTGCTGATCCGCGAGCGGACCACGATCTCCGCCGAACTCCTGGACCGCCTGTCGAATCTCGTTCTGATCAGTCAACGCAGCGTGTTCCCCCACATCGACGTCGAGGCATGCACCCGGCTCGGGATCGTGGTCTCCTCCGACCTCCACCAGGGGTCGCCTTCCCTCGCCACCGCCGAACTCACCTGGGGCCTGGTATTGGCCGCCATGCGACGCATTCCCCAGCAAATGGCCTCATTGCGGGCCGGCCACTGGCAGGAGAGTGTGGGGCGGACCCTCGGGGGGAAGACACTCGGACTCTTCGGGTACGGGAGGATCGCCGAGGTGGTGGCCGGCTACGCCCGGGTGTTCGAGATGCCCGTGCTCGTCTGGGCCCGCGAGGAGTCCCGTGGCAAGGCGGCCGCGGCCGGACTCGAGGTGGCGGCCGACAAGGCGGAGCTCTTCGAGCGCAGTGACATCCTCTCACTCCACCTGCGGCTGGTGCCGGCCACCCGGGGCATCGTCACCGCTGGGGACCTCGCCGGGATGCAGCCGTCTGCGCTCCTCGTGAACACCAGTCGGGCGGGCCTGGTCGAGCCGGGTGCACTGGTCGACGCACTGCGTCGGGGTCGTCCGGGCATGGCCGCCGTCGACGTGTACGACGACGAACCGGTGGGGGATGCGGGTGACCCCCTCCTCGAGCTCGACAATCTCGTGTGCACCCCCCACATCGGATATGTGACCCGTGAGGAGTGGGAGCTCCAGTTCCGCGACATCTTCGATCAGATCGTGGCCTACACCGCCGGTACGCCGACCAACGTGGTCAATCCTGAGGTCCTGGGCGTGCGCCGATCGATCCCGCCGGCTTGAGACGTCAGCAGATCTCGCAGGTGGAGGCCGGAATCTCGGTGGACGCGGTGGTCAACAGGTGGGCAATGGGACCGGAAGGGGAACCAGCTGCCGGTGGACCCGCTCGGTCAGACCGTGGCCCGCAGTGCCTGGATGTCTCCACAGACGAACCCGAATGCCAGGCCCGCGGCGAGCCACGAGTCGCGCCTCCCGATCGACCGCAGCGCAGCCAGACTCACGACGGTGTCCAGCGCATCGCTGGCGAGGGTCGCCGTCGTCCAGTTCCGTGCCGCAGTCCCGTCGCCGGAGCGTGCCGCGGAGACCGTCCCCAGGCCGAGGACGAGGTCCCGGATCCCGATGGTCCTCATCAGGAGGAGGGAGGCACCGGTCGGTGACTCGGTGCCGGCCAGGCGCATGGGCACACCTGGGGCGGCGATCAGGGCGACGCCCACCGCGGTTCGGAGCCACCCCATCGACGCTGTCGTCATCGTCCGCACGGTCGGAGCGTAGCGAAGTCGTACCCACCGACCGCTACGGGGTGTCCGTGGTGAACTCCGGCGAGGTGACCAGGGTGTCGAGGCGGGCCAGCGACAGCTCCATGTCCCGGCGGGTCTTGTTCCAGTAGATGCCGCCCAATTTCAACAAGGACCGCTGATGGTCGGTGGTGATGTCCCAGCTCTCGCGCACCAGCGTCCGGTCACTCCGGGGCTCCAGGACGTATCGCCAGATCCGTCCGGCCACGTAGGGCTCGAGCCTGCCCTTCGGGCCGGTCTGCCAGGCGATCCGATGATTCTCCTCGAACTCGACCACCGTGCTCACCGTCGAGTAGCGGACCCCCAGCTTCATCGACATGCCGAAGGTCGTCCCGAGGCCCAGTCGTTGCGAACCCACCCCGGTCGCCCCCTGGAGCATCCCGGAACCATCGAAGAGCGCATGCTTCGCCGGGTCGGCCAGCACATCGAAGATGACCTCCGGCGTGGCCCGGATCAGGCGCTCCACCGTGAGTACGTTCTCCCGCATCGATCAACTCCTCGGCTCTCGAAATGACGATCGTGGCGCCGCTACCGGCCGGCCTGCTTCGAGGAGACCGAACCTACAGCGTGGGAGGCCTCCGATGAGCCAGGACCGGATGAGCGTTTGCCCGACGGGTGCCACCGGGCTCCCGCCGGCCCTCGTGTCGGGCCGGTGGGGGGCGGGCGCTGATCGCCACCACGACGTTTCGATTGCGTCCGGAAACGGCCGAGGAGGCGTCCCCGGTGCGGGCCACCCGGGTCAGGCATGGGGGATTGGACGCCATTCTGAGCTGAGGTCTTGTCGCTCCGGATACCCCTTCAGTGCCCTCAACCTCCTCAGTCGAGCGGGCATTCTCGGGTTTTGAGGCGTGGCCCGGATCGACAGCTCCTGCATCCTCCCCTGGTCGTCGGGACATGGCGACGTCAGGAGTAGTGCCTGCCCCTGACCGGCACTTCGATGGCACCACCACCTACCGGGCAGCCACGCAGACTCAGGTGAGCCCCTCGATGATTTGGATCACCTCGTCCGGGCGGTAGCCCTGCGACCGGCAGAAGTCGACGAGGTCCCGGACTCGCCTTACCACCGCACTGCGCTCAGGAGTCCCGGCCACGGTGATCCCCCTTCCTCGCTGGAAGTCCAGCAGCCCCTCTTCTCGCAGAATGCGGAGAGCCCGCAGGACGGTGTTCTTGTTGACACCCAGGATGGCTGCCATATCTTTGGCAAGGGGTAGGCGCTCCCCTGGTCCAGCCTCGCCGTCTGCGATGGCACGGCGGATCTCGGCAGCTACCTGGTCGTGCAGTGCCAGTGGGTCGGACCGGTCAACCTTGACAGAGAACATGGTGCCATCCATAGTAGATCTGTGGTTGTCAGTGTGCCAGGGCCTACATGACCGTCGTCGACGCTCCTTCCGAGCAGTCGACTGCCGTCGATCCTCAGCTGCTCTTTCGAGAGGCCAGGCAGCGACGTAGGCGACGGCGGTGGCTGACCGTGGGAATCGTAGGTGTCGTCCTCGTCATCGTCGGCTCATCCGTCTTGCTCATCGGTCGACCGATGGGACCAGGGGCTCCGACCGAGGGTACAGGCCGGGTCCCAGCTCCCGTGGCTGGAGCCCGCTCCTTTCCCAAACAGATGGTGGTTGTGGACTTGGCGGGATCATCCAACCTTCAGGTGATCTCTTCGGCCACCGGTCACCTGCTGCGGAACCTGACCTCCGATGTCGGAACCTTCGGCGGTGTGTCTGGGCCTCGGGCGACCGTTGCCCCGACTGGCACCGTCTATTTCGACCACCCGGGCCGAATGGGCAGCCAACCGAGTGAACAGATCTGGAGCGTTCCCGTAGCGGGCGGTCAAAGCGCCTACGTAGCCGACGGGCACACTCCGGTGGTCAGCCCCAATGGCGCCTTCCTGGCCTATCTGACGTGGACGGGCCTGACCAACGCTCCCGCCTCGGTCGTGGTCATGAACATCGCCACCGGTGCGACCAACACCTGGACGTACTCGACCACTGTTCCTGAACTCTGGGACCTCTCATGGGCACCCAACTCCCGGTCGCTCGTCTTCACCGCCTCACCTTCCACCAGCCCTTCATCGAACGACGGTGCCTGGTCCATCCAGCTGTCCGATCCCAACCGGTCTCTCGATGCGGCCCAGCCCATCCGACTCCTCCCGAAAGCCTTTTGGGTCGGCTATGTGAACGCCACTCAGGCCATGGAAGTCCTCGAACAGCAGAATTTCCTCGGTCAGGGGAACTGGTTCCAGCCCGTCTTGATCGACGTGGCATCAGGGCAGGTCATCGAGCGCCTGCCGGTGATCGCCGGACAGTCCGGGAGCGGGGCCGGGGCATGGCAGATCGACCCAACTGGTCACTTTGTGGCCTTCATCAGGCAACGCACGTTGACGAACGGTGCTGGCATTGTGACCGACGTCTATCGGTGGTCGATCGATCCAACAACGCAGCAACCGACCATCGTAAGGCGAGACGTGGCGAGCCCCGCATGGGTACCGGGCTCCTAGTGCTCCACACCTGGCGACCGGGTTGCCGATTCAGTACAGCCATTCATCCCGCGATCACCGATACTCGGATGGTGCGGATCTCCTTCACCGGGTGTCCCTGATCGCCGGCTCAGGGCGCGTCATCCGGTGACGGGTGCCTGCCCAGCGCGAACCGTCGATGAGGGGCACATCCGGGCGTGTGGAAACCCCATGTACCAAGACCTCGGGGAACCTCGACGACAACAAGTGACCGTGGTGCCCGGCGACGATCGGGCCGGATCCCGCATCGATCCCGAGGCGGCCGGGTGCCCCGCTCAGGACGAGGCGGTCGTTGTCCCGAGTGGGGTTGCCGTAGTGCCGGTGGACAGGGTCAGTGAGGGAAGCCCGGCGGCAGAGGCGCAGGCCGATTTGAGGGCGGTGGTCGTCGACCCGGCGTTGAACGTGCCGTAGGTGCTCGTACCCGACGTGCCCAGGCGGATCGAGGGATTGGTGGCGAGCGTCGGGGTGAATCCCTTGAAGATGACCTGGCTCACCCCGACCGACGACGGCGTCCAGGCGACGGCGAGCGAGGTGGGGGCAACGGTCTTGCCCGCCGAGAGTTTGGCGCAGTCATTGGTCGACAGGGGAAGCTCGACGGACGCGTTGCCCGTGGTCGGGGTGGTGGCTCCGTTCGAGGCCTTGCAACTGCTGATGGTCAGGTGCACCAGCACCATCTCCGAACCCGCGGTCCCGCCGTTATGGAGCGGTGGGTCGAAGTTGACGGTTCCGGTCACCTTCGAACAGGTCTCGTTGCCCGGAGCGC
>Ga0075017_100000865_pt1 | contig 17821 bp, 14 predicted proteins | sample AleBraG_ABR_2012_FD_71475 | JGI IMG/M metagenome (GOLD analysis project Ga0075017, IMG submission 71475) | Freshwater sediment microbial communities in response to fracking from Pennsylvania, USA - Alex Branch Run_MetaG_ABR_2012 | ecosystem: Environmental > Aquatic > Freshwater > Creek >... | reverse complement strand
ACCAACCTCACCGTCATCGTCGAAGGCCAGCAACGCCTCTACGCCACGTTGGGCGATGACAAATGCCAGGTCGAGTCGTTGGCCCAGCAACCCTTGAACATCACCGCCAAGGATGGTGGGAGTGAGGGTGTCGCCGTCAACGCCGGGGCGAACGCTGGCCGCCACGCCTACCGCATAGCCGCGCGCGGCTACTGTCTGGAACCTGTCGCCACGCTGGATGGGAGCGAACGGCTGTACATCAATCGCTTCGATTTTGCGGGTGTGGCGGATTTCGAGGACGGTGATCTGCACACCAGCGGCGCCCATATCGCCCCAAGCGGCTGATGTTTGCAGCTAGCTCGGATCGCCCAAATTAGCTGTAAAGCCGATCGCGCGGCGTTTTGGTACCGGCGCATGCATCAGTTCACGAATTGCGGAGAGCATCGCGGCGATGGCCGCGTCGTGCGTGGTGAGCTTCTTCTCGATGCGCGCTTCGAGCTGATCCAAGCGCTGCGCAAGGTCCTTGTTGGACGCGCAAAGTTCGCGCAATTGTACGAAAGCACGCACGACATAAACGCTCATCTTTATAGCGCGCAAGCTATTGAGTACGTTGGCGACTTGAATGGCACCATGCTCCGTAAATGCGAACGGAAGGAATCTGCGACCGCCCCAACTTGAAATCGCAAATTGCGATTTCAAGTTTTTGATCTCCTCGGTGGAGAGCTGAAACATAAAATCCTCTGGAAACCGCTTGGAATTCCGCTTAACAGCTTCATTTAGCCGCCCGGTGGTTACGCCGTATACGGCGGCGAGATCGCGATCAACGATGACTCGGCGCCCACGCAGTACGAGGATAGCACCGGAGATGCGCTCGACTGGCATTGCTACGGTCCGCTCGGATTTTGTCATTGGGCATTTTACTGTCACACTGGCGCACAATTCGAACCGGCAAATGCCACCTAAACGTCGAGAATTGGGCGTTAAACTCCTCAAATGCTACGAGTCGAGAAATTACAATTATCCTACGGCACCCGTCTGGCCGTCGCAGGCGTTACGCTTCAGGTGGCGCCGGGTGAAATATTAGGCCTGCTCGGACCCAACGGCGCGGGCAAGTCCACCACGGTGGGCATGATCGCCGGTTTGATTGCGCCCGATAGCGGCAGCGTCTCCCTGGGCGGTATGGGACTTTCCTCCAACGTGATGGCCTACAAGCGTCGTATCGGACTGGTGCCCCAGGACCTGGCGCTGTACGAAGACTTGAGTGCGCTGGCCAATCTCACCTTGTTCGGCGCGCTCTACGGAGTAGAGGGCGCGGTGCTGTCACGGCGCGCGCACGAAGCGTTGGAGCTGGTGGGCCTCACCAGCCGTGCAAACGATAAGCCTTCAACCTTCAGCGGTGGCATGAAGCGTCGCCTCAACATTGCCGGCGCGCTGGTGCACAACCCCGATGTGCTGCTACTGGATGAGCCCACTGCTGGTGTGGATCCGCAGAGTCGCAATGCCATTTTTGAAAATCTCGAGCAGCTCAAGGCGCAAGGCAAGGCGCTGATCTACACCACGCATTACATGGAAGAGGCCGAGCGCCTCGCCGATCGCATCGTCATTATCGACTGCGGCAAGGTAGTGGCCGCCGGGACGTTGACGGAGCTGTACCGCCTGGCGCCAGCGACGACATCGCTAACACTCGACTGCGAAGGCGCGTTTGATACTAAGGGACTGCTAACCCTGCACGGTGTCAATGGCGCAGAGCGCGTGAATGATCGGATCACGGTGAGGACCGACGATCTGGCTGGCACGGCGCCCGCTGTTCTTGCGGCACTGGCGGCGGCGGGTTGCCGGGTCAAAGCACTCCAATCGAGCCGCGCCAGCCTCGAGGACGTGTTCTTGGGGTTGACGGGCAAGCAGCTGCGGGATTGATCCGGCAGGGGGACACCATGAGCGCATTCCTGGAACTGTTGCGCACCGACCTGGTGCTTTACTTCTCCAATCGCCGCGCGGTGCTGATGAGTATTGTGGCGCCGATACTCATCGCCAGTTTTTTCGGATACCTGTTCGACGACCGTAACAGTGGACCGTCCGCGATACCGGTAGCCATGGTCGATCTGGACCACAGCACGCTCAGCACCAAGCTACTGGCGGCGCTGCACGCCGAGAAACTCTTTGACGTGCAGAGCAAGCCCGAAGCAGAGGGTGTGAAGCTGGTACGTGCCGGTACGGTCAAGGCTTTGGTGATCATCCCGCAGCACTTCGGTCAGCAGGCCGCGCGTGCGCTATTTACGGGCCGCGACAGACCTGAGCTGCGGCTCCTTTACGATCCCTCCCAAGGCGCGGCGCTCCAGGCCGTACGTGGCGTCTTGGCGCAGCACGTGATGCAGACCGTGAGCGAAGAGGTCTTTAGCACGAACTCCACACTCCTCCCCGATGTGCGCTCGCAAATTGCCGCCAATGCCGCGCTGCGGCCCGCTTTGCGTACTGATCTACTGGAAATGTTCGACACCATTGAGCGCGTGCAGCGGCAAAGTGATGAGCCGGCCACGGGTGCACAGGCGCCTCCGGCGCGCGCGTCATTGAGTCTGCCCTACACCTTAAACGAGCAGCCCGCCAACGCCAGGGTGGGCACGCCGTACAACAGCTTTGCCCATTCCTTCGCCGGAATGACCGTGCAGTTTGTGCTGTTCATGGGCATAGATATCGGCGTCGGGCTGCTCGCGCTGCGACGCTTAGGACTATGGCGTCGGCTGCGGGCCGCGCCGCTCACCAAGACGACCTTGCTGGGGGCCCGCATCATCGGGTGCGCCCTGATCGCCCTGGTGCTGATGAGCGTCATCTATACCTTTGCCATGCTGGTGTTCAAAGTGCGCGTCGAAGGCAGCGCAATCGGGTTCGTGGCCGTGTGCATTAGTTTTGCTCTGCTGACGGCCTGCTTCGGCCTGATGATCGCCGCACTGGGCAAGACACCCGAGGCCACGCGGGGACTGGCCATTGTCACCACGCTCCTGCTGGTCATGTTGGGAGGGGCGTGGGTGCCCACCTTCGTGTTTCCGGCGTGGATGCAGCGCATCGCGCAATTCGCACCCACGCGCTGGGCGGTCGACGGATTGGATGCGATGACCTGGCGCGGCCAGGGGCTGCCGGCGGCCTACTTGCCCGTGGCGTTGATGCTGGGCGCCTCGGCGGTGTTCGGCCTGATCGCGATACGACGGTTTAGTTGGGAGGAATAACGCGCTGAAGCGGCGGACTCGGCGCGGCCGCTGCCTGGCGTGTAGCGCCACATTCGTGATTCACCTTTTGTGAATTGGGATTAATACTGTATGACGAGCGACCCCGCGCGTGCTTTTTGGACGCTCGGATCGCGCTTGTTCTTGGGGCCTATCCCACGTCCCGTATGGCACGAATTTCTGACCCGCGGCTTTACCAAATCAGGTTTCAAAATTCAGCTTGATGCACTCGAGCGCCTGCTCGATGCCGCCGAGGATGTGCCGTTCAATATTCAGCAACTTGCCAACACCTGCTGGGAGCAGCTGCGCGCCTCTGGCGGAGGCACTCTCACTCCGAACCGCGTGGATGAGGCCCTCGTGATGCTGGTAACACGGGAGAATCCTTCCTATACCCAGCTGTGGAACAGTCTCAACCGACCGCATAAAACGGTGCTAAAGGCTGTGATTGACGAGGCCGGCCTGAATCTGCGCTCGGCCGCGACTCTGGGGCGCTACCGAATTGCCAGCTCGACCATGCATAAGACGCTGAAACTTCTGGATGATCGCGGCATCGTCCGGGAAGAGGAAACCGTCGGCGCGATACGCTATCGACTCGAGGATCCGTTTTTTGCCGCCTGGCTACGCCAGGTACAGGCCAATTAGCAGCTGCTTCACGCCGGTTTACCCGCAGGAATAGCAAAGCTTTGGCGTGCGGCGGATTGCCGACGCCGTTGTTCGCGCGGGACTAGCAAGAGCGCGCGCGGGAGCCCGGTGGATTTGGTGTGGCAGGGAATCTCGCGGGTGCTGTGGACCTACTGGAGTTGATTTGGTGGGGCCAATACCTCGCAATCGCCCCCTATCGATGTTATTAGACATAATCCAAATTGGTCAACGGAGTGACAGACGCAGTCCCACATGTGTCGCTGCCATCGGCCCCGGACTGCCGTTCGATGGAAACTTGCTGCGCACTGGACATAACGCGCGGATAATCGCGCCTCTCTGGATCACTACGTCGAAAGGACTATTGCCTAACAACATTTCACCAAGTTAAGGAAGCACGCCGATGCGTACCACAGCACATCAAAAGGGGACCATTCGATTTTGGATGCTTGGGTTTTTTTCGCTGCTTCTCGCCGCGACTGCGACGGGCCAGACCCGATCATCCATACGGCAGCAGACTTTGCAGTGTTCGGAACGGGAGGGAATATTCTGCGCTGAGCAGGGCGACATTCCCGGCTACGAATATGTCGGACACGATGAGCCCTCGCTGCTCTTCTATTCGAATCAAGCCGGATCCGGCAACAACAACGTGTGGCGAATGAGGTTGCCCAAAGACCCACCGCTACTGCCGCTGGCGGACGGGTCGGGGGGCACATGGAACTTTCAGCTCCACCCGGCATTCTGGTTCGGCATGGCCATATGCGACACGCAGTCATTTCCGCTGTACACGGATCAATGCCCGGCCGACTCGGACGCCAACATCTTCGACAGCGCTGATCCTCACAGCTCCCACTATATTGGCAAGCATCCGGGCGCAGCCTTCATGGAGATGCAGTTTTATCCGCCGGGCTGGATCACCGGCAATAGCCTGACGCAATGGACGGCAGCGCTCAATGTTGACAGCCTGTCGCAAAACGCAGCGGGTCAGGGTAACAACGCGGCCTGCGGCGGCGCCATCGAATACGTGAATTTTGCCTATATCCAAACCGATGGCATACCGTACCCCGCCGGCTCACCCAGTCCGCTGGGCCCGTTTGTCGCCCTCAACGCCAATACTCTGTACATGAATCCTGGTGACGAGCTGATCGTCACGCTCACCGACACCGCGCATGGACTGAAGGTCACGGTGCAGGATCTGACTACTGGCCAGAGCGGCTTCATGGTGGCCAGCGCCGCCAACGGCTTTGCCCAGATCAAGTACGATCCGACCGGCACGGACTGCGCCTTCGCCACGCATAACTTGCCCTATGACTTCCATCCCATGTACGCCACTTCGAGCGAACATACCCGGGTACCCTGGGCAGCCCATTCGTACAACATTGCATTTTCGGATGAGATCGGCCACTTCGAGTACTGCACATCAGTGGACGCAGAGGGCGGCAACTGCACCTCTTCGGGTACCGCCGATCCAGCCGGCCTCGACGATGCGTTCTGCTTTGATGCGGCGTTTGCGGCCGGGTTCGGTCTGGTTCCCATCGGCGGGTGCATAGACTCGGACGTCGACTTCGGTGGTGTGCCGTATCGGAATGATTGGCCGGGGACGCTGGCAAATCAGAGCCTGGACCAAGTGCTGCATTCGCAGCCCGTAGTGTTCTCGAGCCCGCTATTCCGTGATCACGAGGGCGAGGCCCGGGACTACAACCGGGTGGCCTTTGAAACGGATTTGCCGCGCATCGAAACCAACACGACGCCGGCCTGTCAGCGCCATATCTCCAATCCATCGGACGCGAGCCCGGGCGCGGGCTGCGTTAACCTCCCGGCGGGAGCGATCTTTTACCCCATCTACACGACTCGGCGCGCGGGCGAAGACGGCTGCAATTGGCAATTGGGTGGCCCCTTCCTGGCGGGCACCACGCAGACTTTCGGTGGTACGGCCAGCGCAGAGTATGGGTCACTCCTGCCTCTGGTCTACGCCGGAACGAATGGGCAACCCTCGTATCGCTACAACGATTTCAGACGGGTGCTCAGCAACAACCCGTGCCGGGCTTCGGACTAGATGACCTGCGGGGGGCAGCCGGCGCTGCCCCCCGCATCTACGGGAGGCCCAGCTCGGCAACTTCATCCCGGATGGACAAAATCCATGCGGCCAACACCGATCAAACTCAGACCGCCGCACGGGGACTTAAGACGTAGGAACGGGCACAACGTTTAAGGTAGACTGACGGGCAGTGTATACCGGGTGCCGTCTATGAGACCTAAATTTACGATTGTGATGGTCGCGATGATCGCTGGATGCGCGGGTCACCCTGTGACACCCAAGACGCAGCCGCTAACTGTTGCCGGCAAGGAGTCGCCATCAGCGGCAGAAATTGTTGATGCGGGCGGGAAATACAACCTGGAAGCGCTGGCAAACGCCAGGAAACTGGGTTTCACGCCTATCAACCAAGACGGCCAAGTGTTGTATTGCCGCCGGGACCTAAAAACCGGTTCACATGTTGAACGTGAAACCGTGTGCATGACGCTGGTGGAAATTGAACGGTTGCGCGATCAAACGCAACAGAACATGGGCGATTTCGCACACCGCACACTGCCGCCACCAGGTAAATAGTCGGGCTGACTCAAAATGCTCGACATTCCAGGTCAGCCTATCCTGGACAAGCGTTCGCTGATTGGCGGGTGCATACGCCTGCCTCTGCGTGTAGACCCGGAACTGCTGCGCTCCGAAGTGGCTGCGCTACCCACAACGGTTTGGGGAAGTGCGGCCGGTAGGGTCGGCGTTCACCGTCAAGCGGAGGCGCTGTTCTTGCGCGGATTTGCGCCAGCGATGGGTGATCTGCCGGTGGAAGATTGCCCAATGCTCGATCAATTACCGTATGTGAGGTACGTCGTCGAACAATTGGTCCCAGCAAAACCGATGCGCTGCTTGCTTGCGAGGCTTCCCGCGGGTTTGCTCATCGCGCCACACATCGACAGGGCGCCGTATTTTAGTAAGACGCTCCGGCTTCACGTCCCAGTCGAAACGCACGACGCGGCCTACATGTGGTCGGCGGGCCTATGCTATTCGATGAAACCGGGAGAGGTGTGGGTGCTGAACAACAGCTCGATGCATGCGGTTTGGAACGCTGACGGATCGCGTTCGCGAACGCATATGATCTGCGATTTCCTGCCTAGCGCAGAATTGCTGCACCTACTTTCAATCGGCGAACGAGACTTGGGAATACGGCGCGCGGACGTCGATGCGAGAGTGACGAGTGCGCCCGCCACGGAGGTCGCGACTGCTCAATGATTGTCACGTCGCGCTTCGTCTTCCTGCATCTGCATAAATCGGGCGGCACTTTCGTCAATGAATGCCTGATGAAGTTTCTGCCAGATGCCCGGCAAGTAGGCTACCACCTTCCCCGTACCATGATTCCCCCGGATTGCGCAAATCTGCCAGTCCTCGGATTCGTGCGAAACCCGTGGAGTTATTACGTCTCTTGGTATAGTTTTCAAATGGAGCAGCTCGCGCCGAACTTTCTTTTCCGCATCCTGAGCGACGACGGCCGCCTGGACTTTCATAACACATTGCGCAACATGCTTGACTTGGGTGCGGGAAGCGTCCGACTGGAACTCGTGATCCGGGCGCTACCGCCATACTATAGCAACCGGGGTTTAAATCTCCCCGGATTTGCCCTCGCGCCAATTCGAGATACGCGTCTGGGCTTTTACACGTATCTGTATCGCTATCTTTATGACGGCGGAGTCCGTCCCGTCGTTGTGGGCCGAATGGAGGAACTTAGGGACGATCTCATCCCGATGCTCGAAAGTGTGGCGCAGCCAATAAGCGAAGAAATGCGCCGTTACGTCGACGAGGCGAGCCCGCGCAATACTTCTCGGCATCATGCCTACACTGAGTATTACGACGACTACCTTCAGAATTTGGTGGCACAGCGCGATGCCGAAGTGATACGCCGGCACGGCTATCAGTTCGGCGCATAGGCCTCGACAAATAACGAGTAGTATTTGTCGCCGTATTTCGCCTTTGCCACAGCGCTGACATCGTCCACACGAAGGCTCTCGTGCTCGCTTTGCATATATTCGGATCGAACGACGCCGGTAAATCCAGCGTCAAATAGTGTCTTTTCAAGCGTTTCGAAGTCATAACCGAATTTATGCGACTCGAACAAATATGCCGGCTCTGCGCCCGCGCCGGCATAGGCAAGAAAATCCTCTAGCCGTGTCGGATTTGCCGGCCACCAGCTCCAGGTTTCGCGGCGGCTGGCAAAGAACTCAGCATTCCGACTTACATAGGCTTCGATGCACGTTTCGAGATCCGGTACAACCACCCTTACAACGCCTCCGGGTGTCAGAACACGTCGCACTTCTGCTAGAAACGGCCGTACATCCCGGGGGAAAAATAGATGTTCAAGCAGGTGTGAGACGAATACGCATTGTACGGTGCCGTCCGGAAATGGGAGGCCCCACAACACGTTTGTAGACAGCGGCGCTGGATATATATCAAGGTTGACCCAGCCGTCCAATAGTCCCTTTCCACACCCGATGTGCAGCTTGATGTCCCGAGTACTCGCCTCCAAGCCGAGCTTCGCCAACTGCGGAGCAATGAAAGGCGTCCTAAGCTCCGCCAATTGGCTCCTAATGCCATCTGTTGCGGCGAGTAGCGCCATGAGGCGACGTTCTACACCGATTCCAGTTCGCTTGACCATTTCGACTTCTGCAAAGGGACCGAAGGCCATCAGATCGCAGGCAACCTCGTAGAAACTGCGGGCCAGGAGTCTAAGATGACTGCGCAACTTCGCCTCTTCCGTTGTAGGATCCGGCGCCGATGCATGCGATGGGTCGACAGGAATCAGGACGCCGCTGCGCTGCAAATAACCCAATACGTGGGCGGCATCGGGCCTGGCCTCCGGCGCCATGCTAGACAAGAGCGCTTCCGGGAGTGCGGGCGTTGCGAATTGGCACAGCCATCCGATCAACATGGCACTATCGGTTTCAAAAGCGGGTAGTTTGCTGGTCGTTGTGTGAATCAACATCCGGCCGGCGCGAAAGCGTATCAGGGTATCGGGCGAAAACGTGAACCTGCCAGCCATTTAGTCAAGCGCCTGAATACGTTGCCAAGTGAGTTCGATCGTCGGAATGACACGTCCGATCAAGGCTTCATTCATGCGCCACTTGTCTGGCGCTGGCGGCGTATGTGTGAACCTGGATAGCGGCAGAGCGGAGGACACGCGCTCGGCTATCGAATAATCGAAGTTGATATCCGCAAAATTGCAGAGCCGCTGGATCTGCCGCCGCGGATCCGCCATGAGGTCTCGATAGCTGACCGCTGTCCAACGGTCGCGCGCAATTGATTGTAGATCGTTCATAATCGTCCGATTGGCGCTTTCCCATTGAAATGCAGCAATCTCCTCAATCGGCCTGCCATTCATTCCCCCCCACCCTGGAGGCAACAGCAATGACCACGGGCCACTGAAGCCATCGAGTCGGTCATAGGTCTGCCACTTACCCGACCGCCACGCCTCGATAATGCTGCTCATATTGTCGCGTGGATCGCGCCAAAGGTAGATGAACAGCGCATCCGGAAAAACACTGTTGAGAAACGGAATCCGCAGCGCATTCTTAGGCGTCTTCTCCACGAAACGAAAAGCCCCGTCGGAGTCCGCAGACCGTCCGGTTGCGTCAACTATATGCTGCAGGATGCTCGCGTATATGCCAGCGCCTATTGCATCCGTATAGTGCTCAGCCGTCAGGCGATTTGATTCCACACCCGGTGCACCAGGCTTGAGCTGCGGGCTGGATTCGATCAGCCAGTGTGCCTCGCCACCCAGCGTGCAAACATGGGAACTAGCGGCCAGCGTTTCAAATAACAGAGTGCTGCCAGATCGCGGCGCAGCAATGATAAAGACAGGTCGTTTCAGCACGGCCTTCCTGCTCGCCTTGTGAGCACCCGCCGCCGCTCCCGTCAACGCAACGCGCAGCACTCGCGCCTCGAGTACCGTGTGCGCGGCAATTCTGTTGGTGCGCATGAATAAACCCGCTCCCAGCGGCGGCGCGGCCGCTCGAACACTGTCCCGCAACCTCGCGTAGTCTGGCCAAGCGGTGGGCGAGTCTCCGTACATGGCATACAGCTGACGCCAATCGCGTCTGAAGGAATCCACCAGCCTATGAAATTGAATCAGGCGGCTTTCCTGCTCCGGCGAGCTTTCGGCAACGATCAGTTCCGCACGCAAATCCAAGGTTAGCAGATCCACTTCGGCCGGCGGCATGACCGTTGCGAGCGTCGTGCTCTCGGTCAAGAGCTTCGTGGTGCGAGATGGGTCGAACCGGTAAACCTCCTCGGAGGCAGATCCTGCTTCCCCTGATCCGACGAGCTTCCAAAATGCCGCCGTTCCGCTCGTATCGGCAACGAGATGAACGCGCTCTGCATTTACCGGATTCTCGACGCGATGCAGTCGCCAATTATCGAAGATCCAGGCTTCACCGGCGCCCATGTGCACGGATTCATCGTCGCAGTAGAACTGCACATCGCGGTGGGTAAGAATTGGAATGTGCAAACGCGTACGGTAAAACCAGTGGTAGTTTATATCCGCGTGCTGCGGAACGCCGTGATTTGCGCTCAGGCGCAAAAGTCGCGAACGACTCCAGACAACCCCGAAGCTTGCGAGGACCTGCTGCAAGTACGGCGAGGCCAGCAGGTGAGGCGTCGGCGACATTCGACCGTCGACGTCGTCGTTTTCGCTGCCGCCGACGCTTATCAGACGAAGCGACGTGTTCCCGCTTATGTCGTTCGGATGCTTAGCCCACGCGGTCGCCGGTAGCGCCGTAACTTCAGCGCGCAAGCGTTCAACGTCGAATTTGACCGGCAATCGATAGAAGGGCCTGGCTAGTCGCATTGATCACGCGGTCTCGACAGCGTGGCGAAAGTCGCCGATAGCCGTGATTACATCCGCGAGCGCCGCACATTCGACTTCGGTGAGGTGCGGGTTCCACACGTCGAAAATCAAAACAACGCGGTCGCGATCGCCTCGATTCCAGGCTTCATGTTCAAAGGTGTCATCGAACACCAAAATTTGACCTTCTTTCCAGAGGTGGATTTCGCCACCAACGTTCAAGGCGCAGTCCCGGGGTACGATCAAGGGTAAGTGCGAAACCAGGCGGGTGTTGGTCACACCGCGGTGCGGTAACAAATGGGTGCCAGCCGTAAACACCGAAAACAGGACCTCCGGCCCATGTTTTCGAACCCGCGACAGGGGGATCAGGTCCAGCGCCTGGGCCGTCTGTGGGCAAACTGCACAATTCTCGTCCCTGCGTTCGCCATGTCGGTAAAAATAGTACCCATTCCAACTGGGAGTGGCGCCTTCGCCGCGCAAGTTCTTGGCCTCGACCACCGCGTCGTCGAAGACTCGCTCGCGGCCGGTTTCGGAGGGCAATAGTTTCTGAAGTTCACTACGGATCACCTCTGTCTTCGCTTCCAGCTCCGGGATCCAAGGGAACAACTGGCGATCCAGATAGGGCGAGGTCGGCAGATCCGGAAAGAACAGAAATGTCGGGCGCTGGCGCGCATCGCTCGGAACGTCTGTAGACTCGCGCAGATACACAGCGAGGGAACGTTGTACGCGCGACATCGCCGCGGGGCCGTATTTCTTCGCCAACGGTTCGAATAGACTCGCGATTGCGGCTCGCCTCCCGGCTTTGACCGCGAGAACTGCATGTTCGACAAGGGGCCGTAGCGACTCCGGTGTTGTCGCGGGGTTTATCCATTGGCCGCCTGCTTGAGCGTCCTGCAACGCCCGAACATACTGGATGACCGCCGCGTTCATATCCCCCGCGCGTTCCAGGCTCTCGCCCAGGTACAGACGCCCGATTTGAAAATCGGGACGAAGCGCGACGCTGCGTCTATGGGCCGCATGCGCCTTCGCAAGGTTCCCCAACGAGTCGTAGACTCGGCCCAGGTGGTGATGGGACAGAGGATGGTCCGGATCTGCCGCGATCGCTTGCTCCAGCAGGTTCAAGGCGCGGCTCAGTAGTCCACGGCGCGCGCAGCCAAGCGCCACGGCGTTGAGCGCCTCAACATCTCTCGGCGAGGATTCCAGAATGCGTTCGAAGGCCACTTCGGCTTCGGCGTGACGGCCCTGGCGCAACAAATGGCGCGCAACTTCTAGGGAGCTCATAGCGGTGGCATTTTACCGTTACAATTGGAGTTATGCCTATCAATGACCTGAAGTATTACATACGAACCTATGAGCATAGTCTGGACGGCGCGTTGTGCAGGCGCATGGTCAGCTTGTTCAATAGTCTAGAGCGCTTGCAGCAGCGCAACGGCCGCGAAGTTCGCGCCGGCCTCAATGAATCGGCCTGGACGGAGATCAATGTCGGTAAATTCGCCGATGACGCGTTCATCGCAATGGTTAGGAACTTGGTCGATGCGGCATTGGCGCAGTACAACCGGGATATTGGCCTAACGATGCCGATCCCAAACTCGGGCTTGTTTTCGGGTATGGTAATGAAGCGCTACCGTCCAAACGCGCAGGAACAGTTTCAGCTGCATTTCGATGCGGTCAATCGCTATGCCAAGCGGTATCTTGTGCTGCTATGGTATCTGAACGATGTAGCGGGCGGCGGAGAGACCCGCTTCCCGCAACTGGACCTGGCGATTGCTCCACGGGAGGGCCGCCTGTTGATTTTCCCCCCTTATTGGATGTACCAGCACGAAGGGGCACCACCTATATCCGGCGAAAAATACATCTTATCGACTTACCTGCTCTTCGACGACTCCGATCCCTCATAGCACCAACGCGCCAGGAACGGTTGTATGGTGGGCATGACGCCGCAAAACTGCTGTTCGTATCGTCGCCATCGCCCAACCGAGGAGCTGTTAACCGGACGTACAACCTGGGTGTAGCTCGGTGTGCTGATGAACCCTTTTTTCTGCGCGTGCTGTTGCGGCGCTAGCAGGGCGTCGTGCCAGGGCAGCTCAAGGAACTCGAGCAGCGCACGGACTTGACTCTCGAAGTTAGCGACAAATTTCTCGTAGCGAACCTCCAACACCTTTGGCCCGAGCATATCAGCCTGCTCATACCAGAAATTGAATGTATGCCGGTATCCCGTTGCGAGCGAGTCGAGATCGTGGCACAGCAGTGCAAAATCCGGCGTTCTGAAATGCTGCATAAAGCAGCTCAGGATCACATCGCAGGGGTGTCGCACGGCAAGCAGTATTGGCGCGTTCGGAAATAGTCGGCGGATCGCGGGCAGACGCAGAATATTCAGCGGATTCTTGTCGACTATTCGCCCGCTGGAACCGAGGGCCACTTTGCGACTCACGCGCTGCCAATACCGAGCTCTAATCGCGGAAATATCGGCTGCTCCCAAATCGGCCAGCCGTTCTGGATATTGGACACCAGCTTGGATCATCTCATCGAGCGCATTCTGCACAAAAGGTTGCTCGTCCATCGAGGACAGGCTCGGATGAGCATCCAGGGTCAGTTCGAGCAGGGTGGTCCCGGAGCGCGGAAAGGCGACGATGAACACGGGACTTCGTTCGATCGGGGGGGCATTATGGTCGATCCAGCGGGAAACGTCCGCCGGATCCACGCCGAATCGGGTCACGCTCATCGCCGGCGTACCGCGAACGGTTGCCATCGGAGCGGTCTTCTTCAACAACAGCACTTGTGACGCGTGGGCGTCCACGAGCGTCTGGAAGGCCTCACTGCATTTACCAAGGGCATCCAGGGATATCGCTAGCGGAAATTGCAGCAGATGCCGCAGGTAGTCGTGCCCGCATTCGGTTATAAGACTCTTGAACAGCTCGACTGCCAGTTCGTGCTGAGAATTGCGCTGCGCGAGTCGTGCTCGCATCAGGAGCAGCTCGGTGCCGAGTATCTCCACACGTGGAATGGCGTTAAGTTGAGCCATAACCCGATCCGCTTCGGGAAGGCGATTGGTGCGTTCGAGCATTTGCACGCGGGCCAGGAGCACCCGCGGCTCTGTTGGACCCTCAACCATCGCTCTGCGGATCGCGAGCTCGCCACGCGCCATCTCACCAAGGTTCATCAGCAACAGGCCAATGTCGGCTGCAATCTCTCCGGTCAATCCTGTGAAGTTCTCCCACCCGTCGAGGGCAGCCACCGCTTCCTCCGTTCGGATTCGCTCGTAGCAGCAGGCCGCGTATTGGTAGCAGATTTCCGCGTCTTGCGGTGCGAGTGCGGCCGCTTTCGACAATACGACACGGCCTGATTCAAAATCCTTACGGTCGATGTGGGTCAGGCCCACGTTGAAAAGGAAGTCAGCGGACTTCTCGCCGAGCATTGCTGCATGAGTGAAGGCAGCCAATGCCTCCTCCAGCCGACCCAAAAGTCGACGGCTAGTGCCCAGGTTTACCCAATGGGATCTTTGACCCGGGTCTATCGTCGTTAGTTTGGTGAAAACAGCTTCCGCATCCGCATTCTCTCCGCTCGAATGCAGAATTGCGCCAAGAGTACTGAGAATATCTACATCGTTTGAATCGATCTGCAGAACCGCCGCGCATGCCGCCACTGCCGCATCAAGATCGTTGCGCTCGAGCGCCTCCCGGGCTGCTCGTTTCAATTCATCCATGGGGTAATCATACGAGAATCAAAAAAGCCGCGCGTCCTTGCGAACGCGCGGCTCGAAGCAAGCGTGCGCTTGAATTACAGCTTCTGCGTAAACCCAACCCACCACTGACGGCCAAGCGTGTCATAGGTGAACACGTCGGTATCCGCGTTGGTGACGTTGTTCTGATACAGAACCGGCGGTTGCTTGTCGGTCAGATTGCGAACGCCGAGCTGAATCTTGGTCTTCGTCGGAAATGTATAGCCCAGGGTCAGATCGAGATAGGTGAACGAGGGGACCGGTAGATCCGGATACGGCGTCGTAAGGTCCGCCAATACACCCGAGACAGACGGATTCTTAACCACTTCGCTACCAATGTAGCGAGCCGTCAGCAACGCATCGGCATTCTGATATGCCCAGCCAATCGACCCCAAAGCGCGGTAGCGCGCGTAGTTGCCGAATTGCTTGCTGTAGGTTCCGACAATTTCCTGGGCCACTGCCTGAGGCGAGGGCTTGTTAAGATAACTGTTGGTCTTCGTAATATCGAGCCCGAACTGGAACGAACCGATCCGCGTCGCTTTCATCGCGTACTTCACGCCGAAGTCGATGCCGTCGGTTTTCAAACTGCCCAAGTTGAATGTTGGGTTCTGGAACACGAGAATCTGACCTTGCTGCGCGCCCGATTGGATGCGGGTCACGAGGTTGCAGAAAGTCGGATTGCCGTTCGCAACGCACTGGCCAATCGAGTAGTTGGAATCAAGCAACGTGATCAGATCCTTGAGTTCGTATTGCCAGTAGTCGATATCAATCGACAGGCCCGGAACGAACCTCGGATCGTAAACGATGCCGAAGGTCTTGACGTTGCCCGTCTCGGGCTTCAGGTTCGGGTTGCCCTCATTGAGCCCGGTGATTTGACCGTTTGGCTCCTTGAAGGTGCCGTCCGGGACCACGCCCTTGCATGCCAGCGCTAGGTTCGGGTTTGCGGTCAGTTTGGCTTGGGTCAAGCCCTGGCACGGATCATTAAAGGTGACCGAGGTATTGGCTGGCGAAGTAAAAAGGTCGTTAATCGTCGGTACGCGGAACACCTGAGAATAGGTTCCACGGACCAACAGATCGGCAATCGGCCGGTACTCGAGCTTGAATTCAGCCTTGGTCGCGGAACCGAGAGAATCGATCGAGTATTTCGATTCGCGAATGCCAGCGTCGACGTTCAGCGAGTGCACGCCCGGCAGATCCTTCAGGATTGGAACGAAAAACTCGGCGTACACTTCCTTGGAGCTGTACTTGCCTCCAGTGTCACCGGTGCATGCCTCGTTGGACACACCGCATTGCAGGTAGAGTGGCGGCGACGCAATCGCGAGACTGTCCGCCAGAAAGTTGTTTTCCTGGCTGTTGTACGCGAAGCCGACACTCGCCTGCAGCGCTCCCGCGGGCAGATCGACGATCTTGCCATCCACATTCAGCGACACGTTCGCGTAACGATACGTGTTCTGATTAACCACGTCCGCGGCCAAGTTGTTCAGGATTGCTTGCTGTCCCGGCGCGAAAATATTGAAAATATTCAAAGGCGTGCACGCCGCTATCGGATTCCCCAGCGTTCCGCAAGTTGGCTGGCCAGTGGCTGGATCGATGAAGGATGGACCAAGGGCATTCTGGAACTTGGATTTTACGAAATAGCCGTTTTGGGTTTGGATCTGCTCCAACCGGCTGTAGCTGGCATTGAAATCGTAATTCCAACCCGTAGCGCCGATCTTGCCTTTCAAGCCGGCATTCAAGACCTGGCTATCGGAATTTGCAACAAACCTACGATCGGACAGTCCGGACAAACGCCACAAAGCGGCCGGATCGCCGGTGGTCAATCCACCGAAGTCGATTCCGAACGGATTGTAAATGTTGTTCTTTGAAATCACGATATCGTCAACTGGCGAGTCGAAAGGTAGCGGCGCTTCTTCATTGGCCGAATGCGTATGGTTGTAAATAAAGCTCGCATACGCGGTTGCGTATTCGTTAAGGTCGTAGCTCAACTTGCTGAACGCATTGGCGCGCTCGAGGTTTGTTGTCAAAAGATTATACGGTTGGTAGTTAAAATGATCCGGCCCGGTGAAACAGCGGTAGTCGCTCAGCGATCCGCCAGACGGCGTGGGACTCCCAAGTGGGCCGTTGACCGTGCCAATGCGAGTAACGCTACCGCAACCAAATTGCTTCGCCAGCGCACTTCCCTTGGGCAGGAAAATACGGCCGTTAGGGGTGCGGCTGGAGCCTGATTTCACGATACCCGACGTACCACCGTACAGGTAAAGCGCGAACTTGGAGTAGTCTCGCGCGCCCGCGAAGACTGCCTCCTGCTTCATGTAGGTGCCGCCGACCTGGAAGCTGGCTTTATCGGTGGAAGATCCGAATATCACGTCGACGCTGTGGTGGGGTCCGTCATTCCTCGTTGTACGACCATAGTCGCCGTGGATTTCAATACCATCCGTACTCTTGCGCGTGATGAAGTTCACGACGCCTGCAATCGCGTCCGATCCATAAACGGCACCGGCGCCCTCCTTCAACACTTCGACGCGCTCGATCAGGTTAATCGGTATCTGATTGACGTCCGTTGCGTTTTTTGTCTCGCCGACGATGCCGACGCGGCGCCCGTCTAAGAGGATCAGCGTGCGCTCGGGGCTCAAGCCTCGCAATTCAATGTAGGACTCGCCGAATCCGCCGCCGTTGTTAACATTGGGATTCGTTGCCGCGCCGGATATGCTCGGAATGCGTTGCACCAAATCACCGACAGTCGTGATGCCGGATTCTTGAATTGCGCTCTGATCGATGACGTATACAGGACTCGCTGTCTCGGCATCGACACGACGTATGTGTGAGCCGGTAATGACTACTTCTTCTAATCCGGTCGCATCGGACGCTTGCGCATCCGCAGCCACCGCATTATTCGTGAAGCCAAGCGAAGCGCCCGCCGCTGCTGCCGAGCCGAGCGCCAAGCCGACCGCTTGCCGTACAGAAGGATTACTGAGCATTAGACTTTCTCCCGTCAGATTTTTCGGCCAAGCCTTTTCAAATTGCTGGCCGCCGTTGTTGATCACACCGGATAGACCGGCTCTAGACCACCCCTCAAAGGCACAACACCTCGTTGTGCCTTTGCCACACACGTGGACAGATACGTGAAGGATAGCGGGAAGTAGGCGAAATGCAAGGCTATCAGCAGGCTCATTTGTTGTTTGACAGCAACGCCCTGAAGGCGTGGTGGCTCCGACAGGTAGTCGAATAACGCTTCTACGGCACGCGATTACGCCACGCGGATCCGCCCATTCAAATCGATTGCCAAGCTTGCAGGAGCAGGCCGCAGGAGGCGATGCGGCCGTGATTACTCGCCACGGCAAACCATTGGCTGCATTGGTGCCGCTGGATTCCGATAGTAC
>Ga0075017_100000864_pt1 | contig 17822 bp, 13 predicted proteins | sample AleBraG_ABR_2012_FD_71475 | JGI IMG/M metagenome (GOLD analysis project Ga0075017, IMG submission 71475) | Freshwater sediment microbial communities in response to fracking from Pennsylvania, USA - Alex Branch Run_MetaG_ABR_2012 | ecosystem: Environmental > Aquatic > Freshwater > Creek >... | reverse complement strand
TGTTCCCGTGGTGGCCGTCATCCGATAGTCAGTCGGGGAGTGGCTCAGCCTGGTAGAGCACCTGGTTCGGGACCAGGGGGTCGGAGGTTCAAATCCTCTCTCCCCGACCAATCTTTTCAACGAGATAAACTGCATTTCTGGTTTTTCCGTCACACCGCTGTAGACGATTTTGTAGACGGTCCGGTTTTTCTGTTGTTCCAATTGAAGTTCAATTCAATCGACCCGCAGAGTCCTTTCGTCGGCCCCCACCATGAATGACGGCCCGTAATGTGGCTACGTCATTGTGGGGGCCGGCGAAAGGACTTCGTGTTCGCTATCAACTCTCGCACGCCCTCCGGATTGAACTCATCGGCGAATGCGACGAGCCCGGTGGCCGCTGCATCGAAAATCACAGTGTGGTAACCCTCGCTGTGCCACGCTTTGCGCTCTGGCTGAACCATCAAAGAAAGTTCTTCGAACAGATCCGCGATGAGCGGTGCGACTCGATGTTTTGCGTCACCCCCAAGCTGAACGAAGAAATGTTTCCTGGGTTTCGGCTTCACCATCCGAATCTCGATCCCGCATCGATGTGCTTCTCTTCTGATTGCGCCCATTGAAATTCGGAGCCGTGTGGCAGTCTGCGAGGAGTATTGATTGTCGCGTCGCATCACGACGGCGAATGGCCGGTAGCGGACGAGCAGAGGTCTCACCCTTTTTGCCACAACCTCATGCAGCCTGCGTGTGGAACACGAGCAGCTCTGGACGCCCCAATCGAGTAATCTCGCCGGTCCCTCAAATACCACGAAGCCCAGTCTCCGCGAGCGCACTTCAACAGCCAAAAGTCGGTCGTCGGCTGGTACCTCCGCCGGGTCGATCATGGGTCGTCTCTGGTGAGTGACCTCCGTTCCATCAGCCACTCCAGTCTTCGAGCAATTGATGCTGCGTCAGAATCCTTCGCACTTCGACCCTGCAGATCCTCTTCCATCGCCGCTAATCGCTTCTCGATTGTCGTCTTCAACGTGTCGTGCATCCCTAGAAACAGCGTGGACACCGGCGCTCGGTAGATCACTTCATAGGCGAGCGCAATCGCGAGCGGAGGGTTTGTTGCAAATTGTTCGTGCCGCGGTACTTGCCCTCGGCCGTTATATCCAAGCAGCAATCCCAGTTCTCGCTGGCTCAAGCCCGATCGTCTCCGATACGTTCTCAGGTAGTTCGTTAGTATCCGGTCGTGCATCGTTGACTTTGCAAAACAGCTGGCTCTCGACCTTTCTTGTAACTTATCAGGCCACACGTCCGGGTAAAGGTGTTAGATGGTGCACGCCATGCACACTTGAATGATCGGCACGGTGCTGAATCCACAGGGAGAGGACGCGGATCACCAATGAATATCAGCGTTCAGTCGAGACCCGGTGTTGATAGGGAGGGGAAACGGTGTGGGTCCGTTATGCGGTGCCGCGCGGCGAACTCAGTGATACGCGTTTCACGTACCTTCATTCTCTCACGGTTCTTCGCGCTGGTTATTACCGTGCGATTTCTTCCCGCGTCGCCGTTTCTTGAGCCACGTGTCAACCACGTGTTCTGCACGCCGACCTAGGATGTCCGCAAGGAATCCGCGGAACCAGTCGGCCACCATTTGGATGAGCATCTGTAGTAGCGCCATGTTGTTGATGATGGTCCCGGTTATGTCGGGAGAAAAGAAGGGAGATTGAGCGTTGGGTGCGGCGGCAGAGAATGTGCGCAGGACGCACGAACTCCTACCTTGTCAGCGCATTGTTGTGCGATAGGGTTGTCGAGCATGAACGAGGAACTCGATACGCTCAAAGCGCTGTACCCCAACCTATCTCCGGAAGAGCTGGTGTTAGCCAAAGAAAATTTGGATAGATATTTGTCGTTGGCATGGGAAATTTACGAAGATTCTTTGGTGGTTAGCGGGCATGAGCCATCCCCATCTTTCCCCAAGGATCATCTCGCGGTAGGATCCAAGGGAAAGGTCGATTCCCAACAAACTAACCATCCAACAAAAAGTTGAAACAGTATTTCGGTTACATCAGAGTCTCAACCGCCCGCCAAGGCGAGCGAAGCGTATCCCTGCATGAACAGAAAGAAGCGATTGAGCGCCATGCCGTACGATCCAGCCTCACGCTGTCTCAATGGTTCGAAGAACGGGAGACGGCCGCCAAGCGCGGTCGCCCCATCTGGAACCAGATGCTCAAATTGCTGAGGACTGGGGAAGCAACCGGCGTCGTGATCCACAAGATCGACCGGAGCGCCAGAAATCTCAAAGACTGGTCTGATCTCGGCGAACTCATTGACCAAGGGATTGAAGTTCACTTTGCGAATGAATCCCTGGATTTGAATTCACGCGGCGGGCGTCTTTCTGCCGACATTCAGGCCGTCGTCGCCGCCGACTACATCAGGAATCTGAGAGAGGAAGCCAAGAAAGGTATCTATGGACGCTTGAAGCAAGGGTTCTATCCGATGCGGGCTCCGATTGGGTACCTCGACAATGGTGCAGCGAAGCCAAAAACGATTGATCCGGTGCGAGGTTCCTTGATCCGCAAATCCTTCGAGCTCTATGCGGAAGGGAAGTTTACGATTGTGCCCTTGGTTGACGAGTTGTACCGCATGGGCCTCCGAAATCTTGTGGGCACCCCCGTCACAAGAAACGGACTCTCCACGATCTTGAACAATCCCTTCTACATGGGGCTGATCCGCATCCAGAAAACCGGCCAAGTCTACGCCGGGAATCACGAGCCGTTGATCTCGAAGCGTCTGTTCGATGACGTGCAGGATATGCTCGCGGGACGATTCAACGCGAGAACCAAGGCCCATGATTTTCTCTTTCGCCGATACATCACCTGTAAAGGGTGTGAGTACTCCTTGATCGGAGAGCTTCAGAAAGGCAACGTCTATTACCGGTGCCACACCAAGAACTGCGCCATGAAGGGGATGCGAGAGGAAGCGGTGACAACCATTGTCGAGCGGAGCTTGCGCGAGCTCGAATTCACGGAGGCGGAGAAAGAGTACCTCGCGAAGAGAATTCGATCACTCAAAGCAAACTGGTTCCGAGAGAAAGAGAAACAGCTGGGCGACCTGAATGTAACGCTTCAGCACGTGTCCGAACGCCTGAACCGTCTTACCGATGCGTATCTCGACGGCACGATTGAGAAGGAGATTTACGAAGAACGCAAAGCCGCGCTTCTCTTTGAGAGACGAGCGATTGAGGACCGATTGAACGATTTGAAGACGGGAAAGACCTCAATCCCGGAGGAGGTCCAGAAATTCCTCGAACTCGCAGGAGATGCGTATTCTTTGTACAAAAGACCGATCACTGAAAAAAAACGTCGTATCCTCAAAACGGTCACATCGAACTGCTTTGTAGATGAAGGAAACCTCGATTTTGCTTACGCAATTCCGTTCCGTGAAGTCGCGGAGCGCGCAAAAAACAGCGATGGTGGACCATCTAAGGTCGTACATCGAACTTTGGACGCATTGCTCAAGCGGCTCTTAGTCCACTTCAAGAACAATCCTGGGTTCGACTCCCAGGCAGGCGCTGTCTAAGTTCTTCCCTTCAAGTATAGCCACAATCTCCCATCTGAAAAGGTGGGAGATTGTGCGTGGGGCGCACGCCTCACCCACGCTTATAGGTCACCGTATTCCACCTCATCTCCGAAAATAACAATTAGCAATCTTGACAGCGGAGTGCCAACGGCTATTATGAAGGTGAATCGCGATACTTCGTTGAACAATCGCTGCAACAATTTCTAGAATGGCAATCAAGGTAAAATCTACCAAGACAATCAATCCTCTTCATTTTGAAGATCTTGAGCCTCATCGCTTTGAAGATCTTGTTCGGCGCCTTCTTTACAATTTCAGAGATTGGAACAATATCGAGGCCACCGGCAGAAGCGGCTCGGACGAAGGCTTTGATGTCAGGGCCTGGGAGAAAACGGAAGCCGTTACCAATCTGAGTGACGAAGGAGAGGAGGGAGTTCATAACATCAAAGGGCGGCTATGGCAGATTCAGGCTAAGCGTGAAAAAACAATCCCTCCGGCCAGAATGCGTGCACTGATCAAGGAAGGTGTAAATGCAGCCATCCCTCCTTACGGTTACATACTGGCTGCCGCTACGAACATCTCCAAGGTCGCGTATGACGTTTTTCGAGAAGAAATCAGAAAAAAAGGTGTCGCCGAATTCTACTTTTGGGGCAAGGACTACCTAGAAGATCAACTATCCCTCCCGCAGAGCGATGAAATCCTTTTTACGTTTTTTGGACTTTCCCTTTCTCCACGGCGCCGTTCTCGAACGATGGAAATCAAATTCAGTATTAATAACAAGAACAAAATCCTAAAGCTCATCTTCGGAAGTGAGCATTTGGCTGGCCAACACGTGCCGCGAGGAAGGAGGTTTTTGCTGCGTGACATCAAGGATGACCAATATCCGTACAGCGGAAAATATGCCGACTTCGACAAGCATCGAAGGTGGGAAGAGCACGACGCAGTCGAGGTGACTCCAAGGGGTATTTTCTTCAAGACTCGCGAACGGTATGCCTACCTGGACCAAACAAGAAAAGAATGGGATTTTTCGCCGACCATCGATCTCACTCTGCGTAAACACAACCTTGACCGATCCAACGAAGCTCGCCTCGAGGACGAAGGGAAGAATGCCGAGCGCTACTGGCGACACCTGCTACGTCGGGTGCAAGCCAAAGTGTTAATGTACGGATTCGTTCCATTTGAAGATATGTTAATCATCGATGACAAGGGCGACACCGAGTATACAGACCCTCACGTTTTCATTGATTTCAATCTTCACGGTCCTTTCCAATTTACTCTTGGAAATCTTGTTCAGCACCGCGAAACAATTGGCGAGGACAAGATTCGGGATTTTAAGCGAGTGAAGATTTTCCCTGAGCGATTCCCGCCGGTGGCAACGGGAACAGTGTATGAACTTAATACATTGGGCTTGAACGCCGACACCGAGAGGAGCCTCCAATATGTGAGAGGTCCGGCAGTGCTTTATTCGTTCGATGACAAATTGAAGCTCCTATCGGTCAATGACTTGATCCACATTCCGAGAAAAGAAGATGATCGAAGCAGTTACGAGCGACACGCTGAGGTGACGCATGTCTACGAGGGAACCGTTGCGACCCTCTTAAAGGAACACCGATCATCCCATTATCGACCAGAGTTAGAACGGAGTGCCGGTCGAGAGATTTCGGATACAGACAAAGTGGTTGTATATGAACTACACGCAGTTACCGTGTACGAAAACCTAGGTATCATCTACCCAAGCGACGATTGGTAACTGCCTACTTCCGCGGTGGGAAGTCAAGACACCGCTACTCCCTCCACGCCTCGTGCGCCAATGGTAGACAGTTCAATTCCTCCCGGAGAGCTCTCCACCTAGGCATATGCTCATCCATGATTGCGACGAATCGATTATCGTGATGTCTCGCACGTAGGTGCACGAGCTCATGCATTACAACGTATTCAAGGCTCTCGGCGGACTTCTTTGCCAGTTCGAGGTTGATCCATATCCGGCGGGCCTCAGCGGAACATGTACCCCATTTGGTCTTCATCCTCTTGATACCGAATGCAGACGCCTCGACGCCAAGGCGCTTTTGCCATTTTTGCAGTAGCGGTGGAATAGCATCTTTGAGATGTTGGCGATACCAGCTCATCAGCACCTTTCGCCGAATTTCAACACTTGCGCCCGGTCGCACATAAAGTTCGATCGTCGAATTATTCTTGATCACGACCTTGGCGGGACCATGGGCGGCATAGACGCGGAGACGATACCGCTGACCGGCGAAGTAGTGACTCTCACCACTGACCATCTCCCGCTCTGATTGACGCGGCTGCCGTTCGAATCTTACCTGTTGTCGTTTGATCCAGCCGAGTTTGCGGATGACGGCCAAGCGCACTGCTTCATTGCTGACCCTGAGCGGCGCAGCGACGCGAACGCGCCCGGTTGGCGGATACACCCCGAGGTGTAGGTTCTTGATGTTCTTCCTTACAATCTCGACCGGAAGGCCTGAGACTATGATCTGGTGCAGTTCAGTACTCATTTTGATTTTTTACCAATTCCAGAGTTGTTGCAGTTAGTTCGTCGTCATCGTCGAGCGCTGCCTTGATAGCCAGCCGAACTCTCCTGATTTTGAACGTGTTGTTCCTCCAGTCATCTTGTCTGCTCGCGCGAATCGATCCGTCAACCGCAAGCGCAAGCGCTTGATCCTTCCCGAGGTTGTCATACAATGCGCGCTTGCCCGGCGTATCCAGTTCCTTTGGATAAGATTCACCGGATGCCGGGTTCACAACCTTCTTGGCGAGATCGATGATCCGCTCCAAATACTTCTGGTAATCGCCAGCTTCCTTCTTGCGCTGCGCAATGAGGGCGTCCAGAAGCTCTGACATTTTGTCGAAGTATTTCGGGTTTAACGGCTGCTCGTCGATGATGAGCCTACGCACGTTATTTTCAATCGTTTCCGCAACCGCTTCCCGGTTATCTCGAATTCCTTTCGGAAGAGCTTTGACGGCATCCGCACCGCGTTCCACGATCAATTGGACGAGCGGGATGTCGTCAAATGAGGCGATCTTCGTGCTGTCCTCGGCGCGAATGTAGGTGTCGATCAGGTGGCGCATAGCGGGTTCATACATCTTCAAGTCGATGTAATCGCCGCTCGCCAGCTTGACCTCTTCGCGAACTTTTTCAAAACGTTCAATGTCGGCCTTGAGGGCTGTGATTTCGTCGTCTGTGAAACCGGCTTCTTGCAGTTCATTTGCGATGCTCGCAAAGGCGCGCACAAGCTCTGCAACATGCTTATAGAGCGAAAGCCGCGCTGGCTCGTTTTCTTTGAGCTGATCGGCATTGCCCGATTCCTTGGCGCAGAAATACCGAAGATGCGCAGCAGAATCTTTCGGCGGCTGCACGGGCTCGCAAAGCGCCCGAACGACCTCCTGCGCATCTTCCAATCTCTCCCGTGCTTTTTCTAGTCGATTCTCCAAGAGTCCTGCGACATCTTCTTTGTCGTAGCCGTCGAACGCGCCGGACGTGTAATCGTGCACCGCTCCTTCGAGACTCTTAAAAAGGTCCTTGTAGTCGATGATGTATCCGTAATCTTTGTCGTCGCCGTCCAACCGATTCACGCGGCAGATCGCTTGAAAGAGGCCGTGGTCGCGCATCTGCTTATCGATGTAGAGATAAGTTGCCGGTGGCGCATCGAACCCGGTCAGGAGTTTGTCTACCACGATCAGGAGCTTCATCTGGCCCGGTTCCTTGATGAACTTCTCCTTCACCTTCTTTTCGAAGGTGTCTATCTTGTTTACGGCGGTCTCGGCGGGTTCGTTGAACCATTCTGCCAACATCCTTCTGTATACATCGAACTGGCGCAATCGTTCCGTGAGTCCTTCGCCGGTCTCTTCGCCCTTGATCTGTGAGGCGTCCGGCTTATACGAAGTGATAATTGCGCACTTGCCCTTGAGGTCGGTCTTCTCAAAAAGCTCGTAGAACTTACACGCCTGATAGATGCTCCCGGAAACCAATAGTGCGTTCCCTCGACCGCTTTTGAGTCGGTCGCGTGTTTCCATGTCCATCAAGACATCGGCAACGATTTTTTCCAGACGGTCCTGGCAGCTGAGAACCTTCTTCATGGTTCCCCAGCGCTTTTTGAGCTCGGCCTTTGCGAGATCCTTCAACCCTTTGGTCTTGGCCTCGAACCACTGATCGATCTTTGCCTGGGACGTGATGTTCTGGTCGATATCGCGGGCTTCATAGCGAAGGTCGAGCACGACGCCGTCCTTTACGGCTTCATCGAACTTGTACGTGTGAATATAGCGACCAAAAACCTCGATGCTCTTCTGCTTATCCGACTTGAGCAAGGGCGTTCCAGTAAAGCCGATGAACACCGCATTGGGAAGGATCGCCTTCATGGCCTTGTGGAGCTCGCCGGATTGCGTGCGGTGACACTCGTCCACAAAGACGTACAGATCGCCCTTGGCCTTGAAACCGGGCGGTAAGGCTTTTTTCATTTCTTCAACGAAAGTCTCAACGTCAACTTCAGCATCACCGTCGCCCTTACCACCAAACTTGTGAACCAGTGAGCACATCAGCCAGGGCGTAGAGGCGTTCAGTTTTTCAACAAGGTCAGCGCCGCTCTTTGTGCGGTAGATTTCCTCCTTGACACCCTTGAACACGCCCTCAATTTGTTCGTCGAGTTCTGTTCGGTCCGTGATGATAAGCACGCGGGAGTTCTTTACGTTTTCCCATATCCACTTCGCGAGCCATACCATCGTCAGGCTCTTACCAGAGCCCTGCGTGTGCCAAATGATGCCGCCTTCGCGACGGCGCACATAATCTTGAGCCGCCTTCGTGCCGAAATACTGATTGTGACGGCAGAGCTTCTTGATTCCAGCGTCGAAAACAATGAAGTCGTGGACGATTTCCAGGAACCGCTTCTTTTCACAGAGCTGTAGCAGTGCACGGTCTAGAGGGTTCTCGACCGAGCTCTGTTCTTTCCATGTCAGGTAGTACTTCTCCGGCGTTTGGATCGTAGCGTAGCGCAAGCCTTCCGTGTCGTTGCCGGCCATTACGAGTTGAATCGTCGAAAAGAAATGCTCGATGAAGATCTTCTTCTGGTTGTCGAGGTTCTGGCGGATACCCTCAGTCACCGAGACAATGGATCGCTTGAGCTCCAACACGCCGAGTGCAATTCCGTTGACGTAGAGCACGATGTCGGGACGCTTTGTGTTCGCGCCTGTGCTGGCTCCGGCAACGGTTACCTCTTCGGCGATGGCAAAATGATTCTTTTCCGGATTCTTCCAGTCGATAAGCCAGACGTCCTTAGTGTTCGCGCCCACCTCGGGCTTCACCTTCACCGCATACCGCAACATTTCATATACTGCTCGATTCCGGTCGTAGAGGCTCTTGCTCGTGTCTCCCGCTTCCCGCTCCAGGAAGAACAGTGCCCGGTCGATGATGTTCTGATCGTGGCCCTGTTCTTTGAGGAAGGCGTGCAACCGGTCGACTTCAATGTTCCGATTCCCCACGCGCTCTTCCCAGTTGCCCAAGTAGTCATAACCCAGTTTTTCCTTGTCAGTAAAGAGGGCCACAATACGGTTCTGGGTCAGGCGTTCTCGTTGTCCGATGTCGTTCTTGCTCATATGAGTCTTGTTTTTCCAGTGAGCAATTCTTGCATCATCCCTTGCTTGAGGGCACGAGTCTTCTCACGCCTCTCCTCCAGTGCCGCGATCTCGGCATCCATGTCGGACAGAACGGCGGCGATGGCGGCTTGCTCCTTGATCGTAGGAAAAGGCACCGGTATCGACTTTATGATAGTCAGGTTCAGACCCCCTCTGCCGCCTTGGCCCGTCGATAGACCACGAAGCTCTTCGTACCGGGAATCGAGATTGTGATACAGATACTCGGGCACGAACTCCTCACTCGGAAGAATCGCGGCAATCGATTGGTTGGTGCAGAGCGGAATCATATTCATGGCCACGGTACCGCGCGTCTTTCCCTGACCCGCCAGCCCAACCAGCACACATTTCTCCGGGATCATTTTCGCGCTACTACTCTGCAATCCATATTCGGTGATGCGCCCCTCTACGTCCCAGATGATCTTGAAGTTCAGTTCTCCCGAACTCATCCATTTGATTGTGCCGCCCCAATATCCAGCCACTGATGTGCTGGGGGTTCCACCGGAGGTACAATCTGTAAACCTTCCGATCGTCCTTACTTCCCATTCCCCTTTGAAACCCTTCAGGCGTCGTTTGCCAGTGAGGAGCTGCTGCATGGCTGCCTGCTTGAGGTCGCGCTTCTTGGCAATAAGCTTGTCCAACACACCGATCAGTCCGTCGGCATCGCCCAACACCTCAGCAATGGCGCATTGCTCGGGAAGGGGCGGGACTAAGACCTTGAACTTGCTAATACCTTTAACAGTCAGCTGGGGCTGCGCGCTACCGAACGCAAATCGGTCGATCTGCGAACAAACCAAGTACGATTTGAGTAGGGCATACAAAAACGTCGTATTGAGCGACGGCGATTCGTTTCTCAGAATCACCATCCCAGAATTGATGCGAACATCATCGAAGACGACAGTTGCGTCGTAGTGCGCAAAATTGCCTACGGTTCCCCTGGTTGTCAAGACAATGTCATCTCGTTTCAGCCTCCCCTTGTTGAGTAGTGCATCCTTCTCTCGGGTGATGAACGCACAATCGACAAATTTGAACCCGTCACTCGTCACATTTCCGGCATTCAAGAATAAGCAGTAGCCGCTATCGCTGAAGTCGTTGGCGCTTGGATATTGTGCTCCTCGGTCCCCGTCGATAACACTAGCCAATACTTCCAAGTCGCGTAGGTTCCAATCCTCCGGAATTACACCCACTTCAGTCTGCTTGTAACCAGACATTATTGATTTTTGTTGCGCCACTATTCCCATGAGAATCCCATTTTCTCAAGATGAGCATCGACTCTTCCGCTCAATTCCTCGACGCTGCCGGTAATAGTTGGCATAGGTGCCGCGTAGCGCTCGGCCAGTTGCTTGATGCGGCCGGTGAGCGCCCGTGAGACGCGGTCGAGTTCCGACCGCACCACGGCGGCAAGCGTGCCCATCCATTTATCATCAACAACGAGAGTCTTGATCTCATCTTTGCTAAGCTTCCCGTATTTCCCTGCAACCTTAGCATCGAGGGCCTTCACCGCTTCTTTCACCTTCTTGTTGGCGACGGCTTCTTTTTCTATGAGAGCAGAGTATTCCTTCACAATCTTCCGCTCGTCGCCCGCCTCTTCGTCGTCGGCGATCTCCTCAAGCCGGGCCTTCACGCTCGCCTTGGTCAGCTTACCCCTCTCGTTCTTGGCATCGTAAAGAAGGCCGTCTTCGCCGCCATGCTCTTCATCAAGTTCTTCCATCTGCCTGGTAATCGCATCGCGGGCGGCCACGAGCTGTTCAATCATCGCTTGATCGTCTGCAAAATAACGGCGGATAATCAGCGGGGTGGGTATCAGATCGGTATTCGGCTCCCCATCCAGCACTGCTTTCCATCCTTCCGTCACGAGCAGATAGGCGTCGTCCTGCATCGTCTCTGCCCAATAATCCATGAGGTGCTGATACACATCGTAGGGATCAAGCAGCTTGGCTTTTTGGAAGGTCGCGAGGAGGTCTTCGGCAAGCGCGACAATGAGCACTTTCGGCCTGTCACCAACCGCAATCTCTTTCAAGACCGGCGCTTGGGTTGCCTTCCACTTCTCAAACAGCTTCGTCACCAATCGCTGGAAGTCCTCGAACTCGGAATGCCCAAAGATAGTCTTTTCAATGTTGGCGGTTACTACCTTAAGACCCGAATATCCCGGCCGGTTGAACGGCATAAATAGAGTTGCCCTTAAGCTTGGGAAAACCTGCCAGTAAGGATCGAGTTCGAAGATATCTCGGTCAGGAATGCCTCCGCGCAGATGGCCATCAATATCCTGGAGGTCCTCCGGTTCGGTACTGTCAACGTAGCGCGGCAGGTTCAGGTTAAAGTCGTTCTTGGCATCGCTAATCTCGGCAAGAGGAACCATACGCGAGAACCGTGGAATTTCACTCTGCCTGTTAAAGGCATCAACGATCTTGTGAATGTCCTGCTCCCGCAAGCGGTTCTTGTTGCCTTCCTTTAGGAAGCCCTTCGACGCGTCAATCATGAAAATACCCTTGCGGGCGGCAGCATTCTCCTTGTCGAGCACGACGACGCAGGCCGGGATACCAGTCCCATAGAACAAGTTCGGCGGAAGGCCGATGATCCCCTTTATGTACCCCCTCCGGACGATTTCCCTTCGGATATCAGCTTCGACATTGCCACGGAAAAGGACGCCGTGCGGCATGATGATCGCGCCTTTGCCCGCACTCTTGAGCGACGCGAGAACATGCAAGAGAAATGCGTAGTCGCCATTTTTCGGAGGCGGAACACCGAAAGCAAAGCGGCCGTAAGGATCATGCTCTGTGTTGACGCCGTTGCTCCACGCCTTACTGGAAAAGGGCGGATTCGCGACAGCGAAGTCGAAAAGCTTGAGACCGCCCTTTTCCGTGAAGTGGGGACTCGAAAGCGTGTTACCCTTCCAGATTTCCGCAGACGGACAGTCGTGCAAGAACATATTCATTTTTGCAAGCGCCCAGGTCGCAAGGTCGTTCTCCTGTCCGTAGATCGCAAGATCTTTCCCGGTCGCGCCTTTGGCTTCGTCATGTCCCTTGAGTAGCAACGACCCAGACCCACACGTGGGATCGTAAATCGTCTGCGTACCGCTTTTTGCGCCACGGATGCCAATCACCTTCGCCATGATGCGGGAGACTTCCGCCGGGGTATAGAACTGGCCCTTGCTCTTGCCCGACTCCGTCGCGAAATGCCGCATCAGGTATTCATAGGCATCACCCAGAAGATCATCGCCTTCGGCGTGGTTGCCATGAAAATTCAGCTCCGGCTTGTCAAAGATCCCTACTAGATTGGAGAGCCGGTCCACCATTTCCTTGCCGCTGCCCAACTTCGCGGGATCGTTGAAATCGGTCTGGTCGATGACACCCTTGAGACCGTTTGCCTCGGCCAGCTTGGCAATGATTTTGTTAATCTTGTCGCCGATCTCTTTGTTGCCCTTGAGCGCGACCATATCGGCGAAGCTCCCACCTTTGGGAATTTCGACCATCGCGTCCTTCTGGCCCGCATATTTGTCGGAGACGTATTTCACGAAGAGCAGGACTAGGACATAGTCCTTGTATTGCGAGGCGTCCATGCCGCCGCGCAGCTCGTCGCAGCTTTTCCAGAGGGAGCTATAAAGCTCGGATTTCTTGATGGCCATGTGTGCTTTTAACTCTACTTCGTGGGAGTTGATCTGTGAAGCTGTTGCACGGGACGCACAATCTCTCACAATGACACGCTCTCATTATGGGCCGACAGAAAAACTTCAACGCTCTCTAGTTGTTATTAGGGCGCAACTCCGGGAAGACTCTAGCTATCTCATACTCGTAGTCTGCGGCCGTCGGACTATTTGATATTCTGAGAGCCGCGCCATGTGCCAAGTGGATCTTGTCAGGCTGTATGAGTGTCGGAACAGCCAGGTCTTTGAGTTGCCGAAGGACTCGGCGAGCATCTTTTTCTCTCTGGGTATCCGGTTTCACAAACATCATGTGATGTTGGTTAAGCACTTCGCGAAATTGCTTGAACGGGCGGTCGTCGCGAATGTTCAATAGAGCGGCCATAAGATTGTGCCTGGTCTTTCTCCGGGTTTGTCGCAATGCAGCGGTTAGCGCGTGCTCGACGGCAAAACTGCGGAGAAATTCCTGATGCTGCGTTCCGGCACGATCATTTGATCGTTGTCTCATCACCAGTGCACGCAGAACATGAGGCATTCTCCAGGCCTCCGTTTCCTTCGCGTACACCTCTCCTTCCCACATTATTGTGATCAAACTCAAAACGTTCCGCGTGGCAAATTCTCTCAAGGCATTCTCGGCGTAGAGATCCTTAGAATTCAGTGGACTCTTTGGTAGGAAACCAACAAGGATCTTGGTTGCCTCAGTCCCCAAAGCATCCTGGAGCTCTCGATCCGTGTAATAGAGTTTCTCCACGTCAAACTTATACTTGTCGGGAGCGAAATCCTCTTGGAAAACAGTATCGTGTTTTCCCAGATGTTTCGCTGCTTCCCGCACCATATAGTCCCGGAAGAAGTGGACGGACTGTCTGTCGGTTACACATTTCGCCAAACCCTGAATGTCAGCCCGAATGCCGTCACGAGTCGCGCCCATCCGAAGCAAACGGCCGTCGGTTATGTAGCTGGGATAGGCCCGCTGTTCGCATATCTCGCGGAGGCGAGCTGCCACCTCTTGTCCTGGCTGATCTGGAGTTGTGAGGCTTGGTCTAAAGTCCTTAGAAGTGACTAAACGAGAAGCATAAACCGCCGCGAACGCGAGGTCTTCCAGAGAGCGCTCGTAGGAGTTGAAACAGGTTTTCCGGATACGGTCGGTTTCTTTATCTTCATGAATGAGCTCGGAGACCGAGTTAATAATCATCCCATCGACGATAAGCGTGAAGTCTCTGTGGAGGCCAGACGATAATTCACTTGGTAGCCTAGAGTCCGAGTCAACTACACCGGTCTCGTCTATCGCGGTTTCGCGATCCGCTGGAAGTGATAGGCCACTTGTCACACTATCCTTTCTCTCACTTCCAATACTTTGAGCAACCTCGCCCGGAAGAGGCATAAAACGATAGCCATATTGTGTAACCGTCTCAATGAATGCATGGCCTTTGAATGTCAGAAGCTTGAAATAGCGCGAAACCGTCTTTCGGACATCCTTCTTGGTTTTTCCTGTCTTGTCATCTTTCCCCCAAATCGCCTCTATAAGCTCTTCGTAAGTGACAACTCTATCTCTGTGCTGGATCACGAACTCCAGAGCAGTCATGGGATTTCGAGGAAAGTGAAGGCGGTTTTGCTTACACAGCAAAAGCTTCTTCTGCGGATAGAACAAGAATGGGCCGAATGGTATTGGTCTCTCTGAATTCATAGCCGCCCCTTCTCTCGGATTTTGCACCGGAATTTAGACCGAATTCCCCTCACATTTCCTTCGTTCTTCCCTTATGTGAAGGTTGGCGCAAATGTACCTTCGGACTCGTGCAGTGGGTTAGCCGTGCGGGCTCACAGCCCGCCAAAGTGAAAGCGCGAAAAAACCAGCGTGCTGAGAGCACGCTGGTCGATCTCGCTTCCGCGAGAGGCGCCCACCATAGGAGTAGACCCTATGACGAGCCCCCTTCGCGTCACCACAGCATCGAAACGCTGTGCCGCCGGTTCTCGATCTAAAGAAGCGTCTATAGCACTATCCTCCGTCGCTTCCCGATCACCCGGAAACTCTAGGGCGATCTCCCCAACCTGTCAAGCCACACTGATCTCCCTCGTTCTGAGAGTAGTCGAGACAACGCTTGAGCTGCATTCCAAGAAAAACGGGGCGACCGTAAGTCTTTCCGAAGGCAACATGGTGGGCCGGAAGCTTTTCGCTGTTTCGATGTACCCAGAGCAAACGATCAAACTCAGGGTTCAACCGAGTTGGCAAAGACTCTTGGCGTTCGTCTTGGCAAACCTCGATCTCTTACTGAAGCCCGACCGGGCGCTCGGCACATGGCTCGATACTTTGGAGGGCGTTCATGTGCTCGACGTGGTTGTTTGCCTCGCTGATCGCGAGGCGGCGCTCGAACTAGGATTACGCTTCCATCAATGGTCAATATTCGACCTTGCTAACAGTCGGGAAATCCGGCTTAGGAAACACCTAGCATCGCGCGGCCTCATCCGAAGAACCGGTTGCGCGTCCAAGCCTTTCGAAGAAGGGATAATCCTGGTACTGTGCGCGGGACGCACAATCTCCCACCTTTTATTTTTCTCGACACCTTATAGGCTGAGATCACGCTTCGATGGGCCTGAGTCGAAGAATCACTTTCAGGGCAGGGCCCGCTTTCATACAAGGGAGATGGTTGGACCACTGTCATACGTTGGAGGGAAAAACCGTCTCGCAAAGACGATCATTGAGGTACTTCCGAAACACACGACCTACGTCGAGGCGTTCGCAGGCGGCGCGCAGGTGCTCTTCCATAAAGAGCCCTCTGCGGTCGAAGTGCTGAACGACCTGGACGGCGAGATCGTGAATTTCTTCCGCGTCTGCCAGCTGCACCACGAGGAGCTGATCCGATATTTCCGCTTCGCGCTCGTGAGCCGCAGATCATTTGACCTTCAGAAGGCCACCGATCCGGCGACGCTCACGGACATTCAGCGGGCGGCGCGGTATCTCTACATCCTCAAGAATTCCTTTGCGAGTCTCGTACGGCACCCCAATTATCACTGGCACGTGGTTCAGCCGCCGGGTTTCAATCTCGAAAAACTCCCTTTGCTCCTTGAAAACGCGCATAAGCGATTGGCACGAGTACAGATCGAGTGTCTGTCCTACGACCAAATCCTTCAGCGCTTTGATCGCCCTGCCACGCTCTTCTACCTCGATCCGCCCTACTACGCACGAAAACTCTACCGATACAACTTCACGACCGCAGATTTTGAGCAGTTGGCGGAGCGCCTTCGCGTTCTTCAAGGGAAGTTCGTGCTGTCGCTGAACGACACGCCTGAAGTACGCGCCTTGTTCCACGGATTCACGATCCGGGACATCGAACTTTCCTACTCAGCGCAGAAGCATGCGGGCCGCAAGTACGGGGAGGTGCTCATCACGAACTTTTAGCGCCGATCTACAGGCCTTGTTTCCACGACGGAGAAGACGATATGAAGAACCTCATAGAACAACTTGTTTTGGCGATATGGAACCGGCTTCGACGGAGGGAGCGCGGAGCTCGGCACGAGACGACAAATCTCGATCTTGGGTCTCGCGTCGTGGACGGTCAAGTGAATCGCTCACATGTGGGATTAAGTAACGCCCGCCGCGCGATGCATATTGCCGTACTTGGCAAGACCGGCACTGGCAAGAGTTCTTTCTTGCGGTACTTAATGCTGCAGGACATCGAGGCCGAGCGCGGGTTTCTCTGTTTCGATTTGCACGGTGATCTCACGCCGTTTCTCTTGCAGGCGATCAGCGCGCGAGAGCGGCGGGAGCACCGTCACTTGAGCGATAAGCTGATTGTCGTCGATCCCGTCGATCCGATCTACTCGGTCGGGTTCAATCCGCTCGAACATAATACCCCCGATTTCGTGCAGATTGCCGAATTCGCGGCGCTGCTCAGGGTGCGCTGGGGACTCGATCATTTTGGAGCTCGCACGGACGAACTGCTGCGGAATTCGCTGTACGTTCTCTCCGCGAACCATCTGACGCTCCTCGAACTGGCGCCGCTTCTCACTCATGCGGGATTCCGTGCGGCGTGCCTCAAGAAGGTTCCCAACGCCGAAGTCCGGCAGTATTTCGAAACACGCTTCGACCAAACGAGCGACGCGATGCGGGCCACGATGCGTGAGCCGATTTTGAACAAAACGTCGGCATTCACCGGTGACCCGCACTTTAGACACATTCTGGGACAACCACATTCGACGTTTTCGATCCGCGAAGCGATGGATGAGGGCCATTGGGTCCTCGTCAATACCCCGAAGGGACGATTGGGTGAGCAGACGATCACACTCGCAAGTCTCCTCTTCACAGTGATGAAGACTGCACTCTTCGGTCGTGAAAAACGATCCCTCTATACCGTCTACGCAGATGAAGTACAGAACCTCGTTGCGTACGGAAGCGGGATCGATACGGTGCTTTCGGAAGCGCGCAAGTTCGGCGTCTCCATCTGCTGCGCCAATCAATACCTTGAACAGTACCCGCCTGAGATGCGGGCGGCGATTCTTGCCGTCGGCACTCATGCGTACTTTCAACTTTCCAGCCTGGACAGCGCACAGGTGAGCCAGGCGCTTGATGGCGGAAAGTCACTAGCGGAGCGTCTCAAGAATCTTCCGCAGCGACATTGCATTGTGAAAAGCGCTTCCGACCGGTGGACCGAAGTTGAGGTTCCCACGGTGCGGGAGGCAAAGGTCGACTATACCGATCTTCTCAATCGTTCGCGTCTCACGCGGGGTCGCGTACGCGCCCATATCGAGCGGGACATCGCGGAACGGCAAGCCAGTATCAGCCGCAGTGTTGACGAGGTGCTCGATGCGTGGGAATGAACATCGCAGAATGGTTGTCCAGGAACGCGACCGGCGTATGGCCAGAGAGCTCGCGACCATGCGCGTGATCGACCGGGAGCTGGCCAAGATTGTCGCTCCCTTTGGGTCAACCACGCGTGCGAACGCGAGGCTGCTCGCGCTCACGCGCGCGGGAGTGCTCCGGAGATTCTTCCTTGGAACGACCGGCGCGGGC